>Ga0055540_1001099_pt1 | contig 17074 bp, 7 predicted proteins | sample AraplaCvi_mMS_r2_2_FD_55040 | JGI IMG/M metagenome (GOLD analysis project Ga0055540, IMG submission 55040) | Arabidopsis root microbial communities from North Carolina, USA - plate scrape MF_Cvi_mMS_r2 | ecosystem: Host-associated > Plants > Roots > Endosphere | place: USA: North Carolina
ATGGTGCTGCCCGACCTGATCGGCGACAGCCAGGCCGCCACGCTCTCGGTGCTGCATGCCGGCGCCGGCGCGGGCCTGCCGGTGTTCGGCGCCAGCGAGGGGCTGGTGCGCTCGGGCGGCCTGGCGGCGGCGGTCTCCACGCCCGGCCAGCTCGCGCAACAGGCGCGCCAGCTCGGACAGAAGGTGGCCAGCGCCGGCAGCACCGGCAACAGCCCGCTGGTGGAGGCGGCCACGCCGGCCACCGTGCGGATCAACGCGACCGTGGCACGCGGGCTCGGCCTGCGTCCGCCGGAGGAACGGGAGCTCACCGAACGACTCGCAGCCCCGCGATGAGCACCACGCCGGTCCCCCCGAGCCCGCTGTCCCGCCCGACGGCGGCGGGAGCGGTCACGGCGACCGAAGCGCCATCGCCGCCTCCCCCGCCGGCCGCCGCCTCGCTCGTCGTGCGCGGCAACCTGCAGCGCGACCTGTTCCGCCTGGGCGTCGTGCCCTGCGCGGCGGTGGCGCTGGCGCTCACCGGCTGGTTCACGCACAACCGGCTGCAGACGCTCGAAGCCGCCTTCGACGCCGAAGGCCAGGCCGTCGCCCGGCAGGTGGCGGCCATGTCCGACCTGAGCCTGTACGCGGGCGACCTGCCGGCGCTGCAGAACGTGGCCTCGGCGGCGTTGCGCGGCGGGCAGGTGACGCGGGTGGAGATCAGCAACAGCGCCGGCGTGTACGTCACGGCCGGGCCGAAGAACGAATCGCTCGCGCAGCTGCGCATGTTCAGCGCGCCGGTCACGCTGCGCGAAGCCTCGCGCGCCAGCGCCTTCGCGCCGGCCGGCTCCACCGCGGCGGGCGACACGCCCATCGGCCTGGTGCAGACCTTCCGCGACACCACCGCCTACACGCACGAGCGCAGCCGCTCGCTCATCGCCGGCATCGGCATCGCGCTGGTCGCGCTGCTGGCGGCGTGGGCCTCGGTGCGCCACATGGCGCGCACGGTGGCGCGGCCGCTGCGGCGCGTGTCGCGCACCGTGGCGGCGCTGGAGGCCGGCCACTTCGAGGTGCGCTGCGACGTGGTTGAAGGCGGCACGCGCGGCACGCACGAACTGGCCGTGCTCGCGCACGACATCGACCGCCTCGCCGAACGCCTGCAATACAACCGCCAGGTGAGCGAGGAGCGCGTGCGCGAGGCCACCGCCGTCGCGCTGCAGCGCATGGCCGAGGCCGAGCAGGCCGCGCTGTCGCGCGCGCGCTTCCTGGCCGCCGCGAGCCACGACCTGCGCCAGCCGCTGCACGCCATGGGCCTGTTCATCGACGGCCTGCTGCCCAGCGCCACCGAGGCCCAGCGCCCGGCCGTGCTGCGGCTGCAGGAGAGCACCGGCTTCATGGGCGTGCTGCTGGACGACCTGCTGGAAATCTCGCGGCTCGACGCGCAGGTGCTCACGCCCGCCATCACACGTGTCTCGCTGGCCGCGCTGTTCGACCAGCTCGACGCGCAGCACGCGCCCGCCGCCAGCGCGGCGCAAGTGCGGCTGCACTGGCGCGACCGCGGGCTGGCCGTGCGCAGCGACGCGGCGATGGTGCAGCGCATCGTCGGCAACCTGGTGGCCAACGCGCTGCGCCACGCACCCGAGGGCGGCACCGTGCTGGTGGCCGCGCGGCGCAGCCGGGCCGGCGTGCGCATCGAGGTGCGCGACAACGGCGTGGGCATCGCGCCCATCCATCAGGGCCGCATCTTCGAAGAGTTCTACCAGGTGGCCAACACCGAGCGCGACCGCCGCCGCGGCTTCGGTCTGGGCCTGGCGATCTGCGCGCGCATCGCCACCCTGCTGGGCACCCGCATCACCGTGCGCTCGGCGCTGCAGGCGGGCAGCACCTTCGCGTTCACGCTGCCGCCCGCGCGCAAGGCCGACGTCGCGCCGCCCGAGCCCGCACCGGTGGCACCGGCGCCGCTGGCGGGCCTGCGCTGCCTCGTGGTGGACGACGACCCCGCCATCCTCGACGGCACGCACGCGCTGCTCACGCAGTGGGGCTGCGAGGTCGAATGCGTCACCACCGGCGCCGAGGCGCTGGCGCGGCTGAGCACCGGCGACATCGTCTACGACGCCGTGCTGTGCGACCTGCAACTGGCCGGCGACGCCGACGGCGTGGAAGTGATCGATGCCGCCCGCCGCCTGCAGCCCGGCGCACTCGCCGTGCTGGTGTCGGGCGCCACCGGGCCCGAGGTGCTGCAGCGGCTGCGCCACGGTGGCGTGACGCTGTTGACCAAACCGGTGGCGCCGGCCAAGCTGCGCGCACTGCTCACCACGCGACGCCACGCGCCCCGCGCCTGAACCTGCATGCCCACTGCCGTCGACCTGAAAGACGTCCGCCCCTTCGTCGCCACGCCCTGCCATGGCGGCGCGGTCGGCACCGAGTGCGCGCGCAGCCTGCTCGGCCTGGTGAACCTCGCGTGGACCCACGGCTTCGCGATGCAGACGCGCTTTCTGGACGGCGACAGCCTCGTCACGCGCGCGCGCAACCGGCTGGCCGCCGAGTTCCTGGCCGACACGCGCTGGACGCACCTGTTCTGGATCGACGCCGACATCGGCTTCGAGCCCGAAGCCGCGCTGCGGCTGCTGGGCGCGGGCCGCGACGTGGTGGCCGGCGTGTACCCGCACAAGAGCGACGGCTGGCCCGAAGGCGGCCTGCGCGCGCCGCTGCCGGCCGGCACCACGCGCGCCGACTTCGAGGCGCTGCATGCGGCGTTCCCGGTCAACGTGAACGATGCGGGCGCACGCGTCGACGCCGACGGTTTCCTCGAAGTGCTGGACGCGCCCACCGGTTTCATGCTGATCGCGCGCCGCGTGCTCGAACAGATGGCGCAGGCGCTGCCCGAGCTGCGCTACACGCCCGACCGCATGGACGACCCGGTCGCCGCGGCGCGGCCGCACTACCGCTTCTTCGACGTGTTCGCCGAACCGAACAACGGGCGCTACCTCAGCGAGGACTACGGCTTCTGCCGGCGCTGGCAATCGATCGGCGGGCGCGTGCACGTCGACACGCGCTCGCGGCTGTCGCACCAGGGATTGCGCACCTACCGCGGCGACTTCGCGAGGACGCTGGGGTTGGGCGACTGAGCCGCTTGCAGGTCGGACGGCAAGGTGTTGCGGTCGTAGTCGCGGTCGGGCTCGATGCGCCTCAGTTGCAGCCCCGGCCCTTCTTCCGCGAGGTAGTCGTAGCCGATGGCCTGAAACTGCCGCGCCGGATCGAGCCGCGTGTACAGGTCGCGCCGCGCCACGCGGTCCGCGTGACGGATGCTCTTCAGGTGGTAGAGCCGGTAGCGGCTGTAGAACATCAGGCCGTGGCGCTGCGCGTCGTCGGGCAGCCAGGGGCCGTGCAGTTCCGAACTCGATTCAAACGAGATCCGCTGCGGCAACCGGAACAGCCGCGCGCGCGACTTGCGGCCCCACGGGCCATCGCTGCGCCGGGCGTCGGGGGAATTCCAGAGTTCGCAGGACACGAGCGACAGGCTCGCGAGCTGGTGGTCGGGCAGCGAATCGACGGTGGCGTGCAGGTGGCGCAGGAACAGCTGCTCGTAGCGCTCGTCGGCATCGCACACCAGCACCCAGCCCGCGCCGTGGCGGCGCGCGGCTTCGAGCAGGCGGCGCTTGTTCTCGTTCTCTCGCCACACATGCGCGCCGTCGGCGCACGGCGGGTTCGACAGCAGCTCCAGCAGCATCGGTTCGCGCCGCAGGATGTCGGCGGTGCCGTCGGTCGAGCCGTCGTCGAGCGCGACGATGCCGTCCACATGGCCGCGCAGGTGATCGAGGCAGCCCGGCAGACAGCGCGCCTCGTTGCGCACTTGCAGCACGCAGACGATGCGCAGGCGCGACGTGAGACGCGGTGCGATCGGCGGGCGCGCGCACCGCGGGCAATGAAAGGCGCTGGGTTCGTGGTGCAGCAGGCGCGCGCAGATCTCGCACTGGCGGCGCGAGCCCATCGGCACCACGGGCGCAGTGACCAGCCAGGTCGGTGCTTCGGCGGGCCATGCGCTGGTGCTGTCGTCGCGTGCGGTGCGCTCGAAATCGCGGCCCCATCCGGCATCGCCCGCGCGCGCCTCGTGCGGCGTGCATTTGATCCAATCGACGTCGCGGTCGAACTGCTCGCCGCCCGTGCGCGTTTCGTCCGACAGGTGCAGCAAGTGCGCGTCCGGGCAGGCCAGCAGCTGCCAGCCCGCCATCTCCAGGCGCACACGCAGGTTGTCGTCGTCGCCACCCCACTCTTCGAACGATTCGTCGTAACCATGCACCGCATCGAAGGCCTCGCGCGCGCAGCACAGCGAGCCGTAGAAGGTCTGCAGCAGCAGCTCGGGCGGCACCTGGCGCGCGAAGACGGCCTCGAGCGTGTCCGTGAGTTCGTCGAAGCGCGCGAAGCCGACGCGGCCGACCGCCACGCCGCGTGCGTGCCCCATCGCCGCGTGCAGCAGCAGGGCCAGCGCATCGCCGGCGTAGACGGACTCGGGCGAATGGACCAGCACGAAGCGCCCCGCACTGCCGCGCACGCCGGCGTTGATGGCCTTGCACGGCGGACGCCATGCATGCGCGACGTCGTTCACGAGCACCTTCCAGCGGATCTGCGGAAAGCGGTCGACCAGCGCCAGCACGCCCGCCTCCTCGCTGGGCTCGTCGAGCGCGAGCACCACCTCGATGCCGGGCCGCGCCCAATACCCCGCGTTCATCGGCAGCACACGCTCGAACTCGGCAAGCTTGCGGTAGAAAGGCAGCACGACGCTGAGCCACGGACGGTTCGTGTCAGCCTCTCGACCGTCCGACGTCATGATGTTCACTGCATCGCTCCTTCAGCGATGACGCACCGGAGATGCCCATGCAAGGCTGCTACATCAACCTCGAGCGAAGCACCGAGCGCCGTGCCGCGATGGACGCGCAGTTGCAGCGGCTCGGGCTGACGCAGGTGCGCCGCCTGGTCGCCATCGATGCGCAGGCACTCGCGCCCGGCGGCGCGGCGATCACGCCCGGCGAACGCGCCTGTTTTCTCTCGCACACCGAAGCCCTCACCCGCGCGAACCCCGGCGAAGCACTGCTGGTGCTCGAAGACGACGCGCAGCTCAGCGAGGCCCTGCCGGCCGTGCTGCGCAGCGGCGCGCTCGCACAACTGGAAGCGGCAGAAGGCTGCGACATCGCGTTCCTCGAATGCCAGCCCGTGACCTCGGCGCAGCACCTGCTCGCGCTCTGGCACAGCCTGCAACGGCGCCTGCCGCCACGGGACAGCAGCGCGCCGCGCCATGCACTGTCGGGCATCGATTTCCTCGACGCGCGCACGCTCTACAACTGGGGCGCGGTCGCCTACCTCGTCACGCCGAAGGGCCTGCGCGTGCTGCCCGCGCTGCTGCAGGAAGCGATCACGCACGGGCCATTGCAACCCTACGACCTGACGCTGGGCAGCTTCCTGCGCGACGGCCGCCTGCAAGGCGTGGTGCTCTCGCCCTTCCTCGCCACGCCGGCAGGGGGCAGCCATGCCGACAGCACCCTCGGCAGCCCCGCGGAATCGGCGGCGCACGACGTGCTCGGCGGTGCGTTGCGGCGCCTGTTCTTCGCCGGACCACTCGACGGCCTCGAAGCTCACGTTGCACCGTGGCGCCACGCGCCGCTCACCGACGACCCGCAGCTGCGCCTGCTCGCGGACCTGATGGCGCAGCTCTTCGTGCTCACGGCCCGCGATCACGCGCCGCGCTGACACGCGTGCGGTCTCAGAAATCCGAACAGCCGTTGCGCCGCTCGGTGTTCACGCAGCTCAGCAGGTTGGGCCGCGAGCGCACGCGCGACCATTCGCGCGCCAGCACGTCGGCACCCTGCTGCGCGCGGTCGCCGTCCAGCGGGCCGGTGGCCAGGCAGATCGGCGCCTGGCCGATGTTCCGGTCGTACAGGTACGAGGTCAGCGGCTCGCGCACCACGTCCACCGAAGGCAAGAGCGGCAGGCCGCTCACGCGCAGCTGGCCCGGCACCACGCGCACGGCGTAGCCCTCGGCCGAGGTGAAGCTGCCATTGATCGGGTACAGGCCCGGCGGGCTGCCCGGCAGCGCCGGCGAGAACATCGAGCCGCTGAAGCCCGCGCCGGTGTCGCCCAGGATCAGCCCCGTGATGCTGTAGATGAAGAAGGGGTTGGGCGCGCCCACGGTGCGCGACGCGTCGGCGATCACGATGGTCGCGGTCGGCTGCTGCGCGTAGATGAAGTGGTTGTCGCCCGGCGTCACGGTCACGGTGCACAGGCCCAGGTAGGCGCAGTGATAGAAGTTGGGCAGCGGGCCCGAGCCGGCCAGGCCGCCGCGCGTTTCGCCCACCCAGGTGTCGGCCCACACGCGCCACAGCGCACCCGAGATGCCGTGGCCGCCCGGATTCTGGAAGCGCGCCGCGGCCACGAGGTCGGTGCCGCTGGTGCTGCTGACCGGTGCGCCCAGCGTGAGGTCGCCGCTGAGCGTGCGCACGAACACGGTGTTCGCGGCCATCGAGTCGGCCGAAGTGACCTGCGGCAGGTTGCCCGCCGCATCGAAGCCCGTGACCGACACCGGCCCGATGGTGACCGCGTTCGCGTCCACGTAGGCAAAGCCGCCGGCCGCACCGCCGCCGACCGTGGCCACGTCGTTGCCCGGATTGCGCAGGTCGACGCTGCCGTTGCGCGAGCGCGCGAGCAGCGTGCCCGCCGTGATCGTGCCCGCGACCGACTGGCTCACGTTGCCGCCCGACAGCAGCCCCAGCGTCGCGGCCGAGACCGGCGCGTTGAGCGCGATGCCGCCGCCACCGCCTTCGTTCTGCAGGGTGAGCGCGCCCGAGGTCGTGAGCGCGCCCGCCACCGTGATGGCGCCTGCGTGCGTGGTGCTGCCCGCGACGATGGTCGGCGCCGACAGCTGCGCGAACTCCGCGCCCGACACCGAGAAGCCGTTGACCGTCGGGCCGCCCAGCACGATGGGCGTGGCCGTGTCGTCCGATGCGACCATGTTGGCATCGACCCCGCCCGGGCGCAGGTCGATGGCGCCGGCCGCGACCACCGGCGCCTCGATCACGATCGAATCGCCGCTGCCGTCGTTGCTCGCGCGCAGCAGCACGTTGCCGCTGCTGCGGATGCCCGGCAGCGCGCCCGGCGCGGTCGGCGAGCCGCCGGCCTGCAGCACGACGCCGCGCCCGCCGTTCTGCGAACGGCCCGTGACCTCGATGTGGCCGCCGCCCGTGGTGACGAGCTGCGCGCCGTTCTCCAGCCGCACGCCGCTGTCTTCGGTCACGCCCGGCGCCGAGGGGTCGTTGTTGAAGTTGTAGCCGCGCACCGCGATGTTGCCGCTGCCGGTGGTGATGGAACTGCCGCCGTTGATGAGCACGCCGTGCGCCGCCGCGAAGGTCGACGAGGCCTGGCGCCGCGCCACGCCCTGCACCGTGACGTTGCCGCTGGTGGTGCTGATGGTGCTCGGCCCGATCTGGCCGCTGGTGATGACCACGCCGCTGTCCCAGGTGGTCGAGGTGCCGCGGATGTCCACGTTGCCGGTGGCGCTGGCGATGCGCGCGCCCTGCAGCAGCACGTCGCCGCCCTCGATGCGCACGTTGCCGCCCGCGCCCGCGTCGCTCTGGCCGACGCGCGTGTCGACCTGCACGTCCTGCGTGAGCACCACGGTGCCGGTGGGCGCACCGGGCTGGCCGCTGAGCAGCGACACGTTGCCGCCGTCGGTGATGACCTGCCCGCCGTTCAGGCGGATGAAGCCGCTGCCGGGCGTGCCCGTGCCCAGCGCGTTCATCGTCACGCTGCCGCCTTGCGTGAGGATGTTGCCCCCGAAGTCGATGAAGCCGCTGTTGCCCGAGGGCGTGCCGTCGGGGTTGACGCCCGCGTTCATCACCACGTTCAGGTCGTCGCCGCCGGTCGCGCGGATGGTGGTGCCGGGCGTGCGCGTCTGGATGCCGCTGGCGGCGTCCAGCTGCAGCGTGAGCGGTCCCTTGGAGCCGGTGTAGTTGATGTCGACGTCGGCATCGAGCGTGATGACGCCGCCACCGCCCGTGCCGGTGCCCGTCGTGATCTTCACGCTGGTGCCGCCGTTCAGCGCGGTGTTGATGTCGCCGTCCTGGATGGTCGAGTTGGCGACCGCGTCGTAGGGGTTGGTCGGCAGCGTGCCCGCGGCTGTGCCGTGGGCGATGGTGAGGTCGAAGGGGTCGATGAACCACTGCCCCGCCGCGCCCACCGGTGCCGACGCGTCGACGCGCGCGCCGCGCAGGTCGAAGCGCCCGGCCGAGGTCTCGATGCGCCCGCCGTCGCCGCCGGCCACGCCGCCGCGCGCCGAGAGCTGGCCATGCGCGCGCAGCGACTCGGTCGCCACCACCTTGATGCTGCCGCCGTTGCCCGCGCCCGTGCCCGCGTTGGCTTCCAGGCGCGTGTTGCCGCCGACGGCGATGGCGTTGGTGGCCGCGATGTCGATGCTGCCGCCGCCGGTCGCGCCGCTGGCGTCCAGGCGCGCCACCGCGGGCGAGCCGTCGGAATTCGTGGCGCCGTCGATCAGCACGTTGCGCCCTTGCACCGAGATGCTGCCGCCCTTGCCACTGTCGCTGGCCACCGAGGCCAGCGTGCCGACGCTGGTGCCCACGCCGGAGAAGGAGGTGACCATGCGCATCGAGATGTCGGTGCCCTGGGCGTCGATGGCGATGGTGCCGCCGCTGGTGCGCAGCGCAGTCGGACGGTCGCCATCGACGGTCACGGCCACGCCGTAGGTGGGCGTGGTGGACGGCGTGATGATGATGTCGGGGCTGCCGAGCGTGGCGCTGAAGCCTTCGCTGCCCGCGTGGCCGATGACGTCGATGCGCCGGCCCGCGCCGGCAGAGACCTCGCCGCGGATGGCCACGCCGTTGCCGCCGCCGGCCGACATGTTCCCCGCCGNGAAGCCCGTGTCGGTGCGCAGGCCGTCGAGGTTGGCGCCCTGGCCTTCGATGCGCACGTCGCGCTCGCCGGCCACGGTGGCGTCGTCGATGACGACCGCCGTGCTGGCGCCCACCGTGGCCCCGCCGATGTTGGAAGTCCACGTCGGGCCCTGGCCCTTGATGCCGATGTCGCCGACAGACTTCAGCACCGCGCCGCTGCCGATGGCCACGCCGCTGCGCCCGTAGCCCGCGAGGCCGTCGAGCTGCAGGCCGCCGGCGCCCGCTTCGACCGTGCCGCCCGTGATCGACACGCCGTTGCTGCCGCGGAAGATGAAGTCGCTGTTGTTCTGGTCGTCGATCCAGGTGCGGCCCTGGCCGCGCATCGTCACGCGGCCTTCGCCGCCGGTGGTGACCTGGCTGCCGGCCAGCGTCACGCCGTCGCGCCACACGAAATCGCCGGTGTCGCCGCCGAGCGGAACGATGCCACCGATGGCACGGCCGTTCTGCGCGTCGCCCTGGCCGAAGAAGCGCACGTCGCCGCCGTTGGCCGCGATGGTCGCGCCGGTCAGCACGATGGCGCCGGCATAGTCGGTCTCCGCAGAAGGGTTGCCGCTGCTGTTGTTGATGTTCTTCGCGTTGGTGGCGACGCGCCCGGTCGCGTCGGCGTTGAAGTCGACGTGCAGCGCGCCTTGCTGCGATGTGATGGCCGAGCCCTCGTTCATCACGATGCTGCCGGCCGAATCGACGCGCAGCCGCGCCGTGCCGCCCTCGCTCTTGACGACCTGCACGCCGGGCGCAAAGGTCACGCCCGCGCCGAGGCCGGTGCGCCCGCTCGCCAGCGTCACGTCGGTGCCGCGGCCCAGCGTGTCGCCGACACTGCCGGCGCTCACGGAGCCGCCGGTGAAGGCCGGCAGTTTGCTGTCATACGCCGGCACGTTGCCGGCCTCGACGATGCCCAAGTCGGACTGCTTCGCGTTCACCGTCCAGCTGCCGTTGGCGCCGCCCTGCGCGCCACCGCCTGCGTCCACACGCACGGCCTGCACACGCACCGCATCGGCTTCGTTGGAGATCGCACCGCCCTTGCCGGCGCCCGCACCGCGCGCGGTCATCTCGCCGTAGGCCTGCAGCCGCGACTCGCGCTCGGGCGCCGGGTCGGCCTCGCCGACCAGGGCCTGGCCCTGGGCACTGGCCGTGGTGATCGTGCCGCCTGCGCCACCCGTGGTGGCGTCGGCGCGCAGCACCGAGGTGGACGACAGCGCCACGTCGTAGCCGTGCACGGACACGCTGCCGCCGCCGGCCTGGCCGCTGGCGTCGATCACCGCGCGCTGGTCGCCGCCGCCAGTGCCTTCGATGCGCACCTGCCCCGCCGCGATGCGGATGGTGCCGCCGTGCTGCCCCGCGCCCATGCCGGTGGCGTCGAGCGTGCCGCTGTTCATCTCGATGCGGTTGTTGCTGCCGGCGCCGAGCACGATCTCGCCGTTGACGTTCTCCAACGTGCGCGCGCGCACCGTGCCCGACTGGTTCACCACCAGCTCACCCGCCGTGGTGGAACTGCCGATGAGCATCACGCGCCCGCCGTCGGCCTGCAAGGTGGCGCCTGCGGCGTTCACCACCTTGGCGCTGGTGGCCATGGCATCGGCCGCGACCACGAGGTTGGTGAGCCCGTCGTTGCCCAGGTCGAAGCTGATCTTGCGGCCCGAGGCCAGTGCGACGGTGCCGCGGTTGGCGATGATGCTGCCGGTGTTGGTCACCTCGGCGCCCATCAGCACCACGGGGCCACCGGTGGCGGTGAGCACGCCGGCGTTGCTCACCACCTTGGCGTTGGCGTCGTCGCGCAGGAAATCGAGCTTGGTGCTGGCAGCAGTGAGGAAGTCGTTGTCGGTGGTGTTCAGTGCCAGCGTGGAGGCCACGAGACCGCCCACGTTGACCGTCGCGCCCTGGCTGAACACCACGCCGCTCGGGTTGATGAGGAACACGCGCCCGTTGGCCGTGAGCTGGCCGGCGATGGTCGAGAGCTCGCCGCCCGTCACGCGGTTGAGCAGGATGCTGGACGCGCCCATCGACTGACTGATGTTGACCGCGTCCTTGGCACCGATGGAGAAGCTGTTCCAGTTGATGATCGCGCGCAGCGACGACTGCGAGATGCCCAGCGCCTGTCCGCCCACACTGGTGGCCGACGTGGTGGTGCCCACGGTCACGCCGCCCTGCGTGGTGTAGCCGTTCGGGCCGAAGCTCGGCAGGATGGTTTGTGCCAGCGCCGGGGCCAGGCCCATGCAGGCAATCGAAAGCGCCAGCGGACGCAGCGGATGCCGGGGTTGGAAGTTGCGTGGCTTCATGGTCAGAACGCCTTCTGCAGCTGCACGTACAGCCGCGGGTTGCGCCCGCCGCCGTCGGTCTGCGCGGGCGGTGTGCCGGCGCGCCAGGCGAGCGTGGCGTTGATCGAGAAGTTGCCGGGGCGCGACCAGCTCAGGCCGATGCCGTAGCCGCGCAGGCTGTGGGTGTTCTCGCCGTCGAAGGGCGAGGGATGGCGCGCGATCTTTCCGCGTGCCGCGTCGTAGAACAGGTAGGGCGTGATCTCGTCGGTGGCGGCCCAGCGGTATTCGAAGGTGCCGATCAGGCCCTGGTCCACCAGCAGTTCGCCCGAAGGGTAGGCGCGCACAGCGCGCGCGCCGCCGAGCGCGAGCTTTTCCGAGGCATCGAGGTTCTTGCTGGCCCACTGGCCGCCGACCGAGAAGTACAGCGAGTGGCGCGGCACGATGGCCTGCAGCCGCGACACCTGGAAGCTCAGCTTCGTGAAGCCGCCTTCGGTGTGGCGCCCGCCGAACTGCTGGTCGGACTGGAAGCTCTGTGCGTCGCGGATCGACAGGTCGCCGTGGTACAGCGTGCCCGAGCTGGCCCAGTAGCCGCCGCCCAGCACCTCGTCGCGCCGCTCCCAGGCCCAGCCGATGCCGAAGCCCTGCACGCGCTTCTTCGCCGTGAAGTCGACGCCGCGCAGTTCGTCGGTGAGGTCCTTCACGTCGGCCGTGAGGCGCAGGAACAGGTTCTGCTGGCGCTGGCGGATCAGCGGGTAGTTGAGCGACACGTCGAGCACGTCGGCGCGGCCGCGCGCGTCGAGGTCGACGAATTTTCCTCCCAGGTCGTAGCTCACGCGCGAGATGCCGATGCCCGCGCGCAGGCCGCTGGTGCCCAGCGGCGCCTCGTAGGCCACGCGGCCGTACTGCAGCGCGTTGCTGTTGGACAGCAGCAGGCGCGCATCGAGGTTGTCGCCGATGCCGAAGGGGCTGAGCCAGCGCGCCGTGCCGCCCACGCGGTAGCGCCCCGCCTCCTTGGTGCCGTGGTTGTCGGCCTCGGCCGAGAAGGCCCAGCGCGCGCCGGCCTCGACCTCCACCGACAGGTCAGTGGTGCCGGCCTGCGCGCCTTCCTGCAGGCTGGACGACACCTTGAGGCCGGGCTGGTCCGACAGCAGCAGCATGGCGCGTTCATAGGCCGGCGCGTTCACCGCCTCGCCCGGCTGCAGCGCCGCCAGGAAGCCGCGCACGCGCGCCTCGCTGATCGGCGCCTCGGGCGCGACCAGCACGTCGACCTTGCCGAGCCGGCCTTCGATGATGCTGATCTCGACGATGCCGTCGCGCACGGTCTGCACCGGCACCACCGCCTGCGCGAGGAAGTAGCCGCGTTCCTTGTAGCGCGTGGTGATCGCCTGCGCGAGGCCTTCGAGGTCGCCGAGCGTGACGTCGCGGCCGATGTAGGGCGCGGTGATCGTCTGCAGCTCTTCGTTGCTCAGCGCCTTCACGCCGTTCAGGCGCAGGTCGGTGAGCTTGAAGCTGCCCGCGACGGCGCGCTGTGGCGGCGCGGGCAGGGTTTGCGGGGCGACGGCGCCGGTGGCCTGCGCCACGGGGCGGTCGCAGCTGCCGCACGGGTCCTTGGTGGGCAACAACGTGGTGGCTTCCTGCGCATGGGCGCGGGGCATGGCGACCCACAGCGTGGCGCCGACGAGTGCCATGGCGGCGAGAGCGACCGGCGTGGGCCGTGGACGAAGGCGGATCGCAGGGGCCATGGCAGTGCTTCTTTGCAGGAGGGAGCGTGGCGAAGACATGGTCAGCTCCCCACCGTGAGTCGCCAGTTGCCGATCAGGTTGAACGGCGCCCAGAAGAAGGGGTGGGACATCTTGGGGTCCTTCAGCACGGCCAGTTGCCCGGCCTGCATGGCCTTCTGGATGTCGCGCCCCTTGGCGAGTTCGCCGTAGAGCGTGCCCATGAGCACGGCGGTGGCGTCGTCCGACACGGGCCACAGCGAGGCGATGAGGCTGGAGCTGCCGGCCGAGAGGAACGAGCGCGTGAAGCCCAGCACCTCGTCGCCCTGCGCGATGCGCCCCAGGCCCGACTCGCAGGCCGACAGCGTGACCAGCGCCGTGCCGTCCATCGGCAGCGCCAGGATCTCGTGCGCCTCGAGAAAGTTCTGCTTGCCGCCTTCGTTGGCCAGCAGGATGCGCGAGTACAGCGGATCGACCTCGTCGGCCTCGGCGTGCGCCGCCACGTGCATCAGCGGCGAGCGCGAGGCCACGTCGCGGAACTGCGTCTTGGTGGCGGCCGCGCCCATGTACACCGTGTTGCGCGGGAAGAGCTGCGCGAGCTGCTTCACTTCTGTTTCGGCGCCCGGCAGGTCGTACTTGTCCTCGATGCGCGGATTGCCGAAGGCCGTGAGCGACGCGTTCACGCGCGGCGTGCGCTGCGCCAGCTGCACCGCGATGCTGATCGACGGCGCCACCGACACCGGGTGCGTCTCGATGAGGTAGCGCCCGTCCAGGCGCAGCGCCTGGAACGGCAGGTAGTGCAGCGGCCCGTGCGGCACCACCACCACGCGCTGGCCCGGCGCCAGGCCCAGCGGCCCGAGCAGCGCGGCGCCCAGCTTGTCGGCGTTGGTGATGGCGGCGCGGCGGCCGCGCACGATCGAATTGCGGAAGGTCTCGACCAGTTCGGTGAGCTCGTCGCGCTTCACCGCGATGCGCTTTTCGACAATGCTGTCCGGGCCGACGACCCAGACCATCAGGCGGTCGGGCAGCGCGTGGTACTGCACCACGCGCTCGTCGGCCGCCAGCGTGCGCTGCAGCGCGGCCACGCCGACCATGCCGGCCGACGACTCGCTGAGCTTGGCGCGACCGCGCACCGCATCGAGCAGCGCGCGCGACCGGCTGTGCTCGCTGACCTCGAAGGCGCGTTGCGGATCGCCGGCCTCGCTGTACACCGCCACGCCGCGCTCGAACACCGACTGCAGGTCGGAGAACAGGCCCATCTTCACTTCTTCGCTGCGAAAGCGCGCGCGCACCTGGTCGACATCGGCCAGCGCGCGGCCCGCAGCCTCGGCGGCGGCCTGCTTCTGGCCCAGCGCGAGTTCGCTGCGCGCCACGCCGTCCCAGGCCCAGAGCCGGTAGTAGGCGGTGTCGGTGCCGACCTGGCGCGTGGTGAGCGCGCGGTACTTGTCGCGTGCCTCGGCCGGCTTGTTCTCGGCCAGCAGCAGGCGGGCGCGCGTGCGTTCGAGCTGCGCGGCCAGCGGCGCTTCGCGCGGCTCGGCCATGTCGCCGAGCACCTGGCGCGCGCGTGCCGCGTCACCCGATTCGATGAGCGCGTTGACCAGCGAGGCCTGCACCAGCGGCGCGTAGCGTGGCGAGCTGTTGGCCAGTGCTTCGTCGTAGCTGAGCACCGCGCCGGCGAAGTCGCCGCGCCGCGTGCGCACGTCGCCGATCACCTTCTGCACCGGGCCGACCACCAGCTTCGGGTCGCGCGCGGTGTGGCGCAGCGCTTCGCGCGCGAACTCCTCGGCCTTCTCGAGCTGGCCCGAGTAGCTGTAGACGATCGCCAGGTCGCGGTTGGCCACGGCGCGCAGGTTCGGGTCGCTGGTGGCATTGGCCAGGTGCAGCGCCTTGCTCGCGGCACGCACGCTCTGGCGAAACTCGCCCGCCTCGGCCAAGGCGACCGCCTGGCTGCAGTATTGATAGCCCGAGAGCTTGACCGCGTCCTGCCCGTAGAGCACCGCGCCTTCGCTGGTCAGGGCCAGCAGCGTGTCGGTGTCGGCCAGCCGCGCCTGCGCCATGCGGTCGGCCGCGGCTTCGGCATTCGGGCCGCCCGCTGAAGCAGCGGGGGTTGCAGGTGGTGGCGCCGGACGTTGTGCCAGCGCCGAAGGGCCGCCGGGGCCCAGAAGCAGCACACCCACCAGGCCGACCGCACCGGCAAGACCGGCACGGCGACGCGCCGGATGCGCACATCCCCATCTCGAAAACCACGCCATTGAACCCCCTCGACCCATGCACTCGCTGCCGCGAACGCTCGACGCCGCGGGAGTGCGCGCCGTTCAGGCCTCGTGGGAAAGTCTAGGAGCGGGTGTTCACCTCGCCTATTCGCAATACGGTCTAGCGCAAATGGCGTAGAGCCGGTTCACGCTAGGCGGGCACGCTGTCGATGTTGAGCCGGTCCCAATGCCGGTGCTTCGCAATCGCCGCAATGAAGTCGTGCGCGATCTGCGTCGCCGCCGTGGCGTCGCCCAGGTTCGTGACAGGCGTTTCGGCCACCACCACACCGGCCGGCGCCTCGCCCTCGGGCGTGACGCCGAGCGTCGACAGCAACTGCACGCCCTCGCCCACCGCGCAGATCGCCTTGCAGTGCTTGTAGGCCTCGAGCACGAAGTGCACGGCATCGCCTTGCGCCGCGAGCGCGGCGGCGCCCTCGGCACCCGCAGGCACGAGCACGGCGTCGAACAACACCGAGGCGGTGTTGGTGAAGGTCATGTCGACGTCGATCTGGCGCTTCGACGCACTGGCCACGGTGCCGAGTTTCGGGCCCACCACCTTGCACAGCACGCCCACCTGTTCGAGCGCGTCGCGGATCGGCTTGAGCGAGGCCGAGTCGACGCCGTCGGCCACGAGGATCGCGACCTTGCGCGTGCGCACCACGCCGTCGGCGCTGCCGTCGCTCATGCGCAGCGCGGGCGATTCGTCGATGGGCAACTCGATGCGATGCTCGCGAAAGCCCGAGTACCCTGCGGCCGCTTTCGCATCGGGCTCGCCGATGCCCAGCGGCTCGGCCACACGGCGCGCGAGCTTTTCATCCACGTGCGCGAGGTTGTCGACCATGCGCTGGCGGATGGCGGGCACTTCGAGCTTCGAGAGTTCGAAGCGGAAGGCCGCGACGATGTGCTCCTTCTCGGCCATGCTCTGGCTGTTGAAGAACAGGCGCGCCTGCGTGAAGTGGTCGTCGAACGACGGGCTGCGGCGCCGCACCTTCGGCGACTCGATCTCTTCGGGGAACGACTGGAAGCCGTGACTGCCGCCGTCCACGCGGAACTCGGTGCCGCTGCCCAGCGTGTTGGGCTCGTAAGCGACCTGGCCGCGCGCGATGGTCTGGCGGTGCATGCCGTCGCGCTGCATGTTGTGGAACGGGCACACGGCCTTGTTGATCGGCAGCTCGTGGAAGTTGGCGCCGCCCAGGCGCGAAATCTGCGTGTCGGTGTAGCTGAACAGGCGCCCCTGCAGCAGCGGGTCGTTGCTGAAGTCGATGCCCGGCACGACGTGGCCCGGGTGGAAGGCCACCTGCTCGGTCTCGGCGAAGAAGTTGTCGGGGTTGCGGTTGAGCACCAGCTTGCCGATGCGCTGCACGGGCACCATCTCTTCGGGAATCAGCTTGGTCGGGTCGAGCAGGTCGAAGCCCAGCGACTCGGCCTTGTCGGGCGCGATGAGCTGCACGCCCAGCTCCCACTCGGGGAAGTGACCCTGCTCGATGGCTTCCCAGAGGTCGCGGCGGTGAAAGTCGGGGTCCTTGCCGGCGATCTTCTGCGCCTCGTCCCACACGAGGCCGTGCACGCCGAGCTTGGGCTTCCAGTGGAACTTCACGAAGTGGCTCTCGCCGCGCGCGTTCACGAAGCGGAAGGTGTGGACGCCGAAGCCTTCCATCATGCGAAGGCTGCGCGGAATGGCGCGGTCGCTCATGGCCCACATCAGCATGTGGGTGCTCTCGGGCATGAGCGAGGCGAAGTCCCAGAAGGTGTCGTGCGCGCTCGCGGCCTGCGGCATCTCGTGGTGCGGCTCGGGCTTGACGGCGTGGATGAGGTCGGGGAACTTCATCGCGTCCTGGATGAAGAACACGGGGATGTTGTTGCCCACGAGGTCGTAGTTGCCCTCGCGCGTGTAGAACTTGACGGCGAAGCCGCGC
>Ga0055540_1001100_pt1 | contig 17069 bp, 13 predicted proteins | sample AraplaCvi_mMS_r2_2_FD_55040 | JGI IMG/M metagenome (GOLD analysis project Ga0055540, IMG submission 55040) | Arabidopsis root microbial communities from North Carolina, USA - plate scrape MF_Cvi_mMS_r2 | ecosystem: Host-associated > Plants > Roots > Endosphere | place: USA: North Carolina
TTCGGGTCGAGATACCAGAGCTGCCAGGCCGGGGCGTACATCGCATTGCTGTCGGTCGGCACGTAGTAGCGCGGATCGAGCATCGCCGCGACGCCGCCATTAGCGCCGAACTGGTGCGCGGTCGCATCGAAATCGCGGCCCTGGCGGACGCGTTTCCCACAGCGACCGGTCCATGGTGCGCATCTGCGCATCGATGCCGACCGCCTGGAACATCGGGATGACCAGCTGGAAGAGATCGAGGAAGATCGGGCGAGCCTGGTCGATCTCGAAGATGATCGTCAGCCGCCGGCCCTTCTCGTCGAGACGGAAATTCTGGCCGTCCCGCTTCGGAACCAGTTCGTCGAGCATGGCATTCGCCTTGTCGACACTGTACTCGGTGAACTGCTTGGCGAGCTGGTCGTTGTAGAGCGGGTCGCCTTCCTTGATCGAGGCTGGGCGGGCGCGCCCTGGCCGACCAGCACCGCGTCGATCAGCGTCTGGCGGTCGAGCGCCGTCGAGAGAGCCGCGCGGAACTTCTTGTTGCGGAAGAGTTTCCGCTTCGTCTCGTCGTTATGGTTCAGGTTGAAGATGAAGTTCATCACATTGGCCTCGGTCGAGGTCAGCGTGTAGAAATCATAACCGCCCTGCTTGCGCGCGTCGTAGAGAACCGACTTGTTGTTCGGCGTCGCGATATACTGGTCCATCAGGTCGATTTCGCCCTGCATGCATTTCAGGAGCAGAACCTGCGGATCGGCAACCATCTGGTAGACGATACGATCCATGTAAGGCAGCTGGTTGCCCTCCGTATCGACCTTCCAGTAGTAGGGGTTGCGCTCGGCGACCACGCGCTCGGTGTTTTCACCCGGCGCGATCGTGAAATACCATGCGTTGAGGGTGGGCTTTTTCGAGGAGTTGAGGAAGAAGGCGTTGTCGTCCTGGAAACCGGACGCCGACTGGAAGGCGGCGATCCACGTCTGGAACCCGCGGCTCTTGGCAAGCTCGTCCGCCTTCGGATTGTAATCGATGTGGAACTGTTCGAGATAATGCTTCGGGCAGCGGGTAGTGTGATCCCAGTTGGACCACGCGACCTGCAACGGGAACATACCGTTAGGCTTTTCGAAGATCACCTTGAAGGTCTGCTCGTCGACCACTTCGAGCTTTGCGGGCTTGCCGGCGGTCTTCCAGTGGCCCTGGCTGGTGACGGCGACGCGCTTGTCGGTGAGAATGGTATCGTACCAGAATTTCACGTCGGCGGTGGTGTAGGGGTGGCCGTCGGACCATTTCATGCCCTTGCGCAGGCGGATGGTATAGACGGTGGAGTCTGCGTTGCCGTCGAAGGCTTCCGCGACATTCAGCGTCACTCCAGACCAATCCGGCGTATACCGCAGCAGCGGTTCATAGGCCTGGTAGCGGAACAGCATGGAGAGCGAGCCGCCGCCGACCAGTGCCAATTTCCAGTCGCCCCCGTATTTTCCAACGCTTTCAACCGGTTTGACGACAAGGGGGTTGGCGGGAAGCCGATCCTTCACGGGCGGAAGGGCGCCGCTTGCGACCTTGTCCTTCAGGATGCCTGATTCCTTGTAGTCGACGGCCAGGGCCGGCAGCGCCGGCAAAATCAAAACGGCCGAGGTCCCGGCCAGAAACGCGCGACGTTTCAGCTTGATCATGAGTGTCTCCTCCAGACAATCCCCGCCGTTACCTCTTGTTTCCCTTCCAGCGTGGATAACGAAAAGTTTGCATTCGAATACTGTTAGGTAAAGTGTTATGTAGCGTTGTTTGGTAAAATTGCGTTTTGCAGCGCAGCGTCGTAAGCAGGCGGCAGCAGCGGAGGGTATGGGAAATGAAGAGCAGGGGACGGGTCACCTTACAGACGATCGCGCGCGAGGTCGGCCTTTCGAAATACGCGGTGTCCAGATCCTTGTCCGGCAAAAGCGGGGTCAGCGACGAAACCCGCGAGCGCATTCGCGAGGCGGCGGAGCGCCTCGGCTATACCAAGCCGGCCAACCAGGCCGCGTCCGGCGATATCGCGGTGGTGTTTCACGACCTCGATCCGGTCAATAGCGAGCTGCACATGCAGATCCAGAGCGGCGTTCAGGCCGAGGCGCACCGGCTTGGCATGGACCTCAGGATGTTATGGACACACAGCCGGGGCCAGCTCGAGGAACTGGCGCGCAGCTGCGCCGGGCTGCTGCTCGTCGGTCCGCACGAGCGCGAGGGAATCCATGCGGCGATGGCGACGGGTACGCCGATCATCCGTTTCGGATGGGTGGATCCGCTCGAGGATGCCGACCAGGTCTCCGGCACCGATCACGAGGCAGGGCAGGCCGTCATCCAGTATCTGATCGAGCTCGGCCACCGCTCCATCGCCTATGTCTACGGGACGCCCGGCTATCGCGGTCGCCGCGAGCGCTTTTACGGCGCGCGTGAAATCGCCGAACGTTATCCGGATGTCGCATTGCATGTTCTGCAGTTCGAGGAGCAGAACGGCTTTGCCGATGCCTACCGGACGCTGAAGGACAAGGGCGAACGGCCGACCGCCTTCTTTTGCGCCCATGACGGGCTGGCGCTCACCGTCGTTTCCGAACTCCTGGGGCAGGGCTATCGCATTCCCGACGACGTCTCGGTGGTCGGTTTCGGGGATTTCTCGCCGGCAAAGCAGATTTCGCCGCCTCTGACGACCGTGCGCATGGAGGGCCAGGAATGCGGTGCCGTCGGCCTGCGGCTGCTGCTCGAGCGGATCGAAAACCCGCGCCAGCCGGGAACGCCGGCCAGAAGGGTTCAGGTCGCATCGAGGATCGTCGAGCGCCGGTCCACCGGGCCCTGCAAGAACCCTATGCCTCCAGGGGACCGCGCGGCATCCCGACAGGAGCCGCGCATAGTTTCCGTCTGACGGTTTGCGCCGTCGCCGGTCCGAGCGGGCCGGCGCTCCAGAGCGAATGGCTTGGGCAGCCTATTTGAGGCTCTTCATGTCCACCATGTCCATGTCGGTGAAGGACTGGTTGTCGCCGGCCATGCTCCAGATGAAGGCGTAGGCNCCGGTGCCGGCGCCGCAATGGATGGACCAGGGCGGCGAAAGCACGGCCTGTTGATTGCGGATGATCAGGTGGTTGGTTGCCTCCGGTCGGCCCATCAGGTGAACCACGAAGGCATTTTCCGGCAGCTCGAAGTAAAGATAGGCTTCCATTCGCCGGTCATGCAGATGCGCCGGCATGGTGTTCCAGACGCTGCCGGTCTCCAGCCGTGTCAGGCCCATCAGCAGCTGGCAGGTCGGAAGCACTTTCGGATGCAGATACTGATAGAGCTTGCGCTTGTTCGAGGTCGTGCCGTCGCCCAGATTGTTCTCGATCGCATCCGAGCTGCTGACGATCCGGGAGGGCAAGGTCGCATGTGCCGGCGCGCTGTTGATGTAGAATTTGGCAGGAGCCGAGGCATCGGCGCTCTCGAAGAAGATTTCCTTCGTTCCCATACCGAGATAGAGCCCGTCCATCGGCTGCAGTTCGTAGGCCTTGCCATCCGCGATGACGCGCCCCGCTCCGCCGATATTGATCAGGCCGAGCTCGCGGCGTTCCAGGAGATAATCCGCGCCGACGATCTTCGCCAGCTCGCCACCGACGCCGAGGCTTTTCTCGGTTGGTGCGGCACCTGCGACCAGCATCCGGTCATAGTGGGTGTAGACGGCCTGAAGCGCCCCTGCGACGAAAAGTTCTTCGATCACGAAGTTCTCGCGCAGTTCCGCGCTCGTCATGCGCTCCGACTGGCTGTAGTGAACGGCATGGCGCGTCCGGACATCGATCGTCATGGTGTAGTTTCCTCCTGTTTGTCGGCGCGCGGTGCTACCGCTTGGCGGCGGCGCTGAGTTCGGCCGGGGCTTCCAGCCGCGCAGACTGGGGCATCACCGTTTGTGTGTCCAGCAGCGTTTCCGCATAGGCCATCATCATCGGCCCGACACCCTTGATATCGTCGGGTCGGATTTCCTCGGAGAGATAATATCCGACCGTTCCGTCGCGATAACGGCCGTTGAAACCGCCGAGACCTGCGACGCAGCATATGTTGTGGAGCCTTGCACGGCCGTCGGCATCCGGCCGCAGTTCCTGCGACGTCAGCGATTGCAGGCTCGCCCGGCCGGCTTCGGAAAAGGCGGTAGGCCCCCCGAGCCGCGCGAGCTTCTGGAGAAAGTAGGAGAACATCGCCGTGGCGGAGCTTTCAGGGTAGTTCAGCGCCTCGTCCGGCCGGTCGATCACCTGCAGCCAGCGGTGATCCGCGGTGCGGAGGGCGATCAGCCGGGATGCCAGCGCCGCTGCGCGATCGGTGAGTTCCCGCCTCGTGGTGCCGGCGGGCAGGTTTTCGATGATATCGACGAAGGCCATGGCCAGCCAGCCGATCGACCTTGCCCAATGCGCCGGCGAAAGGCCGCTTTCCGCATCTGCCCAGGGCTGCTGCCGGGCCTCGTCATATCCATGACGGTAGAGATCGGCCTGCCGGTCATATGTGAGGTCGAGCGCCGTCGTGAATTGCCGAAGCGCCTCGTCGATTGCCTGCGGTTTTGAAGCCGCGCGGGCGTATTCGACCTTGAACGGCAGCGCCATGTAGAGCCCGTCCAGCCAGATCTGGTGCGGGTAGCGCAGCTTGTGCCAGTAGACGTCGCTGCCGGTGCGCGGATGCGTTTCGAGCTGCCGCGCCAGCGGCGCGGCTGCGTCGAGCCAGCGGCTTTCGCCCGTATGCCGGTAGAGAAAGACGAGGGCACGTCCGGGCAGGATATTATCGATGTTGAACTCGTTGATCTCGTAGCCGACAAGCCGGCCCTGTGCATCGATCTGGCCGCTGACCAGCCGGATCAGATGATCCAGCCACCGGCGGCTGCCGGTGGCTTCGTAAAGCGCGATCAGGCCACGATAGAGACAGCCGTCCTCGTAGCACCAGGCGCCACCTTTGTAATACTCATAATCGCGTACGTAACTCTCGAAGTAGTCTTGAAGCATCGGGTTTTCAGTCTTGATCTGGATGGATGGAACCGGGGGAAAGCCTTGCAAGGCGGCTGAAAACGGCGTTTTCGGCAACGATCCCGGCATGCCGGAGCGGGAGGAGAAGAGAGGCCATTTCCGGCACCTCCGCCTCGGCATCCGGCGCGAAGGAAACGGCGTAGTTTTCGAAGGCGATGTCGCGGATCGCGGCTTCCGGCAGGCCGTAGAAGACGGCAGCCGCCGTTCGCGCGCCTGACACGGTGACATTCTCGACGGTGATCGACCTGATGCTGGGTGTTTCCCTGGAGACGGGCAGCGGCGAGCGTGACTGCACATAGTCCGAGCGGCCGTCGGCATCGCAGAAATAGAAGGAATTGACGGCAACCGGCGTCGCCACGTCCTCCATCAGGCTGTCAGCAAGCCGAATGTCGCTCACGGTACCGCCGCGACCCCTCCGCGTCTTGATGCGCAGTCCGCGGTCCGTCCCCCTGAAGTGGCAGTTCCGGATGGCGACGTCGCTTATGCCGGCGCTCATCTCGCTGCCGATGACGACCGCACCATGGCCGCGCTCCATCAGGCAGTTCTCGATCTCCACCCGTTCGGTTGGACGGTCGGGTCCGCCGAGCGGGCTGCGTTTGCCGGCTTTCAGCGCGATGCAATCGTCGCCAACCGAGATGTGCAGGCCGACAAGGCGGATATCGGAGCTGCTTTCGGGATTGAGCCCGTCGGTATTCGGGGAATCCGGGTCGTTTTCGACTTTGAGATCCGCAGCGATCAGCCCCTTGCAGAGGACCGGATGGACCGTCCAGGACGGCGAGTTGCGGATGGTAAGGCCGGAAAGCGTGACGCCCTCGCAGGCCGAGAGGAAGACGGTGCGGGGCCGCCGCGCGCCCTGGCGCGTTTCCTTTGGCCACGACCACCAGTCGCCGCGATCCCCGCCGCCGTCGATGATGCCGGCCCCGGCCAGATGCACGTCCCGGCAATCGATCGCGTTGATCAGGCTGGCATAACAGGCTTCCGCCACGCCTTCCCAGGTACCGAGGATACGGTTATCCGCATGGCGTGCGGGCAGGATGGGAAAGTCCTCCCTCGTCGCGATCGCCGCGAGNTTCGCGGCGTTGTCGATGAGGAGCGTCATGTGACTTTTGAGGAAGATGGGGCCGCTGAACCAACGCCCGGCCGGTATCCTCAACGTGCCNGCAGCCGGCAAGGCGTCGATGGCGCGCTGGATCGCCACCGCATTGTTCGTNGCNTCCGTCGAGGCGCCGAAAGCGCGGATGTCGAGGAAGGCTGTTTCCTTCCGGGTGGTGAACTCGAGCCGGGTNCCGCCGGTTTCCAGGCGGTAGGGCTGATCCGGCTCGAGATCGGTGACCGTGAAGACGACTTTCGACGTCGCCCCCTCGGCTACCAGAATGCCACCGATCTCCAGGACCTGCCAGGCAAGCTTGTCCTTCCGCGCGTGGAGATGCCTTTCGGCATCGACGCTGAAGGTTGCGCTGCGGGGGCCGGCGATCAGGAGTTCGATGGCGACGCTGGTCACGTCCTCAGATCCCCGTCAGTGCCTGGTTGATGCCGGCTATGATCTCGGTCGCGGCATCCTTGGAAGACTGCTGGCCATAGGCGAAGGCTTCGAAATTGGTATCGAAGACTTCGGTGACGCGCGGATGCTCGTTGAGCGGCGAGACGCCGGGGCTCGTCGGCTCCATCACCCGCTTATAGGCTTCCACCTGCACCGGCTTGATCTTGCCTTCCTTGGTCAGCGTGTCGAGAGCGATCTTGCTGGAGGGTATGCCGCGGGTCGCGCCCATGATCTTGACCGCTTCGGGATCGTTGAGCAGGCAATTCAGCACCTGGGCAGCGCCCTTCGGGTCCTTGCTGTTCCTGGAGATCGAGAACAGCATCGAGGGCTTGCGATAGACGCCGTCGGTCTTTGCACCCTCGATGGTCAGGAGCTTGACGGGAACCAGTTCCTGGCCCTTTTCCATCGGGGTTGCGATCTTGCCGTAGGTGCTGTCCCACTGATAGGTGCCGGCGATCTGGCCCTTGGCCCATTTCTGGTTTTCGTGCAGCGGCGTGTTGCCGCCGGCGGCCACCTGTTTCCAGCTCTCGATCACGCCCTTGTCGACCAGTGTCTTGTAGAATTCCAGGCCTTCCGCGAGTTCGGCTTCGCTCCAGGCGACCTTGTTGGTGGCCGGGTCGATCAGGTCCTTGCCGGTCTTCTGGGTGGTGCGCAGGATCACCATCANNCGCGCGTCGAGTGCAGCGCCTTCGAAGGGATAATAGTCCTTGCCGAGCTTTTCCTTCATCTTCGGCGCTGCGGCGATCAGCTCTTCCCAGGTCTTCGGGATCGGAATGCCGGCCTTGTCATAGGTTGTCTTGTTGAACATGAAGACGCGGCCGGTGGTGGAGACGGAAATGCCGTTCAGCTTGCCCTTGACCGTGCCGCTGTCGAGATCCGACTTCGACCACTGGCTGAGGTCGATGATGTCCTTGTACTGATTGAGGTCGGCAAAGCCGTCGCCGTTCTTGGTGAACAACGGCAGCCAGGGCCAGTTCACCTGCATGATGTCCGCCTCGGTGCGGCCGGCAAGCTGGGTGGCGATCTTTTCCTGGTGGCCCTGGAAGCCGGTGAATTCCGGTGCGATCGTATGGCCGAATTTGGCGCCGCAGAGTTTCAGGGCCTCCTGGGTCGCGACATGACGGTCGTCGCTGCCCCACCAGGACATGCGCAGATCCGAAGCGAATGCGGTCGAAAGGCTGGTGGCGGCAAACAAAGCCGCCGTCATGATCATGGTTCTCATTTTGGCTCCTCCCAAGTTGGAACGACGAAATCTCAAAGCGCCAGGCTGATGTTCTCCCCGGACTGGCGATCGAACAGATGAACTCCCTTCGGGTCCGGGCTCAGCCAGACCCAGTCGTCGCGAAGCGCGCCGCGGTCGTAGGACGCGGACGCACCACGGCGATGATGCGTTTCGGGCCGATGTCGACATAGAGGTAGACTTCGTGGCCCATGAACTCGATGTGATTGAGCTTGCCCTTCAGCGTGCCCGGCGTCTCGGCTGCGGCGATGCGCAGATGCTGGGGACGGATGCCGATGGTCACGCCGCCGCTCGGCTCGCCGGAAAGACGGCGCGCGAAGTCTGCGCCAAGCGAAATCGCCTGGTCCGCGGCCCTGACACTTTCAGGGCCTTCGAACGTGCCTTCGAGGAAATTCATTTCCGGGCTGCCGATAAAGCCGGCGACGAAAGTATTCGCCGGACGGCTGTACAGGGTAACGGGATCGGCCACCTGCATGATGCGGCCGTCCTTCATGACGCAGATCCGGTCGCCCATGGTCATGGCTTCCGTCTGGTCGTGGGTGACGTAGATGACGGTCGCCTGCTGGTTTTCCGCCTTCAGCCGCTTNTGCAGGTCGGTGATGCGTACCCGCATCGAGGCGCGCAGCTTGGCGTCGAGGTTGGAAAGCGGCTCGTCGAACAGGAAGACCTGCGGNTTCTTGATCAGCGCCCGACCGACCGCGACGCGCTGCGCCTGGCCGCCGGAGAGCTGTTTCGGCAGCCGGTCGAGCAGCGGGTCGATCTCGAGCAGGCTGGAGACATGGTTTGTCGCCTGCTCGATCTCNGCGCTTGGCCGACGCTTCAGCCGCATGCTGAAGGAAAGGTTCTTGCGCACCTTCATATGCGGATAGAGCGCGTAGTTCTGGAAGACCATGGATATGCCGCGGTCGCCCGGCGTCTTGTCGTTGACCAGTTCGCCGCCGATGCGGATCTCGCCGCCGGTCACCCGTTCGAGGCCGGCGATCATCCGGAGCGTCGTCGACTTGGCGCAGCCGGAAGGGCCGACCAGCACCATGAACTCGCCATCCTCGACATCGAGATTGATGCCATGCACGGCGCGGAACGAACCGTAGTCCTTTTCGAGGTTTCTCAGTTGAAGGCGCGCCATGTGACTATCCTTTGATCCCGCCGGACGAGATGCCGTCGATGAAATATTTCTGGGCGAGGAAGAAGACCGCGAGCGCCGGCGCCAGCGACAGGACCGACATGGCGAGCACCCGGTTCCATTCGAAGGCTTCGGTCGTATCGATCGACAGTTTCAGNGCCAGCGAGATCGGGTATTTGTCGACCGAGGAGATNTAGATCAGCGGCCCGAGGAAGTCGTTCATCGTCCACATGAACTGGAAGAGGCAGACAGAGATCAGCGCCGGCATCAGCAGCGGCACGACGATGAAGATCAGCGTCTGCCAGGTGGTCGCGCCGTCGACGCGGGCGGCTTCTTCCATGTCGCGCGGGATGGCGCGCAGGAACTGCACCAGCATGAAGACGAAGAAGGCGTCGCCTGCCAGCGCCGAGGGCACCCAGAGCGGCAGGTAGCTGTCGAGCCAGCCGAGATCGCGGAAGATCAGGTATTGNGGAATGCGGGTGACGACGTTCGGCAGGAGAAGNGTCGCGATCAGCGCCGCGAAAAGGATCTTCTTGCCCGGAAAATCGAAGCGGGCGAAACCATAGGCAACCGCGGTGCAGGAAATCGCCGTGCCGATCACTTTCGGGATGACGATCCACAGCGTGTTNAGGAAGAAAGTGCCGAAGGAATAGGGCGTCGAAGTCTTCCAGCCCTTGATATAACCGTCGAGCGTCGGGTTTTCCGGCCAGAAACCGGGATTGGAAAAGATCTCCGAATTGGTCTTGAACGACGCGCCGATCAGCCAGATCAGCGGATAGAGCATCAGCAGCCCGACGGCGGTCAGCAGCGCATATCGCAGCACGGCATTGAGGCGGTGGCGGCGCGTTTCGCGGCTGCGGGCGATGTCGATATCGTGGGCGGCCGGAGAGTTCTGCGAGAGGATGTGATCGGTCATGGTCAGCTCCTCTTGTCGCCGGCGTAATAGACCCAGTGGCGCGAGGACCAGAAGGCGATGAGGGTGAGGGCCATGATGATCAGGAACAGGACCCAGGCGATCGCCGACGCATAACCCATGTCGAAACGCTTGAAGGCCTCGTCATAGATGTAGATCGGCAGGAGATAGGTGGATTTCAGCGGGCCGCCCTGCGTGATGATGTAGGGGCCGTTGAACTCCTGGAAGGCCTGGACCATCTGCATGATCAGATTGAAGAAGATGACAGGCGTGATCAGCGGCAGGGTGATGTAGACGAAGCTCGTCCACTTGCCGGCGCCGTCGATCGAGGCGGCTTCGTAGAGCGTCTTGTCGATGCTCTGCAGGGCCGCCAGGAAGATCACCATGGCCGAGCCGAACTGCCACAGGCGCAAAAGGGTGATGGTGAACAGCGCATTGGTCGGATCGCCGAACCAGTTGACCGGCTCGAAGCCGAGCGTCGTGAGGCCCATGTTGACGAGGCCGACATCGGCGAAAATGTAGCGCCACAGCACGGCGATGGCGATCGATCCGCCGAGAATGGACGGAACGTAGTAGGCCGTCCTGAATACATTGATGAACTTCAGCTTGTAATTGAGGATCACCGCCATGAAGAGCGCGAAGGCCAGCTTCAGCGGTACCGTGGTGAAGACGTAGACCAGCGTCACCCACAGCGATTTGCGAAACGTCCGGTCGCCGGTGAACAGCCGGATATAGTTCTGCAGGCCGGTGAAGACCGGCTCGTTCATCAGGTTGTAGTTGGTGAAGCTCAGATATAGCGACGCGATGAAGGGAAGCGCGGTGAAGACCAGCAGTCCGATGACGAAGGGCGACAGGTAAAGCAGGCCCAGAAATCTGTTGTCGCCGCTCATGCCGCCGGCCTCGAAAAGATACTTCCAGTATTGTGCATCGCAATCTCTGGCAGTTCGATCTGCGTTCCAGCCTAATCCATCAGGCTTGCGCAAATGAAGTGCCATTTCCTCCCATTACTGCTGCAAACATGTTGAGTTCTCAGCTCCCGGACTGATATTCTCACTTTGCGGGTGAGATCAAATCGACGAATTCGGGGAAAAGGATGGAGAAAATCGAAGGTAGCGTTTTGTCTGCGATTCCGATGAATGCGATGGCATTGACGCTGACGCGTTCAACCATAAGGATGCAGCATTCGCCGACCTGGGGTGTCGACAAATCGAACAGTGTCCATGACCTGATCATCTGCCTGACGGGCTCGGCGCGTTATGAGGTGGAGGGCGAGACGATCGAGATGGCGCCGGGCCGCGCGATGCTGTTGCGTGCCAATACGCGGTTCTCCGGCTACTCGACCTCGCGGGAGGAATATACCGGCATCGCCCAGCATTTCACGCTCGACCTTTTCGGGCGGCTGGACCTGATCGGCCAGATGAACCTGAAGCATGCCGTCACGCTCGCCCGCTGGGACATGATGGGGCCGCTGACGCGTTATTACCACGACAATGCGCCGCCTTATTCGACGACACTCCTCCAGCATCATCTCTTCATGTTCCTGCTGATCGAATTCATCGAGCAGGCTCACATCGGCTGGAAGGAGCAGTCGGTGGGCAATGTCAACAACCCGGACGCTCTGTCCTTTTCAGTGATGGTGGCCGCGAGCCAGATCGCCGCCGATCCTCTTGACGAGGGGATCGTCGAGAGGACGATCCATTCGGCGCCCTATAACCCGGATTATTTCAAGCGGGAGTTCAGGAAGCGCGTCGGCTGGACCCCGGACAAGTTTCAGGAATTCAAGCGGATGGAGCGAGCCATGGGCCTGATGGCCGGCGGCTGTACGGTAAAGCGCGCCGCCGAACTGTCCGGCTATGCCGATGCCTATTATTTCTCCCGCATGTTCAAGCGTTATATCGGCATCAGCCCGCAGGGCTATCAGCAGTCCGAGAAGCGCAGCCGCGAGGGCGCATTTCCCCGAGGCGAGGAGGACGGTCAGCTGATCTATCCACTGGCCCGCTGACCCGAAAAAGTGGCGGCGGTCGGATCCGCGGGCGGTCGTCTGCCGGTGGGTGATCCGTAACCGGGCCGTGCTTGACGGGGGGAAGATAGCGGGGCATGGTCGCCCTATTCGACTGGAACAGATGGTGATCGTGTCCATGGATTTTTGCATCGACCGTGAGCTGCCGGTGCCGCTGTGCACCCAGCGTCAAGAGATCATCACCGGCGGTTGCGCATGAGCCGGCCAATCCTGATCTGGGGCGCCGGCGCGATCGGCGGCACGCTGGGGGCGGCTTTCTTCCGCGCCGGAGAGGATGTGATCTTCGTCGACAACGTCAGGGAACATGTCGACGCGATCAACGCGAATGGTCTGAAGATCGTCGGCCCGATTTTCGAAGATACCGTCAAGGCCAGGGCCTATCTGCCGGAAGAGCTGGAAGGCGANTATCACCGGACTTTTCTCTGCGTCAAAGCCCATCATACGGAAGCGGCGGCAAAATCCCTCGTCCGGCATCTCCCCGCCGACGGATATGTGGTCTCCGCCCAGAACGGTCTCAATGAACGGGTGATCGCCCGCATCGCCGGAGAACATCGGGTCGTCGGCTGTTTCGTCAATTTCGGGGCGGATTATCTGCAGCCGGGTGTCGTCCAGTATGGCGGGGAGGGCGCCGTGGTGATCGGCGAGCTCGACGGGCGTTTCACCGACCGGGCCGAGGATATCTACGAGCTCATCCGGCAGTTCGAGCCGAAAGCGCTGATCACCAACAACATCTGGGGCTTTCTCTGGGGTAAGCTCATCTACGGCGCCCTGCTCTTCGGCACGGCTCTGACCAATGAGAGCATTGCCGATGTGCTCGCCAATCCGGTCGCCCGCCCGGTTTTGCGCAGGCTTGCGCTGGAAGTGGCGACGGTGGCCGCCATCAACAACATCCGACCGGAAGCCTTTGACGGTTTCGATCCGGCTGCCTTCGGGCCGCTGGCTTTGCCGGAGCAGACCGAAAAGTCCTTCGACGACATGGTCGCGCATAACCGGACATCGGCGAAATCGCATTCCGGCATCTGGCGCGATCTTGCCGTGCGCAAGCGCAAGACCGAGGTGGAGGCGCAGGTGATGCCGGTTGTGGAAATCGGCAGGGAATCGCGGGTTCCGACGCCGCTTGCCGCTCGCCTGATCGTCATGATCCACGAGATCGAGGACGGCAAGCGCGAGCTCGATCTCGCCAATCTCGAAGAGCTGGCGAAGGCGGCGGCATGACCGTTTCGCCCAAGGGCAATGCGGCGGCGCTCATCTCCGGCTCGCCACCTGCCAGAGGAAAAACGGACCGCCGATAAGGGCGATCAGCAGACCGACGGGCACCTGCCAAGGGAAGATGATCGTCCGGCCGAGCCAGTCGGCGGCCGCCATTGTGAGACCGCCGAGGAACGCGCTGACGAAAAGCTGAGGTAGCGGTCGGTGATAGCCCAGGTAGTCAGCGGCACGCGGCGCGATCAGCCCGACGAAACTCAGCGGGCCGACAAAAACCGTGGCTACAGCCGCGGAAAGACCGGCGGCAATGAGAATGTAAAGCCGCACGGTTTTCAGCGGAATGCCAAGCGCAATCGAAGTCGCCTGACCGAGCGGCAGGATTTCCAGCCAGCGCGTCATCAGCGGGGAGCCGGCGAGGATAACAAGCAAAACGCAGCCTGCCGTCAGCGCATCGCCCGGTGTCGCCCGGTAGGTCGAGCCGGAGAGCCAGGCGAGCAGGAAATCGATGCGCGGATCGCCGCTCGCCAGCACCAGCGCAGCAAGCCCCGTGCCCATGGCTGACAGGGAAATTCCCGCGAGCAGAATGTGGTCGGGCGAAAAGAATGTCCTTTCGGCCATCATCACGATTGCCCCGAGCGTCAGCAACGCGCCGGCTGTGGCCGCCAGGATCATGTTCGTCCGGTCGAGTTCGATGCCGATCAGAAACAGCAGGGTCACGCCGATAGCGGCCCCTGAGGAAATGCCGAGGACTTCCGGTGAGGCCATGGGGTTGCCAGTCATGCGCTGTATCAGCGTGCCGGATATGGCGAGAATGGCGCCGGCCGAGAGTGCAACGAGCGCACGCGGCAGGCGTAACGGCAGGAAGGTCGCAAGTTCGGCTCCGGAAGCCCAATGCCATCCGTCGANGCCACGTGCAAAAAACAGACTGAGGGCAATGGTCGCGGCCGTTGCAGCTANCGCAGCAAANGGCATCCACCAACGGATCACGTGGCGAGGNGAGGCGACGTCGCTCCCCCCTTGCGTCGGCATGNNTGCCCGCATGCGCGGCAGGAGCACGAGAAGCAGGGGGGCGCCGATGAGNGCTGTCGCCGTGCCTGTCGGCACCTCTTCCGGCAGCGGCAGAACCTGCACGAGCTGGTCGGTGAACCAAAGGAGCAATGCGCCGCCGGCTGACGCCACGACCATCCGCCGCGCAAACGTGCGTGCGCCGAGCATTCCTGCGATATGCGGCGCGGCGAGCCCGACGAAACCGATGACGCCGACCGCGGCAACCACGGCGGCGCTGAGCCACACGGCGACGATNAGNCCTGCCAACCGGAGTACCGCCGGGGAAGATCCGAGGCTGCGGGTGCTTTCGTCGTCCAGCTCGAGAATGCGCATCGGTCGGATCAGGCTTGTCGCCAGGGCAAATCCGATCAGCAGCTTGACCGAAAGGTCCGTCACCACGGCCGTGCCGTTCTGGATGAGGGACCCCGTCTGCCAGATAAAAAGCTCGGTCATGTATTCGCGGTCGAGAACGACGAGGAGCGCGCTTGCCGAACCGCAGACCAGGCTGACGACGAGGCCTGCGAGCACCAGTGAAACGGGAGAGAGATGTCGCCGCCAGGCGATCAGGATGACCGCCGCGGTCGCCAGCGCGCCGCCGCCGATCGCCACCAGTTCTCGACCGGTTTCCAGAAGGAATGGCGCAAGGATGGCGGCGGTGCCGAGTGCCAGGTTGGCCCCCGCCGCCGTGCCGACGGTTGCCGGTTCGGCGAGCGGATTGCGGAGGGTTTGCTGGAAGATCGTTCCGGCCAGGCCGAGCGCTGCGCCTGCGACGATGCTGATAGCCACACGGGGAAGGGCGGAGTGGTGGAAGAGCAGCTGTCCGACATCGGTCACGTCGGGTGCGATCACCGCGCCCCACCACAGGTTCAACGGCAGCAGCTCGGCCAGCCGGAATGCGGTCAGCAGAAGGCAGAGAGCGGCAAATGCCGGCAGGGCCAGAATGGCGAACAATGCCGATCCCGGGTCAGGCGAGGTCCGTGGGCCGGTTCTCATACCGAAACCAGCTTGTCGGCGAGGAGCGACGCAAAGCGGGCCGCGACATCCAGCCCGCCGAACGGCCAGAGAGTAGGGATTGTGGCGATCGGGTGGGCACGCACCGCGGGCAGGTTCTGCCACAATGAACTTCGCCGCATCATCCGTACCGCATGCGGCATGATCGGTTCCAGGCAAACGAGCCGGGCGTCGCCGACGGTCGCCAGCTGCTCGACACCGACCGTCGAAATCCCCCATTCGCTTGTTTCTCCGTTCCATGCGTTGCGGAGATCCAGCCGGTCCATCACATCCTGAAGCAGGCTGCCGGTGCCGTAGATGCGCAGGTGCCGGTCATCGAAAAAGGTGAAGAGGCAGAGAGGCGTGGCCTTGTGGTCTGCGAGCTGCATGCGGGATTGATCGATCGTTCGCTCGGTCCTNANAAGAAGGGTTTCGGCCTCGCGCTCCCGCCCCAGGCGCTCGCCCAGCCTTTGCGTCTCCCGCCTGGCCTGCAGATATGGCGCNGNTTTCTCGGCATAGAGGGGAAGGCCGTAGGTCGGCGCGAAGCGCTCNAAGTCTCCAGCCACCAATCCATAGCCATAGGTTGCGANNATCAGGTCCGGATCGACCTCTTCCAGCAGCTCGAGGCTTGGTTCGCCCCGTGAGCCGAGATCGAGCGTCGTGTCAGGCAATGTCGGCTGATCGACCCATTGGGTGTAGCCTTTAAGATCGCCGACGGCGATCGGCGCAAGGCCAAGGGACATCACCATCGCAGCCGCGGTCCATTCCAGGCATGCGACGCGCCGGGGAGGGGAGGATGCGAAACTCCGAAACGGGATAGCGGCAAAGGCGCCCGTCCCGCACAGGAACGCGCGCCTTGTCGGATATTGGAAGCCGACGCTCAAGCGGCCTTCCCTACCACGTGACTTTCACGGAGGCGGTGATCCGCCGCCCCTCGCCATAGAAGCAGCCGAAGCTCTCGGCAAAGCAGGAAGCAACGTAATCCTTGTCGAAGATGTTGCTGACGTTGAGCGAGAGTGTCGTGTTGTTCTTCTTGTAGNTGAGTGCGGCGTCGGCGAGCACATAGCCCGGAACCTTGAAAGTATTGGCGTCATCGCCCCAGGTCTTGCCGACATATCGAATGCCGCCGCCGATGGTGAGACCTTCCAGCGGTCCATCCTGCAACTCATAGTCCGCCCAGAGCGACACGCGGTGCCGGGCGACGCCGAAAGGCGTGTTGCCGAGGTCGGTTGTTCCGGCGGCAGAATCCCCGCTGGTTTCCTTCGTCACTTCCGTATCGAGATAGGTATAGGCAAGACGCATATCCAAACCGGAATCGAGGCTTGCCACGCCCTCGACTTCAATGCCGCGCGAGGTNATTTCCCCNGTCTGCGAAGCTATGGCTCCGCCCGGTCCGCTGTAGCTCACGACATTCTGGCGCGCCAGATCGAAAGCCGACACCGTCATGAACGAGTTTGAGCCCGGNGGCTGATACTTGATGCCGACCTCATATTGGCGGCCCGTCTCCGGTTCGAACCCCGCCATGGTGACCGGATTGAAAGATTCCGTATAACTGACATATGGCGCCAGGCCATTGTCGGCGAGATAGACGAGGCCGGCACGGCCGGTGAATGCATCGTCTTTCATGTTGACGTTATTGTCCGACTCGGTGGCATCGCGGGCCGTACCCCATGCCCAATCGTAACGTCCGCCCAATGTCAGCGTCCACCGATCGAGCTTGATCTGGTCCTGTCCATAGATGCCGAGCTGGCTCTGGACGGTTTCGGTGTTCCTGTAGTTCGTCATCGGGCCGATCGGGCTGCCGTAGACGGGGGAGAAAATGTCGAGCGGATCCACGTCGCCGCTCGACGCATAGTCGCGATAATAGTGGCGCTTGAAGTCGATACCGGCGAGCAGGGTGTGCGCTAACTCGCCCGTATCGAATTCGCCGATGATCTGCGTGTCGATCGTGGCGCCCTGAAGATTGGTGCTGCCGCCGTCGGCATAACGATCGTAGGTCCGCCCGTCCGCT
>Ga0055540_1001127_pt1 | contig 16692 bp, 15 predicted proteins | sample AraplaCvi_mMS_r2_2_FD_55040 | JGI IMG/M metagenome (GOLD analysis project Ga0055540, IMG submission 55040) | Arabidopsis root microbial communities from North Carolina, USA - plate scrape MF_Cvi_mMS_r2 | ecosystem: Host-associated > Plants > Roots > Endosphere | place: USA: North Carolina
AGATGCGGTTGCGTACCTCGGTCATCTTGGCCACCGTGTCGTCGACCGGCGGCCCCTTCACGGCGTAGGACGCCACGACGCGGAACGGCAACTCGCCGCGCTTCTCCGCGTCGACGTAGAGCTCGAGGATCGCGGCCTGGTCCTCGCCGATCGGCGGCACTCCCGCGTCGAACAGGGACGTGATGCCGGCTGCGGCGGCCTTGGGCGTCCACGACGCCAACAGCCTCGCCATCGTCTCGGGGGAGATGGGCTCGACGGCGTTGACCACCTGAAGTTCGGCGACGACCTCGAGGACGTAACCGGTCGGGTCGCCCTTGCCGTCACGGGCGAAGTAGCTGAAGCCTGGGATCGGATCGGGGGTGTTGCGGTCGACGCCGGCGATCTGCAACGCCTTCGAGTTGACCCACAGGCTGTGGCCGTCGATGGCGAAGAAGAACGCGGGGCGGTCCGGCACGATCCGGTCCAAGTCCGCCTTGGTGGGCCCCTCGGGGCCGAACATGTCCACGCGCCAACCGAATCCGCGCAGTGGACCGACCGGATTGTCGGCCGCGTACTTCGCGATCGCCGCGAGCGCGTCGGCCCCGGTGGGCAGTTGCAAGTCGAGCCCGGAGGTCAGGAACGCACCCATGAACGGGTGGATGTGGGCCTCGACGAAGCCGGGCATCAGTAGTCGGCCGCCGAGGTCGACCACCCGGGTCTTCTCGCCGACCTGGGCCATCGCCCCGGCCTCGTCGCCGACGTGGGTGATGGTGTTGCCGGTGACCGCCAGGGCCTGCGCCCACGGTTCGGGGCCGGCGACGGTGTAGATCGGTCCGTTGCGAAAGACGAAGTCCGCGTGCGCGCCCGGACTCGGGGAGGCGGGCGCGCTGGTCGTGGCGGACTCCCGGCCGGGTGAGCACGCCGTCATCGCCGTCGTCGCCGCAGCCATCGCGGCCACGGTCAGCACCGTCCGCCGGGTGGCCCGGGCGGCGCCGAACGCCGCGAAGTGAGGCGCCCACTGGCACGCTGTACACATAGAAGCCCCCCAAGGCGTCAAAGACCATGGCTTGAACGCCATTTGGTGCCTACTCCGCAGAGAGGCGCAGTGGGGAGGTTAGCGGGTGACCCGCGTGACCGGGTCGAAACTCGGTTACTTGCGGCGCACCGTGCGCTGCACGCCACGCATCTTCGCACCGGGCGGCAGCGGGCCCTTCGGCATGGCGGCCGGCCCCATCCGAGAACCCAGTGCCGCCAGCCGCGACTCGAGGGAGTCCATCTGCTTGGCGGTGATGTTGGCAGGCAGCTTGGTCAGGTGGCGCTCCAGCTTGGACAACGGCACCTCGCCCTCACCGTTGCCGACGACGAAGTCGTAGATCGGAATGTCGCCGATGAGCCGGGCGGTGCGCTTCTTCTCCTGGGCCAACAGCGGCTTGACGCGGGTCGCCGAACCCTCGCCGACGAAGATCACTCCGGGCCGGCCGATCACGCGGTGCACGGCGTCGAAGTGTCCGGTCGCCGCGACACCCGGGGTGACGCGCCACTTGCCCCGAAGGTTGTCCAGCGCCCACGCGGCCGCGCCGGTCTGCCCCTCGGCCTTGCGGTACACCGACTTCTGAGCGCGGCGCCCGAAGATGATGAACGCGACGAGGAGGCCGAGCACCACGCCCAACGGGATCAGCGTGACGTAGGTGAACGTGTTGCCGACGAGCACGCCGATCAGCACCGCGATCGCCACGATCAGCACGAAGGCGCCGATCATGTAGGGCAGGAGCCGGCTGTCCTCCTTGCGCTGAATCTGGAAGGCCTGCCAGAGCTGACTGCGGCGCTCCTTGGATGCGGCCTTGCGGGCAGCCTTCGCCTCGGCCTTGGCGGCCTTGTCGACGGGTTTGCGAGTCTTCGCCATCGGATCAGGATACGGGGGGACGCCAGCGGAGAATCAGGACGGGCTGGTGCGCGCCTGGGCCGCCTGGGCGTACAACTTGCCGGCCCGGTAGGACGACCGCACCAGCGGGCCCGCCAGCACGCCGGGGAAGCCGACCTGCTCGGCGAACTTGCCGTGTTCGACGAATTCCTCGGGCTTGACCCACCGCTCGACCGGGTGGTGGCGGGGGGTCGGCCGCAGGTACTGGGTGATGGTGATGATGTCGCAGCCGGCCTCGTGCAGGTCGACCAGCGCGGTCCGCACTTCCTCCGGGGTCTCGCCCATGCCCAGGATCAGGTTGCTCTTGGTGACCAGGCCGTAGTCACGCGCCGCGGTGATGACGGCGAGGCTGCGCTCGTAGCGGAAGGCGGGACGGATGCGCTTGAAGATGCGCGGCACCGTTTCGACGTTGTGCGCCAACACTTCCGGGCGGGTCTCGAAGACCGTCTCGAGCTGCTCGGGGATGGCGTTGAAATCGGGGATCAACAACTCGACGCCGGTGTTGGGGTTGAGTGCCTTGATCTGGCGCACCGTCTCGGCGTANAGCCACGCACCGCCGTCGGGNAGGTCGTCGCGGGCCACCCCGGTGACCGTCGAATACCGAAGACCCATGGCCTGGACGCTCTCGGCAACCCGGCGAGGCTCGTCACGGTCCAACTCCGAGGGCTTGCCGGTGTCGATCTGGCAGAAATCACACCGGCGCGTGCACTGCTCGCCACCGATGAGGAAGGTCGCCTCGCGGTCCTCCCAGCACTCGTAGATGTTGGGGCAGCCGGCTTCTTCGCAGACCGTGTGCAGACCCTCGCGCTTGACCAGGGCCTTGAGTTCCTTGTACTCCGGGCCGGTCTTCAGCTTGGTCTTGATCCACGGCGGCTTGCGCTCGATGGGGGTCTCGGCGTTGCGGACCTCCAGACGCAGCAGCTTGCGGCCGGTCGACGACACGGGCAGCTTGGCGATCTCGGACGGTTCTGCGGTCACTCCGACAATGCTAGCGCTGGTCGGCGGTCGAGGGCGGCGGGCACCGCGACGGCCACGGCCTCGGCCACCTCGTCGACGGTGATCCGACGGCCCAGCTCGGCGGTCAGCGACGTGACGCCGGCGTCGGCGATGCCGCACGGCACGATCGAGGTGAAGGCGGACAGGTCGGAGTCACAGTTCACGGAGAAGCCGTGCAGCGTCGTCGCCCGGGCCACCCGGATGCCGATGGCCGCCACCTTGCGCGCCGGCCGCGCCCCGGACTGCGGCACCCACACACCGGACCGGCCGTCGACGCGGCCGGTCTCGAGCCCGAANTCCGCGCACACCGCCATCAACGCGCCCTCCAGGCGGCGGACGAACTCGACCACGTCCATCGGTTGGGCCAGGCCGACGATCGGATAGCCGACCAGCTGACCCGGCCCGTGCCAGGTGATCTTGCCGCCGCGGTCGGTGTCGACCACCGGGACGTCCGACGAGACGGGACGCTCGTGCGGTTCAGTGCGTCGGCCCGCGGTGTAGACCGCGGGATGCTCGAGCAGCAGCAGGGTGTCGGGACCGCCTGCGATGCGCGCCTCGGCCACCTCGCGTTGTATGTCCCAGGCGGTCAGGTAGTCCACCGAACCGAGTCGTCGCACCTCGACCGCGGTGTCCGCCGACCGGACCGATGCAGCGCCCATACCGTGAACGGTACGCGCGTCAGGTGGTCTTGGGTGCGGTGGCGTAGGCCATGGCCTCGCCGATGGTGTGGTGGTGGAACTCGAAGCCGGCCCGTTCCAGAGCGGCGGGAATGGCGCGCTGCCCGCCGAGGAGACCCTCGTCGGCCAGTTCCCCGAGCACGGCCCGCACCGCGAAGGCGGGCACCGCCATGGGCGTCGGACGGTTCAGCGCCCGGCCAAGTGCGGCGGTGAACTCGGCATTGGTGACCGGCGCGGGCCCGGTGCCGTTGACCGCGCCGACGAGGTCGTCGTGCTCGACGGCGAACGTCACCGCGCGCACCTCGTCCTCCAGGCTGATCCACGGCATGTACTGCCTGCCGTTACCCAGCCGGGCACCCAACCCCAGCGCGAAGAGCGGCTTGAGCTTGGCGAGCATGCCACCGCCGGGGGACAACACCAGCCCGGTCCGCAGCATCACCACCCGCACACCCGCGGCGACGGCGGTCGACGTGGCGTCCTCCCAGTCGTGGCAGAGACCGGCGAGGAAGCCGCGACCCGCGGGAGCGGACTCGTCGACGACCCGGTCGCGCGTGTCGCCGTAGTAGCCGACCGCGCTGGAGTTGACCAGCACGGGGACACCGGATTCGACGACCGCTCTCGACAGCACCTCGGTGGGCCCGATGCGGCTGTCGCGCAGGCTCTGCTTGAACGCACCCGACCACCGCTTGCCGGCGACGTTGACGCCGCACATGTTGACCACGGCGTCCGCGCCGCGCAGCGCGCTTGCGTCGAACTCACCGGTGTCGGGGTCCCAGAACACCTCGTCCGACGTCGACGGCGGACGACGCACCAACCGCAGCACGCGGTTGTCGGCGGCGCGCAGCGCCGACGTCAACGCCGAACCGATCAGCCCGGACGAACCTGCGATCGCGATGACGGCATTTCGCACGAGGCCTACAGTCCGAGGTCGGCCTCGAACGCACCCTCTTCGAGGCGCCGTTTGATCGTCGTCAGGAAGCGGCCCGCATCGGCCCCGTCGACGAGTCGGTGGTCGTAGGTCAGCGGCAGGTAGCAGACCGACCGCACGCCGATCGACTCGTTGCCGTTCTCGTCGACCACCACGCGCGGACGCTTGACGATCGCGCCGGTGCCGAGCATCGCCGCCTGCGGCGGGACCAGGATCGGCGTGTCGAACAGCGCGCCCTGGCTACCGATGTTGGTGATGGTGAACGTGCCGCCGGACAGCTCGTCGGGCTTGAGGTTGCCCGAGCGGGCCCGTGCTGCGATGTCGGCGATCGCCCGCGCCAATCCGCCGAGGGACAGGTCGCCGGCGTTGTGGACCACGGGGGAGAGCAGACCCTGTTCGGTGTCGACCGCGAAGCCGAGGTGCTCGGCGTCGTAGTAGGTGATCTGCTTGGTGTCCTCGTCGTAGCTGGCGTTGACGTTCGGGTGCGCCTTGAGGGCGTCGATCACCGCGACGGCGAAGAACGGCAGATACGTGAGGTTGACGCCTTCGCGTTCGGCGAACGTCGCCTTGGCGCGAGCCCGCAACGCCACGATCTTGGTCAGGTCGACCTCGTGGGTCTGCGTCAACTGAGCCGTGGTCTGCAGGGATTCGCGCGTCTTCTTGGCGGTGATCTGCCGGATGCGGTTGGCCTTCTGCGTGGTGCCGCGCAGGTGCGCCAGCGCCGGTGCCGGCGCTGCGGGCTTCGAGGCGGGTGCGCTCTGCGGTGCGGCGCTCGGCTCGGGAGCNGTCGTGGCCGCCTCCTTCTCGCTGGCGGCGGCGAGCACGTCCTGCTTGCGGATGCGACCACCGACGCCGGTGCCCTTGACNGAGGACAGGTCNACGCCGTTCTCGCTGGCCAGCTTGCGNACCAGCGGAGTGACGTACGGGCCGCCGTCGGACGCGGGCGCCTCGGCGGCGGGCTTCTTTTCCGGCTCTGCCTTGGGCTCGGGCTTCTTCTCGGGCTCCGGCTTCGGCTCGGGCTTCTTCTCGGCCTTGGGTTCCGGCTTCTTCTCGGGTTCGGGCTCGGGTTCCGGCTCGGGCTCTGGTTCTGGTTCTGGTTCTGGCTCTGGTTCGGCGTCGGCATCAGCGTCGGTGTCCGTCTGCTCTTCGCGCGAGCGCTCATCGCCGATCTTGGCCAGTTCCCCGCCGACGGCGACGGTGTCGTCCTCCTCGGCGGTGATGGACAGCAGGGTGCCGGCCACCGGGGAGGGGATCTCGGTGTCGACCTTGTCGGTGGAGACCTCGACGAGCGCGTCGTCGACCTCGACCGTGTCGCCGACCTTCTTGAGCCACCGGGTGACGGTGCCCTCGGTGACGGACTCGCCGAGTTCGGGCATCACGACCGAGGTGGACGCGCCGCCGCCTCCGCTGGACTTGGGGGCGGCCGTGGTCTCTTCCTGCGCCTCGGGCTCGGGCTCGGGCTCCGGCTCGGGTTCGGGCTCCGGCTCGGGTTCGGACTTCTCTTCGGCGGCGGGGGCGTCGTCACCGCCGCCGGACTCGTCGGCGTCACCAATCGTGGCGAGGTCGCCGCCCACCTCGACCGTGTCGTCCTCGTTGGCGATGATCTTGGTGAGCACGCCGGCTGCCGGCGAGGGGATCTCGGTGTCGACCTTGTCCGTCGACACCTCCAGCAGGGGCTCGTCGACCTCGACGGTGTCGCCTTCTTGCTTCAGCCATCTCGTGACGGTCCCCTCGGTCACGCTCTCACCGAGTGCGGGCATCTGGACGGTGATGGCCATGTGATGTGACTCCTCGAACGGTCGCTCGTAACGGTCGAAAATGCTCGACGCCCATCCTGTCACGTCCGGGCCGCGCGGTCGTCGCAGACCGGTCGAGTTGCTCCTCTGGCACGATTGAAGTGCCGGTCGAAGGGAGTGAGGTCCAGTTGGGACTGTTCGATGCGTTTCGCCGAGGCGCCAAGAGAGGCTCCGACGCGCGCGATCCCGGTGCCGACGTGAAGTACCTCAGGCAGTGGGTGGCCGCGCATCACGGCGTCGAGGCGTTCGTCGAACCCAAGACCACCGTGACCGAGGTGACCGTGGTGCTGGTGGCCGCCGACGGCGAGTGGACCCGGCGCCGCACCGGCGGGGACAAGGGCGCCCGCCGGCTCAGCGACAAGCTCGGCATCCCGGTCTACGACGTGCAGAAGGTCGGCTACCCGCAGCGCATGCGCGACTTCGACGCTCGCCGCCGCATCGAGCGCCAACGCGAGCTCAGGCGGGAACTCGAGGACGACTGAGGGGACGTCGTACACGGCCGTAGACCGTCACAGTTGAGACGCGCCGCCGTCGACGACCAGTTCGGCGCCGGTGGTGTAGGTCGCGTCGAAGGCCAGGAAGAGGACGGCCTTGGCCACCTCCTCCGGCTCGCCGAGGCGTCGCATCGGATTCTCCGCCCGGCGCTCGGCCAGGAACGCCTCCGCCGCCTCGGCCGGCATCGACCGTTGCAGGATGCCGGTGTCGACCGGACCGGGGGAGACGGCGTTGACCCGAATTCCGCGGTCCACCAATTCCGCGGCGAACGTGCGGGTCATCGATCGCAGCGCAGCCTTGGTCGCGGAGTACACGCTCGTCGCCGCGATGCCCTTGCGGTTGGCGATCGAGGTGATCAGCACGACCGAGCTGCCGGGCGGCATCAACGGGACGACACGCTGCACCGTGAAGAAGGGTGCTCTGGTGTTGACGGCGAACAGGTCGTCGTACTGCTCGGCCGTGGTGTCCTCAACGGTGTCGCCCGCCGTCGCCCCGGCGTTGAGCACCAGCAGGTCGACGCCGCCCAACGCGGCGGCCGCACGGTCGGCGAGCCCGTCGACGTCGGCGACGTCTCGGCGGTCCACCAGTGCCCGCGGCCCGAGGGCCGCCGCGGCGGCCGTCAAGGACGCGGGTGTCCGCCCGGTGACCAGCACCCGGGCGCCGCCTGCGTCCAAGGCCTTCGCGGTGGCCAGGCCGATGCCGCTGGTGCCGCCGGTGACGACGACGCGCTTACCCTCATATGTCGACATGTGAATTCCTTTCTTGGACAAGTGATCAGAGCTGCGAGTCGCCACCGTCGACGACCAGCTCGACGCCCGCGACGAAGGTCGCGTCGAACGCCAGGAACGCCACTGCGGGCGCGAACTCGCTCGGCTGACCGAAGCGCTTCATCGGGTTGCTCGCGGTGAAGGCGGCCTTGAGTTCGGCGGCTCGCTCCGGCACCTCCTTCTCCAACTTGCCGGTGTCGATCGAGCCGGGGCTGACGGCGTTCACCCGGATGCCCCGAGGCAGCAGCTCCCGGCTGAGCGTGCGGGCCATCGACCGCAGCGCGGCCTTGGTCGCCGAGTACACGCTCAGCGCGTCCCAGCCCGTCTGATTCGCAGTCGACGTCGTCAACACCACGCCGCTGCCCTCGCTCAGCAGCGGCGCGAACCTCTGCACCGTGAAGAACGGGCCCTTGACGTTGATCGCGAACACCTCGTCGAAGGTCTGCTCGGTGACCGCGTCGAACGGGTCGAAACTGCCGATGCCCGCGTTGACCACCAGCGCGTCCACCGTGCCCAGCTCGGCACGCACCCGCTCGGCCAGGGCGTCGATCTCGGCCAGTGAGCTGGTGTCGCTGCGCACCGCGAGAGCACGGCTGCCCAGCAGCTCCGCCGCGTCGTCCAGCGTCTTCTGGGTGCGCCCCGTGACCACCACGCGCGCGCCCTCGTCCACCAGGTGCCGGGCCACGGCCAGTCCGAGGCCGCTGCTCCCGCCGGTGATCACTGCCGTCTTGTCGTCGTATCTGCCCATGGCACCGAGTCTTTGGCAGGGAGGCCGTCGGCGTCCAAGACCCGTTTGGCACCCCGCCATGCCGAATCGGAATGACGGCGTCGGAATAGCGCTGCGCCGTGATCGGGTTGGAGCAGTCGATGAACGACAACGGGGCCGACCTCGAACTGCGGCTGGTGCGGTACTTCACCGTCGTGGCCGAGCACGGCAACTTCGGACGGGCGGCGGCCGCGCTGCGCGTCGCGCAGCCGGCGTTGAGCCGCCAGATTCAGCGGTTGGAGAACCGGCTGGGCGTGCTGCTGTTCGACCGGGTGCCGCACGGCGCCGAGCTGACCGACGCGGGCAGGGCGTTCCTCCCGGAGGCCCGGGAGGTGCTGCGCGCCGCGCACCGGGCCACGGTCACCGCCCGCGCGCACGCGCCGTCGGGGCAGGTCGTCATCGGCTACGTCGAGGACCTGATCGTCACCCCGGCGGTGCGCGAACTGCGCCTCCGCCACCCGCAGGCGACGATCGGCACCCGGCACCTGCAGTGTCATGACGACGGCCTGCTCACCGACGGCCAGGTGGACGTGGTGCTCGCCCGCGCGCCCCTGCCGCATTCGACGGGCGACGTGCACGTCACCCCGCTCTACGACGAGCCACGAATGCTGGTGCTGCCGGCCGACCACCACCTCGCCGGTCGAGAGTCGGTGTCGCTGAAGGACTTCAGCGGTGGCCTCCCCGTGTACTGCTCCCACGGCGCGCCGCGCTCGATCTACCCGACGGGCGTGGCCTCGGACGCGGCAGGCCCCGTGATCAGCAGCTTCGAGGACAGGCTCGAATTGGTCGCAGGCGGCCAGGCGCTGGCCGTCCTGCCCGTCGGTGACCGACGCAGCTCGTTGCGTGCCGACCTGGCGTCGGTCCCGATCGACGACGTGCCCGCCAGCGAGGTCGTCGTGGTGCACCGGACGGGGGAGACCAACCCGCTGGTCGCCGACTTCGTCCGGGCGGCCCGTGCCCGCCTGGTGCCCCTGCCGGCGTAGCCCGTCAGCCGTTCTCGGCGATGTCCTCCAACACGGCGAACATCGTCCGCGTCGGCACCCCGGTGCCGCCCTTGCCGGTGTAGCCCCACGGCCCGCCGGTGTTGTATGCCGGTGCGGCGACGTCGACGTGGGCCCACTGCACGCCCTCGGCGACGAACTCGCGGAGGTAGACCCCGGCGACCAGCATGCCGGCGTACCGCGAGCCACTGACGTTGGCCAGGTCGGCGACGGTGGACTTCAGGTCGTCCTTCAATTCGTCGGGCAGCGGCATCGCCCAGCCGTTCTCGCCCTCGGCCTGCGACAGGGTGGCGACGCGGTCGCGGAACTCGTCGCTGCCCATCACTCCGGGCGTGCGGGCGCCGAGCGCGACGGTCTGGGCACCGGTCAGCGTGGAGGTCTCGATGAGGTAGTCGGGTCCGTCCTCACACGCCCGCACGATCGCGTCGGCCAGGATCAGCCGGCCCTCGGCGTCGGTGTTGAGCACCTCGACGGTGATGCCGCCGTACTGGGTGAGCACGTCGCCCGGGCGCTGCGCGGTGGCCGACGGCATGTTCTCGGCCATCGGCACCGTGGCGACGACGTCGATCGGCAGGTTCTGCTTGGCGGCCAGCACGACGGTCGCGATGACGGCGGCCGCCCCGCCCATGTCGGAGGTCATGTGGTGCATGTTCGCCGCCGGCTTGATGGAGATGCCGCCGGTGTCGAAGGTGATGCCCTTGCCGACCAGCGCCACCTTCTTGGGCTTGCGGCCCTTGCCGCCGGCGTGGGTCAGCCGGACCAGCCGCGGCGGTCGTGACGAGCCCTTGCCGACGCCGATGATGCCGCCGTAGCCGCCCTTCTCCAGGGCCTTGTCGTCGAGCACCTCGACCTTGAGGCCCACCGACTCACCCAAAGCCCTTGCGCGCTTGGCGAATTCGTCGGGGAACAGGTGGCTTGGCGGGGTGTTGACGAAATCTCGCGCCGTGGCGACGGCGGTCGCGACGTCGGTGCCGCGGACGGCCTCGACCTTGGCGGACTTCGCCGTCGAGAGCGCCGTGATCTTGCTCAGGCGCGGCTCCTTGGGGGCGGTCTTCGCGCTGCGGAAGTCGCTGAACCGGTAGGCGCCGAGGATCAGGCCTTCGACCGCGGCGGCCACGTCGACCTCCGAGAGCGTCGTCACGACGTTCTCGACGCCGCTCAGCGTCCGTGCTGCCACCCCGGCGGCGCGCCGGATCACGTCAGCCGGCCACTCCTCGCGTGACTTGCCGAGGCCGACGGCCAGCACGCTGGCGACCGGCAGCGAGGGAATCACGAGCCGCGTGGTCTGCTCGCTGCCGCCCTTGGCGCCGAGCGCGGCCAGGGCCACTTCGATCTCTCCGACGGCTTCGGCGTCGAGGAACGGATTGGGCAGGACCCGCGCTCGGTCGTCGTCGCCGCTNACGACGGGGACGACCAGCACCGCCGAGCCGATGCCACGCTTGGGCAGGCTGGTCGAGACGGTGACGGCGGGGGACTGGTAACCGGGTGCAGTGCTCACGAAGGTCACCCTAGTNGNGGAGGCACGGGTCCGGCGGGGCAGGAGCGGAGCGACCGGGGGGCANTAATGTGGTTCGCCGTGAGTGACAACCTGCTGAAGGGTCCGCTGGAGGACCGCCACCGCGAACTGGGCGCGAGCTTCGCCGAATTCGGGGGCTGGCTGATGCCGGTGTCCTACGCCGGCACCGTCAGCGAGCACAACGCCACCCGCAACGCCGTCGGCCTCTTCGACGTCAGCCACCTTGGCAAGGCCCTCGTGGTCGGGCCGGGCGCCGCGGNGTACGTCAACTCCGCATTCACCAACGACCTTCGCCGCATCGGCCCCGGCAAGGCGCAATACACGTTGTGCTGCAACGACTCCGGCGGCGTCATCGACGACTTGATCGCCTACTACGTCTCCGACGACGAAGTNTTCCTGGTGCCGAACGCGTCCAACACCGCCGCCGTGGTCGCCGCNCTTCGGGAGAAGGCGCCGGCCGNGCTGACCATCACCGACGAGCACCGCAACTACGCCGTACTCGCCGTGCAGGGCCCGAAGTCCTCCGAGGTGCTCNCCGCACTGGGATTGCCGACCGACATGGACTACATGGGNTACGCGGACGCGCAATATGAAGGCGTGCCCGTGCGGGTCTGCCGCACCGGGTACACCGGGGAGCACGGTTACGAGCTGTTGCCCGAGTGGGACCGCGCCGCCGTCGTGTTCGACGCGCTGGTCGAGGCCGTGGCCGCGGCCGGCGGTGAACCGGCGGGACTCGGCGCCCGCGACACGTTGCGCACCGAGATGGGCTATCCCCTGCACGGCCACGAACTGTCGCTGGACATCTCGCCGCTGCAGGCGCGGTGTGGGTGGGCGATCGGCTGGAAGAAGGACGAGTTCTGGGGCCGCGAGGCGTTGCTCGCCGAGAAGCAGGNAGGCCCGCGCCGCGTGCTGCGCGGACTGAAGGCGGTGGGGCGCGGCGTGCTGCGGGCCGACATGACGGTGCTCGACGGTGACCGGCCGGTGGGCGTCACCACGTCGGGAACGTTCTCTCCGACACTGAAACTCGGCATCGCGCTGGCGCTCCTCGACGCCGACGCCGGCATCGCCGACGGCCAGCGGGTCGCGGTCGACGTCCGGGGCCGAGCGCTGGAGTGCGAGGTGGTCGCACCGCCGTTCGTCGAGGCGAAAACTCGCTAGCCACGGGTTATACAATCGCCACATGACTGACGGTTCCCTGGACTTCACGCTTGCCCGCAACGCGCAACCGGCAAGCGACGAAGTACGGACCGGCATTCTGGCCGACCCTGGCTTCGGTCGGTACTTCACCGACCACATGGTGTCGGTGAACTACACCGAGGCCGACGGCTGGCACGACGCCAGGGTGTTGCCCTACGGACCGATCCAGCTGGACCCGTCCTCGGTCGTGCTGCACTACGCGCAGGAAGTGTTCGAAGGGCCTGAAGGCCTACCGATGGAGCGACGGTTCCATCGTGTCGTTCCGGCCGGAGGCCAACGCCGCGCGGCTGCGAACCTCGGCCCGGCGGCTGGCGATCCCCGAACTGCCCGACGAGGTGTTCCTCGAATCGCTGCGCCAGCTCATCGCCGTCGACGGTGACTGGGTGCCCGCGGCCGGTGGCGAGGAGTCGCTGTACCTGCGCCCGTTCATCTTCGCGACCGAGTCGGGCCTCGGCGTGCGGCCGGCCGTGGAGTACCGCTACATGGTGATCGCCTCGCCCGCGGGCGCGTACTTCAAGGGCGGCCTCAAGCCGGTGTCGGTGTGGTTGTCGACGGAGTACGTGCGGGCCAGCCCCGGCGGGACCGGCGCGGCCAAATTCGGCGGCAACTACGCCGCCTCGCTGCTCGCCCAGGCCGAGGCCACCGACCACGGCTGCGATCAGGTGGTGTGGCTCGACGCGCTCGAACGCCGCTACGTCGAGGAAATGGGCGGCATGAACCTGTTCTTCGTCTACGGCAGCGGCGGCACTGCGCGGTTGGTCACCCCCGAGCTCAGTGGTTCGCTGTTACCGGGCATCACGCGGGATTCGTTGCTGCAGTTGGCATCCGATGCCGGGTACTCGGTCGAGGAGCGCAAGATCGACGTGGACGAGTGGCAGAAGAAGGCTGCCGCGGGGGAGATCACCGAGGTGTTCGCCTGCGGTACCGCGGCGGTCATCACGCCGGTCTCGCACGTCAAGTCCGCCGACGGCGAGTTCACCATCGCCGACGGGGAACCGGGCGAGGTCACCATGGCGCTGCGCGACACCCTGACCGGCATTCAGCGCGGCACGTTCGCCGACACCCACGACTGGATGACCCGGCTCGGCTGATCAGCCGGCGGCCGACCGCCGTCCCCGGCGGCGCGGGGCCTGCTCGAGCGTGGCGGCACGCGCGTCCACGGCGAGGCGGACGACCTGCTGCGCCAGCGGGTCGCTGACGTAGTAGACCTGGCGTCGGCCGTCGCGGCGGGCGTCGACGACACCGGCGAGTTTCAGCTTGCCGAGGTGGTGGCTGACGGTGGCCATCGACTGACCGGTCTCCTCGGCGAGGGTGCCGACGTCGCGCTCACCGAGGGACAGCAACCACACGAGGTGCAGGCGTACGGTCGCCGACAACATGGCGAACATTCCTGCGGTGTCTTGAATCAGCTGCTCGGAGACCGTGGCCTCGGGTGACTGGCCTGCGGCCACGGGCGCTCCTTCCTGACGGCGTGCGGATAGGTTCCCGCAAGTTGGACACTAAGACAACCGTTTGAGCGTCTGTATTCCGTCGGCGAGGATCTGGCATGGGGCTTCAGTCACTCGTGTCCACCCGCCGGAGTTCGACTCCGGCCGGTGACGAACAGTGGTTGGCCGAACTCGCCCACGCTCCGTCATTCCTCGCCTTTCAGCGATTGGCCAGCTCCCCGACTGGCCTCACCGAGCAGAGTGCTGCCGCGCGGGCCGTCGAGCACGGCGAGAACAGACCGGGCCGATACGTCGACGACCGCGTGGCGACCCGCGTGGTGGCCGCGCTGCGCAGTCCGTTCGTCGCGCTGCTCGCCGCGCTTGGGATGGTCCTGATCGCCGTCGGCGACCCCGGTGGCGCGGTGACCGTCGCCGTGGTGGTGTGCTCGGCGGTCGCCCTGCGGCTNTGGCANCANACCCGCGCGGTCAGGGCGGTTCGCGGGCTGCGCCACCAGGTCTCGACGACGGCCACCGTCCGGCGCAGGCCCGGGGCCGGATTGCCGGCCGCCGATCGCGAGGTCCCGATGCAGGACCTGGTGCCCGGTGACGTCGTCGTGCTCGGCGCCGGCGACGTCGTCCCCGCCGACCTTCGGGTGGTCACCGCGGCCGGGTTGATGCTGGATCAGGCCGTGGTCAGCGGGGAGTCGCTGCCGGTGCCCAAGGCNCCTCCGGACGCCGACGCCGACGCCAGGGTCGACGTCGGATTCGACACCTCGTCGCTGTGCTTCACCGGAACCACGGTGGTCGCCGGGACGGGGACGGCACTGGTGGTGGCGACGGGCCCCGCCACGCTTCACGACGCGCTGGCGCGCACGGTGGCCGATCTGCGTCCCGAGTCGAGTTTCGAGCAGGGCGTGCGCACCGTCGGGGTGGTGCTGATTCGCTTCATGCTGGTGATGGCGCCCGTGGTTCTTGCCGTCAGTGGTTGGGTGACCGGGGACTGGCATCGGGCCGCGTTGTTCGCCGTGTCCGTGGCGATCGGGCTGACGCCGGAGATGCTTCCGGTCATCGTGACCGCCAACCTGGCCCGCGGCGCCACCAGGTTGGCGCGAGACCGGGTGATCGTCAACCGGCTCGAGGCGATTCAGGATCTCGGGGCGATGGACGTGCTGTGCGTCGACAAGACCGGCACCCTGACCGAGGACAGGGTGGTCTACGCCCACGCCGTCGACCCGACCGGGACCGTCGACGATTCGGTGGCCGAACTCGCCCACCTCGCGGTGTCCCTTCAAGATCAGCTCTTCGACGCCCTCGACGAGGCGATCGTGGAATGGATGGCAGGCGCGGATGGGGCGCTGCTCGCCGAGGCCGCCTACGACAAGGTCGACGAAATCGGCTTCGACCACACCCGGCGACTGGCCACCGTGGTCGTCCGCCGTCGTCGCGACGAGCACATCGTCATCNCCCACGGCGACCCGTCGGCCGTCATCGGTCNGTGCGACCGTATTCGTTTGGCGGGCAACGTCGTCGAGCTGGACGACGATCACGTTGCCGACGCGATGGACGTGGTGCGCGGCTGCGGTGCCCGCGGAATGCGAACGCTGGCGGTGTCGGTGCGTGACGGACCGGCGCGCCTGGAGCGCTACACCGAGCGCGACGAGCACGGGCTGATCCTGATCGGATTCCTCGGGTTCGTCGACCCCGTTCGCGTCGGCGCCGACGCGGCGATCGAGACCCTGGCCGGCCACGGCGTCGCGGTCAAGATGCTGACCGGGGACGGTGAGGACATCGCGCGGATCGTCGCCGAGCGGGTCGGGTTGACCCCCGGCGNCCCGGTGCTCGGCAGCCAGGTCGACGCCGCCGACGACGCCGAACTCGGCGACCTCNTCGAGCGGGCCACCGTCTTCGCCGGCCTGACCCCCGCGCACAAGGCCAGGATCGTGGGGGCGATGCGCACCCGCGGGCACACGGTCGGGTTCATCGGTGACGGCGTCAACGACGTTCCCGCACTGCGCGTTGCGGATGCGGGCATCGCGGCCGACGACGCCTCCGACGCCGCGAAGGGGGCCGCCGACCTGATCCTCCTCGACGACGGGTTGGACGTGCTCGCCCGCGGGGTGGTCGAGGGGCGTCGCACGCTGTCGAACACCATGAAGTACGTCAAGATCACCGCGAGCTCGAACTTCGGCAACGTGTTCACGGTGATGATCGCGGCCGCGGTCCTGCCGTTCCTGCCCATGCTGCCAGTGCAATTCATCGTGCAGAACCTGCTCTACGACACCGCGCAGTTGGCGCTGGCCTGGGACCGCGCGGAGGACGACTACCTGCGCTCGCCGCGCCGCTGGAATCCGCGAGGGCTGGTGCGTTTCATGCTGTGGTTCGGACCGCTGAGCTCCCTGTTCGACGTGGCGACGTTCGGCGTGCTGTGGTGGGTGTTCGACGCGGCGCACCGGCCTGCGGCCTTTCACACCGGATGGTTCGTCGAGGGCTTGCTGACCCAGCTGCTGATCGTCCTGGTGCTGCGGGTGCGCACCGCGCCCTGGCAGGGCACGCGACCGTCGCGCCCCGTGGTGCTGGCGTCGTCGGGGGCCGCGGCCGTGGGGGTGCTGCTCTGCGTCACGCCCGTGGGAGCACGGCTGGGCCTGGTGGCACTGCCGCCGGCCTACCTGATCTGGATTGCGGTCGCCACGACGGCGTATGCGATGTCGGCCCAGTTNGCCAAGCGGTGTTATCTGGCGCGCCACGCGGACTGGTTGTAGGGCCGATCCTCACCCCTTGCTGCCGTAGAACGTGGCCTTGACCGTGGGGGTCGCCTCCGGGGTGGCCATCGTGGTCGGGGCGTCGTCGTTGCCCAACGCGACGGTCTCGGTGGTCGTCGAGGCGAGCTTCATCGCCGAGACGGCGGGTTGGACGTACGTGCCCGTCGTCGAGGAGTCGCCGGAGCCGCCGGCGACGGCCGGCTGAGGGGTCGGGCCCGAGGTGGCCACGACGGCGGCTGCNACGACGACGGCGACGGCGCCTACNGCGGCNGCGGTCGGCTTCAGGATTCGGTTGGTCATTCTCGTTCCTCCGGGTCGGTGTGTCGACACCGTCGAGTAGAAGCCCGCACACTCAAATAGTCAAACGATTGTACAACTATCGGAAGGTGATGTTCAGGCGCTTGACATGTTCGCGCGCAACGATCCTCGACGACTGCGACGAGCCGAGGAGGCCCACCATGACTGCA
>Ga0055540_1001155_pt1 | contig 16426 bp, 9 predicted proteins | sample AraplaCvi_mMS_r2_2_FD_55040 | JGI IMG/M metagenome (GOLD analysis project Ga0055540, IMG submission 55040) | Arabidopsis root microbial communities from North Carolina, USA - plate scrape MF_Cvi_mMS_r2 | ecosystem: Host-associated > Plants > Roots > Endosphere | place: USA: North Carolina
TCATCCCGAACGCCGTCACGAACGGTGGCACCCGATGACCGACACCATGCGCCGCGTCGACTGGCTGGCCGACACCGTCGCTCAGCACAAGGCCGGCCATCCCGTCGGCGTCTACTCCGTCTGCTCGGCTCACCCCACCGTGGTGGAGGCTGCCATGGTGCAGGCCGCCGCCGACGGCGGTTACGTGTTGGTCGAGGCCACGTCGAATCAGGTCGACCAGTACGGCGGCTACACGGGGCTGCGCCCCGCCGAGTTCCGCGACCTGGTGTTGCGGATCGCCGACGACCTCGACTTTCCGCGCGACCGCGTCGTCCTGGGCGGCGACCACCTCGGACCCAACCGCTGGCAGCACGAATCCTCCTCCGCGGCAATGGACAAGGCCGACGTGCTGATCGCCGCCTACGTCGAGGCGGGCTACACCAAGATCCACCTGGACTGCAGCATGTCGTGCTCGGATGATCCCGACGTGCTCGCCGACGAGGTCGTCGCCGGCCGTTCGGCACGGTTGATGCGCATCGCCGAAGACACCGCCCAGCGCGCCGGATCACCGGGGCCGGTGTACGTGATCGGCACCGAGGTGCCCGTCCCCGGCGGTGCACACGAGACACTCGACCACCTCACCCCGACGCCCGCCGACCGGGCCCGACGCACCGTCGACGCCCACCGCGCGGCCTTCGCCGAGGTCGGCCTCGGCGACGTCTGGCCCCGCGTCGTCGCCTTGGTGGTGCAACCCGGCGTCGAATTCGACCACGTCAACGTCTTCGACTACCGCCGCGACGCGACCGCCGAACTGCGGACTGTCCTCGACACCGAGGCGAACCTCGTCTTCGAGGCACACTCCACCGATTACCAACGCCCCGAACAGCTTCGGGAGCTGGTCGAAGACCACTGGGCGATCCTCAAGGTCGGTCCCGGCCTGACGTTCGCCATGCGCGAGGCGTTGTTCGCGCTGGCGATGATCGAGGCGGAGCTGGTACCGCGCACCTCGCGGTCGAACCTCGTCGAGGTGCTCGAGCGCCGAATGCTGGCCGAACCCAAGTACTGGGAGGGTTACTACGACGGCGAGCCCCGCGCACAGCGCACCGCCCGTCGGTACAGCTACAGCGACCGCCTGCGCTACTACTGGGCCGACGCCGAGGTCGACGCCGCCCGGCGCACACTCCTGGACAACCTCGACCGCACGGGAGTCCCCTTGCCCTTGATCAGCCAGTTCCTGCCCGGCCAGTACGACCGCGTTCGGGCCGGCCTGCTCGAACCGAGACCACAGGCTCTGGTGATCGACCGGATCCGCGACGCCCTTCGACCGTACGCACGCGCGTGCCTGACCACTGGAGCAGCCCAATGACGACGATTCCCGCCCAAGAAGAAGGCGGCGCAACCATTCTCGAGATCGGGCAGCAGCCCGACGCCTGGCGTGAGGTCGCCGGGCGTTCCGACGAGGACGCCACCGCGTTCCTCGGCGCGCTCGTCGCACGGCCAGATCTGCGGGTCATCCTGACCGGAGCAGGGAGTTCGGCGTTCGCCGGCGAGATCGCCGCGCCAGCGCTGCGACGCCACCTCAAGCGCCGCGTCGAGGCCATCCCGACGACCGACATCGTCGCTGCGCCCCTCGACTTCCTGGAACGCGAGACCCCGACGCTGCTGGTGTCGTTCGGTCGATCGGGCAACAGCCCCGAGAGTCTGGCGACCACCGCGTTGGCCGACGAATTGGTCGACGAGGTGTGGCATCTGGTCCTCACCTGCGACCGCGACGGCAAGTTGGGGCGCGAACACGTCGGCCGGCCGAACTCGCTGGTCGTCTACATGCCGGAACGCACCAACGACGCCGGCTTCGCGATGACGTCGAGCCTGACCTCGATGTTGTTGTCCTGCTTGCTGATGCTGGGGCCCGCCTCTCCCGGTGACGCCGACGCCCTCGCCTCGGCGGCCCAGCACGTGATCGACCAGCAGCGCGACGTCCGGGCGTTGGCTCAGACCAAGAAGCAACGATTCGTCTACCTCGGCAGCGGGCCGTTGGAGGGCCTCTCCCGGGAATCCGCCCTCAAACTGCTCGAGCTGACCGCGGGCGAGGTGGTGACCTACTTCGACTCGCCGCTGGGGTTCCGCCACGGACCCAAGTCGGTCCTGGACGCCGACACGCTCGTCGTGGTGTACGTCTCGACCGATCCGCACACCCGCCTCTACGACCTGGACATCGTCGCCGAAATCCGCAACCAACTCGGCCAAGACGCCGTCACCGTGCTGAGCACCGAACCCATTGCGGCCGAACTTGGCCCGTCCCTGGTACTTCCCGGTCTCGAGGGTCTGGACGACGCCCTCGTCGCGCTGCCCTACCTGGTGTTCGCCCAGTACCTCGCGCTGTTCACCTCCCTCGAGTACCGCAAGACGCCGGACAATCCGTTCCCGTCCGGGGAGGTCAGTCGCGTCGTCAAGGGAGTGACCATCCATCCGATGACGGGCGGCGCTGCCCATGCCTAACTATCTCGGCGTCGACGGCGGTGGATCCAAGACCGCCTTCGCCCTGGTCGACTCCGACGGTCGGATCCTGGCGCGCGCCACCGCTCCCCCGTCCTATTACTTCAATTCCAACTTCGACGTCGTGGAAAGCGCTCTGGCACAGGGAGTTGCGGACGTCTGCAGGCAGGCGGGCATCGAGGCGTCGGACATCACGGCGGCCTTCTTCGGCCTCCCCGGCTACGGCGAGGCCAGCGGCGACGTCGAGAAGCTCGACGCGGTGCCCAGCCAGGTCCTCGGCCACGACCGGTACAGCTGCGACAACGACATGGTCTGCGGATGGGCAGGATCGTTGGCCGGCGAGGACGGCATCAACGTCATCAGCGGCACGGGTTCCATGACCTACGGGGAACGCCAGGGCACGGGCCACCGGGTCGGCGGCTGGGGCGAGCTGTTCGGTGACGAGGGATCGGCGTATTGGGTTGCCACGCAGGGCTTGAACGCCTTCAGCCGGATGAGTGACGGCCGGCTGAGCCGCGGCCCCCTCTACGCCCTGCTCACCGACCGGCTGAAACTCGCCGGCGACCTCGACCTCGTCAGCCTGGTGATCGACACCTGGGGCGGCAACCGCACCTCCATTGCGGCCCTCGCCACGACGGTCTGCCAGGCCGCCCGCGAGGACGACCCGGTGGCCGCGAGGATCCTCATCGCCGCCGTGGACGAGCTCGTCACGCTGATCGACACCACCCGTACGTTGGTCGGCTTCACCGATGGGGAGACCGTGCCGGTGTCGTACTCCGGCGGGATGTTCTCCGACGACGGCTTCCGCGCGCTGTTCGTGACCGCACTGCAGGGTCAGCCCGCCAACTACGACCTGCGGCGTCCGCTGCTCGATCCCGCGCTCGGCGCCGCGCTGTACGCCGCCAAACACCGGGGCGAGCCGCTGAGCAGCGACGCGGTGCACCAATTATCAGTCAACGCAACGACCTTCGACGAAGTGAGAACGCCATGACCGCCGCACCCACCACCGGGAACACCCGCAGCTGGATCTTCTACGCGACACTCCTCGTCCTGTTCTGGGGCGTGTGGGGCGCCTTCTCGGCGCTGCCTGCGACGAAGTACGGCTATCCCGACGAGATGATCTACTCCATCTGGGCCTTGACGATGATCATCCCCGCCGCCGTGATCCTGCGTGGCCAACGGTGGGACCGGCGCCCGGCCGCCACGATCTACGGCTTGTTGATCGGCCTCACCGGTGCCGGCGGTCAGCTCGCGCTCTTCCAGGCGCTGACCATGGGCCCCGCCTACCTGATCTTCCCGATCATCTCGATCTCTCCGGCCATCACCGTGGTGATGGCGATGGTGCTGCTGCGCGAACGCATTCCAGTGCTCGCCGTCGTCGGTCTGGTGATGGCGCTCGCGGCGATCGTGCTGTTCACCATCACCGGCGGCGACTCCGAGGGTTCGTCGGGCCCGTGGCTGCTGCTGGCGATCGTGATCTGTGTGGCGTGGGGCGTGCAGGCGTACTTCATGCGCAAGACCGCGACGATCGGCGTCAACGAGGCCACCACGTTTGGGTGGATGACCATCAGCGGTCTGCTCCTGATCCCGGTGGCGCTGTTCTCCCTCGGCGGGGTCCCCACCGACTTCCCCTGGGAGGCACCCGCATTGGCGGCAGGCACGCAGGTCCTCAACGCCATCGGTGCGCTGTTCCTGGTGATGGCGCTGGCACGAGGCAAGGCCTCCATCGTCGCCCCGACCACGAATGCGCTCGCCCCCGCGCTGACCGTGATCATCTCGCTGATCGCCTACCAGACGTTGCCGACCCCCTACGGCGCGATCGGAATCGTGCTGGCGCTGGTGGGGTCGACGCTCATGGTCTACGCCGACGAGCGACGGGGTGAGGCCCCGACGGCGGCCGTCCTGGAGCCTTCGGTCGCCGAGGATCACCGATGAAGCCGACCGTCGTCATCATCGGCGCGGGCAGCGTCGAGTTCACCCGCGAACTCCTCGGCGACGTGTTCTCGTTCCCCGAACTCGGTTCGGTCCGGGTGGTGCTGCACGACATCGACGCCGAGCGCCTCCAGACCGCCGAGGCGATCGCCAACGCGACCGCCGAGGCAGCGGGCGCGCATCCGGAGGTGGTGGCCATCGCCGACCGTCGGCGCGCGCTGGCCGGGGCCGACTACGTGATCAACGTGATCCAGGTCGGCATGCACGACGCGACCGTGCGGGACTTCGACATTCCCGAGAAGTACGCCCTGCATCAGACCATCGGCGACACCATCGGCATCGGCGGCATCTTCCGCGGCCTGCGGACCTTCCCCGTGCTGGCTGGCATCGCCGAGGACATGCTGGAGGTGTGCCCCGACGCGTGGCTGCTGAACTACACCAACCCCATGGCCATGAACGTGACCTACCTGCGTCAGGTCGCCCCGAAGCTGAAGGTGCTGGGGTTGTGCCACTCGGTGTACTGGACGATGGTGGGGCTGTGCGAGCTCGTCGACGTGCCGTTCGACGAGGTGTCGTACTGGTCGGCCGGCGTCAACCACCAGGCGTGGGTGCTGCGCTGGGAACGTGGCGGCCAAAGCCTGTATCCCCTTCTGGATCAACGCATCGCCAGCGACCCGGAGCTACGCAGGCGGGTGCGGGTCGACATGTACCGCAGGCTCGGCTACTACCCCACCGAGACCAGTGAGCACTCCAGCGAGTACGTGCCGTGGTACCTGCGGCACCCAGAAGAAGTCGACCGACTTCGTCTCGACGTCGGAGCCTACGTCCGCATCAGTGAGGCCAACCTCGCCGAATACGCCAGGGTCCGTTCCGAATTGGCCGAGGGCTCGACGCTGGGCATCGACACCGAGTCGACCGAGTACGCGCCCCAGGTCATTCACTCCTTCGAGACCGGCCAGCCGCGGGTGATCTCCGCGAACGTGGCCAACGACGGTCTGATCACCAACCTGCCAAACGGTTTGGCGGTGGAAGTACCCACCCTGCTGGACGCCCTCGGCGCGCACCCGACCAAGGTGGGCGATCTGCCACCGCAGTGCGCCGCGCTCAACCGCAACTTCCTGGGTCCGGTGGAACTCGCGGTGCGTGCCGCCGTCGACGGCGATCCCCGTCTGGTGCGGGCCGCGGCCATGCTCGACCCCAACACGGCAGCCACGCTGACCGTCGACGAAATCTGGCGGCTGTGCGACGACCTGACCGTCGCGCACGGCGACCTCCTGCCCGAACCGCTCCGCACCACGCTCGTGCCCTGAGAACCAAACAAGGAGTTCCACATGATCCGATCTCGGCTCTGCATCGCGTTGGTCGCCATCCTCGGCTTCGTTCTCACCGCTTGCGGTGGCGGCGGCTCGTCACCATCGGGTCCCACGGAGATCGCGGTGTGGCACGGATATCAGGACACCGAGGGTGAGGTCTTCAAGGGCCTCGTCGCCCAGTACAACAAGGATCATCCGGACGTGAAGGTCAGCGAGCTGTACTCCAGCAACGACCTGGTGCTGCAGAAGGTCCTGACCGCGGTCCGTGGCGGCAGCGCACCCGACGTCGCCTACATGTTCGGGTCGTGGTCGCCGAACATCGCCCAGATCCCCCAGGTCGTGGACATGGCCGACGAGGTGAAGAACCCCGACTGGAAGTGGGACGACTTCTATCCGGCCGAGCGCGAGGCGGCGACGGTGGGCGACAAGGTCGTCGGCGTGCCGGCCCTGGTGGACAACCTCGCAATCGTCTACAACGAGAAGCTCTTCGCCGACGCCGGGGTTGCGCCCCCGACGAAGGACTGGACGTGGGACGACTTCCGGTCCGCCGCCGCCAAGCTCACCGATCCGTCCAAGGGACAGTACGGCTGGCTGATCCCCGCCGACGGCAGCGAGGACACCACCTGGCACTACCTCCCGATGCTCTGGGAGGCCGGCGGCGACATCCTCAACTCCGACAACACGAAGGCGACGTTCAACTCCCCCGAGGGCGTCAAGGCGCTGACCGTGCTGCAGCAGATGGCCGTGACCGACAAGTCGGTGTACCTCGACACCACCAACGAGAACGGCCCGAAGCTGATGAACAGCGGCAAGGTCGCGATGCTGGTCACCGGCCCGTGGGATCTGAGCCAGCTGTCCGACATCTCCTACGGCGTGCAGGTGATGCCCACGTTCGCCGGCTCCAGCGGTGGGCACCAGACCATTGCGGGCCCGGACAACTGGGTCGTGTTCGACAACGGCGACGCCAAGAAGAAGGCGGCCGTCGACTTCGTGAAGTGGCTGTCCGCACCCGAGCAGGTGAAGGCGTTCTCCTTGGGCACCGGTGACCTCCCCATCCGTACGTCCGTGGGTCAGGACCAGTCGGTGCTCACCAAGCTCAACGAAAACGTGCCAGGCACCGCGACATTCGTCGAAAACCTGGACAACGTGAAGAAGGTCAGGCCTACGGTGGGCCCGTACCCCGACGTCTCCGAGGCACTGGGGCAGGCCATCGTGTCCGTCATGCTCGGCAAGGAGCAGCCGGCGGACGCGTTGAATTCCGCTGCCACGGCGGCCGACGCTGCACTGGCCGAGAAGTAGGACGGGAGAGGGTATGCCGTCGCTGCTGGGACGACTGAGCCGCACCGACACCGCGGCGGGCTGGGCACTGGCCAGCCCGGCCGCGATACTGATCGGAATCTTCGGCCTGCTGCCGGTGCTGATGTCGCTGCAGTTGTCGTTCCAGCAGTCCGACCTGTTGCGTCCTCAGACGCCCTGGGTCGGTCTGGCCAACTACCGAAAGCTCGCCGAGGATCCGGTCTTCGTCGAGGCGATCAAGCACACGATCGTCTACACGGCCCTCTTCGTTCCCGGCACGATGCTCGTCGGCCTGTTCGTCGCCGCGGCGATGAACAGGTCGGTGCGCTTCATCTCCGTCTACCGCACGGCCGCCTACATCACCATGGCGGTCTCGACGATCTCTCAGGGCATCATCTTCCTGTGGCTCACCGACCGTGACTACGGTCTGGTCAACGCCGGACTCAACGCGGTCGGCATTCCGTCCCAACCCTTCCTGGCGTCACCGTCGCAGGCGCTGTTCGTGATCGTCGCGATGACGATCTGGGGCTGGACCGGGTTCTCGGTCATCGTCTATCTGGCGGCGCTGCAGGGGGTTCCGGCCGAACTTCACGAAGCGGCGATGATCGACGGCGCCAGCGCGTTCACCCGCTTCCGCACCATCACCGTGCCGCTGCTGGGGCCGGCGAACCTGTTCCTGCTGGTGTGGCTGACCATCAACGCACTGCAACTCTTCGACGAGGTCTACGCCACCACCCGCGGCGGCCCGCTGCGGGCGACCACCGTGATCGTCTACTACCTGTGGGACCGTGCCTTCGTGCACTTCGACGCCGGTTACGCCGCGGCGATGGCCTATGCGCTGTTCGTCGTGATCCTGCTCATCACCGCCGTCCAGTTCCGGCTCGCACGGAAGCACGTGCAGAACTGATGACCACGACCGAGCTGCCCCCGACCGAAACCGTTGCCCGCGAGGCACCGTCGCCGCGGCGCGCGCGCAAGTTCAGGCTGCCCTTCAGCCCGTGGCATCTGGTCCTCATCCCGATGACCTTCGTCTTGATCCTGCCGCTGCTGTGGATGCTGGTGACGTCGCTGGAGACCGAGAGCGAGACCAACCACTTCCCACCNGTCCTGCTGCCCGAGCGGCCCCGGTTCGAGAACTACTCCGAAGCCTGGGCGGCAGCGCCGTTCGGCCACTTCTTCCTCAACAGCGCCATGGTCACGGTGGTGGTGCTGATCAGCAACCTGGTGGTCTGCAGCCTCGCGGGGTACGCCTTCGCCCGCATCCGCTTCCTCGGTCGCGGCGCGCTCTTCGTGACGCTGATGGCGACGCTGATGGTGCCGTTCCAGGTCACCATGATTCCGGTGTTCCTCATCGTGAAGTGGTTCGGGGACAACGTCTGGGCCGGCCTCGGCATCGACCACATCGGGGCGTTGATGCTGCCCAACCTGGCGACCGCGTTCGGCATCTTCTTCCTGCGCCAGTTCTTTCAGACCGTGCCGGTCGAGCTCGAGGAGGCCGCCCGAGTGGACGGCACGTCACGGCTCGGCGTCCTGTTCAAGATCGTGCTGCCGCTGTCGCTTCCGGCGATGTCGACCTTGGCGGCGCTGACGGTGCTGACGTCGTGGAACGACTTCCTGTGGCCGCTGATCGTCATCACGTCCCAGGATCAGATGACGATTCCGTTGGGACTGAGCTACTTCCAGGGCGCGCACCGGGTCAAGTGGCCGCTGTTGATGGCGGCGAACGTGATGAGCCTGCTGCCGATGCTGCTGGTCTTCATCGGCGCGCAGAGATACTTCGTCCAATCGGTCGCCAGTACCGGAATCAAGGGTTGAGGGGATTACGTTGGCAGAGGTCGAGTTTCGAGACGTCACCCGGAAGTACGCGGGCGGCACCGTCGCCCTCAAGGGCCTGAACCTGACCGTCGGCGACGGTGAGTTCCTCATCCTGGTCGGGCCGTCGGGGTGCGGCAAGAGCACCGCGCTGAGGCTGCTCGCAGGCTTGGACAAGCCGACCTCTGGCGAGATCAGGATCGGCGGGTCGGTGGTCAACGGACTGGCCCCCGGTGAGCGGGACATCGCGATGGTGTTCCAGAACTACGCCCTCTATCCGCACATGACGGTGTACCGCAACCTTGCCTACGGCCTGCGGCAGCGCCGGACGCCGCGGGACGAGGTCGAGCGGCGGGTGCGCGAGACGGCCGCCCTGCTGGAGATCGACCAGCTGCTGGACCGCAAGCCCGGTCAGCTGTCGGGCGGACAGCGTCAGCGCGTGGCCATGGGTCGAGCCCTGGTGCGCAAGCCGCAGGCGTTCCTGCTCGACGAACCGCTGTCGAATCTCGACGCGAAGCTGCGCAACCAGGTACGAGGCGACCTCAAGCGGCTGCACCGAGAACTGCCCGTCACCTCCATCTACGTCACCCACGACCAGGTCGAGGCCATGACGCTCGGGGACCGGCTGTGCGTCATGTCGGCCGGCGAGGTGCAGCAGATCGGCACCACCGACGACATCTACAACCGGCCGGCGAACACCTTCGTCGCGGCGTTCATGGGCAGTCCGCCGATGAATCTGCTGCCCGGCGTCGTGCGCCACGGCACGCTCCACGTCGGCGACGCGGCGATCACCATGGCGGCGACGCCCGACGGTGCCGTCACGGTGGGCGTGCGACCCGAGCACCTCGCGGTGCACACGAACGTGGCCGACGGCATGGTGCCCGCGCGCGTCGACTTCGTCGAACCGTTGGGCAGCCATGCCCTGGTCACCACCATCGTGGGCGAGGACACCAGGGTGATCGTGCAGGCCCCGGCGACCACGTTGCTGGATCCGGGTACGCGCGTCGGGTTGTCGATGCCGCCGGAGCGGACGTACTACTTCGACGCGGTGACCGGCGACGCGCACCGCAGCCGCGAACGCATCGCGCTGTAGCGATTACTGACGGCCGGGTAGATATATCGGCTAAGCAAACTTTCGCGCCGTGACTCCGACGCGACGGGGCTGAGTTAGACGCCGTACCGGACGAGTTCCGCGGCCGTCACGAGACGCTCGTGCTTGGCCGGAAAGTCGCGGCTGCGGACCGGATGACGGAACAGTGACCAGGCCATACGGCCCATTCGCGAGCGAGCGATCGGATTGATGTACACGGTGTTACTCCTGCGGTCGTCTTGCTTCACCGTGGGCTCACACTAGTGCACGAACCCCGAGAATCATTAGACACCTGTGATCTGGCTAACACCAGAGGACGCGCCGACGAAAGATCGGATGTTTCTGATGTGACTGAAGTGGTTACTGGGGTTCGGACCGACCCGCGAAACCACGGTCGTCGAGGCATGTGGGGCCCACCCGCACAACGACCGTAGTGTCGGCGAGCGGGTTCTAGCGCTGCGGTGCGGCAGTGGGCTTGATCGGCGCCGGCAGTGCCGTGCGACCCATCAGATAGCTGTCGACTCCGGCGGCCGCGGCCCGGCCCTCGGCGATGGCCCACACGATCAGCGACTGCCCACGGCCCATGTCGCCGGCGACGAACACGCCCGGCACGGAGGTCTGGAAGTCGTCGTCACGCTTGACGTTGCCGCGGTCGGTCAGCTCGACCCGCAAATCGGTCAGCAGGCCCGACTTCTCGGGGCCGACGAAGCCCATCGCCAGCAGCACCAGGTCGGCCTCCAGTTCGAAGTCGCTGCCCTCGAGCTTGGCGAACTTGCCGTCGCGCATCTCGACCTCGTGCACCTTGAGCGCGGTCACGTGCCCGTCGACGCCGATGAACTCCTCGGTGTTGACGGAGAAGACCCGCTCGCCGCCCTCTTCGTGCGCCGAGGCAACCCGGTACATCAGGGGGTAGGTCGGCCATGGCGTCGAATCCGCCCGCTCCTCGGGAGGCCGCGGCATGATCTCGAACTGGTGCACGCTGGCGGCGCCTTGGCGGTGCGAGGTGCCGAGGCAGTCGGCCCCGGTGTCGCCGCCGCCGATGATGACGACCTTCTTGCCCTTGGCGGTGATCGGCGGCTCGCCGTCCTCGCCGACCACGGGGTCGCCGTTCTGCACCCGGTTGGCCCAGGGCAGGTACTCCATCGCCTGATGGATGCCGTCGAGTTCGCGGCCGGGGATCGGCAGGTCGCGCCAGTCGGTCGCCCCGCCGGAGAGCACCACGGCGTCGTAGTTCAGCCGCAGTTGCGCCGCGGTCAGGTCGACGCCGACGTCGACCCCGGTGCGGAAGGTCGTGCCCTCAGCCACCATCTGCTCGAGACGGCGGTCGATGTGGCGCTTCTCCATCTTGAACTCGGGGATGCCGTAGCGCAGCAGACCACCGACGCGGTCGGCGCGCTCGAACACCGTCACCTGGTGGCCAGCCCGCGTCAGCTGCTGTGCCGCAGCCAGACCGGCAGGACCCGATCCGACGACCGCGACCTTCTTGTTGGTCAGGCGGTGCGGCGGGAGCGGAAGCACCCAGCCTTCGTCGAAGGCGTTGTCGATGATCTCGACCTCGACCTGCTTGATGGTCACCGGCTCTTGGTTGATGCCCAGGACGCACGACGCCTCGCACGGGGCCGGGCAGAGCCGCCCGGTGAACTCCGGGAAGTTGTTGGTGGCGTGCAGCCGCTCGATGGCGTCGCGCCACCGGTCCTTGAACACCAGGTCGTTCCACTCGGGAATCAGGTTGCCCAGCGGACACCCGTTGTGGCAGAACGGGATGCCGCAGTCCATGCACCTGGCGGCCTGGTCTTGCAACACATCGTGGGAGAAGTCCTCGTACACCTCGTTCCAGTCGCGGAGACGCAGCGGGACCGGGCGACGCTGCGGCGTCTCGCGGTGGGTGTGCTTGAGGAAGCCGCGCGGATCAGCCACGAGCCGCCGCCATGATCGCGGTGTTGACGTCCTCGCCGTTGCGTTCGGCTTCGGCGATCGCGGTCAGCACCGACCGGTAGTCGCGCGGCATGACCTTCACGAAGTGCTTCAGTTGAGACTCCCAATCGGACAGAACCCGTTGGCCGACGGCCGAATCGGTGGCGTCGACGTGCGCGACGAGCATGTCGCGCAGCCAGTGCACGTCGTCGTCGTCCAGTCGCTCCAGCTCCACCATCTCGCCGTTGAGATTGTCGGACAGCGTGCCGTGCAGGTCGTAGACGTAGGCGATGCCACCGGACATTCCCGCGGCGAAGTTGCGGCCGGTGGGTCCGAGGATGGCCACCTTGCCGCCGGTCATGTACTCGCAGCCGTGGTCACCGACGCCCTCGACCACCGCGTGGGCGCCCGAGTTGCGGACCGCGAAGCGCTCGCCGACCTGGCCCCGCAGGAACGCCTGGCCGCTGGTGGCGCCGAACAGCACCACGTTGCCCGCGATGATGTTGTCCTCGGCGACGAACTCCGCCGGGGCGGACTCCGACGGCCGCACCGCGATGCGCCCACCGGACAGACCCTTGCCGACGTAGTCGTTGGCGTCGCCGTAGACGCGCAGCGTGATGCCCTTCGGAAGGAACGCACCGAAGCTGTTGCCCGCCGAGCCGTCGAACGTGATGTCGATGGTCCCGTCCGGAAGCCCTTGTCCGCCATGCACCTTGGTCAGCTCGTGGCCCAGCATGGTGCCGACCGTGCGGTTGACGTTGGCGATGGTGGTCCGGAACTTCACCGTCGAGCCGGTGTCGAGGGCCTCTCGGCTCTGGGCGATCAGCTGCTGGTCGAGGGCCTTGTCGAGTCCGTGGTCCTGCTGCGAACTGCAGTACAGGTCCTGGTTCATGAACGCCGACTCGGGTTCGAGCAGCACCGGGGAGAGGTCCAGCTTGTGGGCCTTCCAGTGCGCCGCCGCCTGCTTGGTGTCCAGCGCACCGACCTGCCCGACCATCTCGTTGACGGTGCGGAAGCCCAACTGCGCCATCAGTTCCCGGACTTCCTCGGCGATGAAGCGGAAGAAGTTCTCGACGAACTCGGGCTTGCCGTTGAACCGCTCGCGCAGCAGCGGGTTCTGGGTGGCGACGCCGACGGGGCAGGTGTCGAGGTGGCACACCCGCATCATGATGCAACCGGCCACCACCAGCGGGGCAGTCGCGAAGCCGAACTCCTCGCCACCGAGCAACGCGGCGACGACGACGTCACGGCCGGTCTTGAGCTGACCGTCGACCTGCACCACGATGCGGTCGCGAAGTCCGTTGAGCAGCAACGTCTGCTGCGTCTCGGCCAGGCCCAGCTCCCACGGGGCGCCGGCGTGCTTCTGCGACGTGAGCGGAGTGGCACCGGTGCCACCGTCGTGCCCGGAGATCAGCACCACGTCGGCATGGGCCTTGGAGACGCCGGCTGCGACGGTGCCGACGCCGTTCTCGGACACCAACTTCACGTGCACCCTGGCACTGGGGTTGGCGTTCTTCAGGTCGTGGATCAGCTGCGCGAGATCCTCGATCGAGTAGATGTCGTGGTGCGGCGGCGGCGAGATCAGACCGACGCCCGGCGTCGAGTGGCGCACCTCGGCTACCCACGGGTACACCTTGTGACCCGGAAGCTGGCCGCCCTCACCGGGTTTCGCACCTTGGGCCATCTTGATCTGGATGTCGGTGCAGTTGGTCAGGTAGTGGCTGGTCACCCCGAAGCGGCCGGACGCGACCTGCTTGATGGCACTGCGCCGCCAGTCGCCGTTCTCGTCGTATTCGAAGCGGTTGACGTTCTCGCCGCCCTCACCGGAGTTCGACCGGCCGCCGAGCCGGTTCATCGCGATGGCCAGCGTCTCGTGCGCCTCGGCGGAGATCGAGCCGTAACTCATTGCCCCGGTGGAGAATCGCTTGACGATCTCCGAGACGGATTCGACCTCGTCGATCGGCACCGGTGGCCTGAAGTCGTCGCGGAACTTCAGCAGCCCGCGCAGCGAGGCGAAGCGCTCGCTCTGGTCGTCGACCAGCTTCGTGTACTCCTTGAAGATGGAGTACTGGCCGGTGCGGGTGGCGTGCTGCAGCTTGAACACGGTGTCGGGGTTGAAGAGGTGGTATTCTCCCTCGCGCCGCCACTGGTACTCGCCGCCGACCTCGAGCTCGCGGTGGGCGCGCTCGTCGGGGCGATCCAGATAGGCCAGGGCGTGCCGGGAGGCGACGTCGGCGGCGATGTCCTCGAGGTCGATGCCGCCGACGGGGCAGTGCAACCCGGTGAAGTAGTCGTCGAGCACCTGCTGGCTGATGCCGATGGCCTGGAACAGCTGGGCACCGGTGTAGGACGCCAGGGTGGAGATGCCCATCTTCGACATCACCTTCAGCACGCCCTTGCCTGCGGCCTTCGTGTAGTTGGCCTTGGCCTGGTCACTGGTGATGCCGGTGATGATGTCGCGGTCGACCATGTCCTCGATGGACTCGAACGCCATGTACGGGTTGATCGCGGCGGCGCCGAAACCACACAGCGCGGCCATGTGGTGCACCTCGCGGGCGTCACCCGCTTCGACGACGAGACCGACCTGGGTTCGGGTCCGGTCGCGCACCAGGTGGTGGTGGACGGCCGAGACGCTCAGCAGCGACGGGATCGGCGCCAGCGACTCGTTGGACTCACGGTCCGAGAGCACGATGATGCGCGCGCCGTCGCGGATGGCCGCCGAGACCTTCGCCCGGACGTCGTCGATCGCTTCCTTGAGGCCCTGGCCGCCACGGGCGACGGGGTAGAGGCAGCGGATGACCGCCGCACGCAACCCGTGCTTGTGGCCACGGATCTCGTGGTCGGGGTCGACGCAGATCAGCTTGGAGAGCTCGGCGTTGCGCAGGATGGGGTTGGACAGCACGATCTGACGACAGGAATCGGCGTTCGGGTTCAGCAGATCGCCCTCGGGGCCGACGGTGCCCTGCAGGCTGGTCACCACCTCTTCGCGGATGGCGTCCAGCGGCGGGTTCGTCACCTGGGCGAACAGCTGGTGGAAGTAGTCGTAGAGCATCCGCGGCCGGGCCGAGAGCACGGCCACCGGGGTGTCGGTACCCATCGAGCCGAGCGCTTCGGCGCCACTGCGGGCCATCGGCGCGACCAGGAGGTTGAGTTCCTCGTAGGTGAAACCGAAGGCCTGCTGCCGTAGCACGACGCGGTGGTGGGGCATGCGGACGTAGTCACCGGGCGGCAGGTCGCCGAGATGGAACAGGCCGGCCTCGAGCCATTCCCTGTACGGCTGCTCGGCGGCCAGCTCGGCCTTGACCTCTTCGTCGGAGACGATGCGGCCCTGCGCGGTGTCGACCAGGAACATCCGGCCGGGCTGCAGCCGCATCTTCTGCACCACGGTCGACGGGTCGAGGTTCAGTACGCCGGCCTCGGACGCCAGGACGACGAGGCCGTCCTCGGTGACCCAGATGCGCGACGGCCGAAGACCGTTGCGGTCCAGCACGGCGCCGATGACGGTGCCGTCGGTGAAGCACACCGACGCCGGGCCGTCCCACGGCTCCATCAGCGAGGAGTGGTACTCGTAGAACGCGCGACGCGCGGGATCCATGCTCTCGTGCCGCTCCCACGCCTCCGGGATCATCATGAGCATGGCGTGGGGCAGGCTTCGACCGCCGAGGTGCAGCAGCTCGAGGACCTCGTCGAAGCGTGCGGTGTCCGAGGCTCCGGGGGTGCAGACGGGGAAGATCTTGTCGACGTCGGAATGGGAGCCGAAGACATCGGTCTTGATCAGCGCCTCGCGCGCCCGCATCCAGTTCTCGTTGCCGGTGACGGTGTTGATCTCGCCGTTGTGGGCGACGCGCCGGAAGGGGTGCGCCAGTGGCCACGACGGGAAGGTGTTCGTCGAGAAGCGGGAGTGCACGATGCCCAGCGCACTGGTCAGCCGCTCGTCCTGCAGATCCAGGTAGAAGGCCTTCAGCTGCGGGGTGGTGAGCATTCCCTTGTAGGCGAACGTCTGACCCGAAAGGCTTGGGAAGTACACGGTTTCGCGGCCGGGACCGTCCTGGCCAGGGCCCTTGGTGCCCAGTTCGTGCTCGGCGCGCTTGCGCACCACGTAGGCGCGTCGCTCGAGGTCCATCCCGGAGGCGCCGCCGATGAACACCTGGCGGAACGTCGGCATCGCGTCGCGGGCGAGCGCACCGAGGGAGGAGTCGTCGGTGGGCACGTCACGCCAGCCCAGGAAGGTCAGGCCCTCGGCCTCGATGATCTTCTCCACCGATTCGCTCGCCGCCGCGGCGTCGCGGGACGACTGCGGCAGGAACGCGATGCCGGTGGCGTAACTGCCCGCCTCGGGCAATTGGAAGTCGACCACGGCGCGGAGGAACTCGTCCGGAACCTGCAGCAGGATGCCCGCGCCGTCGCCGGTGTTCGGTTCGGCGCCCTGGGCGCCCCGGTGCTCCATGTTCAGCAGGGCCGTGATGGCCTTGTCGACGATGTCGCGGCTGCGGCGGCCGTGCATGTCGGCCACCATCGCCACGCCGCAGGAATCGTGCTCGTAGGCCGGGTTGTAGAGGCCCTGCTTGCGGCCTCCCTGCCTCGAGCCATGGTC
>Ga0055540_1001162_pt1 | contig 16393 bp, 16 predicted proteins | sample AraplaCvi_mMS_r2_2_FD_55040 | JGI IMG/M metagenome (GOLD analysis project Ga0055540, IMG submission 55040) | Arabidopsis root microbial communities from North Carolina, USA - plate scrape MF_Cvi_mMS_r2 | ecosystem: Host-associated > Plants > Roots > Endosphere | place: USA: North Carolina
TTTTGCCGGCTGGCATCCGTAATGGATGCACCGGGCGTGAACGCCCGAATGACGGTCCATTTCGATACGCCGGCGGCTTCCGCCACTTCCTTCGCCGTCGCCCTTTTGCGCATCGCCTGCTCCCCAAAAAAATTGGAATGAACATTCCATCAAAATATATATTTGGAATGCCGCTTGATTTTTACCGACAATAAAGTAGATTTGCGAAGCTTGCTACCGGTAGCAAGAGGAGTTGCAACCGGTGACATGGGAAAGTTCGCAACCGTGCGGACTGTTTTGGGAGGGTAAGATGAAATTCGGTCTGAAATCGCTTCTCGGCTGCGCAGCCATGGCTGCCGCGCTCCTGTCTTCGTCGGNGATCGCCAATGCCGCTGATGTTCGAATTGTCGCCGTCACCCACGGCCAAGCCAATGATCCTTTCTGGTCCGTCGTGAAGAACGGCGTCACTGCCGCAGCGAAAGACATGGGTATCAGCGTCGATTACCGCGCGCCGGAAACCTTCGACATGGTGTCGATGGGGCAACTCATCGATGCGGCGGTCAATCAGAANCCTGCCGGGCTTATCGTTTCCATCCCGGATGCCTCGGCGCTCGGTCCGTCGATCAAGAAGGCTGTCGCCGCCGGCATTCCGGTTATTTCGATCAATTCCGGGTCCGACGTTTCCAAACAGCTGGGAGCGCTTCTGCATGTCGGCCAGGACGAATATACCGCCGGCAAGGCCGCAGGCGCGAAGCTGCATGATCTGGGCGGCAAGGAAGGCCTCTGCGTGAACCAGGAGGTCGGCAACGTTGCGCTCGATCTGCGCTGCAAGGGATTTGCCGACGGTTTCGGCGGCAAGGTCACGGTTCTGCCCGTCAGCAACGATCCCGCCGACGTCCGCGCAAAGGTCAAGGCGGCGCTGAGCTCCAANTCAGCCGTCGACACCGTCATGGCGCTCGGTGCCGGCACGGCAGGCGAGCCGGCTCTGGCAGCAGTCGGAGATGTTGGAATGACCGGCAAGATCAAGGTTGCGACATTCGACCTTTCCGCCGATTTCCTGAAGGCCGTGGCCGACGGCAAGGCAGCCTTCGCGATCGACCAGCAGCAGTTCCTGCAGGGCTACCTGCCGGTCGTATTGGCCAACTACGCCAAATACGGGCTTATCCCGGGTGGCAATGTTCCGTCCGGCCCGAACCTCATCACCAAGGAAAAGGCCGCCCAGGTCGTGGATCTTTCCGCCAAGGGCATTCGCTGACCGGAATTGCCGAAAGGCATTCTCCCAGAATCTCCTCCCCTGAACGGGGGAGGNGGTTTGGCCGACAGANCGCGCCACCGGCAGCGNCNTCGCTATCTTAGATAATAACCCGTGGGAGGAGTTATGGCTTCGCTTGAGCAGAAAACGGCCGCTGCACCGAAGGCCGACGAGCGCGTCAAACAAGTGGGTTTTGTGACGCATATGATGCGGCGCCCCGAGCTTGGTGCCGTGGCCGGCCTCGNTCTCGTCATCGTCTTCTTCTTTCTCACCGCAGATTCGACGATGTTTTCCCTTTCCGGCCTGATGACCATCATGGCGCCCGCGTCGCAATTGGGTATCCTTGCCATCGCGGCNGCACTGCTGATGATCGGCGGCGAGTTCGATCTCTCGATCGGCTCGATGGTGGCCTTCGCCGGGCTGATCTTTGGCGTCATCCTCACGAATTTCGGTCAGCCGCTTTCGGTTGCCATCGTCATGACCATGCTTTTTGCGGCGTTCATGGGAGCGATCAACGGACAGATCGTCATCCACACGCGCCTTCCGTCCTTCATCGTGACATTGGCGTTTCTCTTCATCCTGCGCGGCCTGACGCTCGTTGGCCTGAAATGGGCGACGGGTGGTTCGACACAGCTTCGCGGCATCGGGGACCGCGTTAAGGACAGCCCGCTGCTCGGGCTCTTCTCCGGCGACGCGTTCAAGGGCGCATTTGTCTGGCTCGCGGATCACGATTTGATCGACAAATTTCCGAATGGCATGCCGAAGGTCACGGGCATTCCCGTATCGGTCCTGTGGTTCGTCGTCCTGGCCCTGGCTGCAACCTGGGTGCTCCTGCGTACCCGCATGGGCAATTGGATCTTCGCAGCCGGAGGCGATCCGAACGCGGCACGAAATTCCGGTGTCCCCGTTCANCGGGTGAAGACNGGCCTGTTTGCCCTGACGGCATGCGCGGCTGCTCTGGTCGCCATTATCACCGTGCTCGATGCCGGTTCGACCGACGCCCGACGCGGCTTTCAGAAGGAATTCGAGGCGATCATCGCCGCCGTCATTGGCGGGTGCCTGCTGACAGGCGGTTACGGCTCGGCGATCGGCGCCTTCTTCGGCGCAATCATCTTCGGCTCGGTCTCCATCGGCCTGACCTATACAAAGTTCGACTCCGACTGGTTCCAGGTCTTCCTCGGCTCGATGCTGCTTCTGGCTGTTCTCTTCAACAATTTTATCCGCCGCAAGGTTACCGGGGAGCGCTGATCATGCCAGATGTCAACAATCGAGCCCCGATCATCGAAGTAACCGATATCATCAAGCACTACGGCTCCGTGATCGCTCTCAACGGCGTATCGATGCAGGTGTCGGCCGGAGAGGTGCTGTGTCTCCTCGGGGACAATGGTGCGGGCAAATCCACCCTGATCAAGACGCTCTCCGGTGTCGTCCGGCCGAGCGGCGGCGTATTCCGGGTGGAAGGCAAGCAGGTCGATTTCCGCAGCCCGCGCGACGCACTCGATGCGGGGATCGCGACGGTCTATCAGGATCTCGCAATGATCCCGCTGATGTCGATCACCCGTAACTTCTTCATGGGCCGGGAGCCCCGCAAAGGGATTTTCCCTTTCCGTCACCTCGACCTCACGCACTGCAATAACGTGACGCGTGAGGAAATGCGCAAGATCGGCATCGACATCCGCGACCCCAACCAGGCGGTGGGGACGCTTTCCGGGGGCGAACGCCAATGTGTTGCGATTGCGCGCGCCGTCTATTTCGGCGCGAAAATCCTCATCCTCGATGAGCCGACTTCTGCGCTCGGCGTGGCGCAAACCTCGATGGTGCTGAAATATATCCACCAGGTCCGGCAGAACGGGCTGGGCGTCATTTTCATCACCCACAATGTCCGCCACGCCTATGCCGTGGCGGACCGCTTCACCATCCTCAATCGCGGCCAGACGCTCGGCACCTTTGCCAAGGCCGACATAGCCATGGACGAGCTTCAGAACCTCATGGCCGGCGGCAAGGAACTGCAGCAATTGTCGGCAGAACTCGGCGGGACAATCTAGCCCGGCTGCTCGGATGCGGCGCGCCTTTCAAAGGCCGCCGCATCCACTCAATCATCAAACATGGAATACGGTCATGAACGACGGTCCGTCGCATACTTCATCCCCCTTCACGCTCGCAGTCTGCGCCGAGATGGTTTTCAAGTCGCTTCCTGTTGTCGACAGGCTGAAGCGTATCACCGAGCTCGGTTTTCAGGCCGAGATCTGGGACTGGACGAAACATGACATTGCTGCCCTTGCGAGATCCGGAGCGGTCTTTTCGTCAATGACGGGCTATGTGACAGGCACGCTCGCCGACGACGAAGGCGCAGAAGAGCTGCTGCTAACCGCCAGGCAATCGATCCCGGTTGCCAGGGAACTCAATTGCCCGCGCCTCAACCTGCACGGGACCGGTCTCGACGGCCAGGGTCTGCCGGTGGTCAAGGCCGACAAGGTGACAGGTGCGATGTGGCTGAAGGCGCGCGACACGCTTAACCGCATCGCCGATCTCGGAGAGCAAGAGGGNGTCACCTTCGTGCTCGAAAACCTCAACGAAGCGGTCGATCANCCCAGGACGCCGTTTGCGAAGGCCGAGGATACGCTTGCGCTCGTTTCGTCGGTGAACCGACCGGCGTTGAAGCTCAACCTCGACCTCTATCACGCCCAGATCGGCGAGGGGAACCTGATCGAGCTGTGCCGGCGCGCGNTGCAATATATCGGCGAAATCCAGGTGGCTGATGTCCCCGGTCGCATGGAGCCGGGCACCGGCGAGATCAACTACAAGGCGGTTGCCCGTGCGCTCAAGGATATGGGGTATCGCGGCACGATCGGCATGGAGGCCTGGGCTTCGGGCGATGACGAAACGGCGCTTGCCCGCTTCCGTGACGCCTTCACGGTTTGAAGACTTCGATAGCAAACGCTTACATATCATGGAGCAAAAGAGATGATCAGGTTTGGATTGATCGGCGCCGGCCGGATAGGCAAAGTGCATGCCGCGACCATCGCGGCGAACCCGAAGGCGAAGCTCGCCTATGTGGCGGATGCCTTCCAGGCATCGGCAGAGGCGCTTGCCGCGCAGACGGGCGCCGAGGTTGCGAACGCTGAGGACGTCATCAAATCTCCGAATGTCGATGCGATCCTCATCGCGACGCCGACCGCCAGCCACGCCGACCTCATCGAGGCGGCGGCGAAGGCCGGCAAGGCAATCCTGTGCGAAAAGCCGGTGTCCCTGTCAGTCGAGCGCATCAATGCCTGCCTGGATGTCGTCGAAAGGAACAGGTCGACGCTGATGATCGGCTTCAATCGCCGGTTCGACCCGAACTTCGCCAGCGTGGAAGCGCGGTTGCGTCGCGGCGATATCGGCGAAATAGAGATGGTGACGATCACCAGCCGGGATCCCGCGCCGCCGCCGGCCGGAGTATGTCAAATCCTCCGGCGGCCTGTTCCGCGACATGATGATCCACGATTTCGATATGGCCCGCTTTCTCATGGGAGAGGAATTCGTCGTCGTAAACGCACTTGGATCGTCGCTCGTCGATAAGGCGATCGGTGCGGAGGGTGATGTGGATACCGCCGCCGTGCAGATGCAGACGGCTTCCGGGCGCATTGCAGTGATCACCAATTCGCGCCGGGCGACATACGGTTATGACCAGCGCATCGAGGTCCATGGAGCTGCCGGCATGCTTGCGGCAAAGAATATCCATGCCACCAGCGTCGAGCTTTCCAATGCGAACGGCGTCAGCGGCGATCCGGTTCAATATTTCTTCCTCGAACGCTATGCGCAGGCCTACGCCAACGAAATCAGTGCCTTCATCGACGCAGTCGATAGCGGCAACCGCTCGCCGAGGCCTGATGGATCGGATGGGCTTCAGGCTCAGAAGCTGGCGGAGGCTGCTACCGCGAGCTGGCAGACGGGCAGACCGGTGCAGATCGATTGACGAGGTGCCGGTGGACTGCGGCCGTGTGTTGACATGGTCGCAGTCCACCGGATGGAAGGCTTTGTTACCCACAGAGCGACCCCGATCTTTTTCAGGCCGCTCCAGGCTGTCCCGCCACTTCATGGCGCGCCCGGCTCAGGCTAACCAGGCCGGCTGCCGCCGCGCAACCGGCTGCAATAAAAACCGCGAGCTCAAGTGCCGTTGACAACGGCAATGTTGCGAAAATCACGGACGCGGAGATCCCGCCCAGGGTTTGGCCGAGAAGCCGGGCGGTCCCCTGCATGGCGCCCGCCGCACCATTTCTTTCCTTGGGTGCTGACAAGAGGAGAATTCGGTTGTTCGGTGTCTGGAACAGTCCGAAGCCGAGACCGGAGATCGCGGTGCCGACGAGGAATGCGATACCTCTGGGATCGACCGGCGCAAGGCCTGCTACCAGGAGTCCAAGGGCCAGCAGCGCGCCGCCGAAAGCGCAGAGCCATGCCGTCTTGACGCGGTTTGCCAGACGGCCCGAAACGGGCGCGATGAAGGCGGTCGCGACGGGCCAGGCCATCATGTAGAGGCCAGCCACAACCGGCGTCATGTGCAAGGTGCGTTGGAGGTAAAAGGGCAGGGCGATGTAGCTCAGCATCTGGCCGCAGAAGCAGCATATCGAGGCGATGACCGATGCCCGGAACGCAGGGGCCGCTAACAGATCCGTCGGCACGAGGGGCGCGTCGCTGTCCCGTTCGAGGCGCAGCAGGACCAGAAGGCAGGCGAGCGAGGCGGCAATGAGAACAGCGCCCCTGACCGGTGCAGTCGCCATTTGGTCGGCGCCGCAGAAGAACAGGATGAACATCAGCGTGTTGGCCAGAAGCGCCCCGGTGTTCAGCTTCCGCTTCGCGCTCCCGACCTCACCCAGCAGACCGCCCCCGGCGAGCACGATGACGCCGAGCGGTATGTTGATCGCAAAGAGCCATGGCCATGTGGTGAAGGAAAGGATGGCGCCCGCGACCCCCGGCCCGGCAGCGGAGGAAATCGCGATAACCATGGCGTTGAAGCCGATGATCGGTCCGAGCATATGTTGCGGCAAGGCCTGACGCAGGTTCATCATCGCCAGCGCCATGATCGCGCCGGCGCCAAGCCCTTGCGCAAAACGGGCAAGGACCAGCAAGGGAAGGTTGCCCGCAAAGGCGCAGGCCGCTGACGCCACGGTAAACAGCACGACGCCAATCAGGAAAACCCGCCGCGCCCCATAGATTTCGCCAAGGGCGCCGCATGGAAGGATGGCGACGAGCACCGCCAGCTGATAGGCGGACACGACCCATACGGTGCTGCCTGCCTCCGCTTGCAGCGAGAGCGCGATCGAGGGCAGGGCTACATTGGCGATCGCGCCGTCGAGAACCACCAGCACAACCGCCAACAGAAGGACGGCGACGGCCAGGTATCGTCGAGGCGGCGCCAGACCGTCATGAAACGTGGTTTGGGTATGGGAAAGCGACATCGATGCCTCCGTCGTTGTGAAAATCTGACGGAAAGGTAAAGTTTCCCCAGTGCGGGCGCCAGACGCAACAAAGTAAAGATATGGTTGCGTATGACGCCATGCTTTGGTAAAATTTGGCCATGTCGGATCTTGACCTTAATCTCTTGCCTGCACTCGATGCCTTGCTGCAGGAGCAGAGCGTAACGGCAGCCGCTCGCCGGCTCGGCCTCAGCACGTCCGCCATGAGCCGAACGCTGTCACGGTTGAGAGCCGCGGTTGGCGATCCGATCCTTGTGCCGGCGGGACGCGGCATGGTCGCGACGCCGCATGCCCTGGCGATCGCCGAGGAGGTGCGCTTCCTACAGGAAGCGGTGAAAACGGTCCTCAGTCCGCCAGCGACCGTGAATATTCGGGACGCACGGCGCGACTTCACGATCCGGGCGAATGAGGCATTCGTTCTCCTCTATGCGGCACGCCTGAGCGCCGCTGTCGCGAACACGGCACCTGGCATAAGGCTCCGCTTTGCGCCGCGATCGGACAAGGACGTCCAGTCTTTGAGAGAAGCGGCCATAGACCTGGACATCGGTGTCCTCCCGTCGGAGAGCGGGGAACTGCGTTGTCAAACACTCTTTGAAGACCGATATGTCGGGATCGCAAGGGTCGGGCATCCCATCTTTGAAGCGGATCCGATCACGGTTGCATCCTATGTCGCCTGGAGCCACGTCGTCTTTTCGCCTCATGCGGATTTTTTTGGTCCGATCGACAGGGCGCTCGCCGGGATTGGCCATGCCCGTGATGTGAGACTGATCGTGCCAAGCTTCCCTGCCGTGATCGCGGTTGCGGCAGCATCGGATTTGATCGGTTCCGTTCCGAGATCTTATTGCAGGTCCGGCGCAGTCACGGAAATCGATACCTTCGAGCTGCCAGTCGCGGTATCGGGGTTTGGCGTCGTGCAGGCCTGGCATCCACGCATGGATGCGGATCCTGTTCATCGGTGGCTAAGGGCCCTTATTTTCGAGTCTTTCCGCTCGATGGACTAGCTGTTTCCAAGAAGGACCATTCATGACTGAAAACCAAGGCCCCATTACCTCGGACCTGTTCTACCATGGCACCCGGGCGGACCTGAAGCCGGGCGATTTCATCAGCGTCGGCTACATGTCCAACCATACGGCAAGAGCGCTGTCATGGGTCTATTTTAGCGCAACGGTAGAGGCTGCCACCTGGGGGGCAGAGCTTGCGGCGGGCGAAGGTCGCCAGAGGATTTATATCGTCGAGCCGACAGGGCCGTATGTCGACGACCCGAACCTCACCGACAAGAAGTTCCCCGGCAATCCAACGAAGTCTTATCGCTCCCGCGATCCGCTGCGCATCGTCGGCGAACTCACCGACTGGCAGGGCCACACGGAGGAACAGCTCAAGGCCATGAAGGACGGTCTCGCACGCCTCAAGGCGGAGGGCAGGGATACGATCGAGGATTGAATTGCCCGTCGCGTCGCTCATTGCTGTGCCATTTTACAGCTGATTTGCGGCACGGCGGAGCGCGAGGCTCGGCAGCAGCCGGCTCGGCTGCCCGGGCTAGTCGATCAGGCGTTGGGCGGTGAACTTGTCGGTCACCAGCGTGTCGATGACGCCAACTCTCAACGCGCCCGCGATCGCATCCGTTTTCTTTGCGCCACCTGCCAGCGCGATCACCCTGTCGACACGTGCGAGATCCTCAAGAGGGAGGCCGATGACGCGCTCGTCCAGCGGTGTCTTCACTGGCTTCCCGTTTTTATCGAAGAACCTCAGCGAGATGTCTCCGACGGCGCCGGCCTCGGCGAGGTCGGCGAGTTCCCGCGACGAAAAGATGTTCCCCGATCTCGCCAGCAGTTCGGACGGCTCGACGGCGCCGATCCCGACGATCGCAAGCGTGATGCTGCCAAACAGGTCCAAGGTCTCGCGGACAAACGGATCGGTCTGCATCAGCAGTTTGGCTTCCCGCGACGATGTCACGCCCTGTACGGGAAGCAGCTTCGGTTCCGCACCGGTAAGCCGCGCCAGTCGAGTGGTCAGCTGCGTTGCATGGGTCTGCACCGACGGGTCTCCCATGCCGCCGAGCGTCTGCACGACATACTTGGCCTGGGCGCTCTTCTGCGGATGGATGTTCTCCACCATCTTGAAGATGGTCTGGCTCCAGCTCGAAACACCGATGATCTCGCCGGGCGCGAGCGTGACCTCGAGCAAATGGGCCGCAGCCTCACCGATGCGGGCCATGATCGCTCCGTCGCGATCTTCGGTGCATTCCACGACGATGGCTTCCGGCAGGCCGTATTTTCCGCGAAGCGCGCCTTCGAGCTCGCTATAGGTCCCTACGGGGGGAATGACGCTCGTGCGGACGATGTCCTCGACCTCGGCGCGCTTCAACATCCGGGAAACGGTTGCCTGAGACAACCTGAGATGCTGGGCGATATCCGCCTGGCGCTTGCCCTCGATATGATACATCTGGGCAACCCGTGAAATAAGTCGGAGTTCGTTCAGACGAGACATCGTAGGTTCCGGTGTGAATTTTTATTCACCTTTAGCCGGTGTTTGGCACAACGTCGAGCGCTCCAACGCATCATTCCAGCTATTCAGAAGCGTTGTGCGGTCCACAGGTTCGGGGGCGATGATCTGTGTACTTCTGGGCAGTTCCGCGATGACGTCGATATCCCGCCACAGGCCGAGCGATAGGCCTGCCAGATATGCGGCACCCAGCGCCGATGCTTCGGGCGCCTCGCACTGGATGACCTCGTGCTCGACAAGATTCGACACGCACTGCATCAGGAAGCGGTTCTGGCTGGGGCCGCCGTCGACATAGAGGGCGCCGAGCTCGCCGCCACTCTGTGCCCGCATGGCCGCGATCACGTCATGGACCTGGAAGGCGATCGAATCCGTCACGGAGCGCGCCATCTGCGCCCGCGTGGTACTGAAATTGATCTGCGAGAACAGGGCGCGTGCGTCGGAGTTCCAGTACGGCGCGCCCAGCCCGACGAAGGCGGGCACGAAGCCTGGTCCTCCGGGTTCGGCGGTCGCCGCCAGCTCGACAAGCGCTGCCACGTCGGGCAGTCCGAGAATGTCCGCCATCCACGGGAGGCTTGCGGCGGAAACGAGAATGTTGCCTTCGAAAGCGAATGTCGGCTTTCCGTTCAGACGCCATGCGACAGTGGTCGTGACACCGTTGCGCGGCGCGATGAACCGGGGAAGCGTCGACATCACCGAGGAGCCCGTGCCGAAGGTTACCTTGCCGTCGCCCGGTTTGAACGCTCCGTGACCGAACAGGGCGGCATGGCTGTCACCGATCGCGGCCCGGATAGGTGTGCCGTCCGGTACGCCCGGAAGTCCCCGTGTCGCGCCGAAATCGGCAGAGCTGTCGAGCACCTTCGGGAGAAGTGCGGTATCGACGCCGAAAATCTCTCCGAGTTCCTCACTCCATCTCTGCTCCTGGAGGTCGAACAACTGGCTTCTGGCGGCGTTCGAGGCGTCGCAGACGTGCCGCTTTCCGCCGGTCAGGCAGTGCACGAGCCAACTGTCGATCGTTCCAAGCCGGACCGGTCGGCCTTTCGGCACGCGGTCGAGCAGCCATCGGAATTTGGAGCCGGGGAACATCGGGTCCAACGGGAGGCCGGTGAGCGCCTGCACGCGCTCGAGGCGGCCTTCGGCACGCAGACGCTCGCAATCCGGCGCCGTCCGTCGGCACTGCCAACTCAGCACCGGGCCCAGCGCCTCTCCCGTTTCGGCGTCCCAGGCGGTGACCGATTCGCGCTGATTGGAAATCGCCACGGCTTCGATGGTCACATCGGGCGCGGCTTTCAAGCAGGCGTCGATTGCCTCGCACACGGAAGCGTAGAGCCGGCGCGGATCCTGTTCGACCCAACCGGGCTTCGGATAGGAGATGCCGACCGGCGCCGAGCCTCTGGCGACGACATGTCCCTTCTCGCCCACGAGAACCGCCTTGGAATTGGTCGTGCCCTGGTCGATCGCCAGAATAGCCCGCATCGGATCCTCCCAGATCATAGGGGCGGGGCGGCGGAGTGCGCCCCGGCTTGATTACGCGCCACCGGTCTATTTGCGCTTGATCAGCGATTGCGCCGCGTCGGCGATTGCCGACGGCGCCATGCCGAACTCGTCGAGCAGGAACTCCGCCGATCCGGTCGGAGCGTAGATGCCGGGAACGCCGAGACGCTTCATCGGGACGGGAGCGTTGTCGACCACCACTTCGGCGACCGCCGAGCCGAGCCCGCCAAAGATCGAATGCTCTTCGGCCGTGACGATCGCGCCGGTTTCCAGGGCCGCGGCGATGATGGCGTCCTCGTCGATCGGGCGAACCGTCGCGAGGTTGAGTACTCTGGCGCTGATGCCGCGTTCCGCGAGAAGTTCCGCAGCCGTTACCATGCGATGGGTCAGAGTTCCGTTGGCGATGAGCGTGACGTCGGAACCTTCGCGCAGGAGGTTTGCCTTGCCAAGCTCGAACTTGTGACCTTCCGGAAGAAGGTCGGGCACGCCCACGCGCGAAAGGCGGAGGAAACACGGACCGTTATAGGCGGCTGCCCATTCGACGGCCGCNGCGGTTTCGATCCTGTCGCAAGGCGCGATCACCGGAAGATTGGGCAGGACGCGCGTCCAGGCGAAATCCTCGATCGAATGATGGGTNGGGCCGAGTTCGCCATAGGCCATGCCGGAAGAAATGCCGACCAGCTTGACGTTGGCATTGGAGTAGGAGATGTCGGCCTTGATCTGTTCNAGCGACCGTCCCGTCAGGAACGGAGAGGCGCCACAGACGTATGGCAGGCGCCCGCCGTTGGCCAGGCCTGCTCCAACGCCGATCATGTTCTGTTCCGCGATGCCGACATTGACGAGACGCTCGGGAAACTTCGACTTGAATCCGCCGAGCTTGGAGGAGCCTACGGAGTCGTTGCAGACCGCGACGATCGTTTCGTTCTCGGCTGCCAGGCGCTCGATCGTCGCGGCGAACGCGTCGCGGCAATCGTAGAGCTTGGGTGTGCTTGCAGGCGCGTTCATCACAGTGCCTCCGACAGTTCTGCAATAGCGGTTTCGTACTGTTCCTTGCTCGGAACCTTGTGGTGCCAGTCGACACGGTCCTGCATGAACGAAATTCCGTGGCCCTTGTTGGTGTGGGCCACGATGCAATGCGGCCGTGAGCCGCGATGTTCGAGAGCCGAAACGACCTCGCTCATATCGTTTCCGTTGATCTCGGTGACTTCCCAGTCGAAAGCCTCGAGCTTCGGACGGAGAGGAGCGAGATCATTGGTGTCGGAAAGAGAGGCGCCCTGCTGGAACCTGTTATGGTCGATGACCAGGGTGAGGTTGTCCAGCTTAAACTGCGCGGCCGCCATGATGGCTTCCCAGTTCGAGCCTTCCTGCATCTCCCCATCCCCCGTCACGACGTATGTATGATACTTGGCGCCGGAGAGCTTGGCGGCCTTCGCCATGCCGACCGAGACCGGCAGGCCGTGGCCAAGCGGTCCCGTATTGGTTTCGACGCCCGGAACCTTGTTGCAGTTCGGATGGCCGTTCAATCTGGAATGCGGCTTCAGGAAGGTCGAAATTTCATCCTCGGGGATGAAGCCGCGCTTTGCCAGGGTGACGTAGAGCGCACAGGCCGTATGTCCCTTGGAAAGCACGAACCTGTCTCGTTCCGGGTTCTTGGGCTGGTCCGGCCAGACCCTCAATACACGGAAGTAAAGGGCCGTCAGGATGTCGATAACCGACATCTCGCCGCCGATGTGTCCGGCGCCCGCTTCGAAAACGGCCTGAAGATCACGCAGTCGGATCTCGCGAGCGAGACGCTCGAGTTCTTTGATATCCATGGATTTTCTCGCGAATATTTATTCATATATCAATATTTTTGCACAAATTGGCTTTCAGTCAAGCCCCCGCGGACAAGATAAGCTGAGTGAGGAGGGTTCAAATCCTGTTGACACCCGTGTGGCAACTTGTTAATGAATTTTCCAGCATGTATGCATAAATATTCTTGCTTGAACAGCTATTGGCTACCGACCTAGCCTTGGGAGGAAAGATGGTGGCGCTCGACATCAAGGAACAGAAACTTTCGTCCGGCCGTTGGCTCGGCAAGCTCAAGGGCGCCACCGGTCCGCTCGTGGGCCTGCTCGCCCTCTGCGTCTTTCTGAGCTTCAGCACGGACGCGTTTCTTTCCGTTCGAAACGGGCTGAACATTCTCGACCAGATCACCGTTCTCGGCATCATGGCGGTCGGGATGACCTTCGTCATTCTGATCGGCGGCATCGATCTGTCGGTCGGCTCGGTGCTTGCGCTCGCCATGATGGTCATGGGCTGGAGCGCAAACGTGGCCGGCCTTCCGCTGGCCGTCGGCATCGTGTTCGGGCTGGTCGCTGCGGCTATGTCGGGCCTGATCGTCGGGATACTCGTGACGCAGTTCAGGGTGCCGGCGTTCATCGCCACTCTCGCCATGATGTCCGCAGCGCGCGGCGTGGCGAACATGATCACCGACGGCCAGCAGATCGTCGGCTTCCCGGACTGGTTCATGATGCTGGCGATCGACCGGCATTTCGGCATCCTGACGGCCACCGTCTTCCTCATGCTGGTCGTCGTCCTCGTGGCCTGGCTGTTCCTGNACTTCCGTTCCGAAGGCCGGATGCTCTACGCGGTGGGCGGCAATCCTGAAGTCGCTCGTCTCGCCGGCATCAACGCCCGGCTGGTGACGATCGGCGTCTATGTCGTCAGCGCCGTNCTTGCGGGGCTTGCCGGGATAGTGCTGGCCGCCCGTCTCGACTCCGTGCAGCCGTCCAGCGGCTTTGGCTATGAGCTCGACACCATCGCCGCTGTCGTGATCGGCGGCACCTCGCTCTCCGGAGGCGCGGGCGGCATCGGGGGAACGCTCATCGGCGTCCTGATCATCGGTGTCCTGCGCAACGGTCTCAACCTGCTTAACGTCTCGCCGTTCCTGCAGCAGGTGATCATCGGCATCGTCATCGTTCTTGCGGTAGGTGCGGAGACCATCCGTCGGCGTCGCATCTGAGGATCGGGTCCGCTGCTTGGCGGACCTCCAGGAATTCCGCCCCGAATTCTCGGAGCGGATCTATACCCCGAGGGGAGGACCTGCTCGAGGGTTTCATCTAACAACGGAGGAACTACGATGAAAATTGCGCGCATCATGCTCGCGTCCGCTGCTCTGCTCGGTCTCACCCTTGGACCGGTCCATGCCGCGGAACTGAAAAAGCTCGGCCTGGCCGTCGCGAACCTTCAGGCCAACTTCTTCAACCAGATCAAGCAGTCGGTCGAAGCCGAAGCCAAGAAGCGCGGCATCGAAGTCGTGACGGTCGATGCCAAGGGCGACGGTCCGACGCAGGTCAACCAGATCCAGGACCTTCTCACGCAGAAAATCGACGCCCTGATCTACATTCCCGCCGGCGCGGCCGCTGCGACCGTTCCGGTCAAGCTTGCGAAGAACGCCGGTATTCCGGTCGTGAACGTCGACCGCAACGCCGAAGGCGCACCAGGCGACACCTTCCTCGCAACGGATTCCGTCGCGTCTGCAAAGAGCGTCTGCGACTACATCCTGAAGCAGGCCGGGGGCAAGGGCAAGATGGTCATCATTCACGGCCAGAAGGGCACGACGCCCGAGGTCGACCGCTCCAAAGGCTGCGGTGAATCGATCAAGGCCAATCCGGGCGTGAAGGTCGTCGCCGAGCAGTATTCCAACATCTGGAGCCAGGACGAAGGCTTCCAGATCATGCAGAACATGCTGCAGGCGAACCCGGACGTGTCGATCGTCTTCGCCCAGGCAGACGCACTCGCGCTTGGCGCTGCACAGGCCATCAAGGTCGCCAATCCCTCGCAGAAGATCGTTGTCGGCGGCTTCGACGGCGATACCGCGGCTCTCGAAGCGCTCAGCAAGGGCGTGTTCGATGTGACTGCCACGCAGCAGACGCAGAAGATGGGCCGGGACGCGGTCGCCAACGCTGCGAAGCTCGTCGCCGGCGAGAAGGTGCCGGCGGTGCAGCTCATGGACGCGACGCTGACGACCAAGGAAAACGTGGCGGGCTTCATCGCCAACCATCCATAATAACGTCAAGGTCTTGAGGAGGCGTGCCGTGACGGATCCGGTTCTTTCCCTGAGGGGCATATCGAAGTGGTATGGGCCGCTTCAGGTTGTCAAGGATGTCAGCCTGGACGTCTATCCGGGCGAAGTGGTCGCACTTCTGGGTGAGAACGGTGCGGGAAAGTCGACGCTCTCCGGCATCATCGCCGGGTCACGCACGCCTTCCGAGGGATCGATGACATGGCTGGGACAGCCTTATGCCCCAGCCTCTCCGAGGGAGGCTATCGACAAGGGCGTGGTCCTGATCCACCAGGAACTGCAGCTCCTGCCGCAGCTCTCCATCGCAGAAAACGTCTTCATCGGACGCTGGCCCGTGAGAAACGGTGTCTTGGATCGCGCGCAGATGGTCCGCCGCGCTCAGGAGCAGCTCGCCCGCCTCAACCTGCACATTCCCGCTTCCCGCAAGGTTGAGGGCCTGTCGACCGCCAACCAGCAGCTCATCGAGATCGCCAAGGCCTTGGCTCTCGATGCGAAGCTTCTGATCCTCGACGAGCCGACCGCGGCCCTTGGCGGCGCGGAGACGGAGGCTTTGTTCGAGCAAGTCCGCAAGCTGCGGTCCGAGGGCGTCGGCATCATCTACATTTCCCACCGCATGGAGGAGATCAAAAAGATCACCGACCGCATCGTCGTGCTGCGCGACGGCGAACGCGTCCAGGAATTCGCCGACAGCGCGACGCCGGTGCGGACGATCGTCGAAAGCATGGTCGGACGCTCGCTCGAGCGCATGTTTCCGGCACTGCCCGTTCCCACGGATCGGCCGGTGCTGGAAGTCTGCGGACTGAGCTCTCCAGCCAATTCGTTCCGCGACGTCACTTTCGACGTGAAGGCCGGCGAGATTCTCGGAATAGCCGGGCTGGTCGGCGCCGGCCGAACGGAACTCGTGCGCGCCATCACGGGAGCGGATCAGATCAGCGCCGGTTCGGTCAAGCTCGAAGGCAGGGAGCTCAAGCTTCGCGACCCGGCCGATGCGATCGCCCGGGGTATCGTCATGGTCCCCGAGGACCGCAAGGACCAGGGACTGGTCGTCGACCACCGCATCGGCGACAACATCGTCTATGCCAATCTCGACAAGCTCGGAGGGGGGTGGATTTCCCCGAGCGTCAAGCGCTCGTTCGCGCAGAAGGCGGTCGCCAAATTCGGCGTGAAGGGTCGTCCTGAGCAGCTCGCCTCCGACCTCTCCGGCGGTAACCAGCAGAAGGTGGTCATCGCCAAGTGGTTGATGCGCGATCCGAAGGTCGTGGTGCTGGACGAGCCGACGCGCGGCATCGACGTCGGCGCGAGGGCCGGCATCTACGACATCATCGTCAATCTCGCCAAGCAGGGCGTGGCCGTCATCGTCGTCAGCTCCGATCTCGAAGAGGTTCTCGGAGTGTCAAACCGAATTCTGGTTCTGGCTCAAGGGAAGCAGGCGGGCATCCTTAACCGTGACGAGGCCAACGACGTCTCCGTCATGGAGCTGGCGACAATCTAAACAACTATGGAAAGGAAGAGAGCGATGTCCGACATCACTCTGAACGCCCCGAAGCTTTTCGATCTCAGCGGCCAAGTCGCCATCGTCACGGGAGCTGGAAGCGGGATTGGCCAGCGTATCGCCATCGGTCTCGCCCAATGCGGCGCCAGCGTCGC
>Ga0055540_1001166_pt1 | contig 16321 bp, 13 predicted proteins | sample AraplaCvi_mMS_r2_2_FD_55040 | JGI IMG/M metagenome (GOLD analysis project Ga0055540, IMG submission 55040) | Arabidopsis root microbial communities from North Carolina, USA - plate scrape MF_Cvi_mMS_r2 | ecosystem: Host-associated > Plants > Roots > Endosphere | place: USA: North Carolina
GCGTCGCGGACCACCGCGTCGATCAGCCCGGCACCCCCGCGGGGGATCACGACGTCGACCAGTCCGCGCGCCTGAATGAGGTGGGTGACGCTGGCCCGGTCGGCGCTGGGCAGCAGCTGAACGGCGTCCTCGGGCAGTCCCTCGGACAGCAACGCCATCCGCAACGCCGTGACGAGCGCCGCGTTGGACTGGGCGGCCGACGAACTGCCGCGCAGCAGTGCCGCGTTGCCCGACTTGCACGTCAGGCCAAAGGCGTCGACGGTCACGTTGGGCCTGCCCTCGTAGACCATGCCGACCACCCCGAGCGGCACGCGCTGNTGNCGNATCAGCAGCCCGTTGGGCAGAGTGCTGCCGCGCAGGACCTCGCCNACCGGATCCGGCAGGCCGGCGACCTGTCGGAGACCCGAGGCGATGCCCTCGACGCGTTGCGGGTTCAGCGCCAAGCGGTCCAGCATCGANTCCGGTGTGCCCGCGGCCCTGGCGGCCTCGACGTCGGCNGCGTTGGCGGCGAGCACCTCGTGCACGTGCGCCAGCACCGCGTCGGCCGCGGCGTGCAGGGCCCGGTTCTTGGTCTCGGTGGTCAGGGTCGCCAGGACGCGGGCCGCGACGCGCGCCCGCCGGGCGGCATCGTGGACCTGGCTGCGCAGATCCGTGGGAGCTTCAACGCTCATTAGTGCAGCTTATCGAGGTACGCCGCGATTCGCCGCGTCGGGTCAGTTCGACGGTCTGAGCACGTCGTGCGCGATGGCCAGGGCCGTGCCCGTCTCGGCGTCCACCGAGTGCTGGGCGACCAGGACACGACTTCGGTCCGGGGACAGGGCGACCGAGAGCACGTGATGCGGTTGGCCACCCGCATAGGCCACCCGGTTGACGCGGATCAACGGTGACCCGATGGCGGTCGCCAACAGCGACGCCGTNCGGGGACCGGCGATCTCGGCGGTCATCTCGTGCTCGAGGCGTTCCAGGACCACTCCCGCGTCGGTCATCAGTCGGTAGAGCGGCGCCCGCCGCAGTGCCGACTCGGTCACCACGTCGGCGAGTTCGGCGGGCAGCCAGGCGTCGGTGATCATCAGGGGTTCGGAGGTCAGGCGTTCGTGGCGTACCCGCAGGACGTGCAGCGCGGTGTCGCGGTGATCCCACCGGGCGGCGACGGCCGGCGGGACCGCGCGCACGCCCCATTCGACGACGTCGACCTCGGTCTCGAATTCGACCTGTCGCATGTTGTCCAAATAGGTGCTACCGGAGGCCTGTCGGGCCTGCGCCGACTGATCGGTGACGAAGGACCCGACGCCGTGGCGCCGGTCGACCAGACCGGCCTCGGACAGGTCGGCCAGGGCGCGCCGCACGGTGATGCGGGAGACGCCGAACATGTCGCACAGCGTCTGCTCGGTGGGTAGGGCTTCACCGGAGGCCAGTGCTCCGCGGCTGATCTCGTCGTGCAGCACCAGGTAGAGCTGCCGATGCAACGGAAACCCGGCGTCTGCGCTGACACGCGCGGTGCCGTTGCCGGGTTCATCCACAGCAGAGAGTTTTTCACATCGGTGGCCGTTAGGCCCGCGGGACCTCGCGGTCGATCGCGTCGAGCCAGATCTTCGCCGACATGTCCGACGGGGCGCGCCAGTCTCCGCGTGGGGACAGCGCACCGCCTGAGGAGACCTTCGGGCCGTTGGGCAGCGCCGAGCGCTTGAACTGGCTGAAGGAGTAGAAGCGCTGCACGAAAACCTCCAGCCAGTGCCGAATTTCGGCCAGCGAGTACTCCGGTCTCTTGTCGGCGGGGTACCCGGTGGGCCACCGACCGGCCTCCGCGTCGTGCCACGCATGCCAGGCCAGGAAGGCGACCTTGGCTGGCCCAAACCCGTAGCGCAGCACCTGGAACAGTGAGAAGTCTTGCAGGACATAGGGTCCCACCTTGGCCTCGCTGCTCTGAATCTCCTCGTCCTCGCCGGCGGGCACCAGTTCGGGGGTGATCTCGGTGTCCACGACCGACTGCAACACCACGTTGACGTCCTCGGCGAATTGACCGGAGGCGATGACCCAGCGAATCAGGTGCTGAATCAAGGTCTTCGGCACGCCGCCGTTGACGTTGTAGTGCGACATTTGATCGCCGACGCCGTAGGTGGACCAGCCCAGCGCGAGTTCGGAGAGGTCACCGGTGCCGAGCACGATGCCGCCGCGCTGGTTGGCCAGCCGGAACAGGTAGTCGGTGCGCAGGCCCGCCTGCACGTTCTCGAAGGTGACGTCGTAGACCTTCTCGCCGCGGGAGAAGGGATGCTCCATCTCGGTCAGCATCCGCGTCGCGGTCTCGCGAATGTCGATCTCCGCGAACGTGACCCCCAGGGCCTTGCCCAGCGCGATCGCGTTGCCCTTGGTGCGCTCGCCGGTGGCGAAGCCGGGCATCGTGAATGCCAGGATGTCGCTGCGCGGGCGCTTCTCGCGATCCATGGCACGGGCCGCCACGATCAGCGCATGGGTGGAGTCGAGACCACCCGAGACCCCGATGACGATCTTGGGATAGTTCAGCGCCCGCATGCGTTGCTCGAGGCCCGAGACCTGAATGCTGTAGGCCTCGTAGCAGTCCTGTTGCAGGCGTTCGGGATCCGACGGGACGAAGGGGAATCGCTCGACCGCGCGCCGCAACCCGATGTCACCGGCAGGCGGATCCAGGACGAACTCGACGTGCCGGAACGCGTCGGCCCGGTCGGCGTGGTGGCGCCGGTTGTCGTCGAAGGTCCCCATGCGCAGGCGTTCGGCACGCAGAAGTCCGGTGTCCACGTCGGCAATCGACTTGCGTTCACCCTTCGGGAACCGCTCGGTCTCGGCGAGCAGGACGCCGTTCTCGTAGATCATCGTCTGACCGTCCCAGGCCAGGTCGGTCGTCGACTCGCCCTCACCGGCCGCCGCGTAGACGTAGGCCGCCAAACACCGCGAGGAAGCCGATTGCGCCAACAGCTTTCGGTCATCCGCGCGACCGATGGTGATGGGACTGCCCGAGAGGTTGGCAAGCACGGTCGCGCCCGCGAGGGCAGCCTCGGCACTGGGCGGCACCGGCACCCACATGTCCTCGCAGATCTCGACGTGCAGCACGAAACTCGGCAGGTCGGTTGCGGTGAAGAGGAGGTCCGGCCCGAACGGCACCTCGGTGCCGCCGAGACGGATGACGCCGCCCTGGTCGTCGCCGGGCGCAATCTGCCGACGTTCGTAGAACTCACGGTAGGTCGGCAGGTAGGACTTCGGTACGACGCCGAGCACCGCCCCCCGGTGCACCACGACCGCGGTGTTGTAGATGCGGTTGCGGTGACGCAGGGGTGCGCCGACCACCAGCACGGGCAGCAGGTCGGCCGAGGCCGCCACGAGCTCGTCGACGGCGGCCTCGACGGCGTCGAGCAGCGTGTCCTGGAGGAGGATGTCCTCGATCGAGTACCCCGACAGCGTCAGTTCGGGGAAGACGGCCAGGCCGACGCCTTCGTCGTGGCATTCGCGGGCCAGCCGCAGCACCGACTCGACGTTGGCCGACGGGACGGCCATTGTCGTGTGATGCGTGCAGGCGGCGACTCGCACGTAGTCGTGCCGGTAGGCGGAGTAGAAGTCCACGCCGCCATTGTTTCAAACCGGTCAGCGCGCACGCTCCATTCACGGTCTCAACGACGTCTCGAACGGCGCGTACTGGCGTTTTCGACCGCATTGACAACCCCCGTGTTGTCAATGCGGCCCAAACGGGTGTTTCCCACCCGAGTCGAGGCAGTCGATCATGGCGGCAGGGCGAAGGCCGCCCACCTCAACCCCAAGGAGTGGGACGTGACCTCAGTCGCCGCGGCCAATGGCATCGACGTCGAGCTCAGCCGACGAGCGGCCAAGGTCGTACCCGGCGGGATGTATGGACATCAGGCAGTACGAAACATGTCGTCGGCCTATCCCCAGTTCTTCGCCGCGGGTGAGGGCGCATTCATCACAGACGTCGACGGCAACGAGTACGTCGACCTCATGTGCAGCTGGGGGCCCGTCGTTCTGGGACATCGCGATCCGGTCGTCAATCAGGCGGTTCACGCTCAGATGGAACGAGGCGACTGCTTGGACGGACCTGGCCCGGTATTGGTCGACCTCGCCGAGACCCTCGTCGAGGTGATCTCCGACGCCGACTGGATCCTGTTCGGCAAGAACGGAACCGACGCGACAACTGCCTGCATGACGATCGCCCGGGCTCACACCTCGCGATCGGTGGTCCTGGTAGCCCGTGGCGTCTACCACGGTGCGGCGCCCTGGTGCTCTCCGATCCCAGCCGGAACCCTCCCAAGCGATCGCGCCGCGATGGGTTATTTCGACTACAACGACCAGGCCGACTTCGACCGCGCCGTCGACGCGGCGGGCGGCGATCTCGCGGCGGTGATGCTGACGCCCTTCCGCCACGTCGAAGGCCAGGATCAAGAACTCGTCGACGTCGACTTCGCGCGCCACGTCCGGACACGCTGTGACGAGCTCGACGCCCTGCTCGTCGTCGACGACGTGCGATGCGGTTTTCGGCTGGCGTACGGCGGCAGCTGGGAACCCCTCGGCGTCCCTGCGGATCTGAGCGCGTGGAGCAAGGCAATCGCGAACGGCTACCCGCTCGCGGCGGTCACCGGCCGAGAGTTCTTGCGCGACGCGGCGTCGACGGTGTTCCTGACCGGGTCGTTCTGGATGAACGCCACTCCCATGGCGGCGGCACTCGCCACGATTCGGCGGCTCGGCGAGATCGACGGCTTGTCGCTGATGCGGCGAGCCGGGTCCCGCCTGCGGGAGGGGATCCAAGCGCAGGCGGCTGACCACGGGCTCACCGTCGCCTACACCGGCCCCGACGTGATGCCCTATTTGACGTTCGCCGGCGACGACGACTACGCCCGGATGACGTGCTTCGCCGAGGCTGCCCTCGCGGCCGGCGTGTACCTCCACCCCAGGCACAACTGGTTCATGTCGTGCGCCATGGACGACGACGTCGTCGACCGTGCTCTGCACGGCACCGAGACCGCATTCGCCGCAGTGCGAAAACACTTCGGCGGCAGCTGAATTCACTCGCCCGAATAAAGGAGATCTCATGACGGTCGATCGTCCCGCAGACGAGCGCGAAGCAGCACCGCCCCGCGACATGAACCCGAACGACGCCACGCTGACGTCCTTCGGCTATACCCAAGAACTCAAGCGAACGCTGCGATTCTTCTCGCTGTTCGCGATCTCCTTCTCCATCGTCTCCATCTCCACCGGCATCTTCCTGAACTACGGATTCGCCATCAACCAGTTTGGCGGTGCGTCCATTTGGACGTGGCCCATCGCCGCCGCGGGCCAGATCGTGATGGCGCTGCTGATCGCGGAACTGAGTACCAAGATCCCGCTCGCGGGCTACGCATACCAGTGGGGCGCACGCCTGGTCGGCTCCACCTACGGTTGGTACACGGGCTTCTTCGGCCTGTTGTACATGAGCATCACGGGAGGCGCGATCATCCTGCTGGGCGCCACCCCGCTGTTGTTCGAGGCGCTCGGCGTCAGCCCACCCGACGGCGTTCTGCTTGGCGTCGCGGTCGCGATCCTGCTGTTCACAGTGCTTATCAACATCATCGGTGTGCAGTTGGCGGCCAGGGTCAACAACACGGCCGTGATCGCCGAGATCATCGGGACCGTGCTGCTGGCCATCACCGTCGTCGTCGCCTTCGGTCTGTATGCCGGCGATGACGGGGGTTCAGTCGCGAACCTCACCGACAGCACGGGAACCGCAGGCTCTGGCATTGGTCACTTCGTCTTGGCCGGCTTGCTCGGCATTTACACAATGGTTGGATTCGAACTCTCCGCGGACCTCACCGAGGAGGCGGTCGACTCACAGAAGGCCGTCCCCCGCGGGGTGCTCATGGGCGTGATCGGCTCGGCCGTGCTCGGCATGTTGGCGCTGATCTGCTTCACCGTGGCAATGCCGAATCTCGAAGCGGCACAGGCCTCGAGCGCACCAATCGTGACGATCGCCGAGTTCTACCTGCCTACTGCCGTGGTCAAGGTATTCATCGTGGTGGTCGCGTTCTCGATGATCGCGCTGGTGATCGCAAACCAGGCCGCCCAGGCGAGACTCATGTACTCAATGGGCCGCGACAACATGTTGCCGTTCTCGCGCCACTTTCGATTGGTCAACGCTCGCACCCGGACTCCGATGCGGTCGCTCATCGTGGGCGGTGTCGTCAGTGTCGCCTTCATGGTCTACGGCTTCCTGCAGACGGATTCGTTTACCACGCTGGTCGGCGCGACGTCCATCGCCCCGTACCTCGTCTACCTCTTGATCGTNGGCTCCTACATGCGCCGGCGNCCNACGCTGGCTGCGGCTCCCGGTGCCTTCAACCTCGGTCGCTGGGGCGTGCCATTGATGATCGTCGGACTGGTATGGATCGTGACCGCATTATTGATCTTGACGATTCCCGACGACTTCCACGGCGCGGTCAAGGTGGTGGCTGGCGCCACCGTCCTCGCAGTGCTGTGGCACGTGCTGGTGTTGCGCGGTCGGATCAAGCGGGGCGAGGCTGGGGTGGCGAAGTTCGACGCGTCGGTGCAACCGAGGTGAAGTCGACCCCGTTGAACGGGTTCTCGATTCTCTCGACCGTCTCCACCTCACGCTGTCGGATTTCCTGCGCGACGCGGTTGAAGGCGACGGCGAGGGGCGAGACCCGGTCCCTGCGCCAAGCGATAGCGACCGCCGAACCAGGGACGTCGACGATCGGCACGTAGCGGACCCCCGAGTGCGGGATGTAGCGCATGATCGCGGCGGGGTTGACCGTGCACGCCAGCCCCGCGGCGACGAGCTCGATCTCCTCGGTGTTGCTCGTCGACGGGGTCAGCAGCGGCTCCGTCATCCCGGTGCGGAAGTCTTGGAGGCTCCAGAAGCGTCGGTACTCCTCGTCCGCGGAGCGCCCCACCGCCAGTGGGACGTCGAGAATGTCTGCCACCGACACGGTGGCCCGGTCGGCCAGAGCGTGGCGCACCGAGACCGTCAATACCCGCGGCTCCACGAAGAGGGTGTGCGACACGATGCTCGGATCGGCCAGCGGCGGTCGGATGATGGCGACGTCGGCCCATTGTTCGGAAAGCCCGGCACTCTGATCGGGCAGCCCGAATTCCCGCATCTCGATCTCGACATGCGGGAACTGGCGGGAGAATTCGTCGACGATGTAGGGCGTCAACTCGAGCGCGGCACCCAACCCGAAGCCGATCCGNAGATGCCCGACCGCCCCCGCGTCGTGGCGCCGGGCCGCTTCGATTCCCTGGTCNAGGCTGGCAAGCGCCGAGCGCACCGCGGCGAGGAAGGCCTCGCCCGCGGGCGTGAGTTCGACCGATCGCGTCGTCCGGTAGAAGAGCTGCGCCCCGACCTCCTCCTCTAGGTCGCGGATCTGGCGCGACAGCGACTGTTGCGCCGTAAAGAGGCGGGCGGCCGCTCTGGTGAAGTGTCGCTCCTCGGCGACGACCGCGAAGTAGCGGAGCTTCCGCACGGTCAGGTCCATGCAGGTACGGTAACGCGGCAGTCGAGGATCGACACCTGAAGAGCCACGGCGAAGAGGCCTACCCTGGACAGAGATGAACGACCCCACCGCCCCCGAACTGATCAGCCTGCTCGCAGGCCGGCGCCTGGCAGTCCTGACCGGCGCAGGCCTGTCGACCGACTCGGGCATCCCGGACTATCGNGGCCCGGACTCCCCGCCGAGCAACCCGATGACGATTCGGCAGTTCACCTCCGACCCCGCGTTCCGGCAGCGCTACTGGGCGCGCAACCACGTCGGCTGGCGGCACATGCACGCCACCCTTCCCAACGCCGGACACCGGGCGCTCGCCGCGCTGGAGCGCGGCGGCGTGGTCACCGGCCTGATCACCCAGAACGTGGACCTGTTGCACACCAAGGCGGGCAGCGAGAACGTGGTCAACCTGCACGGCACGTACGCCGACGTCGTATGCCTCGGGTGCGGGTCGACCATGACGCGCGCCCAGTTGGCCGACGAACTCACCGCGCTCAACCCGGGCTTCGCCGAACGCGCCGAACGGGTCGGCGGCATCGCGGTGGCTCCCGACGCCGACGCGATGATCGAGGAGACCTCCTCGTTCCGCTACGTCGACTGCGCTCACTGCGGCGGAATGCTGAAACCCGACATCGTCTACTTCGGCGAGAGCGTGCCGAAGGACCGGGTGGCGCAGGCGTATTCGTTGGTCGACGACGCCGACGCCCTCCTCGTCGCCGGCTCGTCGTTGACGGTGTTCTCCGGGCTGCGCTTCGTCAGGCACGCCGCGGCGGCGGGCAAGCCGGTCGCGATCATCAACCGCGGCGCCACTCGCGGTGACGAGTTCGCGGCGGTGAAGCTGAACGCGGGCTGCTCGGAGCTGCTGGTCCTGCTGGTCGACGAACTGGCACCGATCCCGGCCCCCTAGAAGGTGACCGGCAGCGATCGCACGCCGTGGACGAAGTTGCCCGCGACGTAGGACGGCTCACCGCCGGCGATCCCCGGAAGCTGGGTCAGCAACTCACCGAAGAGTGCGCGCAGCTGAGCCCGCGCCACGTGCGCACCGAGGCAGAAATGGCGGCCCCCGCCACCGAAACCCAGGTGCGGGTTGGGCTTACGCGAGAGGTCGAAGCGCTCCGGCGCCTCGAAGACGGTCTCGTCGAAGTTCCCCGACGCGTAGAACATGACCACCTTCTCCCCCGNCGCGACGTCATGACCGCCGACCCGGCAGTCGACGGCGGCGGTACGGCGAAACGTCATCACCGGGGTCGCCCATCGGATGAACTCCTCGACCGCTCCGGGAATGCGGTCGTCGAAGTCGGCGGTCAGCCAGGCCCGCTGGTCGTCGAAGTCGGTGAGCGCCGTGACGGCGTGGCTCGCGGTCTGGCGGGTGGTGTCGTTTCCCGCGACGCTGAGCAGGACGAAGAAGGCGGCGATCTCGGCGTCGGTGAGCTTGTCACCGTCGACCTCGGCNTGGACGAGGGCGCTGATCAGGTCGTCGCCCGGATTCTTCCGTCGGTCGGCGGCAAGGGCACCGGCCACCCCGTGCAGGTACATCTGGCTTCCGATGAGCACCTCCAAGGGGTTTCGTCCCTTGAGGTAGTGCGGATCGCCCCANGACACCATGGCGTCGGCGGCCTCGGCCACCTGAGCGCGCTCGGATTCGGGGATGCCGACCATGTCCGAGAGGGTCCGGATCGGCAACTCCTTGGCGCAGAGGTCGACGAAGTCGGCACCGCTGCCCGCGGCGCGCAGTTCGGCCACGATGTCGGCGGCGTTGGCCTTGATCGAATCCTCGATGCGACGCACCTGNCGCGGGGTGAAGGCGGCGTGCACGACCTTGCGAATCATGGTGTGCCGCGGCGCATCCATGGCCAGGAACGATTGCGAGGCCTCGAGCAGTTCCTCGGGAACGTTCTCGAACAGCACGCCCTTGCCGGAGAGGAACGTCTCACTGTCCTTGCTGACGGCGACGATGTCGGCGTGCCGCGTCACCGCCCAGTAGCCACGGTCCTCGGGATCGTGCATCAGGGCGTCCTCGACGGGCGGGTGCCAGCTGACGGGCCGGTTCTCGCGCAGAACGGCGAACGACTTCTCGCGGTCGGCGGCGGTGGTCGACCAGAACGCCCTCGACGACAGGTCGACCGGGTCGTACGGGCGGGCCGGGGCGGGTGTGAGCGGCGACACAGTCATGTCGCGACGATATGTCTAGACAGAGTGTCTAGTCAAGATGTGTCCGTGCCGTCTACGCTGCATGGGTGCCGTCCGTGACGCGTCGACCGCAGGCCAACCGGCAGGAGCGCCGCGGTCAGATCGAGCGTCAGCTGCTCGACGCCACCGAACGGCTGATGGCCGACGGGGCCAGCTTCACCGAGCTCAGCGTCGACCGGCTGGCCACCGAGGCCGGAATCTCCCGGGCCAGCTTCTATGTCTACTTCGAGGACAAGGGTCATCTGCTGCGCCGGCTGGCGGGGCAGGTCTTCGACGACCTCGCCGTCGCCGCCGAACGGTGGTGGAGCGTGTCGGAGCGGCGCGACCCCGCCGACGTGCTGGCCGCGATGACGGCACTCGTGGCCACCTACCGCCGCCATCAACCGTTGCTGGTGGCGCTCAACGAGATGGCCGGGTACGACGCGGCAGTCGGCACCACCTACCGGGAGATCATGGCCTCGATCGCGACGCGACTGACCGCAGTGATCACCGAGGGACAGCGCGACGGCTCCATCCGCGCGGAGCTCTCGGCGCCGATTGCCGCCACCAGCCTCACCTGGATGGTCGAGCGGACCTGCCAGCAGGGCCTTCCCGAGGCGCCGGAGTCCGGCGACGCCGAACTGGCCGCCACCCTGACCCAGATCGTCTGGGGCGCCTTGTATCTCGAGGCTCCCTAGGAATCCAGCAGGCGCCGAATCAGATCGTGCGGCAGGGCCGGCGACCGGTGCCCGTCGCGGCCGACCATGGTCTCGTTGACCACCAGCGCGTTGAGCACCGCCTCCTCCACGGCGTAGACGGTCGCCGCGTAGAACGCGTCGACGCGATTCCAGGGAAGCTGGCGCACCGAGTGGATCTCGTCGTCGTGGGCCTCGCCGACGGGAAAGCCCGTGCGCGACGGACCCTGGTCGGCGGTGGAGAACGCCAAGAACAGGTCGCCGCTGAAGAGGCTGCCGGTGGTGCCGGTCCTGGCCAGCCCCAGGGGCACGCGGCGCGCCAACCCCTTGCACTGGTTGGCGTTCAGGGGCGCGTCGGTCGCCACGACGACGATGACCGATCCCGCTCCTCCCGGCGCATTCAGGTCTCGTTGCAGCCAGTCGGTGGTCTCCATGTCGTTCTCGACGTCGGCCAGCTGCCCCACGGGCGTGCCGGTGATCGTCAGTTCGTCGCGTGAACCGAAGTTGGCCTGCACGAAGACGCCGACGGTGAACGTCGTGTCTCCAAATGGCACGAGTCGCGACGACGTGCCGCTACCCCCCTTGAAGCCATAGCAATTCATGCCGGTGCCGCCGCCGACCGATCCCTCCTCGAGCGCGCCACCGTGGGCGGCGTCGAGCGCGTGCCGCGCCACCGCGGGCGTCACGTGACCCCCGTTGATGTCGTTGAGGTAGCCGTCCCAGGTCTCGGCGCATACGGGCAGTAGCCATTGCCTGGCCAGCTGGGGATGCACGGCGTTGACCCACTCGATCACACCCGTATGGCAGGCGCCGACGGCATGAGTGTTGGAGATGGTGATGGGCAATGACAATTCGCCGACTTCGTCGATCCACGCCGAACCGGTCATCTCGCCGTTGCCGTTCAGGCTGAANCGCGCTGCGCTGCAGGGTGTTCCGACGCCTCCACGGCCGCGCGGCAGGATCGCGGTCACCCCGGTGCGCACNGGTCCCTCCCCGACGACCAGCGGGCCGTCGCCCTCGACGAGGGTGGCGTACCCGACCTCCACGCCGGCGACGTCGGTGATGGCGTTGAGCGGGCCGGGGGTGCCGCGCAATTCGATGCCGAGGTCGCGGGCGCGGGGCGGGTGGGTGGTCACGCGGTGATCCTTCCGGTCGGCGGTGCGTCGACGAGCGGCCCTAGACCGCGACGAGGTCGTCGGCGTGGACGGCGGGGCGGCGCATCTCGGCGGGCAGGTCCGAGGTCGACCTGCCGGTCATCGTGGCCAGTTCGGCGGCGTCGTAGGCCACCACGCCACGGGCGACGACGGTGCCGTCCAGTGCGCGCAGCTCGACGACGTCGCCGCCGTGGAACCGACCCGACACCTCGGTGATGCCCGCGGGCAACAGCGAGCGGCGCCGCTCGACGACCGCACGGACCGCGCCGTCGTCGAGCATCAGCGCACCCGTCGACTCCGCGGCGTAACGCACCCAGAACCGTCGTGAGGTCATGCGCTCGAGGCGTGGCGCGAACACCGTCCCCACCGACGCGTCGGTCAGCGCCGCGCCCGCGTCGGCGGCCGCGGCCAGCAAAACCGGCACCCCGGCGTCGGCCGCCAGCAGCGCCGAGGACAGCTTGGAGGCCATGCCCCCGGTGCCCAACCGGCTGCCGCCGCCGGCGATGACGCCGTCGAGGTCGCCAGCGCCGCTGACCTCGGAGATGAACCGCGCGTTCCCCTTTCGGGGATCGGAGTCGTACAGCCCGTCGATGTCGGACAACAGCACCAGCGCGTCGGCACCGACGAGGTGGGCCACCAGCGCGGAGAGCCGGTCGTTGTCGCCGAAGCGGATCTCGTTGGTCGCCACGGTGTCGTTCTCGTTGACGATGGCCACCGCGTGCAAGGCGCGCAGCCGGTCCAGCGTGCGCTGGGCGTTGGTGTGTTGCACCCGCATCGCGATGTCGTGGGCTGTGAGCAGCACCTGGCCGACGGTGCGGTCGTACCTGTCGAACGCGGCGGTCCAGGCGTTCACCAGCGCCACCTGACCGACGCTGGCGGCNGCCTGCTTGGTGGCCAGGTCGGCGGGCCGCTTGGTCAAGCCGAGGGGTTCCATACCCGCGGCGATCGCTCCGGAGGACACGATGACGACGTCGGANCCGGCCTTCATCCGCGCCTCGATGGCGTCGACCAGCGAAGCCACCCTGGTCGCGTCGAACATGCCCTTGGGGTTGGTCAGCGCGGTGGTGCCGATCTTCACGACGACGCTGCGGGCCGTGCGAATGGCCTCGCGGTGGGAACTGGTCACGACTGCTCTTCGCGACTTTCCCGTCGCTGCTTGCGGGCCAGCTTGCGCTCGTCGGCGCGCACCCGGTCGTCCTGCTCGAGTCGGAGGTCGGTGCCGCGCCCGGACATCGTGACGTCGACGCCGGCCGGGGTCTGCGGCTCCCAGTCGAAGGTCATGTCGCCGATGGTGACCGCGCATCCGGGCGTCGCGCCCTGCTTGAGCAATTCGTCCTCGACGCCCAGACGCGCGAGCCGGTCACCCAGGTAGCCGATGGCCTCGTCGTTGGTGAAGTCGGTCTGGGCGATCCACCGCTCGGGCCGGGTGCCGCGCACCACNAAGCCGCCATGACCGTCGGAGGNGACGGTGAAACCGCTCTCGTCCACCGGAATCGGGCGGATGACGGGGCGTTTGGGTGCGACCACGGGCTGCGCGTCGCGGTAGGCCTTGACCATGTCCCACAGCGCGAAGGTCAACGGACGCAACCCGTCTCGCGTCAACGTCGACACCTCGAAGACCGGCCAGCCGTACTTCTGCGCCACCTCGTCGCGGACGAAGTCGGCCAGTTCCCGCGCATCGGCAACGTCGATCTTGTTGAGCACCACCGCCCGCGGGCGCTCGGCGAGGTCACCGAGAGTCGTGTCGCCCTGCAGGGTCGGGGTGTAGGCGGCGAGTTCGGCTTCCAGCGCATCGATGTCGGAGATCGGATCGCGGCCGGGTTCCATCGTCGCGCAGTCGACGACGTGCACCAGCACCGCACACCGCTCGACGTGGCGTAGGAAGTCCAGACCGAGACCGCGGCCGTCGGATGCGCCGGGGATCAGGCCGGGCACGTCGGCGACGGTGAAGGTGTTCTCCCCCGCCGACACGACACCCAGGTTGGGCACCAGCGTGGTGAAGGGATAGTCGGCGATCTTCGGCTTGGCCGCNGAGATGACCGACACCAGTGAGGACTTGCCCGCCGAGGGGAAGCCGACGAGGCCGACGTCGGCCACCGTCTTGAGTTCGAGGGTGAGATCGCGGGCCTGGCCCTTCTCACCGAGCAGCGCGAAACCAGGTGCCTTGCGAGCCCGCGACGACAACGCTGCGTTGCCGAGGCCGCCACGACCGCCGGCCGCCGCCTCGAAGCGGGTGCCCTCACCGGTCAGGTCGGCGAGCAGCTTACCGTCCGCGTCGATGACGACGGTGCCGTCGGGAACGTGCAGTTCGAGATCGTCGCCGTTGGCGCCGTCGCGGTTGTTGCCCATGCCCTGCTTGCCGGACGGGGCGTCGACGTGCGGATGGAAGTGGAAGTCCAGCAGCGTGTGCACCTGAGGGTCGACGACGAAGACGATGCTGCCGCCGTTGCCGCCATTGCCACCGTCGGGCCCACCGAGAGGCTTGAACTTCTCGCGGTGTACCGAGGCACAGCCTCTACCGCCGTTGCCAGCGCGCGCGTGAATGACCACGCGGTCGACGAAACGGGGCACGGGAGGTCCTTTCCATGTCGAAATCTACGTTTTGCGGAGCTTGTGCGAGAGCCGAGCTTGCAAAACGTCGATCTCGACTGGGGGTTAAGCCTCCGGAGCCGCGCTGGCGGCGACCTCAGACCCCGCGCGGACGGTGCGGATGATGTTGACGGTCTTGCGACCGCGCTTCTCACCGAACTGAACGGCGCCGGGGGCGGTGGCGAACAGGGTGTCGTCGCCGCCACGGCCGACGTTCACGCCGGGGTGGAAGTGGGTGCCGCGCTGACGCACGATGATCTCGCCCGCCTTGACGACCTGGCCACCAAAACGCTTGACGCCGAGGCGCTGTGAATTGGAGTCGCGACCGTTGCGCGAGCTGGAAGCGCCCTTCTTGTGTGCCATGAGTTCGCTCCTCTACCTAGGCGATTCCGGTGACCTTGACGACCGTCAGCTTCTGACGGTGGCCCTGGCGCTTGTGGTAACCGGTCTTGTTCTTGAACTTGTGGATGCGGATCTTGGGACCCTTGGTGTGCTCGAGCACCTCGGCGGTGACGGCGACCTTCTCCAGGTCCTTGGCGGCGGTGGTGACCTTCGCGCCGTCGACGACGAGCGCCACGGGAAGCGAGACGGAGTCGCCGGCCTCGAGCTCCAGCTTCTCGACCTTGACTATGTCACCGACCGCGACCTTGTACTGCTTGCCGCCGGTCTTGACGATTGCATACGTCGGATTCTTGGCTGCCATCGTGCTCGTGCATCCTCTGCTTCGCTTGCGGGCGCGCGCCACCCGGGGGCTGCGTGCGCGGGTCTGGGGTGCGGGGTTCTTGAGCCCCGCGTGTCACCGGCTCGGTCTACCAAGCCTGCAGACAACTGTGCAAGGGTACGTGACCAGCGGGTAAGGGGTCAAACCGCGACCCCCTCCGCAACGGCCACGGCCTCACGAAACCGGCGGACCTGCGGGGCGGGCGGCCGCGCGGCGTCGCCGGGGCCTGCCGGTCACGGCGGCGGGGGGCTCGTCCTCCTCGGAGTCGACCTCGTCGTCGTCCTCGGAATCGTCGTCCTCGTCGGAGTCGTCGTCCTCGGAATCGTCGTCATCGGAGTCGTCGTCATCGGAGTCGTCGTCGATGACTTCGATGTCGTCGTCGTCCTCGTCGTCATCGTCCTCGTCCTCGTCGTCGAGGTCGTCTTCCGAGTCGAGGTCGTCCTCGGCGTCCTCCTCGGACTCGTCGGCCAACACCTCTTCGACGGGCTCGGTCGCCGCCAGGTCCTCGGATCCCTCGACCACGGCGTCGGCGTCGTCGAGCACGCCGTCGGCCTCCTCGTCGCCGTCCTCACGGCCGGTCGCCGCCGCCATCGCACGGAACATCGGGTGCTCCCCCGCGGCGTGCGCGGGCACCTTGGCGACCTGCACCTCCTCCTCGGGGCGGCCACCCTTCTTGGCGCGCTTGCTGCGCCGTCCGGTGCCCGGTTCGTTGCGGCGGCCGGGAGCCGACCCGGAGTCCACGGGGTCGCCGTGGAGCATGATGCCGCGCCCGGCGCAGTGCGAGCAGGTCGTCGAGAACGCCTCGATGAGCCCGGTGCCCAACTTCTTGCGGGTGAGCTGGACCAGCCCCAACGACGTCACCTCGGAGACCTGGTGGCGGGTCCGGTCCCGGGCCAGCGCCTCGGTCAACCGGCGCAGCACCAGGTCGCGGTTGGACTCCAGGACCATGTCGATGAAGTCGATGACGATGATTCCGCCGATGTCGCGCAACCGGAGCTGACGGACGGTCTCCTCCGCGGCCTCCAGGTTGTTGCGCGTGACGGTCTGTTCGAGGTTGCCGCCCGAACCGGTGAACTTGCCGGTGTTGACGTCGACGACGGTCATGGCCTCGGTGCGGTCGATGACGAGCGTGCCACCGGACGGCAGCCAGACCTTCCGGTCCATCGCCTTGGTCAGCTGCTCGTCGATGCGATGCACCGCGAACACGTCGGGGCCGCCGGATGCGGCGGGTTCGTACTTCGTCATCCGCGGCAGCAGTTCGGGCGCGACCGAGGTGACGTAGTCGCTGATGGTGGTCCAGGCTTCGTCACCGGAGACGATCAGACCNCTGAAGTCCTCGTTGAACAGGTCACGGATGACCTTGACCAACACGTCGGGNTCTTCGTAGAGCGCCACCGCGGCGCCGGCGGCCTTGGCGGTGACCTCGGTGGCCTTGGCCTCGACCTGCGACCACCGCTCCTGCAGCCGGTTGACGTCGGT
>Ga0055540_1001171_pt1 | contig 16270 bp, 17 predicted proteins | sample AraplaCvi_mMS_r2_2_FD_55040 | JGI IMG/M metagenome (GOLD analysis project Ga0055540, IMG submission 55040) | Arabidopsis root microbial communities from North Carolina, USA - plate scrape MF_Cvi_mMS_r2 | ecosystem: Host-associated > Plants > Roots > Endosphere | place: USA: North Carolina
GCGCATCCCGAAGTGGGTCGAGGTGACCGAAGGCGAAGTCCCCACCACGCTGAGCTACCACGGCCCCACCGAGCAGTTCGACCGGATGCCCCCCGCGCCCGTCACCGGCAAGACCCGACAACCGTTGGGCCGCAACATCATCACCTCCCTGTGGGGCAACTGCACCATCAAGGTGATGGTCGGCTTCCTGTTCCTCTACCCCGCGTTCGTCGCCAAGTCTCACGACGCCAGCGGCTGGGAGCAGCTGCGCATCCTGGGCCTCATCGGCGCCGCCGCGGGCATCGGCAACTTCGTCGGAAACTTCACCGCCGCACGGCTTCAGCTCGGCAACCCCGCCCGCCTCGTGGTGCGGGCGGCGACCGCGGTGACCGTGATGTCGCTGGCGACGGCGGTCCTCGGCAACCTGTACGTCGCGGCGCTGGCCACGTTGGTCACCTCGGGTGCGAGCGCCGTCGCGAAGGCGTCGCTGGACGCGTCGTTGCAGGACGATCTGCCTGAGCAGTCCCGCGCCTCGGCATTCGGCCGGTCGGAGTCGCTGCTGCAGCTGGCCTGGGTGGCCGGCGGTGCCATCGGCGTGTTGATCTACACCGACCTGTGGGTGGGGTTCACCGCGATCACCGCCGTGCTGATCCTCGGGCTGGCACAGACGTTGGTGAGCAACGGCGGCGACTCGCTGATACCCGGGCTCGGCGGCAACCGGCCGGTGTTCGCCGAGCAGTTCAGCCGTGGCACGGCATCGGCGGTGCGCGAATGAAGCGCGTCGCGATCGTGCTCGCCTGCGTCACGCTGGTGGCGTCGGTCCTCACCGGTGCCCTGGTGTGGCAGCTCAGCCGTACCCCCACGCCCAAGCACCCGGAGATCAGCGCCTACACCCGCGAACAGCTCGTGCGGGTGGGTCCGTACCGCTACTGCGACGTCTTCGTCATCACGCAGTGCGACACTCCCAAGACGGTCGGCACGCTGAAGGTGAGCTGGCGCAACCCCATTCAGCTGTCGGTGCCGCCGGCCATCGCCCGCGCGCCCTGGGTGCTCATCCGCGCCTACGACGGCGGCGACGAGCCCGTCGTCTCGGAGTTCCGCCCCGACAGCACCCTCGCGGTGACCATTCCGACGGTCGACGCGCGCCGCGGCCGGCTGACGGGGTTCGCGGTGCAGCTGCCGACGCTGGTGCGCGACGAACAGAACAACGAGTTTCCGTGGCCGCACGCCGAGTGGTCGATCGCGACGGTCTGGCCCTAGCCCACCCCGTGCCCGGCGGGGACTCGTTCGCCCTCGCGTGTCTCCCCCGGCGGCGTCCCGTCGCCGAAGGGCCGGCCGCCGAGCTCCTCGCGGCCGTGCGGGGTGCACCAATTGGCCAGATCGGGCCCCTTGGGCACCACCTGGGTCGGGTTGATGTCGGAGTGCACCACGTAGTAGTGCCGCTTGATCTGGACGAAGTCGACGGTGTCGCCGAAACCGGGGGTCTGGAACAGGTCGCGCGCATAGGCCCACAGCACGGGCATCTCGGTGAGCTTCTGGCGGTTGCACTTGAAGTGCCCGTGGTAGACGGGATCGAACCTGGCCAGCGTGGTGAACAACCGAACGTCGGCCTCGGTGATGGTGTCCCCCACCAGGAAGCGTTGCGCGGCAAGCCGTTCCGAGAGCCAGTCCAGCGCGGTGAACAGGCGGTCGTACGCCTTCTCGTAGGCGTCCTGAGAGCCAGCGAACCCGCAGCGGTACACCCCGTTGTTGACCTCGGTGTAGATGCGCTGGGCCACCTCGTCGATCTCGGCCCGCAACGGCTCCGGGTACAGCTGCGGGGCGCCGGGGCGGTGGTACTCGGTCCACTGCGTCGACAGGTCCAGCGTCATCTGCGGGAAGTCGTTGGTGACCACCTGACCGGTCGGGACGTCGACGATGGCGGGCACCGTGATGCCCTTCTCGTAGTCCGGGAACCTCGCGAAGTACGCGTCCTGCAGCCGGGGGATCTTCAACACGGGGTCGACGCCGCCGGGGTCGAGGTCGAACGTCCAACTGCGCTCGTCGTGCGTGGGACCGCAAAAGCCAATGGAGAGAACGTCTTCCAGGCCCAGCAGCCGCCTGACGATGATCGCGCGATTGGCCCACGGGCAGGCGCGGGCGACCACCAACCGGTAACGCCCGGGCTCGACCGGGTACCCGTCGCGGCCGTCTGCGGTGATGCGGGTTTCGATGTACTTGGTGTCGCGGTTGAAGTCGCCCTCGGGGTTGACGTAGCTCACGGACACCAGTGTTCCCCACCGAGCGTGAAGTAATGCGCGGGATCCGGGCACGATCCCGCGCATACCTTCACTCTCGGCGCGGCCCATGGAACCGAGAGGCCCTCCCACACCGTCGAATGGTGGTGCGACCGTTCATCGGCACCGAGGCGCTGGCCGCAGGAACCGTGAACCGCTACCAGCTGGCCACTCGCCATACGGCGCTGCACCGCAACGTGTACGTNCCGAAGGGNGTCGAGCTGACGGCGGTGGACCGGGCGGTTGGCGCGTGGCTGTGGTCGGGGCGCANGGCGACGGTGGCCGGCATGTCCGCCGCGGCGCTGNACGGCTCGAAGTGGGTCGACGCGCGACTGCCCGCCGAGNTGGTTCACACCAGCCGCCACCGCACGTCCGGGATCGTGCTGCACTCCGACCGCCTGGCCGACGACGAACGCCGCCACGTTGGCGACGTCTGCACGAGCAGCCCGGCGCGCACCGCCTACGACCTNGGTCGACGCCCGGGTCTCACCGAGGCCGTCATCCGCCTCGACGCACTGATGCAGGCGACNGGCATCGCAGCGTCGGACCTCGCGCGGCTGGCCGACCGGTACCCCGGCGCCCGTGGCATCCGGCAGTTGCGGCGGGCAGTCGACCTCGCCNATCCAGGCGCCGAGTCACCGCAGGAAACCCGCACGCGATTGGTCCTCACCGCGGCCGGCTTGCGTCCGACGCACACCCAGATCGAGGTGTACGACCCATTCGGCTACTTCGTCGGGCGAATCGACATGGGCTGGCGCGACTGGCTGGTCGGCGTCGAATACGACGGTATCCAGCATTGGAACGANCCCCGGCAGCGGCGGCGCGACATCGACCGCATCGCCGAACTGGAGGCGCTGGGCTGGCGCATCGTGCGCGTCAGTGCCGACATGGTGAGCCGCCGTCCGCACGTCATCGTCGGACGGACCCTCTCGGCGCTAGGGGCCGCCGGCTACGACCCGCCGAACGTGAAGTCGTGCACGACGTTTCGATGACGTGACGCGCACGAGTTCACACTCGGTGCGCCGAGGAACTAGGCGTCGAGTTCCTGGGCCACGGCCTTGACCACCTCGGAGATGCGGCGCGCGGTCTTGCGGTCGGGGTACCTGCCCTTGCGCAGCTCGGGCTGAACGGACCCCTCGAGCAGGGTGATCATGTCCTCGACCATGCCGTGCAACTCGTCGGGCGTGTGCTTGTGCTCGGGGGCCGAGGTCTCGCGGCGGGCGCGCGCCACGCTGGGGGGCGGTTCNACGACCTTGAGACTCAGCGCCTGCGGGCCACGACGACCGGCGGCGATGCCGAACTCGACCTTTTGACCNGCCTTGAGCTCTTGCACGCCAGCGGGGAGCGCCGAGGAGCCCACGTAGACGTCTTCGCCCTCCTCTTGGGACACGAAGCCGAAGCCCTTCTCGGCGCTGTACCACTTCACCTTGCCGGTCGGCACTGGTCTCACCCGCTCATATCGCAATGAACGCGTCCCACTCGTGCAGGACGCGAATGCCATGATCCTACAAGGAGGCGACCTGCGACCGTTACCGCTCGACCCCCGGTCGGCTGCCTGTCGGTAGGCTGAGGGTCACCGCCGGAGGGGAACATGCGCCTAATTCTGAATGTCGTCTGGTTGATCTTCGGCGGCCTGTGGCTGGCGCTCGGATATTTTCTCGCCGGCATTCTGTGCTTCATCCTCATCGTCACGATCCCTTTCGGCTTCGCCGCGTTCCGCATCGGGGTGTACGCCCTGTGGCCGTTCGGCCAGACCGTNGTCGACAAGCCGGGGGCGGGCGCCGGCGCGATGATCGGCAACGTCATCTGGGTCGTGCTCTGCGGTATCTGGCTGGCGATCGGTCACGTCGTCACCGCGATCGCGATGGCAATCACGATCATCGGCATTCCGTTGGCACTGGCCAACCTGAAGCTCATCCCGGTGTCGCTGTTCCCCCTCGGCAAGGAGATCGTGCCGACCAACCAGGGTGTCTTCGCGTGACGGTGACGTCACTGGGACTGCCCTCCGTGCGGTCGGCGCCGCGCTCGACGGCCGATGCCCCCACGTCAGGCCCGCTCGTCGACACCTTCGGCCGGGCCGCCAAGGATCTGCGGGTGTCGCTGACCGATCGATGCAATCTGCGCTGCACCTATTGCATGCCCGCCGAGGGCCTCGACTGGATGCCCGGTGACGACCTTCTCCGGCCCGACGAACTGGCCCGCCTGCTGGGCATTGCCGTCACCCGGCTCGGCATCACCAACGTGCGGTTCACCGGTGGCGAACCGCTGTTGTCGCGCAACTTGGAGGGAGCGATCGCGGCGGCGGCGTCCCTGCGCCCACGCCCCAAGACGGCGGTCACCACCAACGGCATCGGGTTGGCCCGTCGGGCAGCCGCCCTCAAGGCCGCCGGCCTCGACCGCGTGAACGTGTCACTCGACACCGTCGACCCCGAACGCTTCGCCCGCATCACCCGCCGCGANCGGCTTCCCGACGTGCTGGCGGGCTTGGCCGCCGCGGCCNACGCCGGGTTGTCGCCNGTGAAGGTGAACGCCGTGCTGGACNCGGTCACCGGGCTCGACGACGCCGTCGCGCTCCTGCGCTTCTGCCTGGACCACGGGTATCAGCTGCGCATCATCGAGCAGATGCCGCTGGACGCGGGCAAGCAGTGGCAGCGCGACCGGACCATCGACGCCGACCTGATCCTGGCCACGTTGCGGCGCGAGTTCGACCTCGAGCCCGACCCCGCCCCACGCGGCTCCGCACCCGCCGAGCTGTGGCGGGTGAACGGGGGTGCGGGCACGGTCGGTGTGATCGCGTCGGTCTCGGACGCCTTCTGCGGGGCGTGCGACCGGACCAGGTTGACCGCCGACGGTCAGGTGCGCAGCTGCTTGTTCTCCCGCGAGGAGACCGATCTGCGGCTGCTCATGCGGCGCGGTGCCGACGACGACGCCGTTGAGGCCGCGTGGCGCGCCGCGATGTGGGCCAAGCCGGCCGGCCACGGCATCAACGAACCCGGCTTCCAGCAGCCCGAGCGCCCCATGAGCGCCATCGGCGGCTGACCATGAACGTGAACGTGCGCTACTTCGCCGCGGCGCGGGCGGCAGCGGGGATGGACGGCGAGACGGTGACGCTGGCACCGGGGGCCTCGGTCGCCGACCTCGTGACCGCTCTCCGCACGCGCGGCGGCGACCTGTCCACAGTGCTCGACCGCTGCTCGTTCCTGTGCGACGAAATGGCCGTCCGCGACATGGCCAAGACGCTCCAAACAAACCAGACCGTCGATGTCTTACCGCCCTTCGCAGGCGGATGAGAGTGATTTGCATCACATCACGGAATGATCACAAAGTGTCACACGCGCTGTTCACCGCTGAGATTCCCTGCGTAAACGCGACGCCGTACTGCCGTTTTAACGTTCTCACAATATTTGCTGGGCGGGGAAACACGGCAACCAGCCGAACGTGCTGATCGCGCGAGTACCCGTTACCGTCCTATTCCAAGCCATTCGACCCCAATCGTGGCCCGCCATGCCCAGTTACGCCGAGCTCCATCCGTTGGGCATGGTCAAGACCTACCTCAGGGATGGAGGCGGGGGACCCACCGGTCCACCGATAGACAAGGACTCGGAATCACGTGCACCAGCGCGAGATTCCTTGGGGTGAAGCCGAGGCCGCGAGGCCGAGGCCGGGCAACCTCTCTAGCCCGAACCCGACAGCTGACCTCGTAGGCGTGGACGAGAGGATTTTCTGCACCCATGAGTGGACGGCATCGCAAAACCCCCAGCTCGGCAGTCAACGTCGCCAAGATCGCCTTCACCGGCGCCGTGCTCGGGACGGGTGGCCTTGCCCTCGCCGGTCACGCCAGCGCTGCGACCGACGGAGAATGGGACCGAGTCGCCGGTTGTGAGTCCGGCGGAAACTGGGCCATCAACACCGGCAACGGCTACCAGGGCGGACTCCAGTTCTCCCCGAGCACTTGGGCCGGCCACGGTGGCACCGAGTACGCCCCCGCCGCCTACCTCGCCACCAAGGACGAGCAGATCGCCGTCGCCGAGCGCGTGCTGGCGGGCCAGGGCCGCGGTGCGTGGCCGGTCTGCGGCACGGGACTCTCCAGCGCCACCCCGCGCAACGTGGTGGCCGACGCCGCCCCGCTGGACGATCCCACTCTCGGCGGAGACGTTCCGCCGCCCCCGGCCGACGCCGCACCGCTGGACGCCCCCCTGCCCCCGCCGCCGCCCCCCGGCGACATGCTCCCGCCGCCGCCCGCGCCGGACCAGGCCGTGACCGTCGGCTTCGACACCCCGGCACCGCCCGCGCCCGCCGACGACGCACCGCCGCCCCCGCCGGTCGACGCCGCACCGCTCGACGCGCCGATGCCTCCCCCGCTTCCGCCGGGCCTCGGCCCCCTGAAGCTCGACGAGGCGACCCCTGCGGTCAACGTNGCCAACTGGGACGTCGCTCCCGGCGGCGCCGCACCCGCCTCCGAGCCGCAGGCCTGGGCTCTGCACGGCGCACCGCTGCCGCAGGATCCGATGCTGCCGGTCGTCCCGACGCCGCTGCCGCCCGCCCCCGACGCCGGTGCACCTGCGCCCGACGCCCCCGCCCCCGGTGCTCCCGACGCGCTGGCCGCGCCGGCTGCTCCGGCTGCCGATCCGGCGGTGCTGCCCCCCAACGGCATTCCGCACCTGGCAAGCCCGGACGCGCCCCCGCCAGGGGCGACGATGGACCCCAACGCCGCCGGCCCCGTCGACAGCCCGAACACCAGCTATCTCAAGGACCTCTGGCAAGCGGTGCAGAACCACGAGATCAGTGGCAAGGAAGCGCTCATCGTCGGACTGTCGCAGCGCGGCATGAACACCCCGATTCCGGCGCAGGCACCGGGACCCAACGTGCCGACCGGCCCCGCGCCGGCTCCGGCCGATCCGGCGGCACCGGCCCCCGCACCGGCTCCCGGCGATCCGGCCCTGCTACTTCCGGCACCGGCCCCCGCACCCGTCAACTAGAAGCGGTGGGCTCGGTCCTCAGGCCGAGCCCACCCATTCGTCTGTTCCGTCGACGAACAATTGGTGCTTCCACACCGGTAGCCGCGCCTTGACGGTGTCGACCAACAACGCGCACGTCTCGAACGCGGCCTTGCGGTGGTCGGCCGCCACGGCGGCGACCAACGCCGCATCGCCGATGTCGAGGATGCCCACGCGATGGCTCACGGCGATGGCCCGCACACCCTGACACGTCTCGGCGATCTCGGCGGCCACCTCCGCGAGCGTCTGCTGTGCGGTCGGGTGCGACGAATACTCCAGTCGGGTGACCGACCGGCCGCCGTCGTGGTCGCGGACCGCACCCACGAAGCCGACGACGGCCCCCGCCGCACGGTGTACGACCAACGCTTCGTGCTCGGCCAGGTCGATCGCCCGGTCGCTCAGTTCGGCCCGTAGCACGATCGCGCTCATGTGGGGTGGTCTCCTCCGCCGAGTTGGTCGAGGGCGTGCTCGAGCACGTCGGCCAGCACCCCGAGTCCGTCCTTCACNCCGCCGGAGGATCCCGGCAGGTTCACGATNAGCGTGCCGTCGCGCACCCCGCAGACGCCGCGGGACAGNACCGAGGTCGGCACGTGCGGCAGGCCCGAGNCCCGGANCGCGTCGGCGAGGCCGGGGATCTGGAAGTCGACGATCGCGGCCGTCGCGTCGGCGGTTCCGTCGGTCGGCGAGATGCCGGTGCCGCCGGAGGTCAGGATCAGGTCGACCTTCTCGCCGAGGGCGTTCCACAGCGCACGGCTGACGGCCAGGCCGTCGGCGACCACCTGCGGCGGGGTGACGTCATATCCGCGGGCGCCGAGCCACTCCACGATCACGGGCCCGGTGCGGTCCTCGTAGACGCCGTTGGCCGCACGGGTCGACGCGATGATCACCCGTGCCGAACGCGTCACGGGTGGCGCTCCCACGTCCCCGTCTTGCCGCCGTCCTTGCGCACGACGGCCATCCCGTCGATCGTCGCGGCCGGGTCGACGGCCTTGAGCATGTCGTAGAGCGTGAGCGCCGCCACGCTGACGGCGGTCAGCGCCTCCATCTCCACCCCGGTGCGGTCGGTGGTGCGCACCGTGGCGGTGATTCCGACGTCGGTCGTGCCGATCTCGAAGTCGACGTCGACGCCCGTCAGCGCCAACTGATGGCACAGGGGTATCAGGTCGCTGGTGCGCTTCGCGGCGAGGATGCCTGCNATNCGNGCGGTCGCGAGGGCGTCGCCCTTGGGCAGCCCTCTCGCGGTGATCATGTCGACGACGTCGGCACGGGTGCGCAGGACACCGGTGGCGACGGCCGTACGTGTGGTCGCGTCCTTCGAGGTCACGTCGACCATGTGTGCCGCACCCGACTCGTCGAGGTGCGACAGCCGACCAGAGGTCACGTCTACTTGTTGATGACGGTGACCGGGTGCGTGTACGGCAGATCCTCCACCGGCAGCGGGAACGTCAGTTCGCCGAAGGGCGACAGTGCGCCGGTGCGATCGGCNGCGAGCTCGCTGACGGGATGATCGCCGTCNGCGCTCACGGGCCAGCCGTTGTCGACGTAGTGGTTCTTCTGCGATTTCTTGTCAGCCACGCCTCACATTGTGGCAGGCCGGGCGGGTGCTGGCGAGACCGGCGCTGGCCTACGCTGGTAAGCAATGTCCGAATCAGCTCCCGTCGTGCCGTTGGGCACCTGGCTGGCCGAGCTGACCGACGATCAGCTCGTCCGGCTGTTCGAGCTGCGCCCGGATCTCGCGCAACCGCCACCGGGGTCGATCAGCGCCCTGGCGGCCAGGGCGCAGGCGCGGCAGTCGGTGAAGGCCGCGACCGACGGCCTGGACTTCCTGGCGCTGGCGACGCTCGACGCGTTGCTCGTCCTGCACGCCGACCGCGGCGGCGTACCGCTGACCGAGCTGACGGCGACCCTCGGCGANCGCGTCGGCCCCGACGACCTCACCGCGGCCCTCGANGCGCTCCGGGAGCGCGCCCTCGCGTGGGGCGAGGACGCCGTGCGCGTTGCGCCGGAGTCCGCCGCGGGGCTGCCGTGGCATCCGGGGCAGGTCACGCTGGAGGCCGACGGTCTCGACGCCTCGCTCGTCGCCGACCTGGTCGACGGCGTCGACGGTCCGCAGCGCGACCTGCTGGAGCGTCTCGTCGACGGGTCGCCGATCGGCCGGACCCGCGACGCGGCCACCGGCACCCCCGCCGACCGACCGGTTCAGCGCCTGCTGGCCGCGGGACTCTTGCGGCGGGTCGACGAGGACACCGTGATCCTGCCGCGCGTCGTCGGACAGGTGATGCGCGGCGAGGCGCCCGGTCCCGTCGGACTCACACCACCCGATCCGGCCACCACGACCACGTCGACGGCCGACGTCGACGCGGCCGCGGCCGGGTCCGCGATGGATCTGCTGCGCGAGGTCGACGTCGTCATCGAGGCGCTGTCGGCGACGCCGATCCCCGAACTGCGCAGTGGCGGGCTCGGAGTGCGCGAGCTCAAGCGTCTTGGCAAGGCGACCGGGATCGACGACGACCGCCTGGGCCTGATCCTCGAGATCGCCTCGGCGGCAGGCCTGATCGCGGCGGGCATTCCCGAGCCGGATCCACTGGACGGCGCCGGCCCNTACTGGGCCCCGACCCTGGCCGCCGACCGGTTCGTCGAGTCCACCAACGCGGTGCGCTGGCACCTGATCACCTCGGCGTGGCTGGACCTTCCCGCACGTCCCGGTCTCGTCGGGGAACGCGGCCCCGACGGCAAACCCTATGCGGTGCTGTCNGATTCGCTGTACTCGACCGCCGCTCCGCTGGATCGCCGACTNCTGCTGACCACGCTGGCCGATCTGCCAGCCGGCACGGGCGTCGACGCTGCCGGTGCGAGCGCCGCGATGACGTGGCGCCGGCCACGGTGGGCGGCCCGCCTTCAGGTCAAGCCGGTGGCCGACCTGCTCGCCGAGGCCCACGCGGTGGGGGCGATCGGCCGGGGAGCGATCGCCACCCCGAGCCGCGGCCTGCTCACCGGCGAGCCCGAGGACGTCGTCGTCGCGGCGATGGACAAGGTGTTGCCCGCACCGGTCGACCACTTCCTGCTGCAGGCCGACCTGACCGTGGTGGTGCCCGGGCCGCTGGATCGCGGCCTGGCCGAACAGCTTTCGATGGTGGCCACCGTCGAGTCGGCGGGTGCGGCGATGGTGTACCGCATCAGCGAGCAGTCCGTGCGGCGCGCACTGGACACCGGNCTGAGCGCCAGCGAGTTGCACGGCTTGTTCGCCAGACACTCGAAGACCCCGGTGCCGCAAGGCTTGACGTACCTGATCGACGACGTGGCGCGCCGCCACGGTCAGCTNAGGGTCGGCATGGCGGCNTCGTTCGTGCGGTGCGANGACCCCGCGCTTCTCAGGCAGGCCGTCTCGGCGCCGGCCATGGAGAAACTGGACGTGCGGTCCTTGGCCCCGACCGTCGCGGTGTCGATGTCGCCCATCAACGAACTGCTGGCCGCGCTGCGATCGGCGGGCTTCGCGCCGGCCGCGGAGGATTCCTCCGGCACCATCGTCGACGTGTTGTCCCGGGGCGCCCGGGTGCCGACACCGGGCCGACGCCGAGGTTACCGACCGCCCCAGGGGCCGACGGCCCAGACCCTGGGCGCCATCGTGGCCGTGCTGCGCAAGGTGACGGGCTCCCCCGCCGACGGCAGTCGTCTGGACCCGGCCGAGGCGATGGCGCAACTGCACGGCGCGGCCCATCGTCAGGAGTCGGTGGTGATCGGCTACGTCGACCCGGCGGGGGTGGCGACCCAGCGCGTCGTGGCCCCGATCAACGTGCGCGGCGGCCAGCTGACCGCCTACGACCCGGCCGCCGGGAGGGTGCGTGACTTCGCCATTCACCGCGTGACGTCGGTGGTGTCGGCGGAGCAGGGATAATGGGTGGGATGGAGTTCACGCATGACTGACGGCCCTCTGATCGTGCAGTCCGACAAGACGGTGCTGCTCGAGGTCGACCACGAACTGGCGGGCGCCGCGCGCGCCGCGATCGCACCGTTCGCCGAGCTCGAGCGGGCGCCCGAACACATCCACACCTACCGCATCACCCCCTTGGCACTGTGGAACGCCCGTGCCGCCGGTCACGACGCCGAGCAGGTCGTCGACGCCCTGGTGTCCTTCTCGCGGTACTCGGTGCCCCAACCGCTGCTGGTCGACATCGTCGACACGATGGCCCGTTACGGTCGGCTGCAGCTGGTGAAGAGCCCGGTGCACGGCTTGGTACTGGTGAGCCTNGACCGCGCGGTGCTCGAAGAGGTGCTGCGCAACAAGAAGATCGCGCCCATGCTGGGCGCCCGCATCGACGACGACACGATCATCGTGCACGCCAGTGAGCGCGGGCACATCAAGCAGATGCTGCTCAAGATCGGCTGGCCCGCCGAGGATCTCGCGGGCTACGTCGACGGCGAGGCCCACCCGATCGAGCTCGCGCAGGACGGCTGGGTGCTGCGCGACTATCAGCAGATGGCCACCGACTCGTTCTGGGCGGGCGGGTCGGGCGTCGTGGTGCTGCCGTGCGGTGCGGGCAAGACGATCGTCGGCGCGGCGGCGATGGCCAAGGCCGGGGCGACGACGCTGATCCTGGTCACCAACACCGTCTCCGGCNGGCAGTGGAAGCGCGAGCTGATCGCCCGTACCTCGCTGACCGAGGACGAGATCGGCGAATACTCCGGTGAGCGCAAGGAGATTCGGCCCGTCACCATCGCCACCTACCAGGTGATCACGCGGCGCACCAAGGGCGAGTACAAGCATCTGGAACTCTTCGACAGCCGCGACTGGGGCCTGATCATCTACGACGAGGTGCACCTGCTGCCCGCACCGGTGTTCCGGATGACGGCCGATCTGCAGTCCCGTCGCCGCCTCGGGCTCACAGCCACGTTGATCCGGGAGGACGGCCGCGAGGGCGACGTCTTCAGCCTGATCGGCCCCAAGCGCTACGACGCACCGTGGAAGGACATCGAGGCCCAAGGCTGGATCGCCCCGGCCGAGTGCATCGAGGTTCGGGTCACCATGACCGAGAACGAACGGATGATCTACGCGACCGCCGAACCCGAGGAGCGCTACAAGCTGTGCTCGACGGCGCACACCAAGGTGGCGGTGGTGAAGTCGATCCTCGCTCGTCACCCGGGAGCCGACGCTGGTCATCGGCGCCTACCTCGACCAGCTCGAGGAGCTGGGTCGGGAACTGGACGCGCCGGTCATCCAGGGGTCGACGAAGAACTCCGAGCGCGAGGTGCTCTTCGACGCGTTCCGGACCGGGGAGATTCAGACCCTGGTGGTGTCCAAGGTCGCCAACTTCTCCATCGATCTCCCGGAAGCCAGTGTGGCCGTGCAGGTGTCGGGCACCTTCGGATCTCGGCAGGAGGAGGCTCAGCGGCTGGGCCGGCTGTTGCGGCCCAAGGCCGACGGTGGCGGGGCGATCTTCTACTCGGTGGTGTCGCGGGACAGCCTCGACGCCGAGTACGCCGCGCACCGGCAGCGGTTCCTCGCCGAGCAGGGCTACGGCTACGTCATCAAGGACGCCGACGACTTGCTCGGTCCGGCGATATGACATGACGGTGCACCGCGTGGTTCCCAACCTCACCGTCGCCGACGTGGACGCCGCTCGCGACGCGTACACCGCGACGCTGGGGCTGACCGAGGTGATGAATCACGGCTGGATCCTGACCCTCGCCGACGACGCGGGCCGCCAGATCAGTTTGATGACACGGGATCTCACCGCACCGCTCAACCCGCACGTCTCGGTGGAGGTCGACGACGTCGACGGCGCCTACACCGCAGCAGTGGCCGCCGGTCTGCGCATCGTGCACCCGGTGACCGACGAGCAGTGGGGTGTGCGGCGGTTCTTCTTTCAGGATCCGTCGGGCAACGTCGTCAACGTGCTGAGCCACCGCTAGGTGAGCGCGGGGATGACCTCGCGCTCGAACAGCTCGATGCCCGACCGGTCGTAGGCGGCCTCCGGGAAGTACAGGATGGCGTACTCGCAACCCAGATCCCGTAGCCGGGCGAGCCGTTCGATCACCTGCTCGGGGGTTCCGGTGGCCGCGTCCGGGGACGTCGCGTTGGCCAGCATCGCGTCGACGGCCTCGGAGCTGGCCTTGGTGACCTGCCGCGCCCTCATGCGTTCGACCCGCTCGGCGACGTCGGCGTCCGACGTCCCCACCACGGCGTTGAAGTTCGCCGACCGGACGATGGCGCCGTAATCGGTCCCGACGTTCGCGCAGTGCTCCTCGAGCACCTTGGACTTGTGCGCGAAACCGTCCGGCTCGGAGGTGAAGTTGGTGTACTGCGCATACTTCGCCGCGATCTTCAGGGTGACCTTCTCGCCACCGCCGGCGATCCACAGTGGAATGCCGCTCTCCTGCAACGGCTTTGGCGCGACGATGGCGCCGTCGACCTGAAAGTGCTTGCCCTTGAAGGTCACGTGGCCGTCGCGCCACGCGTCGCGCATGATCTGCACGCCCTCGTCGAGCTGGCCCAGCCGACCTCCGGCCGAGGGAAAACCGTACCCGTAGGCGCGCCATTCGTGCTCGTACCAGCCGCCGCCGATGCCCATCTGCACCCGGCCGCCCGAGACGACGTCCACGGTGGCGGCGACCTTGGCCAGGTAGGCGGGGTTGCGGTAGCCCATCGCCGTGCACATCTGCCCGAGTTTGATGCGGGTGGTGCTCGCCGCGTAGGCCGCCATCAACGACCACGCCTCGTGCGTCGCCTCGCCGGTCGGCACGGGGACGGTGTGGAAGTGGTCGTACACCCAGAGGGAATCCCACGGCCCGTCGTCGGCGTGAACGGCGAGGTCGCGCATCACCTCCCAGTGCCGGGCGGTGGGAATGTCCACCAGATCGAGTCGCCAACCCTGCGGGATGAAGAGTCCGAAGCGCATGCCACCGACTGTAGGCGGTGTCGCTCGGCAGCGGTGCGCCGTGGCGTGGACCCGCGTAGAGGAGCTAGCCTCAGGAATGACGCTCTCCCTCGACGAACGCGAAGCATTCCTGGCCGAGCCTCGCGTGGCGGCCCTGTCCGTCTACGCCGGCGACACACGAGGCCCGCTGGTCGTGCCGATCTGGTATCAATACTCCCCCGGTGGTGAGCCGTGGATCTTGACCGCCCCCGCGTCTCGCAAGGCCCGCCTCGTCGAGGCCACCGGGTTCTTCTCGCTGATGGTCGAGCGCTCCGAGCCCACGGCGCGCTACGTCGCCGTCGACGGGTCCGTCAGCAGCATCGAGCCGGCCACCGAGGCCCAGCTCGAGGAGATGACGCGGCGCTACCTCAGCGGTGCCGCCGCGGACCGGTATCTCGAGTTCGCGCGCCGCGAGCTCGGCGAGCACGTCGCCATCTCGATGACACCCGAGCACTGGCTCTCCGCCGATCTAGGGTCCTTCTGACCAAACGCAAAGGTCCCCGAGGCGCCGTTGCCTCGGGGACCTTCGCTGGATCTGGCGGGCTAGCTGGTCAGCGACGCCGGCGGTTCGAACCGCTCGCCGTAGCGTTCGGCCAGCTCCTTGGCGCGTGCGACGAAGGCGGCCTGGCCGACGCCGTGCGGGCCCTCGTAGCCCACGATGAACTGCGCCGAGCCACCGGTCCACGGCGGGAAGCCGATGCCCATGATCGAGCCGATGTTGGCATCCGCGGTGGTCGTCAAGACGTTCTCGTCGATGCACTTCTGCGTCTCGAGCGCCTCGGCGAAGAGCATCCGGTCGATCATGTCCTGCAGCGGAAGGTCCGTCGTGCCGGAGTTGAAGGTGTCCTTCAACCCCGACCACAGCCCGACGCGCTTGCCGTCGGCGTACTCGTAGAAGCCGGCGCCCTTGAGCCGCGACGGGCGACCGATCTCGATCATCTTCTCCACGACGGCCTCGGCCGGGTGCGCCTCGTAGGTGCCACCAGCGTCCTCCACGCCCTTGCGCGAGGCAACGGCGATCTTGTGCATCAGCTCGAGGTTCAGTTCGTCGGAGAGCTGCAGCGGGGGCGCCGGGTAGCCGGCCTGGCTGCCGGCCTGCTCGATGCTGGCCGGGGCGACGCCCTCGCCGAGCATGGCGAGCGCCTCGTTGACGAACGTGCCGATGACGCGGCTGGTGAAGAAGCCACGGCTGTCGTTGACGACGATCGGGGTCTTGCCGATGGCCAGCGTGTAGTCGAACACCCGGGCCAGCGCCTCGTCAGAGGTCTTCTCGCCCTTGATGATCTCGACCAGCGGCATCTTGTCGACCGGGGAGAAGAAGTGGATGCCGATGAAGTCCTCTTGCCGCTTGACTCCGGTTGCCAGTTCGGTGATGGGCAGCGTCGAGGTGTTGGACCCCAGCAGGGCGTTGGGCTCGACGATGTCCTCGATCTCCTGGAACACCGTGTGCTTCAGCTCGACCGACTCGAAGACGGCTTCGATGACGAAGTCGACGCCGGCGAAGTCGGCGGCGTCCGCGGTCGGGGTGATCCTGGCCAGCAGAGCGTCGGACTTCTCCTGCGTCGTCCGGCCGCGCTCGAGTGCCTTGGCCTCGATCTTCTCCGAGTAACCCTTACCGCGTTGCGCGGCTTCGATTTCCACGTCCTTGAGCACGACCTCGTAGCCGGCCTTGGCCGAGACGTAGGCGATGCCCGCGCCCATCATGCCTGCGCCAAGCACACCGATCTTGCGGATCTCCTGCTTGGCGATGCCGTCGGGGCGTGAGCCGCCGCCGTTGATGGACTGCAGGTCCAGGAAGAACGCCTGAATCATGTTCTTCGCGACCTGGCCGGTGACCAGCGAGGTGAAGTAGCGGCTCTCGATGCGGGTGGCGGTGTCGAAGTCGACCTGCGCACCTTCGACGGCCGCGTCCAGGATCGCGCGCGGGGCGGGCATCGGCGCACCCTTGAGCTGCTTCTTCAGCAGTGCCGGGAAGGACGGCAGGATCGCCGCGAGCGCGGGATGCGAGGGNGTGCCGCCGGGCATCTTGTAGCCCTTGGCGTCCCACGGCTGCGTGAAGCTCTCGGGGTTGGCCTTGATCCAGGCCTTGGCCGCCGGGATCAAT
>Ga0055540_1001178_pt1 | contig 16155 bp, 14 predicted proteins | sample AraplaCvi_mMS_r2_2_FD_55040 | JGI IMG/M metagenome (GOLD analysis project Ga0055540, IMG submission 55040) | Arabidopsis root microbial communities from North Carolina, USA - plate scrape MF_Cvi_mMS_r2 | ecosystem: Host-associated > Plants > Roots > Endosphere | place: USA: North Carolina
ACTGGTCGTTCGAGGGCACCACGATCAGCCCCGCCGACGTTCACCGAGCCCAATTGCAGTGGTATGCAGACAATCCCGACTTCGTCGAGTTGGCGATCGCCCGTCATGCCCGCACGTTGGACCTGCTGGGTCTGGGGACGGCGTCGGTCCGGTGACGGTCACGCACCTGGTGGTCGGGCCCACGCGTCACGGGGTGGTGACCTTCGCGGCGAACCTGGCGGCCTCGCTGACCGACCTCGACGGCCCGGTCGACATCGTCCGGCTCGGGCATGTCAGCGGCCTCGACGATCTCGAATCACGCACGGGCGGAGTTCATCTCAACTTCACCGACCGCCTGTTCGGTGCCTCGCCGTCGGACGCCGCGCGCCGCGTGACGGGCATCGCGCGCGAGGCCTCGACGGCCGGGCGCCGCGTCAGCGTGACGCTGCACGACGTGCCGCAACCCGCCGACGGCGGCAACTACCCGCTGCGCGCGCAGGCCTACCGGGACGTCTGCGCGGCGGCGCACGGCGTGGTGGTCAACAGTGAACACGAACGGTCGCTGCTGGCCGAGTCCCGCATCGCCGATCCCGCGGCCGTGGCGGTCATCCCCCTACCGCTCGACGTCGGTGCCGTCGGGGCGCGACCGGTGGTCGAGGACTGCAGCGTCGGGGTGTTCGGCTTCCTGTATCCGGGAAAGGGGCACGACGACGTGCTCGCCGCGATGGCGGATTTGCCGCCGTCGGTCGGGTTCGTCGCCGTCGGCGAACCCTCCGCGGGCCACGACGACCTGGTCGCAGACCTGGCCGCGACCGCGCAGGCTGCCGGGCGCCGGTTCTCCGTGACGGGCTACGTGGCCGACGACGCACTCGACGGCGTCCTGCAGCGCGTCACGGTGCCCGTGGCCCACCACCGGCACGTGTCGGCGTCGGGGTCGATCAACACCTGGATCGCGGCGGGTCGGCGTCCGCTGGTCCCCGTCAACCGCTACACCCTCGAGCACGCCGAGCGGCACCCCGGCACCCTGACGCCCTACCCGGACACCGACGACGGCCTACGCGCGGCGCTGCGGCATGCGGTCGAGCAGCCCGACTCGACGTGGATCGCAGCCGACGCCCGCAGCGGATCGCCGACGCGCGCCGCGACGGAACTCTACGCTCGGCTGCTCTCCCGGTGGCACGATGACTGAAGCCCCGCCGTCTCCAATTCGGTTGTCCGACGGCCGCGTTGCCGTACCCGGAAACCGGTGGGACCTGCTCGACGAGCACGCCGGCCGGCAGGTACGCGTCGCAGTGGTCATCCCGTTCTACGAGCAGCACGCCCAGCTCGCCCTGACACTGGCGGCCCTGGAGCAGCAGACCTACCCGCACGAGCTCCTCGAGGTGGTCATCGCCGACGACGGGTCGGCGCGGGCGCCGCAGCCGGAGTCGTCGCTGGCCGTCTCGGTGGTCCGCCAAGGGCGCAACGGCTTTCGGGCCGCGGCGGTGCGCAACCTCGGAGCGCGAGCGGCGACCGCCGAGGTCCTGTGCTTCCTCGACGCCGACACCCATCCCGAGCCCGACTACGTGAGCCGCATCGTCCGCCTGCCGTCGGTGCTGCCCGACGCGCTGGTGGTTGGCCGTCGCCGACATGCCGAACTCGACGGGTGGACGCCGNATCGGTGGCGGGCGTGGCACGCGGGCGGCCCTGCGCCCGAGGTGCTGCCCGAACCGCAGTGGCTGCGCGAGGCCTACGACCGAACGCGGGGGCTGCTCGACGTCGACCACCGGTCCTACCGTTACGTGATCAGCTCGGTGATGTGTTGCAGCCGCGCGCTGTTCACCGACATCGGTGGATTCGACGAATCCTTCACGCGCTACGGCGGTGAGGACTGGGAGCTGGCGCACCGTGCGGTGTGCAGCGGGGCGGTGCTACAGCACGAGCCCAGGGCGGTCGCCTGGCACTCGGGTCCCGACTGGGCGGGCCGCGACGTCGCCGAGCGGACGGCGGCCAAGAACCACGAGGCGCTCGCCGTCGCGCGACTGGTCACCGATCCCGACGCCCGTCGCCACGGACTGCGTTACGACATCCCCGAGGTCGCCGTCGTCGTGGACGTCACCGGCCACACCCCGGGCTCGCTCGTGGCCACGCTCGCCTGCTTCCTGCATCTGGACGTCGGCATCTGGCTCGAAGGCCCGTCGGCCGGGCAGCTTCGACACGAGCTGCGCGACGACGACGCCCGGATCTCCGTTGGCGCCGTTCCCGCCGAGGTGACGTCGCGATGCCGATTCGTCCTCCAGGTCAGGGGACGCGCGGTGCTGCCGCAGACCTCGGTGAGTCGTCTCGTGGCGGCGTGCGGCGACCCGGGTGTCGGCGAAGTCGACGTCACCGACGGCGAGGTCGGGGTGGCGTGCCGCTCCTCGTGGGCGCTGAACCGCATTCGGCGCTGGAGCGCCGAATCTACTGCGCTGGAAGGTCTCTACGAGACACACCGACTCGACGCGGCCGAACTCGGGCTGCGGCACGGTTCGCCGGACACGTCGTTGGCGTGGTGACCTGGCGGGTCAGTCGGTTGCGCGACTGAGCAGCTTGGAGCCCAAACCGGTGAGCACCTGAGTCGACCGCTGCTGCTCACCCTGCTGGGAACCGAGCACGATGATCGCGCCGGTGAGCACCGGAAGCAGCCACTGCAGGTACTTCAGCTGCTGCTGAGCGGCGGCGACNTCGTCCGGGGTGGCGGCTGTCGGCTCGGTAGCGCCGGACACCGAATGCCCATCGCCCTGGGCGGCCTTCGCGCCGAGCGNGCCGCTGTAGGCGGTGGCACCCACCGCGGCGCCGGTGAGGATCAGCTTGGTGACGGTGTTGGCGGTGACGCCGGCCTGGTGCTTGGCGCGGCCTCGGTTGGCTCGCAGGATGCCCGCACCGCCGACGAGATGGGCGCCCATGGCGGCGAAGCTCACCGGGGCCCACTTCCCCCATCCCACGGCGGCAATCTTGGCGCGCTCCCGAGGGTCGCTGGCTGCTGCGGCCGCGCCGTTGACGCCCACCGCGCCCATGAGCGATCCGCCGAACCACGCGGCGGCGCCGAGGTCGTGGAGCGAGCGGACGACGGTGTTGCGAGATGACGACATGTGGTGATCCTCCGATTGGAATGGCTTCACCGACCTGATGCTCGGCCACCGGGGGGTCCGAAACGTCTCGTGCCCGTGGGGTTTTCTCGCCGGGCCCTCGGGTATCTGCGAGACGACGGTTGGTACCGCAGACGAGGGGACGACGATGACGGAGCCCGAACAGGGTCGGCAAGAAGAACACCTCGACGCGTCGGAGGACGACGGGTCGGCGGAGCTACTGCCCGAGGACGGCGGCTCGGCCACGCCCCCGCGTGACGGGAAGACCGACTAGCGGCGGACGCTACGCGGGCTTGGTGAAGGTGTACACCCGGTACTGCAGGAAGCCAATGTTGCTCAGCCACTTGATCCATCGGGTGCCGACGATCATCATCTCCTGCGCGTCCGCCGAGCCCTCGTCGCGGAAGAAGTTGATGAGGAACGGGTAGGTCGGCAGGGTGTTNCTGCGAATGTTGCGGTTGGTCTCCAGTCGCAGGCCCGCCCGTTTGCCCATCGACCGGTACGAGCGCAGCGGCACGCTGCCGAGTGTCCCGTAGGTCTTGGCGATCCGAGGACGGATCGCCATCCAGATCGGCGTCTTTCCGAAGAACGCGAACGTCGGCACGAAGTCGGACACCGCCACGTAACCGCCCGGCTTGAGTACGCGTGCCGCCTCGGCCAGGAAGCGCTCCCGAGACGGAAAGTGGAAGATGCATTCCACGGCCAGGATTCGGTCGAACGAGTCGTCCTCGAAGGGCAATTGCAACGCGTCGGCCTCGACCCAGTCGATGCGGTTGCCGTTGACCGGAGTCGTCTGCGCCTCGGCGGCGGCGAGCTGGCGGGGATCGATGTTGAGCCCCGTGAGGTGCATGCCCGAATGGTCGGCGTTGATCTGCTGAATCGTCCCACCGAACCCGCAGCCGACGTCTAGCAAACGCTGGCCGTCTGAGACGTGACCTGCGTCCAGCAGAACGCCGTTCATGTGCTCCATGGCCGCCACGTAGTCGGCGCGAGTGCCGTCGGCGGCCTTCGGATCGTCCCAATAACCCCAGTGCACCTGGTGTTCCCACAGCTGCCCGGTCTCGCCACCCTCCTGCCGTTCGTCGATGAGCAGGTCGAAGTACGGAAGGTCTGGCATGGGCGAAAAGTACCACCGATCTTCCCCGTTGCCGGGGAGGTAGCGACGTCCGACGTGGCGCGTCAGATCGTGGGCGCGTACTCGGCGACCGCGAGGATGGTGAACACCAACAGCGCCAGCCCGATCAGACCGCCGGTGGGAATCATGGCCACGCACACCAACACCCAGACGCACAGCCGTGGCCATTCGAAGGGCTCGTTGGCCCGCACGCCACCACCGCGCTCGCGCAGAAGGTGGTAGAACGCCCAGATGCCCGCGCCGATCACGGCCGCGACGACGATGCGCACCCCGTCTGGCGTCGCCAGCAGGGCGACGCCCGCCATGACCAGTGCCGCCGCGATGCGCGCGCGGCCCACGGTGAAGAGCCCGCCGACGCCGTGGTGCCGTGAGATGCGGTTGGGCTCACTGCGATACCGCGGCACCCGGCCGTCGACGCCGAGCAGCTTCCACAGCCATCGCGACCAGACGGTGAGCAGGCCCAATTCCTCGGCGGTTCGTCGCACGTCGGCGGCGGACTCCGCCATCATCAGACGCGCGTGGGGGCCTCGCCAGTAGGCGGTCTTGAACACGTCGCGGGGAATGCCGAACTGACGGGCGAACGTCCGTGGCTGCCCGAGCATCTCGCCCACCAACCACCGCAGGAACAGGGGAAAGGCGATCGCGTAGAGCGCCCGTCTCAGCCGCCCGGCGCCCTGCATTCGCTGGGCGAGATGCTCGTCGGCGAAGGAGATGTGACGGGCCTCCTCGGCGAGGTGGATGTAGGTGATGGTGTTCAGCAGCGGGGTCACGTGGGCGGTCCCGCGGCGCTGGAGGGTCTGCTGGTGGTGCAGCGGCTGCTCACCGCACACCACCCCGATGAAGTGGAAGATGTTCGCGTACCCGCCGATGAACCCGAGGATCGGCGCGATGATTCGCGACGCCCGTCGCATGCCGGGGACGTCCTCGCCGGTGCGGTTCACGAACTCCTGGAACATCTGGATGTGACCGCATTCCTCGGTCAGCTCGTGCAGCAGGTACCGGAACACCGGGGACCCGTTCGGCAACTTGCCGGTGTAGTGGATCACGCCCCGAATCAGCACCATCTCGAACTGCGAGGTGACCTTGAGGGTGTTCGCGGTGATCCAGCGGCCCATCTCGATCCGCTGGCTCAACGGTTGCTCGGCGTACCACTGCGTGGCGGCCAGCGGGGACGTCTCGGGATCCAGCTGCCAGCGGGGGTCGTCGGGGTCCAAGGCGTTCTCCGGCGCGTCCCAGTCGACGTCGACGTAGGGGTCGAATCGCAGCCTCGAGGTCGCGCGCGACAGCGTCTCGACCCTTTCCTCGTAATCCGTTGCGTCCGTCAGCAAACTGTGCCCGCGATTCTGTGGGCATGGAGGTGCGGCCATGGCGTGAGTGTGCGACGGTCGGGCCGATTAGCTGACGTGCGACGCGGCAACGGGGTGTGTCGTTAGCCAACGGTGATCGACGCGATGCCGAACCGTGTGCCGTCGCCGGCCGCGGCGCCGTCGTCACTACTCTCATCTCAGGTGAGAGTAGGGTGTCGCTGACTCGTTCTCCCATCGGAAGTGGACTGCCCGTGACGCCCCAGCCGTACCCGCCCGAACAGACCGCGAGGCGAGCGAGTCCCCGAGACGCCACGGTGCTCGCGGCGCTGCGCTCCCCGCGGCGACTCAAGACCGAAGTGCTCGCGGGACTGGTGGTCGCCCTTGCGCTGATCCCCGAGGCCATCTCGTTCTCGATCATCGCCGGGGTCGACCCCCGGGTCGGGCTCTTCGCGTCCTTCACGATGGCGGTGACCATCGCCGTCACCGGCGGTCGGCCCGCCATGATCTCCGCGGCGACCGGTTCGGTTGCGCTGGTCATCGCGCCCCTGGTGCGCGAGCACGGCTTGGACTATCTCGTCGTCGCCGTGCTCCTGGGCGGGGTCTTGCAGGTGGTGCTCGCCGCGCTGGGCGTCGCCCGACTCATGCGGTTCGTCCCGCGCAGCGTGATGGTGGGCTTCGTCAACGCCCTGGCCATCCTGATCTTCCTGTCCCAGCTGCCCTATCTCATCGGCGTGCCTGCGCTGGTCTATCCGTTGGTCGCGATCGGTCTGCTCATCATGGTCGTCGTGCCTCGATGGACCACGGTGATCCCCGCGCCGCTGATCGCGATCGTCGTGTTGACCGCGGCCGTGCTCGCGTTCTCGGTCCACGTCCCCAATGTGGGGGACGAGGGTCAGCTGCCGACGAGCCTGCCGATGCCGTTCCTTCCGCACGTGCCGTGGACCCTGCACACCCTGTCGATCGTTGCGCCGTACGCGCTCGCGGTGGCCCTGGTGGGGCTGTTGGAGTCGCTGTTGACGGCCAAGCTGGTCGACGACATCACCGACACCCACAGCGACAAGACGCGGGAGAGCTGGGGTCAGGGCGTCGCCAACGTGGTCACCGGCATCTTCGGCGGGATGGGTGGCTGCGCGATGATCGGCCAGACCATGATCAACGTCAAGGTCTCCGGGGCACGCACCCGCATCTCGACGTTCCTCGCCGGGGTGTTCCTCCTGGGTCTGGTGGTCGGGCTCGGCGACGTCGTCGGCCTCATACCCATGGCGGCGCTGGTGGCGGTGATGATCATGGTCTCGGTCGGCACCATGGACTGGCACAGCATCGCGCCGTCGACCCTGCGCCGGATGCCGCGCAGCGAGACGCTGGTGATGGTGGCGACGGTGGCCGTGACGGTCGCGACGAGCAACCTCGCCTACGGCGTGATCGTCGGCGCGCTGACTGCGATGGTGCTCTTCGCCCGGCGGGTCGCCCACTTGGTGACCGTCGAAAAGGTCAGCGGCGCAGACGAACTCGACGACACGGCGGTCTACCGCGTGACCGGTGAGCTGTTCTTCGCCTCGAGTAACGACCTGGTCTACCAGTTCGACTACGCGGGCGATCCGCCCAACGTCGTCGTCGACCTGTCCGAGTCGCACATCTGGGACGCCTCCACCGTCGCCGCCCTCGACGCGGTGACCACGAAGTACCGTGCGAAGGGAAAGCACGTCGAGATCGTCGGTCTCGACGACGACTCCGCCGACCGGCACGACCGACTCTCCGGGAATCTGGGCGCCGGACACTAGGCGACGGGGTGCAGATGCAGATCGGTCAGGTGGCCGCCAAGACGGAGCTGTCGATTGCGACGGTGCGGCACTACGACGAGGTCGGACTGGTCACGCCGTCAGCGCGGTCGGCGGGCGGGTTCCGGCTCTACACCGACGCCGACGTCGAACGACTCCTGGTGATCCGCCGGATGAAACCGCTGGGGTTCACCCTGGCGCAGATGCGGGATCTGCTCGACGCGGTCGACGTGCTGGCCGAGACCGACGTCTCCGTAGAGCGGCGGCGCGAGGCCGCCGACCACTTGCGGGAATGCCACGCCGCCGCCGAACAGAGCGCTGCCAAGCTGCGCAAGCACCTCGCCTATGCCGACGAGCTGCGCGGGCTACTCGCCGGCCTGGTGGACGAGGTCACCGGCTGAACCGGTGTCCATGGGCGCCCCCGGCAGGAATCGAACCTGCGACCTAGGGATTAGAAGGCCCTTGCTCTATCCAACTGAGCTACGGAGGCAACGCCCGAAGAGTGTATATCCCGTCGGATCTGACAACCGCCTCACAACACCGGTATTGCGACCCGCGCCCTGAGGCGGCGGACTAGCGTGGACCCCGCACTCGGCGGGACGACGGCAGGAGATCGACAGACGATGAGCGACGTGCCGGACGACGCCGCGGGCGGACTGCCCGAGGAGCTGAGCGCGGTCGACCAGTTGTTGCACCGCGGCGAGGCCAACCCACGCACCCGGTCGGGGCTGATGGGCGTGGAGCTGCTCGACGCGGCACCGGACTGGGAACGCTTCCGCGACCGCTTCGAGAACGCGTCTCGAAAGGTGTTGCGCCTCCGTCAAAAAGTGGTGATGCCGACCCTGCCGACCGCACCGGCCCGCTGGGTCGTCGACCCCGACTTCAACGTGGACTTCCACGTCCGCCGCGTCCGCGTGCCGGCCCCCGGCACGCTGCGCGAGGTGTTGGACCTCGCCGAGGTCGCCCTACAGTCGCCGATGGACATCACGCGACCCCTGTGGACGGCCACCCTGGTGGAGGGTCTGGCCGACGGCACGGCCGCCACGATGCTGCACCTGAGTCACGCCGTCACCGACGGCGTCGGCGCGATCGAGATGTTCGCCAACATCTACGACGTCGAACGCGACCCGCCGCCGGCCAAGGTTGCGCCGCTGCCGATCCCCGAGGACCTCTCGCCCAACGACCTCATGCGTGAGGGCATCGCCAAACTGCCCGGTTCGATCGCCGGCGGCATCCTCGGCGCCATCGGGGGAGCGGCGTCGCTGATGGGCCGGACGGTCCGGGACCCGATCTCCTCGGTCGGCGGAGTGTTCGACTACGTCCGCTCCAGCGCGCGCGTGATGGGTCCGGTCGCCGACCCGTCGCCGCTGCTGCGACGACGCAGCATGTCCTCGCGCACCGAGGCGATCGACATCGCGTTCGGCGATCTGCACCGGGCGTCGAAGGCGGCGGGCGGCTCCATCAACGACGCGTACCTGGCCGGGTTGTGCGGGGCGTTGCGGCTCTATCACGAAGCCAAGGGCATTCCGGTCTCCTCACTGCCCATGGCGGTACCGGTCAACTTGCGCTCCGATGACGACCCCGCGGGCGGAAACCGGTTCGCCGGAGTCAATCTCGCCGCGCCGGTCGGTGTCGCCGACCCGGCCAAGCGCATCGCGAAGGTGCGGGCCCAGATGATGCGCAAGCGTCAGGAGCGGGCCATCGACATGGTCGGTGCGATGGCGCCGTTGATCAGCCTGCTGCCCGATCCCATCCTCGAATCCGTTGCCGGGTCGGTGGTCAGCTCCGACGTGCAGGCCAGCAACGTCCCCATCTACCCGGGCGACACCTTCATCGCCGGCGCGAAGATCCTGCGGCACTACGGTATTGGGCCGCTGCCCGGGGTAGCCATGATGGTGGTGCTGGTGTCGCGTGCGGGTTACTGCACGATCACCACCCGCTACGACCGCGCCGCCGTCGCCGACGAGGCACTGTGGGCCCGCTGCCTGCTCGCCGGCTTCGACGAGGTGCTCGCCCTCGGTGGCGACGGCCGCGCCACGCCCGCCTCGTTCACCACCGACCCGCCCGCGCCGTCGACCCCATCGTCGGCGACCACCGCGTCCACCTCGGCCAATGGGAGTGCCCCACGATGACCTCGCAGAATGGACAGCCCGAACGCAAGGGCGACAACGTGATCCTGCGGCTGCCCGGTTCGGTCGCCGAGATCGAGGCCAGCCCGGAGGGCCCCGAGGTCGGCGCGTTCTTCGACCTCGACGGCACGCTGGTGGCNGGTTTCACCGGGGTGATGATGACCCAGGACCGACTNCGNCGCGGCCAGATGAGCGTCGGCGAGTTCATCGGCATGGTGCAGGCCGGGCTCAACCACCAACTCGGCCGCTCGGAGTTCGAGGACCTGATCGGCAAGGGCGCGCGGATGTTGCACGGCAANTCCATCAGCGACCTCGACGAGCTCGGCGAGCGGCTCTTCGTCCAGCACGTCCAGGGCCGCATCTATCCGGAGATGCGGGCGTTGGTGCGAGCTCATCAGGCGCGCGGCCACACCGTCGTGCTCAGCTCGTCGGCACTGACCGTCCAGGTGGATCCGGTGGCCAGGTTCCTCGGCATCGACAACGTGNTGAGCAACCAGTTCGAGACCGACGACGACGGTCTCATCACCGGCGAGGTGCGCTCGCCCGTCATCTGGGGACCGGGCAAGGCCCGTGCGGTGCAAGCCTTCTCGGCCCGCAACGGCGTCGACCTGTCCAAGAGCTACTTCTACGCCGACGGTGACGAGGACGTCGCGCTGATGTACCTGGTCGGCAATCCCCGGCCGACCAACCCGGCAGGCAAGCTGCAGGCCGTCGCCGTCAAACGCGGCTGGCCGATCCTCAAGTTCACCAGCCGTAGCGGCAGCAGCCCGGTGGCCCAGTTGCGCACCGTCGCCGGCATCGCCTCGCTGCTGCCCGCGGCCGCCGGCGGCCTCGGGCTCGGCCTGCTCACCCGCAACCGGCGCACCGGGGTCAACTTCTTCACCGCGGCGTGGACGCGGTTGCTGATGGCGTCGATCGGCATCGACCTCAACGTGCTCGGCGAGGAGAACCTGACCGCCAAGCGACCCGCGGTCTTCCTGTTCAACCACCGCAACCAGGCCGACCCGTTCATCGCGGGCCGGCTGATCAGCGACAACTTCACCTCGGTCGGCAAGAAGGAGCTCGAGAAGGATCCGCTGATGGGCACCGTGGGCCGGGTGCTCGACGCCGCGTTCATCGACCGCGACGATCCGAAGGCCGCGGTGGAGAGCCTGCAGAAGATCGAAGACCTTGCGCGCAAGGGCATCTCGGTGCTGATCGCCCCCGAGGGCACCCGGCTGGACACCACCGAGGTGGGCGAGTTCAAGAAGGGCCCGTTCCGGATCGCGATGGCGGCCGGGGTGCCGCTGGTGCCGATCGTGATCCGCAACGCCGAGATCATCGCCGAGCGNAATTCGAGCACGTTCAACGCAGGCTCGGTCGACGTGGCGGTGTTCCCACCNATCTCCGTCGACGACTGGACCACCGAGAACCTCTCCGAGCGCATCGCCGAGGTGCGGCAGCTCTANCTCGACACGCTCAAGGACTGGCCGGTGGACGTGCTGCCNAGCGCGCCGCTCTACGACCGCGCCCCGGCCACGACGGCAGGCGCGACGAAGGCGCCCGCCAAGAAGGCGCCCGCGAAGAAGGCGCCCGCGAAGAAGGCTCCGGCCAAGAAGGCGCCCGCGAAGAAGGTCGCCGCCGAGAAGGCGCCCGCGAAGAAGGTCGCCGCCGAGAAGGCGCCGGCGAAGAAGGGTCGACCGTGAAGGTAACCGCCGACGCCCTGCACAGCTTCACCCCCACCGACGACGCGTTGGTGCTCGCGGAGGTGGAGTCCCCCGCCGAGGTCGAGATGCTCGACGACTGGCTGGCCGAGCAGCGAAAGGCTCACCCCGACGCCCGCATCGAGGTGTTGCAGCTGCCCACCGACGGTGAGCCGCCGCCGGCCACGCTGGCCCGTCTCGTCGAGTTGCTCGACGTCGACGAGCACCGCTCGGTGGTGCCCGTGCGGGTGTTCTGGATCCCCGGTGGTTTGCCCACCCGNTCCAAGGTGGTCGCGCTGATCAGCGGCCGAGACACCTACCGGCCACCGAAGTTGTTGCAGCGCGGCATTCTTCGCAAGGATCCCCACCGCGCCCGGGTGGTGGCCGGCGAGCCCGCCACGGTCGCCGAGCTACGCCAACATTGGAGTGACACCACCGTCGCGGAGAACCCGCGCGACTTCGCGCACTTCGTCGTGCGGCGGGCGGCGCTGGCGATCGGTCGGGTGGAGCTGCGGTTGCTCGGCCCGGAGTACAAGTCGCCCCGGCTGATCAAGCCGGAGATGTTGGCTTCCACCCGTTTTCGCGAGGGTCTGGCCAAGATTCCCGGTGCCACGCTGGAGTCGGCGGGAGAGATGCTCGACGAACTCTCCACGGGGTGGAGCAGATTCTCCGTCGACCTCATCCCCACCCTGGGCCGCGCGATCTTCAGCCGGGGCTTCGACCCGAACATCGACTACGACCGCTACGAGATCGAGGCGATGCGGTCGGCGCTGGAGAATCATCCTGCGGTGCTGCTGTTCTCGCATCGCTCCTACCTCGACGGAGCGATCGTGCCGGTGGCGATGCAGGAGAACCGGTTGCCACCGGTGTTCACCTTCGCCGGCATCAACCTCGCGTTCGGCGCGATGGGGCCGCTGATGCGCCGCTCGGGGGTCATCTTCATTCGGCGCAAGCTCGACGACCCCACCTACAAGTACGTGCTCAAGGAGTTCGTCGGGTACATCGTCGAGAAGCGGTTCAACCTCAACTGGTCGATCGAGGGCACCCGATCGCGCACCGGAAAGATGTTGCCGCCCAAGCTCGGTCTGCTGGCCTACGTGGCCGACGCCTACCTCGCCGGCCGCAGTGACGACATCCTGCTGCAACCGGTGTCGATCAGTTTCGACCAGCTCCACGAGACCGCCGAGTACGCCGCCTACGCCCGCGGCGGGGAGAAGACGCCGGAGAGTCTGTCCTGGCTCTACAACTTCATCAAGGCCCAGGGCGACCGCAACTACGGCAAGATCTACGTCCGCTTCCCCGAGGCGGTGTCGATGCGGGAGTACCTCGGCGAACCCCACGGTCACATGGCCGAGGACGAAGCCGCCAAGCGGCTGGCGATGCAGAAGATGGCGTTCGAGGTGGCCTGGCGCATCCTGCGCGTCACCCCCATCAACGCGACCGGGCTGGTGTCGGCGGTCCTGCTGGCCACCAACGGGGTGGCGCTGACGCTGGGCCAGTTGCACCACACCCTGCGCGACTCGCTGGACTACCTCGAGCGCAAGAAGACGCCGATGACCAACAGCGCGTTGCGGCTCCGCACCGACGAAGGCATCAGGGCCGCGGTCGACGCGTTGTCCGGCGGGCATCCGGTGACGCGCATCGACGGGGGCCGGGAGCCGGTCTGGCGCATCGCGCCGGAGGACGAACACGAGGCCGCCTTCTACCGCAACACCCTCAGTCACGCGTTCCTCGAGACGGCCATCGTCGAACTGGCGCTCGCGTTCTCGGCCCGGGCCGACGGTGACCGGCTGGAGGCCTTCTGGTCGCAGGCCATGCGGCTGCGCGATCTGTTGAAGTTCGAGTTCTACTTCGCCGACTCGGCGGCCTTCCGCGACAACGTGGCCGAGGAGATGTCCTGGCATGACGACTGGGAGCAGCACGTCGCCGCCGGCGGTGAGGAAGCCGACGCCATCCTGCGGGCCAAGCGACCGTTGGTCGCCGGTGCGATCCTGCGGCCGTTCATCGAGGCCTACGAAATCGTCGCCGACGTGCTGCGGGGTACGCCGCCCGACATCGGGGAGAAGGACCTCACGTCGCTGGCGCTCGGCGTCGGCGGTCAGTACATCGCCCAGCAGCGCGTCCGCAGCAACGAGTCGGTCTCGGCCCTGCTGTTCGCCACCGCCCGTCAGGTGATCGCCGATCAGAACCTGCTCGCGCCGGCGGCCGATCTGGAGGAGCGCCGGGCTGCGTTCCTGGCCGAGCTGCGCGGCATCCTCGGCGACATGGGCAAGGTCGAGGAATTCTCCCGGGAGCAGTTCTTCGTCCGCGAGCTGGTCATGCGGGCCGAGGGCGGCTGACCGCAGCGGGTGGAGCCGACTCGGCCGCGCGCCATACGCTGTTGGCATGACCACCACGGAGGCGCGGGCCGAGACCCGGACCAGCGCAGTGTGGCCGATCCTGCTCGGCGTCGGGGTGCTGGCCGGCGCGACCGCCGCCGGCCTCGCCGCCCTGTCGCTGGCCGACGCGTTGACCGCGACCGGCCTGCCCGACCCCGGCCCCGTCACCAACTACGGGCTTCCCTTCGTCAGGGCCGCGGGCGAGATCGCCGCCGTCGTCGCCGTGGGGTCGTTCCTGCTGGCGGCGTTCCTGGTGCCACCGCAGCGCACCGGCGTGCTCGACGCGTCGGGATACCGGGCGTTGCGGACCGGTGTCGTGGCCTCCGGTGTCTGGACGGTGTGCGCGGCGCTGCTGGTGCCGCTGACCGTCTCCGACGTCACGGGACAGCCGTTGACCAGTCGCCTGGACCCGAGCGCGATCTGGTCGGTGGCCAGTCTCATCGACGTCGCGGGCGCCTGGCGGTGGACGGCGCTGCTCGCCGCGATCGTCACCGTGCTCGCCATCCCGGTGCTGCGGTGGTCCTGGACGCCGCTGCTGTGCGCGGGCTCGCTGGTCACGCTGCTGCCGCTGGCCCTGACGGGGCACTCCTCGGCGGCGGATCACACGACCTGGGCACCAACAGCCTGTTCATCCATCTGATGGCGGGCGCGCTGTGGGCCGGCGGCCTGCTGGCGTTGCTGGTGCACGCCCTTCGCGGCGGTGAGCACGCCGACCTGGCCGCCCGACGGTTCTCGGTCGTCGCGCTGTGGTGCTTCGTCGCCATGGGGGTCTCCGGTGTCGTCAACGCGCTGGTTCGCGTGCGCCTCGAGGATCTGTTCCACACCACCTACGGCTGGCTGCTGATCGGCAAGGCCACCGCCCTGATCGTGCTCGGCGTGCTCGGCTGGCAGCAGCGCCGCCGCGGCGTGACGGCACTGCAGGCCAATCCCGACGGGCGGGGCGCGCTGATCCGGTTGTCGCTGATCGAGGCCGGGGTCTTCGGCCTGACGTTCGGCATCGCCGTCGCGCTGGGCCGCACGCCGCCACCCCCGCCGGCCATCTTCAACCCGTCGGTCACGGCGGTGGAGATCGGCTACGACCTCGCCGGACCGCCGACCGTCGCGCGGATCCTCTTCGACTGGCGCTTCGACCTGATCCTCGGCACCGCGGCCCTGGTCTTCGCCGGGCTGTACCTGGCCGGGGTGTGGCGGTTGCGCACCCGCGGTGACGCCTGGCCGACCGGGCGCATCGTCGCGTGGCTGTGCGGGTGCGCGGTGCTGCTGTTCGCCTCGTCGTCCGGCATCGGCCGCTACATGCCCGCGATGTTCAGCATGCACATGGCCGCCCACATGCTGCTCTCGATGCTGGTGCCGGTGCTGCTGGTGCTCGGCGCGCCCGTCACCCTGGCGTTGCGGGCGTTGCCCACGGCGGGCTCCGACGGTGCCCCGGGTCCACGGGAGTGGCTGCTGGCGGCGTTGCACAGCCGGGTGTCCCGGGTGTTGACCAACCCCATCGTCGCCACCGTCATCTTCGTCTCGGGGTTCTACGGTCTGTACTTCGGCGGGATCTTCGACGTGGCCGTCACCAGCCACGCCGCGCACGTGGCGATGAACGTGCACTTCTTGGTGACCGGTTACCTCTTCTACTGGGTGGTGATCGGCGTGGACCCCACGCCGCGGCCCATCCCGCCGATCGCCAAGCTCGCGGTCGTGTTCGCCTCGCTGCCGCTGCACGCCTTCTTCGGGGTCGTGCTGATGGGCACCAAGGAAGTGCTCGCCGGCGACTTCTACAAGTCGCTGCAACTGCCCTGGCACACCGACCTGCTGGCCGATCAACGCCTGGGCGGCGGCATCGCGTGGTCGGCGGGTGAAGTCCCGCTGGTCCTCGTCCTCATCGCGCTGCTGGTGCAATGGCGCCGCAGCGATCAGCGCACGGCGGTGCGACTGGACCGCGCCGCCGACCGCGACGACGACGCCGACCTCGCGGCGTACAACAACATGCTGGCCAGGCTCGCCAAACTCGACGATCGCTGATCCGCTTCCTCCACAATCCCCGGTTCATCCACAGGGCGACCCGCCGGTCGCCGTGGCGGCCGTCCGGCGTCGGCCACCGGACGGTCAATGGTCTCGGGCAGCACGACAGAGCTGCCGAACCGAGAACCGATGAAGGGAAGCGCAATGTTCGAGACCCCGTTCCACATGGTCGGCACCATCGTCACCGACCCGATCCTGCGACGCGTCGGCGATCAGCAGGTGCTCAAGTTTCGCGTCGCGAGCAACTCACGTCGCCGCACGCCCGAGGGCGTCTGGGAGGCAGGCAACTCCCTGTTCGTCACCGTCAACTGCTGGGGCCGCGTGGTCGACGGGGTCAGCGGCGTGCTCATCAAGGGTGATCCGGTCGTCGTGGTCGGCACCGTCTACACCAGCGAGTACGACGACAAGGAGGGCAACCGGCGCTCGTCGGTCGAAGTGCGCGCCTCGGCCGTCGGCCCCGACCTGACACGCGCCACCGTGCGCATCGAGCAACGCAAGCGCACCGAGGAGGACGCCGAGTCCGGCACCGAGCCGACCACCGGGGAGACCGCGTCCGACGGTGCCGAGGACGAGACGCCGGGTGAGGCCGAGGAGCAGGGCCTGCCACTGACGGCGTAGCCCCGAACCGTCGCGCCTAGGATGGTTGG
>Ga0055540_1001182_pt1 | contig 16100 bp, 15 predicted proteins | sample AraplaCvi_mMS_r2_2_FD_55040 | JGI IMG/M metagenome (GOLD analysis project Ga0055540, IMG submission 55040) | Arabidopsis root microbial communities from North Carolina, USA - plate scrape MF_Cvi_mMS_r2 | ecosystem: Host-associated > Plants > Roots > Endosphere | place: USA: North Carolina
CGTCATGGCGGTCTCCAACGAGGAAACCACACGAGCGGGTCAGCGGCGCGGGTGGCGCGGAGACCGTCCCGCCAGTGCCACCGCACCGGCGCCCACCAGCGACACCGCCGCCGACACCGCGATCGCCACGTTCCAGCCGGCGACCAGGTCGTGGCCGACGTGGGTGGCGATCACGACGAACGAGGTGATGCCGACCGCCGCGCCGAAGTAGCGGGCCGTGTTGTTGGCTCCGCTGCCCATGGCCGCCCGGTCGGCGTGCACGCTGGCGACGGCCTCGCGTCCCAGCAGGGCGTTGAGCAGACCCGTCGCCACGCCCGCCACGAACAGCGACGGCACCAGTCGCCACGGGCTGGACTCGTTGGTCACGCCGAAGCCGAGCGCCTGACCCGCCGCGACGACCACGAGGGCGACGGCGATCGGCACGGGACCCGTCATCGGATGTCGCACCAGACGAGACAGGAAGGCCGTCACCACGCTGGTGCCGGACCATACGACCACCAGCAGGCTGGCCGGCCAGATGCCGGCGTGCAGACCCGTCTGGGCCAGCGTGGGAACGAACGACACCGTGGCGATGACGCCGGCGCCCAGTACGAAGGANCCGATGGTGGCGGCGCGGAAACGACGGTGGCCGAGGAGCTCCGGCTCGACGAGAGGGTCGCGGACGCGGGCCTCGACGACTCCGAAGCCGNCGAGCGCCAGAACTCCCGCCGCACCAAGCANCAGCGATGCGGGGTGAATNCCGTTGCGGCCGAGCGTCAGTGCGCACACCAGCAGGACCATNGCCGAGGCGAACAGCAGCAGNCCGCCGGTGTCGAGTCGGCGCCGNTCGGCCGCGCGCGACTCACCGATGCGAGTGAGACTGGGCCACAGGAGAATCAGCGCCGTCACGGCGACGGCGAGATACGGTCCACGCCAGTGCGCCGCCCCCACGGCGGCCGAGAGCACCGCGCCCACCGTGATCCCCAGGCCGACGCTAGTGCCCCACACCGCGGTCGCGTGGGTTCGCCGGCGTGGCTCGGTGAAGTCCCGCGCGAGAACCGCCAGCCCGCAGGCCAATACGGCTGCCCCGCCCACCCCCTGCAGCACGCGACCCGCGACGAATGCCACCGCGTCGACGGCGACNCCGCANACGACGGCGCCGACCGCCGTCGCGACGAGCCCGGTGACGTAGACCCGACGGCGACCCACGTTGTCTCCGACGACCCCGGCAGCCAGCAGTCCGGCCGCCAGACCGACCGACATCGAGTTGAGCAACCACGGTCCCGCCGCAACCCCGGCCCGCACACCGACGATCGTCGCCGTCAGCGTGGCCATCGGGGTGACGTAGGTGACCAGCACCAGTGCGGTGCCCGCCGCGATCGGNGTCAGGGAACGCGTCNCGACCGGTTTGATTTTCAAACTCACTCCTGGCACGCTAACACCGTGCCGACCACGCCGCTCGCCGATCTGGCGGGNCGCCCGTGCCCGATCGCCGCGGCGATGAACGTCGTCGGCGAGAAGTGGGCCCTTCTCGTGGTCCGCGAGATTGCGTTCGGTGCGTGCCGGTTCGGCGAGATCGTGGCGGGTACCGGCGCGCCTCGCGATCGGATCGCCGCGCGGCTCAAGACGTTGGAGGCGGCCGGCATCGTCGAGCGCACCACCTACCAGGAGCACCCCCGGCGCGACGAGTACGGGCTGACCGCCTCGGGCCGCGACCTGCTGCCGGTGCTGGACGCGCTGCTGACCTGGGGCACCGAACACGCCGTGGCACCCGACGACCCGCTGCGCCGCGACCACTACCGCCGCTTCGTCCGACGCGAGGAGACCACGTGACCGACGACCAGGAGTGGGGCGAGCGACGGTCGAAGGTCGTCACCTGGCACGACCCCGCCCCCACCACGGCCAGGGGCCTGTCCATGGCCGGTGTCGACTACCTGCGTGCGATGGTCGACGGGACGTTGCCGCCACCGCCGATCTCGGGCCTGATGGCGTTCGAGATGATCGCCGCCGAACCCGGTCGAGTCGTGTTCACGTGCGCGCCCGACGAGTCGGCGTACAACCCCATCGGCTCCGTGCACGGCGGCGTGGTGTGCACCCTGCTGGACTCGGTGGCCGGGTGCGCGCTGCACAGCACGCTGCCCCCGGGCAAGGGCTACACCTCGGTCGAGATCAAGGTGAACTACCTCAAGGCGGTGCGCGCGGAGAGCGGGCCGCTGACGGCCACCGGCACCGTGGTCAAGGCCGGGGCGCGGGTCGGCTTCACCGAGGGCGTCGTCACCGACGCCGCCGGCGACGTCGTCGCGACCGCGACGAGCACGCTGCTGGTGTTCGACCTCCCGACCTCGGGCCGATAACCTCGCGGCGTGAGCCACGGTTTCCTCGTCGTCGGTGCAGGGATCTCGGGGCTGGCCACCGCGGTCGCCCTGCAGCGTCGCGGTCATCGCGTGACCGTCCTCGAGGAGCGGGTCGACGCCTCCCCCGGCACGGCGATCAGCATCTGGCCCAACGCCCTGGCGGCCCTGGACCGCATCGGTCTCGGTGACGCGGTCCGCGCGTCGGGGGGTCGGGTGTCTGCGGGTGCGCTGCGGTGGTCGGACGGGACGTGGCTGCGGCGGCCGGCTCCGGAACGCATCGTCGCCGCTCTCGGCGAGCCGCTGGTGGTCGTCCGTCGGTCGGCGCTGACCCGCGTCCTTGCCGACGCGCTCGCTGACGGCACCGTCGAAACCGGGCTCGCGGCAACCGAATTGGTCGCCACCGCCACCGGTGTGCGCGTCACGACGTCCGACGGGGACACCCGCGAGGCCTCGGCGGTGATCGGTGCCGACGGCGTGGGCTCGGTGGTGGCCCGGCACCTGAACGGAACGCTGCGCCGCCGGTACGCGGGGTACACCGCGTGGCGCGGCGTCGCCAATCATGGACTGGATCCGACTCTGGCCGGCGAAACCGTCGGCGTCGGAACCGAATTCGGGCACGTGCCGCTCGGGCCAGGGCACACCTACTGGTTCGCCACCGAAAGGCGCCCGGAGGGCGAGGCCTCCGCCGACGGCGAACTCACCCATCTCAGGAGGATGTACGCCGGCTGGGCCGATCCGGTGCCGGAGCTGCTGGCGGCCACCGATCCGGCGGCCGTCGTGCGCACCGACCTCTACGATCGCGAACCCGCCCGTCAGTGGTCACGCGGCACGGTGGTGATCGTCGGCGACGCCGCGCATCCGATGCGCCCACACCTGGGCCAGGGCGGCTGTCAGGGCCTCGAGGACGCCGCCACATTGGCGCACTGCGTCGACTCCGTCGGCGACCTCGCCGGGGCATTCGCGACCTTCACCGCGATGCGCCGGCGGCGGACGCTCGCGTTGACCCGGGAATCGAGACTGTTCGGGCGGATCGTCAACGCACGTCCCGCACTCCTGGGAGCGGCGGCGATGCGAGCGTCGGCGGCAGTCCCCGAGGTGGTCCTGCGACGTCACCTGGCCTCGGTGGCCGGACGTTCGGCCTTCGCGCTCAGCTCTGACCGGTCAGCGCGCCCATCGGGTTGAGCAGCGCCGAGCACATCTGGCGGGGGTTGATGAGGCCCAGCAGGCCCTTGGTCGGCATGGCCTGGCACCCGGTCGCGGGCTGAGCCGGGGTGATCGACGAGACGTTCCACACCGTCGGCGCGCCACCCTGGGCGCCGCACTTGGGCCAGGCGCCGGGGCCCTGGCTGGCCAGGACGTTCTCGGCGACGCGGATCTGCTCGGCCCGCGACGCCGCGGCCGGCGAACCGACGCCGCCGTTGGCGCTCCAGGTGGCCGGCTTGAACTGCAGTCCGCCGTAGTGACCGTTGCCGGTGCTGGCGGCCCAGTTGCCGCCCGACTCGCACTGCGCGACGGCATCCCAGTTCATCGAGTCCGCGTGGGCGGTGCCGGACATCGCCGTCGACATCGCGATGGCGACGATCGCCAGGGCGCCGGTGAGCAGGACGAGCTTTAGGCCCCTGACCACTGACGTTCTGTTGCCCACTGCCTTGCTGAATCCGAGGATCGTCACGAGTGCGGTCCTTCCCCGACCGGTTGACACGAGGACCGCGGTAGCCAGTGGCTAATTGACGCGGTCAACAAGTGCTTCGTGGGGTTGATCACAGGCGTTACAGAAGTGTCCGAAGTTCTTTATCGAGACGTGACGGAAGCCCGGGAAACACGAGGTAGGAGGGACGAAACGAGAGAGCGGCGCCGGGCGTGTCGCCCGGCGCCGCTCTCCTCGTCTGGTCGCCCGATCTAACCGCGGCGTCCGCAGACCGGCCAGGCGCCGATGCCCTGGCTCTTCAGTACGTTGTTGGCCACGCGGATCTGCTCGTCCTTGCTGGCCTGGTGGGGCGAACCGCTGCCGCCGTTGGCATGCCACGTGCTCATCGTGAACTGCAGCCCGCCGTAGTACCCGTTACCCGTGGCGGTCGACCAGTTGCCGCCCGACTCGCACTGTGCGACGGCATCCCAGTTGACTCCGCCGTCCGCATTCGCGGTCCCGGCTCCTAGTGCGATCGGGGCCACGGCGAGCGCCCCGGCGATGGTGGCCAGGCCAAGCGTCTTGCGGGTGTTCTTCAACTTCTGTCCTTCCGCCATGCGCGCACCAAGGACACCCGCGCTGGGCGCGGGTGCATTGCCTGTCGGACAGGCGAGAGGTTTCGGATCGTGCCGTCTCGGTCAGGCACGACAGTGGGCGGCTCGACGGGCCACGCCGGGTGCTCACCCGGCGGCGGTCCGGGCATCGGATCTCATCCGGGCCCCGAGGCCGCCCCACTCACACGCTGGTTCGTGATGTGTGTTTGATTTGCTCCTCGTGTGGAGACCCTTGAAACATACAAACGTTCTCGACCAAGACGAAACCTGCCGACACGGGTGTCGCCGCCGGATAACGAATCGATAACGACGCGCGTTTCCGTCGTCGCCGCAGGTCACCAGCAGTGGTTAGCACGGCAACACATCGAGGCCCAAGTGACCCGTTTCGTGAGTCAAATCACGCGATCCGTGTGACGTGGCGCACGAATATCAGTCACACCAGTCACAGCCATCACTCAGAATGGCCTTCCACCAGCGACATTGGCTCTTTCANGGTCATTTCGCGCTCGAACGTTCGCTGAACGGTCCATCCAAACGCTCCCGGCGAACATCGAAATACCTTGATGTCGAACAACTTTCGATGACGCCTGAACGCGACGTCCATCCGTCACCACCGGTCGACGACCAGATGGATCAGTCAATCATCCTGTCCGGTAGCCGATTTGGTGTCACGAAACGCTCGTCGACGACGGGTGGCCGGCGTACGGCGCCACCGCATCCGAGGCCCGCGCCGCTCCCCCTGGTCGGCGCGAATTCACCATCCCGGCGCCCGATGGCGAAGAAACCCATGTGCCGGGCCGACTTTCGTCGACTACCCGTCATGACTCGAGCATGTGAACCATTGCGTCGCAACGGCTTACGAATTCGACCGTCGCATTACCACGATCAGTCATTCGCGAATGCGCGCACCGAATGATCACGCGAATATGGCCGGAATTCGACGGCTACGATCGGAAATGACGACGGAAGCGCTCTAATTCACCGCCGCCGATGACGAAATTCGCCATTTGCTGGCGCCGTTCACGGCAGGTCGGCCGGTGCGTTCACGTTGGTCAACGCCTGCTGCTCGTCCATCACCACGCGCTGCACGTCGACGACGTCGACCAGGGCGCGCATGCTGCGTTGACCCGCGGCCACCAGCTCGTCGGCCCGCACCGCCACGTCGGTCCGATACACACCGGCCAGGTAGTGGTCGCGGCCGTCCCACGGCAGCACCACGTCGGCGCCCAGCCGCACCGACGGCCCCACCAGCACGTCGATCAGCTCCGCGGTGAGGTAGGGCATGTCGACGGCACAGACGAAGGCCCGTTCCAGGCCGGCTTCGGCAGCCGCGCGCAATCCCCTGGCCGTGGCGAGCAGCGGGCCGACGCCTCGCACGTCGTCTCGCAGCACCTCTGCGTCCAGGGTGGGCAACGGCTGACCAGGCGCCGCGACGACGAACACCGGGGCGCACCGGCTCGAAAGCGTCCGCACCACGCGTTCGACGAACGTGAGACCGTCGAGCTCCAGGGTCGCCTTGTCGCGCCCCATCCGCCTCGAGGCACCGCCTGCCAGCACGATGCCGGCGAGCGGGGCCTGATGGGCCGTGTCGTTACTCGACGTTCCAGGTGTCCTTGCCACGAAGCAAGGATTGCAGAGCCGCGCGGTCGTGGGGCTTGGATTCCATCGCAGAGGTCACCTGATTGCGCGCCATCTCGTCATACGTCGGACGGCTCACCTGACGGAAAATGCCCATGACCGTGTGCTCGAGGTTCTGTTCGGACAGCCGCGACAGCGCGAAGGCGTACGCGGGATCGTCGACCGTCGCGTCGTGCACCACGATCTGATCGGCGGGCACGTCGGCGGTCTTGGCGACCTCCAGGCCGAAGCCCGACCTCACCACGCAGTAGGCACCGTCGGCGCCAAAGGTGATGGGCTCTCCGTGCCGGACACCGATGAGCCGGTCCTCGGAGCCTTCCTTGCGCAGCACGTCGAACGAGCCGTCGTTGAAGATCGGGCAGTCCTGCATGATCTCGACCAGCGCCGCGCCGCGGTGGCTGGCGGCCGCGCGCAGCACCTCGGTCAGGCCCTTCTTGTCCGAATCCAGGGCGCGACCGACGAACGAAGCCTCGGCACCCAGCGCCAACGACACCGGGTTGAAGGGGTGGTCGATGGAACCCATGGGCGAGGTCTTGGTGACCTTGCCGACCTCGGAAGTCGGCGAGTACTGCCCCTTGGTCAGCCCGTAGATCCGGTTGTTGAACAGCAGGATCGTGATGTTGACGTTGCGACGCAACGCGTGGATCAGGTGGTTGCCGCCGATGGACAGCGCATCACCGTCACCCGTGACGACCCACACCGACAGGTCATCGCGGGCCAGTGCCAGACCGGTCGCAAAGGTCGGGGCGCGGCCGTGGATGGAGTGCAGACCGTAGGTCTCGAGGTAGTAGGGGAACCGGCTGGAGCAGCCGATACCGCTGACGAAGACCATGTTCTCGCGCTTGAGCCCGAGCTCGGGAAGGAAGCTGCGGATGGTGTTGAGGATGACGTAGTCACCGCATCCCGGGCACCAGCGCACCTCTTGGTCGCTGGCGAAGTCCTTCGCCTTCTGCGGCTCGTCGGTGGTCGGCACCCCGCTGACCTTCGTCAGCGCGGTCAGTCCGAGGTCCGAACCAATCAAGTCGGTCATGCTTGCACTCCTTCGGCCGTCGCCGGAATCTCGATGGTGGCAGCTGCCAACCGGGCGAACTTCACCTTGTCGGCCTCCTTGTCCCGCAGCGTTCCGTCGAGAGCCGATTCGATGATGCCCTCGATCTCGTCGGCGAGGAAGGCCATGCCCTCCACCTTGGTCACCGACTGCACGTCGACGAGGTACTTGCCGCGCAGCAGCAGGGCGAACTGGCCGAGGTTCATCTCCGGCAGCACCACGTTGGGGTACTTCCGCAACACGTCGCCGAGGTTGGCGGGCAACGGGTTCAGATGCCGCACGTGGGCGTGAGCCACCTTGACGCCCGAGCGACGGGCGCGACGGCAGGCTTCGCCGATGGGTCCGTAGGAACTGCCCCACCCGACGATCAGCAGTTCGGCCTCACCGCTGGGGTCGTCCACGACGACGTCGGGCACCGTGATGCCGTCGATCTTGGCTTGGCGCAACCGCACCATCAGGTCGTGGTTCTTGGGCTCGTAGGAAATGTTGCCCGTACCGTTCGCGGACTCGAGGCCACCGATGCGGTGCTCGAGGCCGGGGGTACCGGGGACCGCGAACTGCCGCGCCAGCGTCTCGGGGTCGCGGGCGTAGGGCTGGAAGGGCTCGCCGGACTTCGCGAAGGTGTGGTCGATGGCGTCGAAGGTGCCGACGTCCGGGATGCGCCACGGCTCGGAACCGTTGGCGATGGCGCCGTCGGACAGCAGGATGACCGGCGTCCGGTAGGTGAGCGCGATCCGAGCCGCCTCCACGGCGATCTCGAAGCAGTCCGACGGCGACTGCGGTGCCAGCACGGCCACCGGGGACTCGCCGTTGCGGCCGAAGAGAGCCTGCAGCAGGTCGGCCTGCTCGGTCTTGGTCGGCAACCCGGTGGACGGACCGCCACGCTGCACGTCGACGACCAGCAGCGGCAGCTCGGCCATCACGCCGAGGCCGATGGCCTCCGCCTTGAGCGCGACGCCGGGGCCGGAGGTGCTGGTGACGCCGAGGGCGCCGCCGTAGGACGCGCCGAGGGCGGCGCCGATGCCCGCGATCTCGTCTTCGGCCTGGAAGGTCAGGACGTTGAAGTTCTTGTGCTTGGAGAGCTCGTGCAGGATGTCCGACGCCGGGGTGATCGGGTAGCTGCCCAGCACCACCTGGGTGTCGGCCAGCTGGCCGGCGGCGACGATGCCGTAGGCCAACGCCGTGTTACCCGAGACCTGGCGGTACTCACCGGACTGCAGCTTGGCCGGCGACACCTCATAGGTGGTTCCGAACGCCTCGGTGGTCTCGCCGTAGTTCCAGCCGGCCTTGAGCGCGAGAACGTTGGCGTCGGCGATCTCGGGCTTGCGCGCGAACTTCTCTCGGATGAACCGCTCGCTGTGCTCGAGCTCGCGGTTGTACATCCAGGACAGCAGTCCGAGGGCGAACATGTTCTTCGCCCGGGAGCCGTCCTTCTTCGACGCGCCAATCTGTTCGACGGCGCCGAGTGTGAGGGTGGTCATGGGGACGGCCTGCACCACGTAGTCGGAGAGCTCGTCGGTCTCCAGCGGGTTGGCCTCGTAGCCGACCTTGGCCAGGTTGCGCTTGGTGAACTCGTCGGAGTTCGCGATCACCAGACCGCCGCGGGGCAGGTCGCCGACGTTGGCCTTCAGGGCGGCGGGATTCATCGCGACGAGGACGTCGGGGCGGTCACCCGCAGTGAGGATGTCGAAGTCGGCGATCTGGATCTGGAACGACGAGACACCGGGCAGCGTGCCCTGTGGTGCGCGGATCTCGGCGGGGTAATTGGGTTGTGTCGCAAGGTCGTTGCCGAACAACGCGGCCTCGGTGGTGAACCGGTCACCCGTCAGCTGCATGCCGTCACCGGAGTCACCCGCGAACCGGATGACGACCTTCTCGAGCTTCTGCCGAGAAGAGGGACTCGACTTGGCTTCGGTGCCGCTCACAGTCACGACCGCCGCCTTTCACACGTCACGAAGTAGAGGCATTGCCGTGTCGCTGGGTAGTGCGCTTTCGCGCCCGCGCCGCCGGGTGGACGTCAACCTCTTCTTATCTGTCACTGCCGGTACCGATTATTGCACTGCTCTTAGGTTGCCCTTTACCAGCCGGCAACGCGCGGCGTCGAATCGAGCGACGGAAACGACCTGTTCACAGGCCCGACACCGACGAATCGACCACCGATTTGTGGTCTTCGTCACGTTCGGGGTGGTCCGAATCCTAAGAACGAAGTTACCCGCCGGTAGAAACTTGACGGGTGTCAACTCCCACCCGCCGGGACCAGCACCTACACCCGATCGGGCGACGGGACGGGTAACCGCTTCTCGAGTTCGCGGGCGACGAGTTCGCTGGCGCGCCTGGCCGCGGCCACCGGGTCGGCACCGGCCGCCCGGTTGGCCACGTAGCACGACGTGAACATGTCCCCGGCGCCCGTCGCCTGCACCCCAGTGACCCGCCACGCGGCCGGCACCCGGACGACGTCGCCCTCGGTGTAGATGTCGCAGCCCTCCGAGCCGAGGGTCACCAGGATCTCCGGAACGCCGAGGCGCTCAGCCGTGGCGGCGTCGAACTCGCCGTCGGCGACGATGACCGCCTCGTCCTCGGCCAGCTTGAGCACGCTGATGTCGCGCAGCAGGCCGTGAGGATAGTCGCGATCCACCGCGAGCGGGCCTACCCGGTCGGCGCGCACCAGACCCTGGCCGTCGTAGGCCACCCGGTGCCCCCGCTCGGCCAGCAGCGCCAGGGTCTCCTCGGGGAAGTCCGCGCGCAGCAGTGGGGCGAGGTGCACCCAGGTCGTCTCCGGGTTGGCGGTGTCGATCTGGTCGGTGCCCCAGATGGGACCCAGCGCCGTGACGGACATCGCTCGGTGGTCGACGTCGACGTAATCCAGCCGGAATCCGGCGGTGCGATCGGAGTCGATGATGCGGACCAGCGACCCGAACCGGTCCAGGACTCCGGTGAAGAGGTGATGGTCGGCAGGCGCGCCCATGGCCACGATCTGGCCGACACCGCCCGCGTACTCCAGCGCCACGCCGGCGAAGGAGGCGCAGCCCCCGGGGCTGGGCGGGGCGCCGTCGATCTGGTCGACTGCGAGATTGCCGAGGACGGTGACGCCGTCGACGAGCTGTGGCCGCACCGTCTCCATCTCCTGCTCTTCGTCGGCGCACCCAAGTCGCCGTGAGGCGAAATCGTATCCGGCTCCGCCCCGAATCGACGATTCGCCGGTCACGTCGGGACGTTGTAGGGGGTGATCACCTGGATCGGCGTCGGTCGTGCGACCTCCGGAGGGAGGGCGCCGTGCTGTTGCAAGATCTGGCGCATGGCGACACGGGCGTCGGCCCTGAGGTCGTTGTGCAGCACCACCGACACCTTCCCCTCGCGCAGCAGCCGGCGGTTGTCGGCGTCGAGGTCGTGGGCGACGAAGACCCGGCAGACTCGGCCGATCTCCTCGAACGCGGTGACCGTCGCCGCGTTGCCGCCGCCGGGTGAGTAGACGGCCTCCACACCGGGGTGGCGCCGCAGGGCGTCCAGGACGAGACGCTCGGTGGTGGCGTCGACGCCGTCGCCGTCGCTGACCTCGACGACCTCGCGACCCGATCCACGCAACGCCGACCTGAACCCGACCTCACGTTCGCCCTCGCCACGAAACACCGGGCCGCTCAACGTGATCAGCACGCCCGACGGTGACGACCCCAGCCACTGGTCCATCAGATAGGCCGCCGTGACCCCCGCGCCGTGGTTGTCGATCCCGACGTAGGCGCAGCGGGCACTGGTCGGCACGTCGGTCGTGTAGGTGACCACCGGGACACCGTTGGCGACCAACCGGTCGACGGCCTCGGCGACCTCCGGAGCGTCCTGAGCCTTGAGCACGACGCCGTGGCTGCCGCGGATCTTGCCGAGCACGTCGACCATCTGCGTCGTGGTGCCCGACTCCCAGAGGTGGAACCGGGCCCTCAGCATGGCCGGCGCGAACGCGGGAAGCTCGGCCTCGATCGCGGCCCGGAAGGCGTCGGAGAATCGCTGGGGGGTCTGCATCACCACGTCGACCAGGAACCGGCGGCCGTTGAGCCGCAGCTGCGCCCGCTGCTTGTCGAGATCGGCGATCGCCTGCGCCACCTCGGCGCGGGTGTTCTCGCGGACGCCGGGCCGGTCGTTGAGCACGCGGTCGANGGTCGCCTCACTCAGCCCCGACTGCTGGGCGATCTCGCGGACTTTGTAGCGGTGCGGCACGGCCTTCCTCCCCTCTTGTGCGAAACCGTTGAGGCGTTTTTGACGGTTTTTTGGTGTTGATCGAGGCGTGGGTCACAGCAAGACTAACGGGCATGGCTGCTCCCACCTCCACCACGCACCGGGCGTGGATCGACGACGCGGACTGCGACCTCGACGCCTTCCGCGCGCTGGTCTCCACGGCGACCGACGCGGCCGACTACCCGCTGGCCTCCGACGTCCGCGAGGGCGTGCTCGTCTACTCCGCCCAGACCCTGCACACCGCCGATCGGCGCGCGGTGCAGACCGAGCTGATCTCGGCCCTGGCCGACGGGCCGGGCGTGGTGGTCTTCGAGCAGGCGTTCGCACACGCGACGGTGGACCGCGCCAGCGAGGCGTTCACCGCCATCATCGAGGCTCAGCGCGCGGCGGGCTCGGCCGCCGGCGACCACTTCGGCAAGGCGGGCGTCAACGACCGCGTGTGGAACGCCGCCCAGAAGCTGGCGCTGCACGCCCCCGAGGTGTTCGCCGACTACTACGCCAACGACGCCCTCGCGCTGGTGTGCGAGGCATGGTTGGGCCCCCGGTACCAGGTCACCTCGCAGGTCAACGTCGTCAATCCCGGTGGCGCTCCGCAGGTTCCGCACCGCGACTACCACCTCGGCTTCGTCGACCGCGATCAGCTGACGGCCTACCCCGCCCACCTGCACCGGATGTCGGCGGCGCTGACCCTGCAGGGCGCCGTGGCGCACTGCGACATGCCGCTGCAGAGCGGGCCGACGATGCTGCTGCCGCACTCGCAGAAGTTCCTCGGCGGATACGTCGCCTTCTACCAAGAGGAGTTCGTCGACTACTTCGCGGCGCACCAGGTGCAGGTGCCGCTGCGCACGGGCGACGCGGTGTTCTTCAATCCCGCCCTGATGCACGGGGCGGGCGCCAACACCTCGACCGACATCCGGCGCATGGCCAACCTGCTGCAGATCTCCTCCCCCTTCGGACGGGCGATGGAATCACTGGACCGCACGGCGATGGTGCGGGCGATCTATCCCGCGCTGCTGGCGATGCGGGCCGCCGGCCGCCCCGAGCGCGACATCCGCAACGCGGTCAACGCCACGGCCGAGGGCTACGCATTTCCCACCAATCTGGACCGCGACCAACCCATCGGCAGCCTTGCACCGCCGAGCCAGGTCGACGCGGTGTTGGCCGCCCTGGCCGACGACCTCACCCCCGAACGACTCGACGCCACGTTGGCGGACCACACGACAAGGAGAATTCCATGACCACCCTCGGCGTAATCGGATTGGGCCGCATCGGCGCCTTCCACACCGAAACCCTCAGCGGACTGCCGGGTCTGGACGGGTTGGTGATCACCGACGAACGCACCGACGTCGCCGAGTCCGTCGCCGCCAAGCACGGCGCCACCTTCGTCGCCACCGTCGACGAACTGCTGTCCTCCGGCGTCGACGGCGTCGTGGTCGCCGCCGCCACGCCCGCCCACGCCGAGCTCACGCTGGCCGCCGTCGAGCGGGGCATTCCCACCTTCTGCGAGAAGCCCATCGCGTCGACGGCCGCCGAGAGCGCCCGCGTCGCCGAAGCCATCCTGGCCTCCGGTGTCCCCGTTCAGGTCGGTTACCAGCGCCGGTATGACGCGGCGTTCGCGGCGGCCAAGCGCGCGGTCGACGACGGGTCGCTCGGGAAGCTGCACACCGTGCGCAGCACCACCATGGACCCCGCTCCCCCGCCACTGGACTACATCAAGGGCTCCGGCGGCATCTTCCGCGACTGCGCCGTCCACGACTTCGACGTGCTGAACTGGATCACCGGGCAGCGCGCCGTCGAGGTGTACGCCACCGGAACGGTGCAGGGCGACCCGCTGTTCGCGGAGTACGGCGACGTCGACACCGCCGCGGTCATCGTCACGTTCGACGGCGGCGCGCTCGGCGTGGTGTCCAACGCCCGCTACAACGCCCGTGGCTACGACTGCCGCCTGGAAGTCCACGGCTTCGACGACAGCGTCGCCGCGGGGTGGGATCAGGGAGTCCCCCTGCGAAATACGGACCCGGGCTTCGGATCTCCGGAGGACTTTCCGCAAGGCCCGGCACACCACTTCTTCATGGACCGCTTCACCGAGGCGTTCCGCACCGAATTGGCCGCCTTCGTCGAGGTGACCAGGGGCGGGCCGGTCCTCGGCGCGACGGTGGCCGACGCGGTGGAGGTCGCCTGGCTGGCCGAGGCCGCCACCGAATCGCTGCGTCGCGGCGCGCCGGTCACGATCGCGGAGGTGCGGAACTCGTGAGTGCCGTCAAGATCGCTGGAGCCCCCATCTCGTGGGGCGTGTGCGAGGTACCCGGCTGGGGTCATCAGTTGGAACCCGACCGGGTGTTGACCGAGATGCGCGGCGCCGGGCTGACGGCCACCGAGCTCGGACCGGAGGGCTTCCTGCCCACCGACACCGATGAACTGAAGAGCGTTCTGCGCGAGAAGGATCTGGCCTGCGTGGGCGGCTTCGTCCCGGTGGTGCTGTTCGAGGAGGACCACGATCCCGCCGACGATCTCGCCGGCCCGCTGGAATCCCTGATCGCCGCGGGAGCCGGGGTCGTGGTGCTCGCCGCGGCCACCGGCGCCGAGGGCTACGACTCCCGGCCCGTCCTGGACGACNCACAGTGGGCGCGGTTGGTCGCCAACCTGGACCGGTTGGCCGCCGTCGTGGCCGATCGGGGGCTGCTCGCCGTACTGCATCCCCACGTGGGCACCATCGTCGAGACCCGCGCCGACGTCGACCGGGTGCTGCAGGGCTCGTCGATCAAGCTGTGCCTGGACACCGGCCACCTGATGATCGGTGGCACCGACCCGCTGGAATTGGCCAAGGCCGTNCCCAACCGCATCGCCCACACCCACCTCAAGGACGTCGACGCCGCCCTCGCGGCGAAGGTGCAGTCCGGCGAGCTGACCTACACCGAGGCCGTCAAGGCGGGGATGTACACCCCGCTCGGCACCGGCGACGTCGACGTCGCGGGAATCGTCTCGGTGTTGCGGGACAACGGTTTCGACGGATGGTTCGTCTTGGAGCAGGACACCATCCTCGACGGTGAGCCCACCGGCGAGGGTCCGGTGCGCGACGTCGTCGCGAGCGTGGCGTACCTGCGACAGGTCACGACGTGAGGATCGGCGTGCTCGGCGCCTCACGGATCGCCGAAGCGGCGATCGTCGGACCCGCCGCCGAGCTCGGGCACCGACTGGTGGCCGTGGCGGCGCGAGACCGCTCGCGGGCCGAGGAGTTCGCCGAGAAGCACGGCGTGGAGCGAGTTCTCGACGGCTACCAGGAGGTCGTCGACGACGCCGAGGTCGACGTCGTCTACAACCCCCTGGCCAACTCCCTGCATGCGCCGTGGAACCTCGCCGCGATCAAGGCCGGCAAGCCCGTCCTGGGCGAAAAGCCCTTCGCCCGAGACAAATCCGAGGCGGCCCGGGTGGCCGAGGCCGCCGACGCGGCCGGCGTGCCGGTGCTGGAGGGGTTCCACTACTTCTTCCACCCGGTCACCCGGCGCGCGTTCGAGCTCGCCGGAGACGGCACGATCGGGTCGGTCACCCACGTCGAGGTGAGGATGGCCATGCCGGCGCCCGCCGACGACGACCCGCGGTGGTCGCTGGAATTGGCCGGTGGGGCCCTGATGGACCTCGGGTGTTACGGGCTGCACGTCATGCGCTCCCTCGGCCGCCTGGCGGCGCCGGGAATCGAGGGGCGACCGTGCATCGTCCGGGCACACGCCGAACAGCGCACACCCGGCGTCGACGCATGGTGTGACGTCGAGCTCGGCTTTCCCGGGGGCGCCACCGGGCTGACCGCGAATTCAATGGTCGCCGACCACCGTTCGTTCACCATTCGCATCGTCGGCACGGCGGGCGATCTGCTGGTACACGACTTCATCGCCCCGAGCTCCGANGACCGGNTGACGGTGACCACCCCGTCGGGCGAAACCGTCGAGCACCTCGGCACCAGGGCGTCCTACAGCTACCAGTTGGAGGCGTTCGCTGCGCACGTCGAGGGTGGGGACCCGCTGCCCTTCGGTCCGGCCGACGCGGTCGCCAACATGGGGTTCGTCGACGAGGCGTACCGGGCGGCGGGCGTCAGACGCTAGCGCCGCTTGCCGAGCCGCGACCGCGGTCGGGTGGTGGAGCGCTCGTGCCAGCGCAGGCGCAGCAGCAGGACCCGCCGGTGCGCGCGGAAGGACAGACTCAAGGGGTCCCGCCAGGCTGGGTGTTCGCGGTCGACGTCCACGGGTCCGATTGTGCCGTGCGGAGACCAATCGTGCGTGGTGGCGCGCGTCACCGGAGAACGTCGCGTGGGTGAACGATCACCGAACGCCGAGGAGAGGAGAGCATTCGTGAGTAGCTTCCAGCTGGCCGTCAGCGCCGAGATGGTGTTCACCGACCTGCCGATCGTCGAAAGGGTGCGCCGCATCCACGATCTCGGCTTCGCCGCCGAAATCTGGAGTTGGCACGACAAGGATCTCGACGCGCTCGCCGCGACTGGGGCCACCTTCACCTCGATGACGGGTTATCTGCACGGCGACCTGATCGACCCGCAGACCGCCGACGAGGTGGTGCGTACGGCCGAGCAGAGCCTTCGAGCCGCCGAGACACTTGGCGTGACACGG
>Ga0055540_1001185_pt1 | contig 16079 bp, 13 predicted proteins | sample AraplaCvi_mMS_r2_2_FD_55040 | JGI IMG/M metagenome (GOLD analysis project Ga0055540, IMG submission 55040) | Arabidopsis root microbial communities from North Carolina, USA - plate scrape MF_Cvi_mMS_r2 | ecosystem: Host-associated > Plants > Roots > Endosphere | place: USA: North Carolina
TCGGACGGCGGGATCGTGGGCGAAGCCGCGGTCGACTTCATCCGCCAGTTCAAGGTCGATTATGCGATCATCGGTGTTTCGGCGATCGATCCGGACGGCGCCCTGCTCGACTACGACTTTCGCGAGGTGAAGGTTGCCCAGGCGATCATCGCCAATGCCAGGCACGTGATCCTGGTCGCCGACTCGACGAAATTCGAGCGCACCGCTCCCGTGCGCATCGGCCAGATATCGCAGGTCCAGACCTTTATCACCGACCACTGTCCCTCTCCTTCGATTCGCGACGTGTGCCTTCAGAATGGTGTTGCGCTCGTCGAAACTTCGAAAGACGAGAACTTAAACTCATAGCCTTTTAGTTTCGTTTGACATTCGCAATATTTTCGATTTAATCCCTTTCAGGTTCACAATGGCTATGAACTGCTGTCCGTTTCGGCTCAGCGAGGGAAATGATGGGGCAGGAAATCCACGACATCTTCGTGATCGGCGGCGGCATCAACGGCTGCGGCATTGCACGCGACGCGGTCGGACGCGGTTATTCCGTTGCGCTCGCGGAGATGGACGATTTTGCCTCGGGCACGTCCTCCGGCGCCACCAAGCTCATCCATGGTGGCCTGCGCTATCTCGAACATTACGAATTCCGGCTCGTGCGTGAATCGCTGATGGAGCGCGAAACCCTCTGGGCGATGGCTCCGCACATCATCTGGCCGATGCGGTTCGTCCTGCCCTATCACAAGGGCGGGATCCGACCGGCATGGCTGATCCGCCTCGGCCTGTTTCTCTACGACCATCTCGGCGGCCGAAAGCTGCTGCCTCCGACCGCTGTACTCGACATGCGCACGGACCCGGCCGGAAAGCCTCTGAAGCCGCTTTTCACCAAGGCATTCGAATATTCCGACGGCTGGGTCGACGACGCCCGGATGGTGGTGCTCAACGCTCGCGACGCGGCCGATCGCGGCGCTCTGATCCTGCCGCGCACCCAAGTTGTTTCCGCCCGTCGGGAAAATGGCCTGTGGACGATCGGCACGCTCGATGCCCGCACCGGCCGGACCGCCACCTATCAGGCCCGCATGCTGGTGAATGCTGCCGGCCCCTGGGTGGACCAGGTGATCCGCGAGGCGTTCGGCAACAACGACGCCCGCCATGTGCGCCTGGTCCAGGGCAGCCATATCGTCGTGAAAAGGAAGTTCGAGGGCACCCGCGCCTATTTCTTCCAGAACCGGGACAATCGCATCATTTTCGCGATCCCCTACGAGAACGACTTCACCCTTATCGGCACGACGGACAGGGATTATTCCGGCAANCCCAGAGACGTGAANATCTCCGAGGAGGAGACGACCTATCTCTGCAATGCNGCGAGCGANTATTTCCGGGAGCCGGTGACNCCGGCGGACATCGTCTGGACCTATTCGGCGGTTCGCCCGCTTTTCGACGACGGCGCTTCCAAGGCGCAGGAAGCAACGCGCGACTACGTGCTGAAGCTCGATTACACGCAGGACGCGCCGGTGCTCAACGTCTTCGGCGGCAAGCTGACCACCTATCGGCGGCTTTCCGAACATGCGCTGGAGAAGATCGCCGAAGCGATCGGAGCCAAGGGCCAGCCCTGGACGGGGAAAAGCCACCTGCCCGGCGGCGATTTTGCAGCCCAGGGCTACGAAGAAGAAGTCGCAAAGCTCAGGGGTCGTTATTCCTTTCTGGAGGAAAGGCATGCGCGGCGCCTGGTTCGCCGATACGGAACATGCTCGGTTGCACTCCTCGACAGCGCAACCAAGATGGAGGATCTTGGTCATCACTTTGGCGGCGATCTCTACGAGGCCGAAGTCAAATATCTTGTCGACCGTGAATGGGCCATGAGCGCGGAGGATGTGCTGTGGCGGAGAACCAAGGACGGTTTGCGGCTGAGTGAGAAGCAAAAGGAATATCTGGAGGAGTACATGGCCGCTATACCGGCAAAAATGGCTGGATAAGCGGCATGTGTTCCCGGTGTGAGGAGGCACGGGAACCCGAATGCTGGAAATGCGCAACGTCGCCAAGATGGTGGGAGGTGAATATCATATTCATCCGACCAATCTTGCCCTGGATCGCGGCACGCTGAACGTATTGCTTGGCCCGACGCTGTCGGGCAAGACCTCGCTCATGCGGTTGATGGCCGGGCTGGACCGCCCGACCAGCGGCTCGGTGTTTTTCGACGGCGCCGACGTCACCGGCGTTGCCGTTCAGAAACGCAACGTCGCGATGGTCTACCAGCAGTTCATCAACTATCCGGCGCTGACCGTCTACGAAAACATCGCGTCCCCGATGCGGATCGCCGGCAAGGACGCCACGACGATCGACCGGGAAGTCCGCAAGGCTGCNGAACTGCTGCGGTTGACGCCCTATCTCGATCGGACGCCGCTCAACCTTTCCGGCGGACAGCAGCAGCGCACCGCGCTCGCCCGCGCGCTCGTCAAGAATGCGAGCCTTGTGCTCATGGACGAGCCGCTCGCCAATCTCGACTACAAGCTTCGCGAGGAATTGCGCGAGGAACTGCCGAAGATCTTCGCGCAATCCGGCGCGATCTTCGTTTATGCGACGACCGAACCATCCGAGGCCCTGCTGCTCGGCGGCAATACAGCGACGCTCTCGGAAGGAAAGATCACGCAATTCGGGCCGACGATCGACGTCTATCGCCGCCCGGCGGACCTCGTCACAGCCAAGACATTTGCCGATCCGCCCCTCAACTTCATCGANGTGGTCAANGCCGGCGGCTCGTTCCAGTACCAGGGAACGGACAGCCTTGCCGTNCCGGCGCATCTGTCCGGCGTGCCGGACGGCCGGGTGACGATCGCCTTCCACCCCCATCACCTGGGGCTGACGGCGCAGACAGGCAGTGCAGCAAAGCTCAAGGCGCAAACCCAGATCTCGGAAATCACCGGCTCGGAGAGCTTCGTGCATATGCACTACAATGGCGTGCGCTGGGTCATGCTCGCCCCCGGCATCCACGACATCGATCCGGATACGGAAATCGAGCTGTTCCTGGATACCCGCCATCTGATGGCTTTCGGAACAGACGGCCGCGCCATCGCGGCGGCGGCTTGAAGGAGGCGGACATGGCACGCATNACGCTCGATCACATCCGCCACGCCTACGGCCCCAACCCCAAGTCCGACGCGGCCTACGCGCTGCGCGAGGTGGACCACGAATGGGCCGACGGCGGCGCCTATGCCCTGCTCGGCCCTTCCGGATGCGGCAAGACCACCCTTTTGAACATCATNTCGGGCCTGCTGCAGCCGTCCCACGGACGCATCCTCTTNGATGGAAACGACGTCACCAATCTTTCCACGCAGGAACGCAACATAGCCCAGGTTTTCCAGTTTCCGGTCATCTACGACACGATGACGGTTTACGACAATCTGGCATTTCCCCTNCGAAACCGGGGCATTGCGGAACCCGATGTCGATCGCCGTGTCCGGGAAATGCTNGANATCATCGACCTCGCCGACTGGTCGAANCGCAAGGCCCAGCGGCTGACGGCCGACCAGAAACAGAAGATCTCGCTCGGGCGCGGTCTCGTCCGCAACGACGTCAACGCGATCCTTTTCGACGAGCCGCTGACGGTCATCGATCCGCATATGAAATGGGTGCTCCGCTCCCAGCTGAAGCGCTTCCACAAGCAGTTCGGCTTCACCATGGTCTACGTCACCCACGACCAGACGGAGGCACTCACCTTCGCGGACAAGGTCGTCGTCATGTACGACGGGCAGATCGTCCAGATCGGAACGCCGGCCGAGCTCTTCGAGAGGCCGAGCCATACATTCGTCGGGTATTTCATCGGCTCGCCCGGCATGAACGTGATGCCCGCCGAAGTCCATGGAAGCACGATCACGCTCGGGAGCGAGACGATCGCCCTCGACCATGCACCAAAGATCGCCGCGGGAGACAAGGTCGAGCTCGGCATCCGGCCGGAATTCATTCGCATCGGCCGCGAAGGCATGCCCGTGACGGTGACGCGCGTCGAGGATATCGGCCGGCGGAAGATCGTTCGCGCCAACCTCGCCGGTCAGCCGATCGCCATCGTCGCCTCCGAGGATATCGAGTTCCCGGCTGAGCCTCGCGTCACATTCGATCCCGGCGCCTTGAATATCTATGCCAATTCGTGGCGTGTCGGCAGGGAGGCCTGAACCATGGAAAAGACCTGGAACAACAAGGCCTGGTTTCTGGTGCTGCCCGTGCTGCTGCTCGTCGCCTTTTCCGCGGTCATTCCGCTGATGACGGTGGTGAATTATTCGGTCCAGGATACGTTCGGCAACAACGAGTTCTTCTGGGCCGGCACCGACTGGTTCGACGACATCCTGCATTCAGCCCGGTTTTGGGAGGCCCTGCAGCGCAATCTGCTGTTCTCCTTCATCATCCTCATCCTGGANATTCCGCTCGGCATCTTCATCGCGCTGAACATGCCGAAAAAGGGGATCGGCGTGCCGGTCTGCCTGGTGCTGATGGCGCTTCCGCTGCTTATCCCGTGGAATGTCGTCGGCACCATCTGGCAGGTGTTCGGGCGGGTCGATATCGGCCTTCTCGGTTACACCCTGGCGGCGCTCGGCGTTGACTACAACTACGTCCGCGATCCCGTGGACGCCTGGATCACCGTCATCATCATGGATGTCTGGCACTGGACGAGCCTCGTCGTGCTCCTGTGCTATGCCGGTCTCGTCTCCATTCCGGATGCCTATTACCAGGCGGCCAAGATCGATGGCGCCTCGCGATGGTCGGTGTTCCGCTACATCCAGCTGCCGAAGATGAAGCGGGTGCTGCTGATCGCCGTCCTCCTGCGCTTCATGGACAGTTTCATGATNTATACCGAGCCTTTCGTGGTCACNGGCGGGGGGCCNGGCAACTCCACGACCTTCCTGTCGATCGATCTCGTCAAGACGGCCGTCGGTCAGTTCGACCTCGGGCCGGCGGCGGCCATGTCGATCATCTACTTCCTGATCATCCTGCTGCTGTCATGGATCTTCTACACCGTGATGACCAGCAGCGACGCAGACGCCTGACGGGAGGAGAGGAACAATGGCGAAAACAATCAAATACAAGCCCGCAGGCAATCTCTCCTGGCTGGTCTCGACGATCTACATCGTCTTCCTGCTGCTGCCGATCTACTGGCTCGCCAACATGAGCTTCAAGGANAATGCGGAGATCACCGGNGCGTTCTCCCTCTGGCCGCAGAACCCGACATTCAGGAACTACATGGTGATCTTCACCGATCCTTCCTGGTACAACGGCTATATCAATTCCATCATCTATGTGGTGCTGAACACGCTGATTTCAGTGCTGGCGGCGTTGCCGGCCGCCTACGCTTTTTCGCGCTACCGGTTCCTCGGCGACAAGCACCTGTTCTTCTGGCTGCTCACCAACCGCATGGCGCCGCCGGCCGTCTTCGCCCTGCCGTTCTTCCAGCTCTATTCCGCCTTCGGTCTCATCGACACGCATATCGCNGTCGCCCTTGCCCATTGCCTGTTCAACGTGCCGCTTGCGGTGTGGATCCTGGAAGGTTTCATGTCGGGCGTGCCGAAGGAAATCGACGAGACGGCCTATATCGACGGTTATTCCTTCCCCCGGTTCTTCGTGAAGATCTTCATGCCGCTGATCGCNTCNGGNATCGGGGTCGCCGCCTTCTTCTGCTTCATGTTTTCCTGGGTGGAACTGCTGCTCGCGCGCACGCTGACCACGACCGATGCCAAGCCGATTTCCGCCATCATGACACGCACGGTCTCGGCCTCNGGCATGGACTGGGGCGTGCTGGCGGCGGCCGGCGTGCTGACCATCGTTCCCGGCGCGCTCGTCATCTATTTCGTTCGAAACTACATCGCCAAGGGCTTCGCCCTCGGCCGCGTCTGACACGGAGGAACCAAGCATGAGCTTTTCGTGGATGGCCTGGACACTGCCGACGGCCATGTTCTTTCTGACGATCCTGGTCCTGCTCATCGGCATGAGCATATGGGAATATTTCGCNCCGGGCGGTTCTCCCCGGATCGGCATCCTGCGCTTCGAGACGACACGGGGGGATCGGCTGTTCATCTCGCTGCTCGGGGCGGCATTCATTCATCTCGCATGGCTGGGGTTCATCGGCCCCAACCTGTGGTGGGCTCTTGCCCTGGCAGTGGTCTACGCCATCGGCGTCTTCCGCTTCGTCTGAAGGCAAGCTGAAAAGGCGGCGGGAGGACCGTCGCTCGATACGAACTCGCAATCGCAAAACTCTGGGAGGATAAAATGCGACGGCATCTTATGACAACGACGGCAGCGGCGTTGCTGGCTCTGGCCGGCTCCGCCTATGCCGGCATGGACGAGGCAAAACAGTTCCTGGACAAGGAAGTCGGCGAACTCTCGACGCTTTCCCGCGCCGAGCAGGAAAAGGAAATGCAGTGGTTCATCGATGCGGCGAAGCCTTTTGCCGGCATGGATATCAAGGTCGTTTCCGAAACGCTGACCACGCACGAGTATGAATCGAAGGTTCTGGCGCAGGCATTCGCCGCGATCACNGGCATCAAGGTCACCCACGACCTGATCGGCGAAGGCGACGTCGTCGAAAAGCTGCAGACGCAGATGCAGTCGGGCGAGAACATCTACGACGCCTATGTCAACGACTCCGACCTGATCGGCACGCATTGGCGTTACCAGCANGCCCGCTCGCTCACCGACTGGATGGCCGGCGAAGGCAAGGACGTCACCAATCCCGGCCTCGACCTTGAGGACTTCATCGGCCTCAAGTTCACGACGGCACCGGACAAGAAGCTCTACCAACTGCCCGACCAGCAGTTCGCCAACCTCTACTGGTTCCGCTACGACTGGTTCAACGACGAGAAGAACAAGGCCGATTTCAAGGCGAAATACGGCTACGACCTCGGTGTTCCGGTGAACTGGTCCGCCTATGAGGACATTGCCGCCTTCTTCACCGGCCGCGATGTCGGAGGCAAGAAGGTCTATGGCCACATGGACTACGGCAAGAAGGACCCCTCGCTCGGCTGGCGTTTCACCGACGCCTGGCTGTCGATGGCGGGCAACGGCGACAAGGGACTGCCGAANGGCCTGCCCGTCGACGAATGGGGTATCAAGGTCGACGAAAAGTCCCGTCCGGTCGGCTCCTGCGTCGCGCGNGGCGGCGATACGAACGGCCCGGCAGCCGTNTACTCGATCCAGAAATACCTCGACTGGCTGAAGGCCTATGCGCCGGCCGCNGCCCAGGGCATGACCTTCTCNGAATCCGGACCGGTGCCGGCTCAGGGCGAGATCGCCCAGCAGATGTTCATGTACACGGCGTTCACCGCCGACATGGTCAAGCCCGGCCTGCCGGTCATGAACCAGGACGGCACGCCGAAATGGCGTTTCGCCCCGTCTCCGCATGGCGTCTACTGGAAGGACGGCATGAAGCTCGGCTATCAGGACGTCGGCTCCTGGACGCTGATGAAGTCGACACCCACCAATCGCGCCAAGGCGGCCTGGCTCTACGCCCAGTTCGTCACCTCGAAGACGGTGGACGTCAAGAAGAGCCATGTCGGCCTGACATTGATCCGCGAGAGCACCATCCGGCACAAGAGCTTCACGGACCGCGCNCCGAAGCTCGGCGGTCTGATCGAGTTCTATCGTTCCCCGGCCCGCGTCCAGTGGTCGCCGACCGGCACGAACGTGCCTGACTANCCGAAGCTCGCACAGCTCTGGTGGCAGGCGATCGGCGACGCGTCCTCGGGCGCCAAGACCGCGCAGGCGGCCATGGACTCGCTTTGCTCCGAGCAGGAAAAGGTCCTGCAGCGCCTGGAGCGCGCCAAGGTCCAGGGCGACATCGGGCCGAAGCTCGCCGAGGAACACGATCTCGCATACTGGAACAAGGATGCCGTCGCGAAAGGCAACCTCGCTCCACAGCTCAAGATCGGCAACGAAAAGGAAAAGCCGGTCACCGTCAACTATGACGAGCTCGTAAAGAGCTGGGCTGACGCCAAGAAATAAGCCGGTTCGCCGGGCGCTCAATGCGCCCGGCGGCCACCGACTGCGCAATCTCATTCACAGCGGTCCCACGGGCAAAATGGGCAACGGAGCAGCCAGCTGCCTCGCCTTGCCGGGTGTGCGTCCGATGTCTGCGGGATCACAGCGGCTCACGTCGGCAATCAACGTTGCAGGACATCAGTGGAAAGGTGGCTGGAGCGGGTGAAGGGAATCGAACCCTCGTATTCAGCTTGGGAAGCTGCTGCTCTACCATTGAGCTACACCCGCGTCGGTTTTCAGACTTCTAACAGACGGCCCCGCGTGTCAAGCCGGAGGTGGCGTCAGGCGCGAAAATGCTTGGAGAGCTTCAAGCCCTGCGCCTGGTAGTTCGAGCCAAGGCCGGTGCCGTACATGCCTTCGGGTCTTTCCAGCATATGCTCGTAAACCAGCCGGCCGACGATCTGGCCGTCCTCGAGGATGAAGGGCACCTCATGGCTGCGCACTTCGAGCACCGCGCGGCTGCCACGCCCGCCCGCCGCCTCGTGGCCAAAACCCGGATCGAAGAAACCGGCATAGTGGACCCGGAATTCGCCGACCACGGGTCGAAGGGCGTCATCTCGGCCGCATAGAGCGGCGGCACGTGCACCGCCTCGCGCGAGACGAGGATGTAGAACTCGTCGGGATCGAGGATCAGTTCGTTGCGGCCGCGGCTGTAAAGCGGCTCCCAGAAATCGAAGATGTCGTGCTGGGCCTTCTTGTCGACATCGACGACGGCCGTGTGATGCTTGCCGCGATAACCGATCAGGCCGGCGCTGTCGCCGGACAAGTCGATCGACAGCGCGATACCGCCGCCCGAGACATTCGGCTTGGCGGATGCCACCAGNGTTTCGTCATTGTGGAGCTGCAGGAGGTCCGGCTCGCCGAGCAGCGCATTGCCGACCCGGAAGCGGATCTGCGACAGGCGCGAACCGCGGCGCACGACGATCGGGAAAGTGCGCGGCGAGATTTCGAGATAGAGCGGACCGGAATAACCCGCGGGGATCTTGTCGAATTCCTGGGCGTAGTCGGTGATCACACGCGTGAAGATGTCGAGGCGGCCGGTGGAGCTTTTCGGGTTGGCCGAGGCCGACATATTGGCCGGCAGATCGAGCCGCTCCATCAGTGGCACGATGTAGACGCAGCCGGTTTCCAGCACCGCGCCTTCGGAAAGGTCGATGACATGAAGCTTGAGGCGATCGAGCTTGTCGGAGACCAGGCTCGCCGGCCCTGGCATGAAGCTGGCCCGGACCCGGAAGGCCTTGGCGCCCAGACGCAGGTCCAGGCTCGCCGGCTGGATCTGGTCCCGATCGAGCTCGCGCTCGGAGATCAGCCGTCCACTGTCGAAAAGCGCCGCGATTGCGCGGTCCGCCAGAATTCCTGTTTCGCGAGCCATCATGTCTCTCTTAAAGTTTTCGAGGCGACAAAACCAAATGCCGGCCATTGACGCAAGCGGGACGCGGCGCTATGCCAGTCTTATCCCGTGGTGATTTGGCCGGTCGGCTTGCAGCCACGTTAAATAAGTGGCTAAAAAGACCGGGTGCGAAACCGGTCTGCTTATGCGACCGGTTTTTTTGTTCTGAAAGAGGACACGCATGACCAAGAAATGGCGCCCGGCAACTCAGCTCGTACACGGCGGCACGCTGCGCTCGCAATATGGCGAAACATCGGAAGCGATCTTCCTGACCCAAGGGTTCGTCTATGACACGTCGGAAGCGGCCGAAGCCCGCTTCAAGGGCGAGACCGACGGCTTCATCTATGCCCGTTACGGCAGCCCCACCAACGACATGTTCGAAAAGCGCATGTGTGCCCTCGAAGGCGCCGAAGACGCGCGCGCCACCGCCTCGGGCATGGCCGCCGTCACCGCCGCGATCCTCTGCCAGCTCAAGGCCGGCGACCATATCGTCGCGGCCCGCGCCCTGTTCGGCTCCTGCCGCTGGGTGGTCGAGACGCTCGCCCCGAAATACGGCATCGAATGCACGCTGGTCGACGGGCGTTTCCTGGAAAACTGGGAAAAGGCGATCACGCCGAAGACCAAGGTGTTCTTCCTGGAAAGCCCGACCAACCCGACGCTCGAAGTGGTCGATATTGCCGGAGTCGCCAGGCTCGCCAACCAGATCGGCGCCAAGGTCGTGGTCGACAACGTGTTTGCGACCCCTCTCTTCCAGAAGCCGCTCGAACTCGGCGCTCACATCGTCGTCTATTCGGCCACCAAGCATATCGACGGCCAGGGTCGCTGCCTCGGCGGCGTCGTGCTGTCCGACAAGGCCTGGATCGACGAGAACCTGCATGACTATTTCCGCCATACCGGCCCGGCGATGTCGCCGTTCAACGCCTGGACGCTGCTGAAGGGCATCGAGACCCTGCCGCTGCGCGTCAAACAGCAGACGGAGAGCGCTTCGAGGATCGCCGACTTCCTCGCCGATCAGAAGCAGGTGGCGCGTGTCATCTATCCCGGCCGCAAGGATCATCCGCAGGCCGATATCATCGCCAGACAGATGACGGGCGGCTCGACGCTGGTGTGCTTCGAGCTGAAGGGCGGCAAGGAAGCGGCCTTCAAGCTGCAGAACGCGCTGGAGATCGTGCGGATCTCCAACAATCTCGGCGATTCCAAGAGCCTGATCACCCATCCGGCGACCACGACGCACAAGAACCTGACGGACGAGGCCCGCGCGGAACTCGGCATATCGCCGGGCACGGTGCGCCTGTCGGCCGGCATCGAGGATACCGACGACCTGATCGAGGATTTCGCCCGCGCGCTTGCCCAGGCGGGCGTATAAATCCCGGCTTTTCCGGGATGGTGGATCGATCAAGAGATTCACCATCCCGATTATCCTTAACTTCAACAAATGCCGACACTCGGCCGTCCAAAACGCGAGAATTCTTGACCTCGCCGTCCCCCTGTACAATATCGAAGCAGTGAGAATTGTTGAGGTGTCGCATGTATCGCGCCCGGACAAGAGATATCGACGTCGCCGTCGAGCCCTACTACCTGGAGGAGCAATCCAATCCGGAAGAGAGCCGCTATGTCTGGGGTTATCGCATCGTCATCGAAAACCATTCGACGCTCACCGTGCAGCTCGTCCATCGCTANTGGCACATCACCGATCAGAACGGCATCGTCGATGAAGTCGACGGGCCGGGGGTCGTCGGCGAACAGCCTCGGCTGAAGCCGGGCGACAGTTACGAATATTCCTCGGGCTGCCCTCTCGACACCCCATCCGGGCTGATGTTCGGCCATTACGACATGCAGACCGACGAAGGCGAGACTTTCGAGGTGACGATCCCGGCCTTTTCGCTGGATTCACCGGGCCTGATGCGCGTCCTCAACTAGACCGGGCGCCACCGACGACAACCTGAAGGTTATGGGTGACGGCGGTTTATCTATTTGTTCCCCCCTCCCTCCTGCGGCATCCTGGTTCCGTCAAACGGTCTTTGGGAGGAGAACTTGATGACGAAACCCGATCAATTGGGCCTTCTGCTGGCGTCCTGCGCCTTGGTGACGCTTGCCGCGTTTACTCCAGCGCTCGCGCAGAACAAAAGCAGTTTCATCGACCAGAAAGACAGGCCGGATTTCGCATCCGCCACCGTNTCGCCGCAGATCGCCTGCGGCATGCTGAACAGCCAGTCTTTCACCGANGTCACNACNCTGAANGCCACGCATGTGGCGGGTGTCGGAAACGTGCCCGGCCATTGCCAGGTGACCGGCTATATCCGGCCGCAGGTGCGTTTCGAGATCACCCTGCCCGANAATTGGAACCGGCGGCTCTACATGTTCGGCAATGGCGGTTATGCCGGCGAGGATCTTGCTGCGGCTTCGCGGATCGCGACCCGCAATGCGGCGCTTTCGAAGGGCTTCCTCACCGTCCAGCAGAATACCGGCCATGATGCGGTCACCTACAAGCTCGGGGATTTCGCGCAGGATCTCGACCTTCTGATCGATTACGGCTCGCGAGCCGTGCATGTCACCGTCGATACCGCCAAGGCGATCGCGGCACGCTATTACGACCGGCATCCGTCCTTCTCCTATTGGGATGGCTGCTCGACGGGCGGGCGCCAGGGATTGATGGCGGCGCAGCGTTATCCGGGCGATTTCGACGGCATTCTCGCCGGAGCGCCGGTTCTCGACCTCACCAATACCCAGATCTGGGGCGTGTGGAATGCGCGAGCACTGCTCAAGGCGCCGATCAGCCGGGCGCAGCTTCCCGTGCTTGCCAAGGCGGTGATGGACAAGTGCGATGCGATCGACGGCGCCAGGGATGGGCTGATTGCCGATCCGCGGCAATGCAATTTCGATCCGGCCAAGGACCTCAAGATCTGCGAGGCTGGCGGCTCCGACTGCTTCACGCCGGCGCAGGCCGAAACGCTGAAGACGCTGGCAGGCGGCGTGAAGATCAAGGGCGAGACGATTTTCCCCGGCGTGCAGTTCGGCACCGAGGGCGTCGATCCGACCGGGGTGAGCGGCTGGGACATGTGGATGGTATCCGATCCGGGGCCGAGCCGGCAGCTCGCCTATGGCGAGACCTTCGTCAAGAACATGGCAATGCTCCCCGCCTCAGGAAAGGCGATCGACTGGAAGACCTTCGATTTCGACGCCGAATATCCGAAGATCGGCGCGATCCGCGAGATCGTCGATGCGACCAATCCGGACCTCAGCGAGTTCCGGAAGCGCGGCGGACGGATGATCACCTATTTCGGCTGGTCTGACCCGGCGCTCAACCCGATGATGGGCGTCAACTACTATGAAGCCGTCCGCAAGCAGATGGGCGCCGAGCGGACGGCCGAATTCTACCGCCTGTTCATGGTGCCCGGCATGTTCCATTGCACCGCGGGTTACGGCACGGATGTCTTCGACGCCTTCACGCCGCTGATGGACTGGGTGGAGAACGGCAAGGCGCCGGAAGTGATCCGGGCGAGCCAGATGAAGGACGGCAAGCCGGCGATGACACGGCCACTTTGCCCTTATCCGCAATCGGCCAGGTATTCAGGCAACGGCGATCTGAAAGACGGCGCGAACTTCGAGTGCAAGATGCCTTGAAACGAATACGGCGGGAGTTTTCTCCCGCCGTTTAACCGTCAAGCAACGGCGAATTCGTCCGTCTTGTAACGATACGTGGTCGAGCAGAACTCGCAGGTGACGGCGATTTCGCCATCCTCCTCGCTTGCCTCGATCTCCTCGGCGCTGAAGCCCGACAGGACCCCCTTGATCTTGTCGCGCGAGCAGCTGCAGCGGTCGAATACCGTCTGGGGCGTGTAGACCCGGACGCCGCGCTCGTGGAAAAGGCGAAACAACAGCCGCTCGATCGCGACCTGCGGGTCGGTCAGTTCGTCCGTGTCGATCGTCTCCACCAGCGTGCGGGCCTCTGCCCAGGCATCGTCGTCGGCGAAATCGATATCGCGCTCATCGCCATCGCCGCCATGCAGGTCCGGCTGCCGCATGCGCTCGGGCGCCTGCGGCAGGAACTGCGCGACGAGCCCGCCTGCCCGCCAGTTGTGGCGCGGCTTGCCCTCGGCATCGCGATCGAACAATTCGGCGACACCCAGGCGCACCTTGGTCGGGATCTGCTCCGACTGGCGGAAATAGACGCCGGCGATCTCCTCCAGCGACGAGCCGTCGAGCGGCACGATGCCCTGATAGGGCTGCATGCCGCGGCCCTGGTCGATGGTGAAGGCGAGCACTCCCTGGCCGAGAAGTTCCGGTGGCGAGGTCCTGCCTTCCCTGACTGCCGCAGCCAGGGCTTCCTCGTCGTAACGGGCATAGGCGCGAAGGCTGTCGGGCGTCGAGAAGTCCGCGACCAGCAGGTCGACGGGCCCGTCGCCCTTGGTCTGCACCGTGAACTTGCCGTCGAATTTCAGCGAGGTGCCGAGCAGGGCCGTCAGCACGATCGCTTCGGCAAGCAGCCGNGCGACCGGCCCCGGATANTCGTGACGTCCGAGGATGGAGTTCAGCAGCGGCCCGAGCTGGACCGCACGGCCGCGCACGTCGAGCCCCTCCACCTGGAAGGGAACGACCCGGTCGTCTCCGGCAAAGTCGAGTTCGTTGAGTTCCACAGTCGCTTCCGCCATGACTTCACTCCTTCGCGCCGACCCAAAAACCTTTACACAAGCGCCAGCCCGAGCGGAACCGCTGGCCGGAGGAAAAGACGTCGACGATGTCTGTTGAAACGCCAGTCCAGAAGACGGCGTATTGTTGAAAGCCGACAGATGGGGGATCGCGGAGCGGAAATCAAGGTTCGATNACCGCCGCCAGCTCTCCGCNCCCGTGCAGGGAGTTTGCGCTCAGACGGCGCCGAAGCACCATGCNAGAATGGATTTCTGCGCATGCAGGCGGTTCTCAGCCTCGTCGAAAACGACCGACTGCGGACCGTCGATCACCTCGTCGGTCACCTCCTCGCCGCGATGGGCCGGCAGGCAGTGCATGAACACCGCTTCCTTGTCGGCCCGCTGCATCAGGTCCGCATTGACCTGGAAGGGCTGGAAGACGTTGTGGCCGCGGGCCTTGTGCTCCTGGTTCATCGAGACCCAGGTGTCGGTGACGACGCAGTCGGCGCCAGCCACGGCCCGCTCCGCATCATGGCAGAGCATGATGCTGCCACCATTGTTGCGGGCCCAGTTGAGGAACTTGTCGTGCGGCTCCGAGCCCATCGGNACCGCCATGTTCATGCGGTAACCGAAACGGGCGGCGCCTTCGACGAAGGAATGCAGCACGTTGTTGCCATCGCCCGTCCAGGCGATCGTCTTGCCGGCGATCGGNCCGCGATGTTCTTCGAAGGTCATGATGTCGGCCATGATCTGGCAGGGATGCGTATCGTCGGTCAGCGCGTTGATGACCGGCACGGTCGCGTGTTCGGCGAGTTCCAGCATGCGGGCATGATCGGTGGTGCGGATCATGATCGCATCGACATAACGCGACAGAACCTTGGCGGTGTCGCCGATCGTCTCGGCGCGACCGAGCTGCATTTCGGTGCCCGACAGGAAGAGCGTNTCGCCGCCGAGCTGGCGCATGCCGACATCGAAGGAGACACGGGTGCGAGTGGAGGGTTTTTCGAAGATCATCGCCAGCATCTTGCCGGCGAGAGGCTTTTCTGCCGTGCCGGCCTTGGTCGCCTGCTTGCGGATCTTCGCGTCGTCGAGAATTGCCCTGAGATCCGCCGAGGAAACGGCGGAAAGATCGAGAAAATGCTTGGGAGATGCCATGTGATGTTCCCTGTGAAGAGGGAAACCTTCAACGGCGTCCCCTTTTTGCCCGCTCAGGCCGATTTCTTCATCTCGGAGGCGGAAAGCGTTTCCGCCGCCTTTTCGATGCGGGAAAGCCCCTCGCGGGCCTCCTCCGCGGTGACTGTGAGCGGTGGCAGAGACGCACCACGTTGTCGCCGGCGGGAACCGCCAGCATGTGTTCGCCCCGCAGGGCGGCAACCAGATCGCCAGCCGGCACCTTCGCCTTCACGCCGAGCACAGGCCCTCGCCACGGATGTCTCGATGACGTTGGGGAAACGATCCTTGAGGCTCGCGAGACCCTGGCGGAGAACCAGGGCTACGTCGCGGACGTTTTCCAGGAAGCCGTCGCCCAGGATCACGTCGAGCACTGCGTTGCCGACCGCCATGGCAAGCGGATTGCCGCCATAGGTCGTGCCATGCGTGCCGGCCGTCATGCCGGAAGCCGCTTCCGCCGTCGCAAGGCATGCGCCGAGCGGGAAACCGCCGCCGATGCCCTTGGCAAGAGCCATGATGTCCGGTGCCACGCCCGTCCATTCATAGGCGAACAGCTTGCCCGTGCGGCCGACGCCGGTCTGGACCTCGTCGAAGATCAGCAGCAGGCCGTTGTCGTCGCAGATCCGGCGCAGCGCAGCCAGGAATTCCTTCGGGACCGGCCGGATGCCGCCCTCGCCCTGGATGGGCTCGATGAGGATCGCCGCCGTCTTTTCGGTGATCGCAGCCTTCAGGGCGTCCATGTCGCCGAACGGCACCTGGTCGAAGCCTTCGACCTTGGGACCGAACCCTTCGAGATATTTCGCCTGGCCGCCGGCGGCGATGGTCGCCAGCGTGCGGCCATGGAAGGCGCCTTCGAAGGTGACGATGTGGAAGCGCTCCGGATG
>Ga0055540_1001186_pt1 | contig 16069 bp, 16 predicted proteins | sample AraplaCvi_mMS_r2_2_FD_55040 | JGI IMG/M metagenome (GOLD analysis project Ga0055540, IMG submission 55040) | Arabidopsis root microbial communities from North Carolina, USA - plate scrape MF_Cvi_mMS_r2 | ecosystem: Host-associated > Plants > Roots > Endosphere | place: USA: North Carolina
CCGGCGTGATCGTGGCGGTCACCGGTTAGGCTTTCCGGCATGCCGATCCCTGCCCCGCTTCGCCTTCTCGCCGCCGCGGCACTCGTCGTCCCCATCGCGGCGGCATGCTCGCCCAACGAGCCAGTCGCCACCCAGCCTGGCACCACTCCTCCGGTGTGGACCGGTTCGCCGCCCCCGTCGGCCGCCGGCGAGGCGGGCGGCAGTGCCGAGGGCACCACCACCAAGACCGGCGAAACGCTGACCGCCGACATCAAGACCCCCGACGGCACGTCGGTGGCGAGCGCAGAGTTCGTGTTCTCGGGCGGGTACGCCACGATCACCGTGAAGACCACCGCGTCGGGCCAACTGACGCCCGGTTTCCACGGCATGCACATCCACTCGGTGGGCAAGTGCGAGCCGGCCTCCGTGGCACCCACGGGTGGCGCACCCGGTGACTTCAACTCNGCGGGCGGACACTTCCAGGTGGGCGGCCACTCCGGACANCCCGCCAGCGGCGACCTCTCCTCGCTACAGGTGCGCGCCGACGGCTCGGCGATGTCGGTGACCACCACCGACGCCTTCACCGCGGCGGATCTGGAGGCCGGCACCAAGACGGCCATCATCATCCACGAGAAGGCCGACAACTTCGCCAACATCCCGCCGGAGCGCTACCAGCAGGTCAACGGCACCCCCGGCCCCGACGAGACGACGATGGCCACCGGCGACGCCGGTAAGCGGGTGGCGTGCGGTGTCATATCCCCCGAGTGAGTCCTCGGTAGTCCCGAGGCCGCAGCGGATCGACTTCAAGGGGTCGGCGCGGCCGACCATCGGGGTCGAGTGGGAGTTCGCGCTCGTCGACCCCGTCACCCGGGAACTGAGCAACGAGGCCTCCGCGGTGATCGCCGAAATCGGCGAGAGTCCGCACGTGCACAAGGAATTGCTGCGCAACACCGTCGAGGTCGTCACCGGCATCTGTGACAACGCGCGCGAGGCGATGGACGACTTNCGGGCGACGCTGGCGCCNGCCCGTCGGATCGTGCGTGCCCGCGGTATGGAACTCTTCTGTGCGGGCACNCACCCCTTCGCCAAGTGGTCGGCCGAACAGCTCACCGACGCACCGCGTTACGCCGAGCTGATCAAGCGCACCCAGTGGTGGGGCAGGCAGATGCTGATCTGGGGTGTGCACGTCCACGTCGGGGTCTCGTCGGCGCACAAGGTCATGCCGATCATCACCTCGCTGCTCAACCAGTATCCGCACCTGCTGGCGCTCTCGGCGTCCTCGCCCTACTGGGACGGCGGGGACACCGGGTATGCCAGCAACCGCGCCATGATGTTTCAGCAGCTGCCGACCGCGGGACTGCCCTTCCACTTTCAGGAGTGGTCGCAGTTCGAGCAGTTCGTCCACGATCAGAAGAAGACCGGCATCATCGACCACATGAACGAAATCCGTTGGGACATACGGCCTTCGCCTCATCTGGGCACCATCGAGGTGCGNATCTTCGACGGCATCTCCAACATCGACGAACTCGGGGCCCTGGTCGCGCTGACCCACTGCCTGATCGTCGACCTGGATCGTCGGCTCGACGCCGGGGAGCACCTGCCGACCATGCCGCCCTGGCACGTCCAGGAGAACAAGTGGCGCGCGGCGAGGTACGGCCTGGACGCGGTGATCATCCTCGACGAGGACAGCAACGAACGGCTNGTCACCGAGGACCTCGACGACCTGTTGAACAAGCTGGAGCCGGTCGCGAAGTCGNTGGGCTGCGCCGACGAACTGGCGCAGGTGGCGAGCATCTCCCAGGCGGGGGCGTCGTATCAGCGGCAGCGCCGGGTCGCCGAGGACAACGACGGCGACCTGCGGGCCGTCGTCGACGCGTTGGTTGCCGAGTTGGTTCTGTAGGTCGACGGCCGGGTAGGTGTCATAGATGACCATCAGGCCGATGTTCCCGCTGGAATCCGTGCGGCTGCCGGGCGAGGATCTGCCGTTGCGCATCTTCGAGCCCCGCTACGGCGCGCTNGTGCGCGATTGCCTGAGTGNNGCACGGGAATTCGGCGTGGTGCTNATCGCGGCCGGACGTGAGGTCGGTGGCGAGGACGCGCGGTGCGACGTGGGGTCGATGGCGNACATCGTGGACTACCAGGAGCTNGGGGGCGGCCAGTACCTGCTCGAATGCGAGATGCGGGAGCGCATCCGGGTGACGGCGTGGCTGCCGGACGAGCCCTACCCGCGTGCCGACGTCGAACCGTGGCCCGACGAGCCGGGTGCGAACGTCACCGGCGACGACATCGCCGCCGTGGAGGACCGCCTGATCGAGATCTTCGAACGGGTCGCCGCAGCCCAGGAGACGACGCTGCCGTCGCGGCTTCAGCTGCTTGGCGAGCCGGAGCCGGGCGACGACGCTGGAAAGCGCCTCTACGCGTTGTCCTCTCGCGTGCCGATGGGCCAGGCCGACCGGTATGCGGTGCTCGAGGCGCCCTCGGCCTCGGCGCGGTTGGACGCGTTGCGCGACGCCGTCGAGACCGTGGCCGCGATGGTGGAATTCCAGCTCGCCGACGACGGCGGACCCACGTAGCGCCCTACGCGGCATGATCAGTTGGCGGTGCTGGACCGCCGGGTTCGGCCGGATCCTCACTGTGCCGCAGTGAATCTGGTTCGTCCTCGGCGCCGAGATCCTTGGCGGTCGTCTCCACCTGCAGCCGGGCCAGCAATCCATGGGTCACGGCGGGCAGCTGGCAGGTCAGCGTTTCGAGGTCGTGCAGGCTCTCCAGCAGTTCATCGCGAGTTAGCAGCGCGACGTCGCAGCTGGCCAGGGCCTCGTGCGCGGCGCGCAACGCCGCCAACGCCTCTCGCACGGCCGCCGTCAGTCCTGCGGGCGGTCCGCCATGTCGTCCTTGGTCAGCAGGTCGTCGCGGAAGCTCTGCTCCCGATAGGCCAGCTGGCCCACCCGGTTGGCCACCACGGGCGCGGTGATCAGGGTGAAGAGACCGGCCAGGATCAGCATCCCGACGTCGGGATGTCCGCGTAACCGCAGTGCCGCCCCCGCGAGCACGAGCAGNAGCCCGAGCACCTGCGGCTTGGTGGCCGCGTGCATGCGCGACAACGTGTCGGGGAACCGCACCACGCCGATTGCCGCGGTCAAGGCCAGCGTCGAACCTGCCAGCACCAGGATGCCGGCCACCACGTCCAGGACGCCGCTCACTGTGGTTCACCGTCCGCCCGATCGGTGTCCCGCACGCGGCTCAGGTCATTGTCCCGCACGCGGCTCAGGTCATTGTCCCGCACGCGGAAGCGCGCCACGCTGACCGACCCGACGAAGCTGATCAGCGCCAGCGCGGTGAGGCTGTAGGTGACCGTGGTGTCGAGGCTGTAGGCGGCCCACGTGCCGATCGCACACATCGTNACCGCGANGAAGGTGTCCAGGGCGACCAGGCGGTCGAGCGTTCCGGGACCGGCGAGNAGCCGGAACATGGTGATGACGATGGCCGCGCCCAGCATCACCGCCGAGATGACCCACACGGTGTTCACGCGCGATCCCGCTTCGCTTCTCGCTGGGTATTCACGAGCCCGCCTCCCTCTCCGCGCTCGGCCTCCAGTCGGCGTCCTTCTCGAACGCCGCGATCATCAACCGCTCGATGTCGGCGACCTGCCGGTAGAACCTTGCGACGGCCTTCTCGGTACCGGCGTCGATGACGTGCACGTAGATGATCCGACGGGTCTGGTCGATCTCCAGGACGATGCCGCCGGGGATGAGGTTGAGCACGCTGACCGTCAACGCCAACACCAAGTCGGACTTGATGGCCACGTGCGCACGCAGCACGGCGCTGCGCGGTGGCGCACCCGGCTTGATTGCGAGCCACGCCACCTGCACCGACGACAACACCAGGTAGTAGGCGGTGAGCACGACCAGGCGCACCAGCGACAGCGGATGCAGCCTGCCCTCCACGGGGACTCGCGGCAGCGGCAGCAGCAGCGTGATGACCAACGCGACGGCCACGCCGCCGATCAGATTGGCCGCAGANACGTTGCCCCACAACAGGTTCCACACCAGCGTCAGCCAGCACACCACCCAGACCCGCAGCAGCACGNTTCTCGTCATGGCCGCAACACCGCCGACACGTANTGGCCGCGGTCGACCACCTCGGCCGCCGCCCGCTCGCTGAACGCGAAGATCGGACCGGCGAACACCGTCAGCGCCAAACCGACGGCGATGAGCGCCGCCGTCGGCGCCACCATGCCAACCGGCATCCGTCCGACGTCGTCGCGGTCGGCGTGGGCGATGTCCTCCTCGGAGTCGTCGATCAGGGAAGACGGGGAGACGTCGGCCAGGTTGCCCTCGGGNGCGTCCGCGCGGGCCCGCCAGAACGCCTTNGTCCACACCCGGGCCATNACGTAGAGCGTCAGCAGGCTGGTCACGACGCTGCCGCCGACCAGCGTCCAGGCCAGCACCGACGCGTCCTGCGTGCCGGCCTCCAGCAGGGCGACCTTCCCGATGAAGCCGGAGAACGGCGGGATGCCCCCGAGGTTGAGCGCGGGGATGAAGAACACCAGGGCNAGCAGNGGGCTCGCGGCGGCCAGCCCCCCGAGGCGCTGCAGCGTCGACGCACCGGCCTGACGCTCGATCAGGCCGACGACGAGGAAGAGCGTGGTCTGCACGACGATGTGGTGCGCGACGTAGTAGATCGCACCGGACATCCCGAGCTGATTGCCCACCGCGATGCCGAACACCATGTACCCGATGTGGCTGACCAAGGTGAAGGAGAGCAGACGCTTGATGTCGCTCTGCGCGATCGCGCCGAAGATGCCGACCAGCATGGTGACGAGCGCGGCCACCATCAGCACGTCGTCGAGTGCCCCACCGGGGAACAGCAGCGAGTGCGCCCGGATGATCGCGTAGACGCCGACCTTGGTGAGCAATCCGGCGAAGACGGCGGTGACCGGCGCCGGGGCCGTCGGGTAGGAGTCGGGCAGCCACGTCGAGAGCGGGAACACCGCGGCCTTGATGCCGAACGCCACCATCATCACGGCGAACATCGCGCCGCGTGTGCCCGACGGAATGTCCTCCAGCCGCACCGAGAGCTCGGCCATGTTGAGGGTGCCCGTGGCCGCGTAGATCATCGCCAGGCCGATCAGGAAGATCAGCGAGGACACCATCGACACCATCACGTAGGCGATGCCGGCGCGGACCCGGTCGGTACTGGCGCCGATGGTCAGCAGCACGAAGCTCGCCGACAACAGCACCTCGAAGCCGACGAACAAGTTGAAGAGGTCACCGGCGAGGAACGCGGTGCACACGCCCGCGGACAGCACCAGGTAGGTCGGCAGGAAGATCGACACCGGTTGGCGTTCGTCGCCGTCGCGGATGCCCTGACCGATGGCGTAGAACACGACGGCGAGCAGCACGATCGCCGACACCAGCAGCATCAACGACGAGAGCCGGTCGACCACCAGGGTGATGCCCAGCGGTCCCATGCCGGGCACGCTTTGACCCCAGCCGCCGACGTGCACGGCGATGGTGCCGTCCCGGTCGGCCAGGTAGACCAGCGCCGCGCAGACCGCGACCACGGCGGCCAACGCCGCCACCGCGATCGTGCGCTGCAGCCTCGGGCGGCGGCCCGCGAACAGGGTGACGGCCGCGGCGAGCGTGGGGATGAGGACGGGCAGCGGTGTGAGTACCGAGGGCAGGGACGGGTTCATCGCGACCCCTCGTGCCCGGGGAGTGCGTCCAGTTCGTCGGGCGCGTCGGTGTCGCGCGCCGGATCGTGGGTGACGAGGTCCTCGTCGATGGCCCCGGCCGACATGTCCGACAACTCCGAGACTCTGGTGTCCTCGGGGTCGTTGGCGACGTCCTCCTCGCGGGACAACCGGTACGAGCGGTAGGTCAGGGCCAGGACGAACGCGGCGATGCCCATCGAGATGACGATGGCGGTCAAGACCATGCCCTGGGCCAACGGGTCGGCGGTGGTGGTCTTGCCGTCGCTCGTCCGCCCGCGGATTGGGGGATTGCCCGCGGGCCCGCCGACGGTGAGGATCAGGAGGTTGACGGCGTTGCCAACCAAGAGCAGCCCCAACAACATTCGCGTGAGGTTGCGCTCCAGCAGCAGGTACACCCCGGCGGTGGTGAGGCCGCCGATGAGGATCAGTGGCACGACGTCGACGACGGTGGAGGTCATCGGCGGGCCGCCTCGTTGTGTTGGGCCATCTCCACGTCGACGCGGGCGCCGAGGCTGCGCAGGACGTCGAGGACCAGGCCGACGACGATCAGGTAGACGCCGGCGTCGAAGAACAGGGCGGTGACGAGCTTGATGTGCCCGAGCACGGGCACGTCCAATTCGAAGACGGCCGAGGACAACACCGGGGCGCCGAGGAACAGGGAGGTGACCGCNGTTCCCGCCGAGAGCGCGAGTCCGACGCCGAGCACCTTGCCCGCGTCGACCGGAAGCGCCTCGCCGAGTTCGAAGCGCCCACCGGCCAGGTAGCGCAGCACCAGCGCAAGACCGGCGGTCAGGCCGCCGGCGAAACCGCCGCCGGGGGTGTTGTGCCCGGCGAAGAAGAAGTAGAACGACAGCACCATGATCAGCGGGAAGATGATCCGCGTCGCCACCTCGAGCACAAGCGACCGGTAGCGGGGATCACGCAGCTCACTGCCTCGCAGCCAGGTGATGTCGCCGACGGCGGGGCTGGTGGGAAGCGCCGGGATGCGACCGATGTCGGGCTGACCGGCGTCGCGAAGGTCTCTGGGCACCCGGGGTGCGCTGCCGAAACGTCTGTTGCGGAACACCATTGACGCCACACCGGTCGCCGCCACCAGGAGCACCGAGATCTCGCCCATGGTGTCCCACGCGCGGATGTCGACCAGCAACACGTTGACGGTGTTGGCACCCTGCCCGCGGTAGTAGGCCGCGTCGGGTAACAGGTCGGCGATCGGCCGGGTGGTGCGGGCCGCCATCGCGAACGCCGCCAGCGTGGTCACGGTCGCGCCGACGGCCAGCGACAGAGCCAGGCGTGGCAGCCGGTGACGGCCGATGTTGCCCTGATCGGCCTCCGCGGGCAGGGTCCGCAGGACGAGGACGAAGATGACCAGGGTCAACGTCTCGACGAGGAACTGGGTCAGCGCGAGGTCGGGTGCACCGTGGAAGACGAAGATGGCACCGCAGCCGTACCCCGTCACGCCGACGACCAGCACGGCCGCGAGCCGGTTGCGCAGGATCGTCGCACTGATGGCGGCAGCGAGGATCACCAGGCCGACGACGGCCTGCAGCGGCGAGTCCCACAGCCTGAGCTCCGGTCGGTCGCGGGCGCCGAGCAGCAGCATGGTCGTCGGCAGCAGCACCAACGTGGAGAGGATGACGGCCTGCGTGGCGGGGATCGATCCGCGCTGGGTGAGTGCGGTGAGCCGGACTGCGAAGACGTCGGTCTCGCGGATCACCGCGTCGTAGATGCGGTCGGCGTTGCCCAGCGGTAGGTAGCCCAGGCGGGCCCGGCGCAGACGGTTGCGGCCGAAGAAGGCCACGACGCCCGCGGCCAGCACCAAGATCGACAGCAGCAGTGGCACGTTCACGCCGTGCCACAGCGCGAGGTGGTAGCCGGCCTCGGGGGCCAAGTCGTCGGCGTACTCGGCCAGCACGTGGTCCAGCCCCGTCGGCCAGACGCCGAACGCCAGGCCGGCCAGCGCCAGGATGGCCGGCGGGACGAGGAATGTGACTGGGGGACGGTGCATCTCGGCCACGCGCTGGCTGGGCTCGGACCTGCCCTTGCGGGCGAAGGCGCCGTAGATGAACCGCAGGCTGTAGATGGTGGTGAAGACCGATCCGAAGACCACGCCGCCCACCACCCACGGCGCGGTGGCACCGAGTGCGGCGCTGTCGGCCAGCGTCGCCAGGTCGGCTTCCTTGGCGACGAAGCCAAGGAACGGGGGCAGGGCGGCCATGCTCGCCGTCGCGCCGATGGCGATGATCAGCAGGGGCCGGTGACGATCGCCGAGCCAGGCCAGGCGGCGGATGTCGCGGGTTCCGGTGGCGTGGTCGACGATGCCGACGACCATGAACAGCGCGGCCTTGAACATGGCGTGGGCACACAGCATGGCCAGGCCGGCGAGCATCACGTCGCGGCCGCCGACGCCCACCATGAGGGTGATGAGGCCGAGCTGGCTGACGGTGCCGAAGGCGAGGATCAGCTTCAGGTCGTACTCCCGCACGGCCCGCCATCCGGCGAGCAGCATCGTCGCCAAGCCGAGGGTGACGATCATCGGTCGCCAGGCGGGCGAGTCGGCGAAGCCGGGCGTCAAGCGCGCGACGAGGTAGACGCCGGCCTTCACCATCGCCGCGGCGTGCAGGTACGCGCTGACCGGGGTCGGTGCGGCCATGGCCCCGGGCAGCCAGAAGTGGAACGGCACCAGGGCGGACTTGGACACCGCGCCGATCAGCATCAGGACGATCGCGACGCTCGCGGCGAGACCCGTCGGCGGTGCCTCGACCAGCTCGGAGAGGCGGTAGGTGCCTGCCAGCTCACCGAGGATGATGATGCCGACCAGCATCGCCAGGCCACCGGCGGTGGTCACCAGCAGGGCCTGTGTGGCGGCCCGGCGGCTGGTGGCGCGCTCGGCGTAGTGGCCGACCAGCAGGAACGACAGGACGGTCGTCAGCTCCCAGAACAGGTACAGCATCAGCATGTTGTCACTGATGACGAGCCCGAACATGGCGCCGGCGAAGGCGACCAACTCGGCGGCGAAGCTGGGCAGCCGGCGTTCGGTGTGACCGTCGTGGTGGTGGAAGTACTCGGCGCAGTAGAACAGGACCAGCGCGCCGACCGCGAGGACGAGCACGCTCATGATCGCGGCCAGAGCGTCGAAGCGGAACGTGATGTCCATCGACAGCTCGGGCACCCACTGAACGTGCACCGTCTGCTCACCGTGGCCGGGCCAGTTCATCGCGACCCACGGCAGCGACCCGAGCGGGACCACGGCCAGCGCGTAGAAGGCGCGTCGCCCCCAACGCTGCACGAGGACGGGCGCCACCAGGGCAGCCACCGCGTGGGCGTAGAGAATGGCGAGCATGGCACTCCGGTTCTGGTCGAGCGCTGGCCGCGCGTCAGCCAAGTGGGGTGTCAGCCGTCTAAGGCTATGTCTGTCCCTAGTTTACGGGGGCGTGCGCGAGCCACTTACCAGCGGGCGAACCGACCCGGTTGAATGAGGTCATGGGACATGACGACAAGGTGGCCAGCGCGACCCTCGACATCGCCGCGCCGGCCGACCGCATCTTCGAACTGATCGCCGACCCGGCCAGGCAGCCGACGTGGGACGGCAACGACAACCTCGCGGAGGCGGCCGAGGGCCAGCGCGTACACGCCGTCGGCGACGTGTTCACGATGATGCTTCACAAGGGGGCCATGCGGGAGAATCACGTCGTCGAGTTCGAGGAGGGCAGGCTCGTTGCCTGGCGTCCGTCCGAGCCGGGCCTGGCTCCGCCCGGGCACCTGTGGCGCTGGGAACTGATGCCGCTGGACGACTCCCACACGCGCGTCACCCACACCTACGACTGGTCGGAACTGACCGACGAGAAGCGCATGGTGCGGGCTCGCGCGACCGACCGGGGCGCGCTGATGTCCTCGGTGCGGCGGCTGGCCGCGGCCGCCGAACGAGCCTGAGTCAGCGGTTCGCGGCGAAGGCGCGCAGCGCGTCGACCTGTGCCGTGTCCAGTGACGGGCGAACGGTNGTCCGCGCCTTCTCGACGTCGGCGGCGGTGACGTCGGCGGCGTCGATCGAGCGCCGCATCGCCGTGAGTGCCGACTCCCGCAGCAGCGCAACGCAATCGGCGGCGCTGTAACCGTCGAGGGTGTCCGCGAGCTCGTCGAGGTTCACGTCGGCGGCCAGCGGGATGTTCTTGCCGGCGGTACGCAGGATGTCGCGGCGCGCGTCGGCGTCGGGCGGCTCGACGAAGACCGACTTCTCCAACCGGCCCGGCCGAAGCAGGGCTGGGTCGATCAGATCCGGTCGGTTGGTCGCACCGAGGACGACGACGTCACGCAATGGGTCGATGCCGTCGAGTTCGGTGAGCAGCGCGGCCACCACCCGGTCGGTGACCCCGGAGTCGAAGCTCTGGCCGCGGCGCGGCGCGAGCGCGTCGACCTCGTCGAGGAATATCAGTGACGGGGCGGAATCACGTGCGCGGCGGAACAACTCACGCACCGCCTTCTCCGAGGAGCCNACCCACTTGTCCATCAACTCGGCACCCTTGACCGCGTGCACCGACAGTCGTCCGCTGCTGGCGAGCGCCCGCACGACGAAGGTCTTGCCGCAGCCAGGCGGACCGTAGAGCAGGACACCGCGCGGCGGCTCGACGCCGAGGCGCTCGAAGGTGTCGGGGTGCTGCAGCGGCCAGAGCACCGCCTCGGTGAGCGCCTGCTTGGTCTCGACCATGTCGCCGACGTCTTCGAGGGTGACCGAACCGACGGCGACTTCCTCGGTGGCCGACCTCGACAGGGGGCGGATCACCGACAAAGCGCCGGTCAGGTCGTCTTGCGTCAACGCCGGTGGCCGGCCGTCCGAGCTGGCGCGCGCGGCGGCCCGCAACGCGGCCTCGCGAACCACAGCGGCGAGGTCGGCGACGACGAAACCCGGTGTGCGGTCAGCGATGTCGTCGAGGGTGAGGTCGGCGGCCGGAACGCCGCGAAGGAGCACCTCGAGCAGCGCCTTGCGACTGGCGCCGTCGGGCAGGCTGAGCCCCAGCTCGCGGTCGCACAGGTCCGGTGCCCGCAGTCGAGCGTCGACGGCGTCGGGCACCGCGGACGTCGCGACGAACGCCACCCCCGGCGTGGCCACCGCCGCACGCAACTCGGCGAGGATCAGGGTGGCGACGGGCTCGGCCGCAGCGGGCAACAGCGCGTCGACGTCGGTGACGAGCAGCACGCCGCCGCCGTCGCGAAGCGTGGCGACCGCAGAGGCGACCCGCGACGCGCGGTCCTCGGCGCGCAGCGCGCCGACCTCCGGGCCGTCGAGCTCGACGAGTCGGCGTTGCGCGCAGACCGCGCGCACCAGCGTGCTCTTGCCCACCCCGGCCGGGCCGGAGACNAGGACGCCCAAATGCGGCTTCGCGCCNAGGGTTTCGAGCAATTCGGGCTGATCGAGCGAGAGCTTGAGCCATTCGGCCAGCCGACCGGCCTGAGTGTGGGCCCCGCGAAGATCGTCCACCGAGACCGCGGGACCCGGCGCCTGCACCGTCGGTGTGGGGCGTGGCTCGGAGACGGTGTGGGCACCGGTGGGGGAGTCGGCGCCCAGCGTCGTGCCGTCGCCCCACGCCACCATCGAGTTCGGTTGCACGCTCACCGGTCCGGCGGGGTCGACACCCGTCACCGTCAGCAGCTCCGAGGTCCAGGTGATGCCCACCGATGCGGTCAGGGCGGACGACGCCTGCGACGTCGAGGTGCCGGGCCCGAGGTCACGCGGCAGCAGCGAGACGGTGTCACCGACCGTCATCACCTTGCCGAGCAACGCCAGTCGCAAGGTGGCCGACGAGATGGACTGGGTGGCCAGCTTGGAGCCGCTGACGGTCACCGACCGCGCGCCGTACACCGTCACCGGGGCGACCAGGACGGGCGCGTTCTCGCGAAGCCCGGCGTTGGACAGCGTGACGTCGTCGAGCAGTGCGGTGCCCGCCGGGGTGTCGGGACCGGCCACGCCGACGACGGCCGAGGTGGTGCGTGCCCCGGTCAACGAGACCGCGTCCCACTCCCGGATGCCCAGCGCAGCCAGCGCTTCGGGGTGCAGGCGGACGACGCCGCGGCGCGAGTCGCTGGCCGAGGTGTTCAACCGCGCGGTGAGCGACAGGCGACCCCGCGGCGGCTCGTCGAACGCGTCGGACACGAGATCGCTCACCGTCAGCCTCGCGAGCCGGGCTTGCGCAGCCCGAGCCGAGCCACCGAACGCCGGTTGGGCGCGGCGCGCCGTGCGGCGCGGCGAACTGCCCGTCGCTGTTCGGGTTTGGTGTCCCATGCCTCCGGGCGGGCGGCGACCCAGCGCTGGCTGCGGATGGTGAACGGCATGATCACCAGGTAGCCGGCGATGATCAGCAGCACCAACACGTACGGGAACAGCAGCAGTCCGGCCGCGGCGGCCGCGACCAGGATCAGCAGGATGGGCGCGGCGTTCTCGGGCACCGAGATGGCCTTCAACGCCAGCGTCGGCACCCGGCTGACCAGCAGGGCGGCGTTGGCGGCCAGCCACGCGCAGACGAACCAGTGCGACGTCCACCACCCGTGCCCGAACTGCATGTATGCCACCAGGGGGCCGATCGCCCCGACCGCGCCGCACGGCGCGGGCATGCCGGTGAAGAACTGGCGGGTGTAGGCGGGCTGCGTGTCGTCGTCGAGCAGTGCGTTGAACCGGGCCAGGCGCAACACCACGCAGACGGCGTACAGCAGGATGAAGATCCAGCCGAGCTGGGAGTTGGGCAGCAGCGTCAGGTAGACCACGAGCGCCGGTGCGACGCCGAAGTTCACGGCGTCGGCCAGGGAGTCGATCTCGGCACCCATCCGAGACTGCGCGTTCAGCGCGCGGGCGATACCGCCGTCGATGCCGTCGAGGACGGCGGCGGCACCGATCAGCGCCAACGAGATCCACGGCTTCCCGTCCAGGGCGAACTTGATGGACGTCAGACCCGCGCAGATCGCCAGGACGGTCGTCGCGCTGGGCAGGATCCGGAGACCGCGGGCGGGTTGGCCCTTGGGCCGGCTCACCCCAGCTCCGCGAGGACCGTTTCGCCGCCGATGGCTCGCTGGCCCAGTTCGACGGCCACGCGGGAGCCTTCGGGGACGTAGGTGTCCAGGCGGGACCCGAAGCGGATCAACCCGTAGGTCTCACCGAGGGCCACCTCGTCCCGCGGGTGGACCGAGCACACGATGCGGCGCGCGATCAGACCGGCGATCTGCACGGCCGCCACGTCGACGCCCTCGACGGTGCGGAACCACACCGCGTTGCACTCGTTGAGTTCGCTGGCGGAGTCCTTGTCCGCCGACTGGAACTGCCCGGGCCGGTACTTGACGGTGACCACCTCGCCCGCGACGGGTGCCCGCTGGACGTGGGCGTCGAAGATCGACAGGAAGATGCTGATCCGGGTCATCGGCACGTCGGGCATGCCGAGTTCGGCCGGCGGTCGGACGCCCTCGATGAGGGTGACCAGGCCGTCGGCGGGTGCCACCACGACACCAGGACGGGTGGGCGGCACGCGCGGCGGGTGCCGGAAGAACAGTGCGCATGCGCTTGCCGCGGTCAGGCCCGCGGTGCGCACCCATCGGTGCTTGCGACCGGCGGCGGCGACGCCCAGCCCACCTGCGATGAACGGCAGGCCGGCGGCGTGAATCGGCGGGACGGTGGAACGGACCAGCTCAACGAAGCGGGCGATCTCGGACTCGTTGGCGGCATCGGCGGGTCGCGCGGGTCTGGCCATCAGAACTCAGATCCTACGTGGTCAGCTCAGGTCCCATACCTGCACCGGCGATCCGGCCGGCAGTTCGGTGACGTCCTCGTCGATCTCCAACAAGCAGTTCGCCGACGCCAGCCAGCGCAGGTGATGCGATGCGGGCGGCCCGTAACTGGTGACCGTCGTGGTGCCGGAGCCGTCCTCGACTGCACCGAGCACGCCGCGCCGGAATTGCCGTCGCCCCTTGGGGGAGGTCACCGTTTCGGCCAGGGTGGCCGAGAGGTGGGGACGGCCGGGATGCGGAATGCCCATCGCCGCACGCAACGGCTCGCGGATGAACACCTCGAAGGAGACCAGCGCGCTGACCGGGTTGCCCGGCAACGTCACGATCGGGGTCCCCGCCACGACGCCCGACCCCTGCGGCATGCCCGGCTGCATGGCGACCTTCACGAACTCGACCTCGTCGGCCAAGGAGTCCTTCACCACCTCGTAGGCGCCCGCACTGACGCCGCCGGTGGTGATCACCAGATCGGCGTCGCGGGCGTGCCTCTGCAATTCGGCCCGAAAGAGGTCGACGTCGTCCTCGGTCATCGACGAGGTCACCACGTCGGCCCCCGCGTCGCGCACGGCGGCGGCCAGCATGACGGCGTTGGACTCGTAGATCTGCCCGGGCCGTAGCGGCGTGCCGGAGGCCACCAGTTCCGATCCCGTCGACATCACCAGAACGCGTTGGCGCGGAACCACTTTCACCGAGCCCAACCCAAGGGCGGCGATCAGGCCAAGGGCGGCGGGGGTGAGCACCTGCCCGACGCGCAGCACCGTCGTGCCCGCGGTGACGTCCTCGCCCGCGCGTCGGACGTGCTGCCCGGGTGTCACGCTCGTGCGGATCGACACGGTCTCCGTCGACCCGTTGGTGGCCTCGACGGGTACGACGGCCGTGGCGCCGGTGGGCATCGGTGCGCCGGTCATGATGCGGTGTGCGCTTCCGGGCGCCAAGACCAGTGCGTCGGTGCGACCGGCCGGAATGTCCTCTGCCACAGGCAGTTCGACCGGGTGGTCCTCGGTGGCGGCGGCGATGTCCTCGGCGATCACGGCGTAGCCGTCCATCGCGGAGTTGTCGAAGCCGGGCAGCGCGAGCGGCGCCACGACGTCCGCGGCCAGGACGAGGCCCAGCGCGTCACCCAGGGCGACGTCGACCGGGTCGCGCGGGGTGATCAGACCGGCGACGACCCGCTGGTGTTCGGCGACGGACCTCATACCGGATAGCTCGTGCCGGTGAGCTTCTCGGACACAGTCCACAGCCGAGCCTGAACGTCCTGGTCGTGGGACTGCTTGCTGGACTCGACCCGTTTCGGGTGCCCGCGCAGCTCGCGGATGCCGTCGGGGCCGTAGTACTCCGCGCCGCGCACGGCGGGGTCGGTGGCGGCCCGCAGCGTGGCCAACGCTCCGATCTCGGGGCTGTTGGTCACCAGGCCCGCCAGTGCGCTGAAACCGGGCAGGCTCGAACCCGGGATGTGCCGCATGAGTTCGGTGTTGGAGATGCCGGGATGTGCGGCCACCGCGATCGTCGACTCGTCGTGCGCGGCGAGCCGGCGGTTGAGTTCGTAGGTGAACATCAGGTTNGCCAGCTTCGACTGCCCGTANGCGGCGACGCGGTTGTACTTGCGCTCCCACTGCAGATCGTCGAAGTGGATGGCCGCCTGGATGGTGTGCGCGATGCTGGCCACCGCCACCACGCGCGATCCCTCGACGGGCAACAGGTTCTCGAGCAGCAATCCGGTCAGCGCGAACGGGCCGAGGTGGTTGGTGCCGAATTGCAGCTCGAAACCGTCGGGGGTGGTCTGCTTCGGCGGATACATCACCCCGGCGTTGTTGATGAGCAGGTCGATGCGGGGGTAGGCGCTCCTGAGCTCGTCGGCGGCCGTGCGCACCGAGTCCAGCGAGCCGACGTCGAGCCGCTGCACGGTGACGTCGGCGCGCGGCGCCTGCGCCTGCAACCGGGCCGCCGCCGCCTTGCCCTTGTCGACGTCGCGCACCGCCATGACGACGTGCGCGCCGCGGGTCGCGAGGACCAGCGCCGTCTCGTACCCCAGACCGGTGTTGGAGCCGGTCACGACGGCGACTCGGCCGCTTTGGTCGGGTACGTCGGCGGCCGTCCACGTGGCGTGTGAGCTCATGGGCAGACCATACTCACCGTGATGGTCACCCTCGTCGACCCCGCCAACCCGCCGAGCCGCAAGGCGCCGATGGTGTGGGCGCTGGCGGCGGCGATTCCGTGGGCGGTGCTCGCAGCAGTTCAGGTCGCGTGGCTCGTCGTCGACCGGAGGAGTCCCGGCTGGCTGCACGCCGCGGCGGCGGTGCTCACGGTGCTCGGTGTGGTGACGTTCGTGGTGGTGGCCCCGCTGTGGCGGTACCGGGTGCANCGCTGGGNCGTCTCACTCGACGTCGCGACGCCTGCGGTGTTCACCAGGACCGGCTGGTTGGTGCAGGAACGTCGCATCGCACCGATCTCCCGGGTGCAGACCGTCGACGTTCANCGCGGCCCGCTGGACCGAATCTTCGGACTGGCCAACGTNACCGTGACGACCGCGTCCTCGGCAGGGGCGGTGCGCATCGTCGCGCTGGACGTCGAGGTCGCCGACCGGATCGTGGCCCAGTTGACCGACGTCGCCGCGAT
>Ga0055540_1001197_pt1 | contig 16000 bp, 20 predicted proteins | sample AraplaCvi_mMS_r2_2_FD_55040 | JGI IMG/M metagenome (GOLD analysis project Ga0055540, IMG submission 55040) | Arabidopsis root microbial communities from North Carolina, USA - plate scrape MF_Cvi_mMS_r2 | ecosystem: Host-associated > Plants > Roots > Endosphere | place: USA: North Carolina
TGGAAGAAGCAGTAGCCGAACGTGTCGTAGCCGGTCAGCCAGTACATGCTTTCCTGGGCGAAGATCAGCAGCGCATCCAGTTTTTCGGCACGCATCTTCTCCGTCAGCCGCGTCAGCCGGTCGGCGTATTCGCTCCTCTCGAAATGCAGGGCCATATCAATTCTCCCGAAGTGCGATTGCTGAAATCTGACGGCCGTAATCCGGCTCTTTGGCATGGGTGGTGCGGCGGTAGGAATAGAACCTCTCCGCATCCGGATAGGTATCCAATCCGAGGCTTTCGGCCCGAATACCNGCCTGCNTCAGCCGCCGGATGGTCAGCGACGGCAGGTCGAACATAGAATGNCCCGCATTCGATGACGGTGTGAAGAAGGTCTCGTAGGACGGATCGTGTTCCAGGAACCGGTCGACGAATTCCGGGCCGACCTCGTAGCTCGCCGGGCCGATCGAGGGGCCGAGGATCGCGGTAATGTTGTGGCGCTCCGCCCCGAGCGAAATCATCGCCTCGATGGTGTTTTCGAGCACGCCGGTGAGCGCGCCCTTCCAGCCGGCATGGGCCGCGCCGATCACGCCGTTTTCGCCGTCGGCGAACAGGATCGGGCCGCAATCGGCCGCGAGCACGCCGAGCGCCACGCCCGGCACGTTCGTCACCATCGCATCGACCTTCGGCCGTTCGCCGGCATAGGTCTCGTCGACCACGAAAACGTCGGGAGAATGGACCTGGTGGACTGTCGCGAGCTTTTCGACAGGCAAGCCGAACCAGGCGGCGACCCGGGTGCGGTTTTCGATCACNTTCTCGCGGTCGTCATCCGAGCCGATGCCGACATTCAGGCCGGCGTACAAGCCTTGAGAAACACCGCCCTTGCGGGTGAAGAAACCGTGGCGGATGCGGGCGCCGGCCCTGTCCTTCAACAGGGGGCTCTCGATCGGCGTCGGCACGGGTCTGTCCTGCATCGGCGGTTTCTATCCTGTTGATTTCAAGGGGTTTTGGGCAGGTTTTCAGGGTGCGCCTGCTGCTTCGATCTCGTGCGAGAGTGGCGCAAGGGAAGGGCGGATGTCAATCCGTTGCTGCCCGCACCTTATTCCACAGCCCGGAAGGGCATCAGGTTGAGCGCCGGGCTCGACACCGCGATGACCTTGAACAATTCGCCCATCTTGCCGGCACCTTCGCCGGCCAGCCGGTCGACGGCGGCGGCGATCAGCCGCTGTTCGGTCGGCTCCTTGTCCTTGGCGAGCGCACTGGCCCGTTCCGCAAGGCCGAGGCCGAACAGGAAATCGCCCTGGTGCAGGCCGCCGTTGAGATGCACGCCCATGGAGACGGCAATACGGGCGAGGTCCTCGAAGTCCACATGGCTGGTCAGATCCGCCTCGCCGGGATTTTCAAGCGGCGGGTCGTAGTCGTGGTGGCGGACAGCCTGCAGCGTATCGCCGAAGCCGGTGACGAGGTGGCCGTAGTCGATGATCAGCGCCGTGCCGCCGAAGCTGCGCAAGCGTTCGCACAGCGTCAGCATGACCGCCTGGCGGGCCGGCGACAGCTCGAAGATGGTGCCATCCGGAATGCCGGCGGCCGGCGAGGGCAGGAGCTGCGGATCGAGTGTCGCGACGCCGGCGGCAAAGCCCAGTTCATCCTCGGCGGTCAGGCCCACGAGACGTTCGCGGAAACCGGTGGGCGTCTTGACGAACTGGCGGATCGGGATCGCGTCGAACAATTCGTTGGCGGCGATCAGCGTGAAGCCGTCGGGGACTTCCTCGAAGCTGTCATGCCAGGAAACCTTGGTGGAGAAGGCTTCGAGCGTGATGCGCTGGACGCCGCGCAGGCGCTCGCTGGTCTCGACCAGATGCACATGCAGGTCTTCGAAAAGCGGCGGCGCGATGCGTTTGATCACCCGCAGCATGTCGGCCATCATCGTGCCGCGGCCGGGGCCGATCTCCACCAGCCGGACGCCGGTCGGCGTGCCGTGCTGCTGCCAGGCATGCACCATGAANACGCCGATCATCTCGCCGAACAANTGGCTGATTTCCGGNGCGGTGATGAAGTCGCCGTGGCGGCCGAAGGGCTCACGGGTNCGGTAGTAGCCGTATTCCGGATCGGCCAGGCAGAGCGCAAAATAATCGGTGACGCTGATCGGACCGTTGGTGCGGATCAGGGTCTTGATCTTTTCGGTCAGAGGAGTGCTCAACGGGCGCCTCCCTCAAGCCTTTGCCGCGGACGTTACCGCCGCGCGGGCCCTGACGATCGCCCACAGGCCGGCAGCGATCATCGGCAGCGACAACACCATGCCCATCGTCAGCCAGCTCGTGCCGAGCAGATATCCGAGCTGTGCGTCAGGTTCGCGGAAGAATTCCACGAAAATACGGCAGAGCGCATAACCCACGACGAAGGTCCCGGCGATGGTGCCNGGGATCTTCANGGCCTTGAAACGGAAGATCATCAGGGCAAGGACGAGCACGAGCACGATGCCTTCGAGCCCGGCTTCNTAGAGCTGGCTCGGGTGGCGCGAGAAAGGCCCGCCGGTCGGAAAGACGACCGCCCAGGGCGCGTCGCTGAGGCGTCCCCACAGTTCGCCGTTGATGAAATTGGCGATGCGGCCGAAGAACAGGCCGAAGGGCACGACCGCGGCGACCGTATCGAACATGCTCCAGACCGGAATGGCATTGCGGCGGGCGAAGATGATCATGGCGATCGTCGCACCGATGAAGCCGCCATGGAAGGACATGCCGCCGTTCCAAATCTCGATCGCGCGGATCGGATTTGCGGCCACTGCCGCCAGATCGTAGAACAGGATGTAGCCGATACGGCCTCCAAGCACGATGCCGGCCGCGACCCAGACGAGAAAATCGTCGAGCTGGGCTGCGGTTATAGGCGACTGATCGTTTCTCCACAGCGAGGCGTTCGCCGCCAGCCGGCGCGCATAAAACCAGCCGAGCATGATGCCGGCGACATAGGCGAGCCCATACCAATGGATGGCGAGCGGGCCGATGGAAAAGGCCACCGGNTTGATGTTCGGGAACGGCATCAGAGCGAAAAGATGAAGCGCTTCGTACAAGTTACAGGGTTCCCACCTAACGGTATTTCGCGGAACATGGCGTTGCGGCATTCGGCGGTCAAGATGAANCTAAGCGAGTGCTGATGCTAACGGTGGATGATGCTTGCAAGCGGACCGCGCAGGCCCTACTTGATCCTCATGAACATTCGCCGGCCGGATTGCCGGCCAGACGATATGGGAGTTCAAAACCATGGCAACCGGCACGAACCGCATTCTCGACGATTTCGCGCGGCTGATGACCGATGCCGCCGGCGCCGCCCAGGGCGTGCGCAAGGAGGTCGAAACCGCATTCCACGCCCAGGCCGAGCGCTTCCTCAACAGCATGGATATCGTCAAGCGCGAGGAATTCGAGGCCGTCCGCGAAATGGCCGCCCGCGCCCGCGACGAGAACGAAGCGCTGAAGGCGCGGATCGAAGCACTGGAAGCGAAGCTTTCGGCGCAGTAATTTCATTCGTCTCAATAGACCCTCTCCCGGCCCGCGGAAGAGGGTTGTGTCCCGCGCAACGCGGGAGAGGTGCGGGCGGCGGCGCCCTATTTCCAATCTTATGCAGCATCAATTGCCGATGGTGCCGTTCCGCCCCCATGCGGCATGTGGCCTAGAAGGTCCAGGAACCCTCTGCAGTCGCAAATTCCGGCTGTATGGTGGCGTCGACGACGGATTTCAATCTGCAGCCGCGGGAGGCCGTCCGTAGGCGGTCAGAATGGCAAGGATAAGCCCGGGGAAGCGAGCATCCACTTCCGAGCAACGCGAATGGTTGCTCATCTCGATGCCACGGCGCTCGCACCGGATAAGGCCGGCCTCGCGCAGAACTTTGACATGCTGCGATAGCGATGATTTGGGGATGACACGCTCGCCCAAACTGGAAAGCGCAGCGCAGTTTCCGCTCGAGCCGGCGCCTGCGATCTGCGCAAATATCGCCGCACGTTCCGGATCAGAAAGAGCGTAGAGGATTGCCTCGGGTTTTATATCCCCAATTGCTGGATGAAAGAGCGATCTCATAACTTTTATATAGGTGCACTTGAAATACAGATCAACAGTTCCGAATTTCCGAACTACGGAACAGTACCGTCGATACCGGCGGTTTCCGGGTTGAAAAGGAACGATCATGTCTAAACTTGCAGGAAAAGTGGCCGTGGTGACCGGGGCCTCAAAGGGGATCGGCGCTGCCATTGCCAAGGCGCTCGCCGCCGAGGGTGCGGCCGTCGTCGTGAATTACGCTTCGAGCCAGGCGGGAGCGGACGCCGTTGTCCAGGCCATCACCGTGGNCGGCGGCAGGGCGATCGCCGTACAGGGCGATGTTTCGAAGGCGGAACAGGCAAGGGGATTGATCGACGCTGCGGTCAACGAGTTCGGTCATCTCGACGTGCTGGTCAACAATTCAGGCATCTACGCGTTCGGCGCGATCGAAGAAATCGACGAGGAACATTATCGCCGAATGTTCGACGTGAACGTTCTGGGCGTCCTGTTCGCGACACAAGCAGCGGTCAAGCACTTTGGTGATGGCGGCAGCGTCATCAATATCTCGTCCGTCGTGACCAGTTTGGCTCCGCCTGCCTCGTCGGTCTATACCGGTACCAAGGGAGCGGTAGATGCCATCACCAGNGTGCTTGCCAATGAGTTGGGTCCGCGTAAAATCCGGGTCAACGCCATTCTCCCCGGTATGGTCGAGACCGAGGGCACGCACACCGCAGGGTTCATCGGCTCTGACTTCGAGCGCGAAGCTGTGACCCAGACTCCGCTCGGACGTATCGGTCAGCCCGATGACATCGCCAAAATCGCGGTCTTTCTGGCTTCCGACGATGCCGGCTGGATAACCGGAGAGCGATTGACTGCCAGTGGCGGTTTTCATTGATCATCAGATGTCGTGCGTTCTCTCCACAGGGGACGCGCGATGCCCACACCATAGGATGGCGACGGCCATAGTGCGGCTGTCCGGCTGCTTCGCAGCCAACGGTCGTCTGCTGCTTCCTTTGAAGGTGAGGGGCATTGGCATCGATACCACCGAAATNCCTCCGCCTGTCCCATTCCCAACCAACCGCGNCCGGAAAACCGTCGGCGTGGGCGAAGGTGCTTGATCGTTTTCCAGTGCTTCTTCCAAAAAAATGACACCCTGTGGACACTGTCAAAAAACCGAGTGTCCAGAGTCGGTTATGACTCCGTTCTGATCTGCGCTGCGAACGCGTTTGGAGATTTGGTCCTGTAAAAACCGCAGAAGGGGCTGGCAGCCGGACTCCGTCTAGGTACACTGATTTTAAAGGATGATTCGAAACGGCCTGGTAAGCTCCAGACAGGGTGACTGCGTTATTCTGGCAGCGTCGGACGATCATCGACAGTGTTGTTCCCGGTTATTGTTCGCGTGTTTTGGCGTTTTATCCGCACGAATTCGCATTCATTCCGGTCAAGAAGGTGCCGCATGAGCCTTATGGAAATGGAAATCGAACGTCAGTCGAATCCGGTCGACATGATCGAATTCGTTGCTGCCTCGAACGACTGGACGTTCGAACGGTCGGGCGAGGATGAAATCGCCATGACCGTGGAAGGCCGCTGGACGGACTACCATGTTTCCTTCTCCTGGATGGAGGAGTTCGAAGCGCTGCATCTGGCCTGCGCTTTCGATATCAAGATCCCCGATGCCCGCGTCAATGAAGTCATCCGCCTGCTGAGCCATGTCAACGGCCAGGTGCTGATGGGNCATTTCGACCTCTGGCGCCAGGAAGACGTCGTGATCTTCCGGCAGTCGCTGCTTCTGGCCGGCGGCGCCGAGCCCAACAACCAGCAGGTCGAAGTGCTGCTTTCGAGCGCGCTCGAAGCCTGCGAGGCCTATTATCAGGCGTTCCAGTTTGTCGTATGGTCGGGCATGGAGGCGAAAGCCGCCATGGAAGCCGTTCTGTTCGAAACCGTGGGCGAATGCTGATGGCCNTGGGTCAGTTGGGATCGATCATTCTGGTCGGCGCCGGCAATATGGGCGGCGCCATGCTGTCCGGCTGGCTGAAGAAGGGCGTGCCCGGCGCNTCCGTGACCGTCATCGANCCGTCGCCGTCCGATGCCATGAAAACGATGATCTCGGAGGCCGGCGCGCAACACCTCACCGTGCTGCCGCAAGGTGCATCCGCAGATATCCTGTTCCTTGCGGTGAAGCCGCAGCTTATGGACGCCGTCCTGCCGCCCTTGAAGCCGGTCCTTGGTTCCGGCACCGTGGTCGTGTCGGTCGCGGCCGGCAAGACACTCACCTATCTCGAAAAGCATCTCGGCGAAGCCGCCATGGTGCGTGCCATGCCGAACACGCCAGCGATGATCGGGCGCGGCGTGACCGGCGCCTATGCCAATCCCAAGGTCACCGGGGCTCAGCGCGAAGCGGTGCAATCGCTGCTGAAGGTCAGCGGCCCGGTGGAATGGGTATCGAGCGAAGCGGATATCGATGCGGTGACTGCCGTTTCGGGCAGCGGCCCGGCCTATGTCTTCTATCTCGTGGAGTGCATGGCGGAAGCGGGCCGCAAAGCNGGTCTGCCGGCTGATCTCGCCATGCGGCTTGCGCGCGANACCGTCTCGGGGGCAGGGGAACTCCTCCATCAGTCGCCCGACGACGCTTCCAGGCTTCGCCAGAACGTCACCTCGCCGAACGGCACGACCGCCGCAGCNCTTGCGGTTCTGATGGCGGACGACGGCATGCAACCGTTGTTCGACAAGGCGGTCGCCGCNGCCCGCAACAGAGCCGAAGAACTCGGCGCCTGAGTGGANTTCCATGGCTGAAGAGATCACCTACGGCGACTTCGAACGAGTCGATATCCGCGTCGGCACGATTGTCGAGGTCGAGGCCTTTCCGGAAGCCCGAAAGCCGGCCTTCAAGCTGAAGATCGATTTCGGCCCGGAGATCGGCATCAGGAAGTCGTCGGCGCAGATCACCGTGCATTATACGCCGGAGACGCTTCTCGGCCGGCAGGTGCTNGGCGTCGTCAATTTCCCGCCGCGGCAGATCGGCCCGTTCCGCTCGGAAGTGCTGACCCTCGGCTTCGAGGACGAAAACGGCGCGATCGTGCTGGCCGCTGTCGAACAGCCGGTGCCGAACGGCCGCAAGCTGATGTAACCGGCGCTGATGCGTCGCGCAGGTCGTCAGTGGATATCGCGGCTCTTGACGTCGCTCAGATCGAACGACCGGAACTCGACCTCGAAGCCGGCGCGTTGCGGTGAGCAGAAGGTCATGCCGACAGAGAGTTCAGTGAGTTCNGGCGGGAAATAAGCGAGCCGCGCCATGCGCCAGTCCGGCTGCANATCGGTGCGGTACTGGACGAAGAGGGCNTCGCCCATGCGGGTGACACGGACGGAGATTTCCTCGAAATCGTCGGTGAGGCGGAAGGCGGACCAGTCGGAACGGCCGTTGGTCACCACCACGCTGAAATGGCGGGCGCCGTCGGTGAATTCGATGCCGCATTTCACCCAGTGTTTTTCGTCATGGCGGATCATCAGGCCGGCCTGGTCGTAGAGCGCCTCGTAGCGGCCGGCGAAGGAAGTTTCGGCGGTGAAATCGCCGTTCCGCGTCTGGTGGAGAAAGTGACCGCTGTCGCGGTGGAAGCCGTAATAGGTGCCCTGCCAGAAATCGGTTTCAAAGCCGGAGCGGGCGATCAGCCTGCCATTCTCNTCGCGGCTTTCCGGCGGCGGGTTCAGCCAGGACATTCGGGACAGGTCGATCGGCATCGGTTCCTCGANAGATGATCAGGCGGGTACGCGCACGACGGCGCGCAGGCCGCCGCGGGGGCTGTCGGCAAGCGTGACATTGCCGCCATGGGCACGGGCGATATCCCGGGCGATCGCAAGGCCAAGCCCGGTGCCGGACGAATTGAGATTGCGGGCCTCGTCGAGGCGATAGAAGGGTTTGAAGACATCCTCGCGCGACGCGGCCGGGATGCCGGGACCGTCGTCGTCGAGGGTCAGCGTCAGCCACTTGGCGCTGTGCCTTGCATCGACATGCAGCGATTTGGCGTAGCGTTCGCTGTTGGCGACGAGGTTGCCGACAAGCCGGGTGAAGGCATTGGGACGCACGGCGATCTCGTCCTCGCCGTCGATCTCGTAGGTCATGGTCTTGCCGTGCAGGGTAAATTCCGAGCGCAGCTTTTCGAGCAGTTCGCTCAGCCGCAATTCGCCGAAATCCTCCTCCGCCTCGCCCTTTGCAAAAGCGAGGTATCCTTCCAGCATCGACTGCATGTCGTCGACGTCCTGGCCCATGCCGGAAAGTTCCGGCTTGTTGCCGGCAAGCGCCAGCTGCAGCTTGAAGCGGGTGAGGATGGTTCGAAGATCGTGGCTGATACCGGCGAGCATGGCGGTGCGCTGTTCCATCTGCCGCTCGATGCGTTCGCGCATCTGGATGAAGGCAAGGCCGGCGCGGCGGATCTCGTCGGCGCCGCGCGGCGAAAAACCATCGGTCTTCTGGCCCTTGCCGAAACTCTCGGCGGCGCTCGCCAGCGTCAGGATCGGCCGGATCTGGCCGCGCAGGAAGAGGATGGAGATGACGACCAGAACGAAGGCCGCGCCGATCATCCAGACGAGGAAAATGTGGGTGTTGGACGCGTAGGTGGAACCGCGGCGGACGAAGACGCGCAGCACCCTTGTGTCGAACTTGATGCGGATCTCGACGAGCCGGCTGTCGCCCACCGTATCGATCCAGAAGGGCATCTGGATCTGCCGGGTGATCTGGTCGGCGAGGATATCGTCGAGGATCTCAAAGAAGGGGCGGGAGCGGGGCGGCGGCAGCTGGCCGTTTTCCTCGACCGCGATGGTGAGGTTCAGCGCGTCGCTGGCGATACGGCTGATCGCATCATAATTGCTGTCCTGCGGATAGGCCTGGATCACCTCGATNATGCCGGCGATATCGCGCACCGTGCTTTCCGACAGGCGTTCGGTCACCATGCGCCAGTGCCGCTCCATGAAGACGGAGGCGACGACGCCCTGCAGCAGCAGCATCGGCAGGATGACGATCAGAAGNGAGCGCGTATAGAGGCCGGTCGGCAGGCGGCGGCGCAGCCACCGGGTCATCGGCCGCCAGCCCGGCAGGGTCAGCCGGTCCATGTCGCGCTTCAGGGGGTCGAAAAGTGCCATCCTGCCTTCAGCCTGTGCCGGNTTGCTCCGGCTAATCGATACTCAGCCTGTATCCGATGCCGCGCACCGTCTGGAGATAGACGGGGTTGGCCGGATCNTCCTCGATCTTACGCCGCAAACGATTGATCTGCACGTCGATCGTGCGCTCGCCGACTTCGGCGTCGTCACCGATCAGCTCGTGGCGAGGAATGGTGTCGCCGGCGCGCAGTGCAAACAGCAGCATGATCTCCTGTTCGCGGTCGGTCAGCCGGATCGTCTCGGCNGCCNTGCGCAATTCCTTGCGCGGGATCGAGAAGGTAAATGGCCCGAACATGATCTGCTCGATCTTCGGCGTGTCGGGCGAGGTGCTGCGGCGGAGGATATTGTTGATGCGCAGCACCAGTTCGCGCGGATCGAAGGGTTTCGACAAATAGTCGTCGGCGCCGGCTTCGAGGCCGGCGATGCGCGATTCCGATTCGGCGCGGGCCGTCAGCAGGATCACCGGNACCGTCTTCTTCTGGTAGAGCGACTGGGTAAGCGAAATNCCGGACTCGCCGGGCATCATCACGTCCAGAATGACGAGGTCGAAATGCAGGCCNTCGAGCTTGCGGCGGGCTTCCGCCGCATCGCCCGCGACGGTGACGCGAAACCCCTGTTCCATCAGGTAACGGTTGAGGAGATCGCGGATGCGGGTATCGTCGTCGACCACAAGAAGATGGGGCGCATCATCGGAAGGGGGCAGTGTCGTCATCTCGGGGGTCCCGCTTAATCCAGATCGCTGTCTATTGGCTCGATGCTTTCGTCGCGGCCGCGCATGTGGCGCAGGAATTCCTTGACCGAGGCCCGCGTGTCCGGGGTCAGCTCCTCCATGGCGCGAGCGATACGGCGCGATTGCGGCTCGGAAAGGGCGAGCGCCAGTTCCCGGCCCGCCAGCGTCGGATAGAGCCGGCGCTGGCGCCGATCCTTGGCGCCGGCCATCTGGCGAATATAACCCGATTCGATCAATTGCTTGAGGACGCGCGCAAGGCTCTGCTTGGTGATCTGCAGCGTATCGAGAAGGTCGGTGACCATCATGCCCGGCTGGCGGCTGACGAAATAGACGACCCGGTGGTGGGCGCGGCCCATGCCGATCTTGGCGAGAATGGCGTCCGGATCGGACACGAAATCACGGTAGGCGAAGAAAAGCAGTTCGATGGTCTCGAAGTCGATCTGGGCTTCATCGACTGCCGGCATGGCCGGCAGGACCTTCTTGACGGCTTTTCCCGTCGATGCGCGCGACACTCGCGTTTCCTTTCCCTTATGGCTGCTTGCCGTTCGGCCGAAGCTCTTATTTACTGATTTCACAGTGTAACCTGACGCACGTCATAAAGCGCGAACAGGCTGAACAATCAACAGCATTTGTTGGGAAGGGCGGATGCGGGCCAGCGCAAAGGGAAAGAGCGCCGTCCGGGGCGCCCTTTCCCGGGAATGTTCAATCGTAGATGTGGACGATGCGACGGGTGCCCGGATCGACGAGCACGGGCCGGTCGTTGACCACCACATAATCGTAGTCGTAGTCCGGCACCTGCTGGACCACCACGCCGGGCGGCAGCGTGGTGCCGATTGCCACTTCGTTGCGGACATAGACCGGCTGGGCCGGATGCTCCTCGATATAGCCGATGACGGTTTCCGGCGGCTCTACGGCTTCCACGGCGCCGACGGGTCCAAGCAGAATATCTCCCTGGCCGGGCACGGGTGCCGGGGGAGCGATGCTTGCCGTCGTCTCGTAGGTCACGGTCGGGACTTCATATTGGGTGCGATACTGCTCTACCGCGACCGGCGCGCCGTTGTGGCGGATGGTCAGGTATTGCGCATAGACCCAGCCGCGCATGCCGTTGACATCGATGCGGCACCATTTGCTGCCCTCGAGGCAGCCATCCATCATGGCCGGGCTGCCGCGGGTGGCAAGGCCGATTTCGGGATAGTTCTGGCCGGGACCGGAGCGGACGATGATGTCCGAAGCGGTGGTGGTTGTCATCTGCGCCTGGGCGGGCAGGGCGAGCGCCGAAAGGACGGCGCCGAGGCCCAGCCAGGTCAGGTTCCGGCACTTCAAATCCGGGCGTTTCAACCAAGTCGTCATGGATTTTCTCCTCATGTTGACTGGCGGGGTAACCCCGGCGTGTCCGGGTGGTTCCGCCGGAGGTGGCTGGAACCCGCAGGCTGTGGCGGGAGCGCAACAGGTCGAAAGAAGGCAGGGAACCTTTCTCCCGCCAGTCCATTGATCCCGCCACAAGCACCGGAGAGAGCCCATGACGACCCAGATGACGACCGCGCAGACCTTTGCCGCACTCCCGCCGATCACGATGGAAACCTCAAGCCCGGCAAACCCGCTGAAAGGTGTTCTGGTGACGGTTTTTGCGCTGAAGATCGTGATTGCCGCCTTCCTGATCGCCACCGTATCCCTCTCGCCGCCGGTTGCCGCCGAGGCGCACAACACGACCCTCGCCTCGAATTGATCTTTTCGGCTGAAATGCCTTCCGTTTAGCGGTATACCCCGCCGGATATTATCGCTTGAGACCGAGGCATCATGGGCAAGTTACAGGCCGGTATCATTCCGGTGACGCCATTCCAGCAGAACTGCACCATCCTTTTCGACGACGAGACCAAACAGGGCGTGGTCGTCGATCCGGGCGGCGACGTGCCGACCATTCTGCAGGTCATCCAGGAAAACGGTATTGCGCTTACGGAAATATGGCTGACACACGGGCATATCGACCACGCAGGCGGCGCCGACGAATTGCGCGAGGCCTTGGGCATCCGGGTGATCGGGCCGCACGAGGCCGACCTGCCACTCCTGCAGCGGCTGGAGACGCAGGCGGAAAAATTCGGGGTCAAGATGGCGGCGCGCAACGTCGTGCCGGACCGCTGGCTCAACGAGGGAGACACGGTCTCGTTTGGCGACCACGTGTTCGAGATCTTCCATTGCCCGGGCCACGCGCCGGGTCATGTGATCTACTACAACCGCGCGCAAGGTTTCGCGCATCTCGGCGACGTGCTGTTCAACGGTTCGATCGGTCGTACCGACCTGCCGGGCGGGGATCACGATACGCTGCTCGCCTCGATCCGCGACAAGGTTCTGCCGCTTGGCGACGAGGTCGGATTCATCTGCGGCCATGGGCCGGGAAGCCGGATCGGCGACGAACGGCGCACCAATCCGTTCCTGCGNGGNCTCGGCGCGCCGGAGCCNCAACACAGCTCGACCAAAAATACGTCGATTTAAAAAAAACCCGGCATCACTGCCGGGCTTCAACTCGAAATGGAAAGCCTCCGGAGAGGCTTAACCGGCGATCTGCAGGTTNACGGCCTTGGGGCCTTTGCCGCGACGATCCGGTTCCGTGTCGAAGCTCACTTTCTGGTTTTCCGACAATCCGGACAGGCCGGAAGCCTGTACGGCAGAGATATGAACAAAGATATCGGCGCCACCATTGTCAGGCTTGATAAAGCCGAAGCCTTTGTCGGTATTGAAGAATTTTACAGTGCCAGTCTCGGCCATGCAGCAGGTCCTTTTCTCTCTGTCCGTGTTCAGCGGCGGACAGCATCATAGTGTAGCCCCGAAGGGCGGCGGCAGGCAGCTTTAAGAAAGGGTCCCTGTCTTTACCGCGATGACCGGCAGGAATTGCTTTGAAATCTCCGCCCCCGGCCTATCGCCCGAAGTCTTAGCGCCTTCGGAACGCGTCATTATAGGTCTTCCCATGCTCGTAAATTGCCCGAACTTGCACAGAGTGCTGTGTTTATCGAAAATTGGCAAGAAAAAGTTTTTTGAACCATCGCCACAATGAGAAATTGCAAATTGCCGGAACGCCTGAAAATGCGGGGTTTGCGCCTTTCCATCGCGCCTCCGCGACCCAATTCATCGCTGGCAATGCTTTGTTTACCCTATTCTGTGCCATTTTGGCGCAAATGNCGCGAAAAGAAAAAAATTCGTCGCTCATGTATTTTGGGGGCGCGTCAGAGGACCTTGCGCGNAGTCCTTGAGGACCCNCGGCGGCGGTCGATCGTTGCGTAAAAGCCCTGGCTTGCCGCCTTATTCGCCGCCGGATTGCCGGCGGCCGAAGGTGCGGGCGGGTCTGGCGAATACCGGCTTGACGAGGACCGGAGGAGGGGGCGCGGCGGCGGCCCTGCTGGCACCCAGCGTGATGTCGCTAGAACCCGTGTGGAGCGGCGCAAGGTCGGCGAGGTTTTCCGGAAAGCTCTCGTTGAATGTCGTCGGTGCGAGTTCGGGCCTGGCAAGGGCATAGCCCTGCATCAACGGCACGCCGAGTTCCTCGCAGAGATCCACCTGCCACACTTCTTCGAGCCCTTCGAAGATCGGCTCGATACCGTCGTCGAGCATCTGGCCGACGATGACGCGCAGCAGCGCCAAACCGGCGGAATTGTCGAGGAAGTCGCGGACCCAGGCGGCCTCGAACTTCACATAGTCCGGCCTGATGCGCTTCAGCCGATCGAGGTCGGAATCGCGCGCGCCGTAATCGTCGATGGCGATGCGGAAGCCGACTGCCCGCATGTGTTCGGTAAAGGCGACGACGATATCGTCGGCCGCGCCCGATCTTTCGGAGATTTCGCAGACGATGCGATCCGGTGCGAGGCCGGCTTCGTGGCTGGCGACCTTGATGCGATCGACTTCCTGACGCATTTCGTGGGGCGTGCGGAAGAGGCCGGGATGGAATTTGACGAAAATCCGGGCGCGCGCGCGGTTCAGCCGGCCAGTGTTGAGGATGTGGATGGTGCGCAGGATGCTGTCGACATCGGCCATGTCGACCGGGGAGACGAGCGGAAAGAACTCGGCCGGCGAGACAGGTTCGGCGTCGCGGGAGGCGCGCAGCAGGCCTTCGAAGGCTTCTATCTCAAGGCCGCTGTCAGGCGTCGACCGAAAGATCGGCTGCAGGGCCGATTGCAGCAGGAAGGGGCCGTAGATGGTGGAGAACGACCCGTTGTCGCTGCGAACCAGATTGGCGAAGATGCTTCTCGGCGTCATGCCTGTGTCCGTCGTTTCCGTTATCCCTCCCTCCTGGTTGTAGCATTCAAGGGTTACGTGGTTGTAAAGAAGGTTTCGAAGGTTTTAATCAGCTTCTTTCATGGCTCACATTCAAGCTTTGTGCTTGAAACGGCGTCACAGTTTAGACATAGAGCGTACGGGCGGTTTTCGGCGCGCGATGCCGCCTTGTTCAACAGCTCTTCAGGACGAAGATTATGGCCTTTCTTGCCGACGCACTTTCCCGCGTAAAGCCCTCTGCCACCATCGCCGTTTCCCAGAAAGCCCGCGACCTGAAAGCAAAGGGCCGCGACGTGATCGGGCTCGGCGCAGGCGAGCCGGATTTCGATACGCCGGAAAACATCAAGAAAGCCGCCATCGACGCGATCAATCGCGGCGAGACCAAATATCCGCCGGTTTCCGGCATTCCGCAGCTTCGCGAGGCGATCGCCCGGAAGTTCAAGCGCGAGAACAATCTCGATTACACGCCGGCCCAGACGATCGTCGGTACCGGCGGAAAGCAGATTCTTTTCAACGCCTTCATGGCGACACTGAACCCGGGCGATGAAGTGATCATCACCGCGCCCTACTGGGTTTCCTATCCGGAGATGGTTGCCATCTGCGGCGGCACGTCCGTCTTCATCAAGGCGAGCCAGGAAAACAACTTCAAGGTGACCGCGGCCGATCTCGAAAAGGCGATCACGCCGAAGACCAAGTGGTTCCTGTTCAACTCGCCGTCCAATCCCTCGGGCGCTGCCTATACCCATGACGAGCTGAAGGCTCTGACGGACGTACTGTCAAGCACGAGCACGTCTGGGTGCTGACCGACGACATGTACGAGCACCTGACCTATGGCGACTTCAAGTTCGTCTCTCCGGCGGAAGTGGAGCCGAAGCTCTATAACCGCACGCTGACGATGAACGGCGTTTCCAAGGCCTATGCGATGACCGGCTGGCGTATCGGTTATGCGGCCGGCCCGCTGGAGCTGATCAAGGCGATGGACATGATCCAGGGCCAGCAGACCTCGGGCGCCTGCACGATCGCCCAATGGGCATCGGTCGAGGCGCTGAACGGTCCGCAGGACTTCATCCCGGCCAACAAGAAGATCTTCGAAGCCCGCCGCGACCTGGTGGTCTCGATGCTCAACCAGGCGAAGGGCATCGTCTGCCCGTCTCCCGAAGGCGCTTTCTACGTCTACCCGTCCTGCGCCGGCCTGATCGGCAAGACCGCGCCGTCCGGCAAGGTGATGGAGACCGACGAGGATTTCGTCACCGAGCTTCTTGAAACGGAAGGCGTCGCCGTCGTCCACGGTTCGGCCTTCGGCCTCGGCCCTAACTTCCGCATCTCCTATGCCGCTTCGGAAGAACAGCTCGAAGAGGCCTGCAAGCGCATCCAGCGTTTCTGCGCCAACTGCAAGTAAGCCGGCCCGACCCGATCAGCAGAGCCCGCCGGCGACGGCGGGCTTTTGCGTTCATCAGCTTTTCGTCAGCTTTACGATCGTCGATTCCCCGCCGCCGCGCTGTTCGGTCACCGCATAAACCGCGCCGTCGGGGCCGACCTTGACGTCGCGGATACGGGCGCCGAGCGGCACGCGTTCCTCATAGGCAACCTTGTCGCCATCCATATGGACGACCACGATGCCTTGCGCGACCAGGCCGCCGATCAGGAAGGAGTTCTTCCATTCGGGGATGGCGTCGCCGTCATAATAGGCCATGCCCGATGGAGCGATGACCGGGTCCCAGAAGTAGACCGGTTGCTCGGTCTCCTTCATGGCGGTGATGCCCTTGCCGATCGGCCGGCCGCTGTAATCGATGCCGTAGGTGACTTCCGGCCAGCCATAGTTCTTGCCGGCCTCCGGCGGTTCAGTTCGTCGCC
>Ga0055540_1001213_pt1 | contig 15864 bp, 19 predicted proteins | sample AraplaCvi_mMS_r2_2_FD_55040 | JGI IMG/M metagenome (GOLD analysis project Ga0055540, IMG submission 55040) | Arabidopsis root microbial communities from North Carolina, USA - plate scrape MF_Cvi_mMS_r2 | ecosystem: Host-associated > Plants > Roots > Endosphere | place: USA: North Carolina
AAAGTCAAAAATCCTCAGCGCCATTCCGGGCGAGTACGCCGACACCGAGCGGTCCTACCTACGCCTGTACGTAACAGACAAGGGCAAGCGCACCCTCGGCGTTTACAAATGGAGCCCCCAACTTCACCGGCCCGTCCGCATTTCGCTGGGCGAGTACATGGGGGAGGACGCGGCGGTGCTCCGGGACCGGGCACTTGACGCCTTTCGGGCTCATGAAGCAAAGGCCAAAAACCGCAAAGCAGGCACTCCCGAACCGGAGAAGCCACTCACACTGCGCCACTACCTGACGGCATACACGGTGGCGCTCAGAGCTGACCCGGCAACTGGCGCACCCCGGTGGGCCGAAACGATCCTCACCCGTATATATGGGGACTGGCTAGACCTGCCGTTGGCGTCGATCACGCAGGCGATGTTGGACGACCGCAACACACGTACAGCCGTTGCGAACGGACCTGCGGCGGCGGGCAAGGCGGCGAAAGCGTTCAAAGCCGTTTTTTCCTATGCGCGGAAGAAGCGCGGCTATCAGGGTCGTGACATCACCCTCGGCCTCAAGGTTCAGGAGTCCCCGCAGCGCACACGAGTGCTCGACGATGACGAGCGCGCCCGGGTCGTTGCCGCTCTCGACCACCCCACCCTCATGCCCTACGTGAGGCCATTCATCAGGCTACTCATGCTGACCGGGGTCCGCTGGGGCAACCTCGCGTCGGCCCGCTGGGAGGACATGGACCTCGGCACAGGTGAGTGGATCATTCCATGGCGCAAGAGCAAGAACCGACGAGAAATCCGGGTGCGGTTGCGGCCCGACGCCGTTCAAGTGCTCAAAGGATGGCGCAGCTACCAAGAGTTAGACGGCACCACGGAGGAGTGGGTGTTCCCCTCCCCCAAGAATTCCAGCAGCGGCCATATCGAGGAACCATCATTTGCATGGAACCGTGTGCAGAGCCTGGCCGGCCTGAAGAAGCATGCGACCCTGCACGACCTACGGCGCACATTCGGCTCCACGCTGCTACAGGCGGACGTGCCAATGGCGGTGGTGCGGGACGCGCTCGGGCACAAGTCCATCGCCGTCACGGAGAAACACTACGCCTTCTTGAGCAAGAGAGCCATCGATTCGCACATCGACCGCGTGACGCTGTGAGCGCACCCACCCCAAAGGACACAAAGTGAAACCCTTCCTCATCGCCTGCGGCATGTCGCTGGCCTTCGCAGCAGCGCCCGCCTCCGCATTCGACTACAAGCTAACGTTCGATCAGACGTGTAGCTACAACTCGACCAAGCGAACGTTTCCCTGCGAGAAATCCGATCAGCCTGTCACTGAACTCAAGGAAGTCCGGGGAAAGTGGTTTGGCGTGAACCCCGGCGGCACAAAAGGCATGGAGCTTGAAGTGGTGAAAGACGATCAATACATCATGGTTCTTCGGAACCCGGTGTATTTCAGCGGGATCAGCCTGATCCATCTCATGAAGAAAACAGGACGTTTCTATTGGTCCGAAACTGCGTATTCCGACATCCTGAAGGATGACGACTCTACGGTCAGAGTCGGAACTTTCAAGCTCGGATTCGGCCGCTAGGAGTACAGCGCCGTTTTCAATCCGCGGCCATCAATCTCACCCCGCAGGTACTTGATCTTGATGTTGAGCGCCGCATCAGGATCGAGCCCCACGTACAGCAGATGATGGATGAACGTGGGGCTCACGACATAGGCAAGGTCATCGTCGGCGAGTCCCTGAGCAACGATGGCGAGCATCAGCTCTTGGCACGCCTCAATGGGCGTATGCGGTAGCCCCGGCCGCAGGGGCGGAAGGGATGGACCAGGGGAGCCTTGCTGCACGGTCGCCTTCGGCAGCGCGAGCCCCGTAAACGCGCCGACCGGCCCGGACGGAACCCGACTACCCTCCCCGCCCTTCGGCGTCTCTGGCAAGGTTCTGTCAGCTTGCACGGCGCATGAACCGACGAGGCTACCCACGAAAGAACCTCTCGACCGTCTCCCGCCCCTTTGCCGGTGCATCTACAACATGCACGCTCACTCCGTGGGCCGCCAGATTCTCGTGAGCGCGCGCTTGAATTTCGGTCAGTTCTCCGCCGGTTCTGACGAACTTAATGAACATCACGCGTCCTTCAAATACAAACATCCACTCGGGAAAGCCCCGACCCAGCGGCGTGTGGCGCGCGTAGATGCCCAAGAATCGGGCGTAACGCACTACCGACTCGCTGATCTTTGCGGCGTACACAGGGCTCTAAGGAGAAACTCGCGCGCTACCGTCCGAAAGCGCCTCTGCATTTGTGCAGAACAGCGTTGTATCCACCACTCGGCTCCTAGTGTTTGATGGCCCGAGCGCTCTCTTCGCGCATCCGCTGCGCTTCCGAGATGATCGCCAAGCAGACCTGATCCTGATCAATGCCGGGCATCGACGCAGGGTGGATCGTCACCAGATCGCCGATATCGATGCCGACTGAGAGCATGTACTCAAGCATTTGAAGCAGCCCCCACGTCACGGCGGTGTCGACGTGCCCGAATCGCCCCCGCATGCTGGCCACCATTTGATTGCCCTGCGCGTCCACGGACCGGACATTCATTGAGTAGGCGTCAGGACCGACCTCCGGGTGGTCATACAGGTGACCAATGTAGACGTGGTTCTCAATGGCTAGGGTGCCGAGGTACGCGATGTGCTGAGCAGCGTTAGAAGCCACGGGGAGCCTCCCGGTCATGGACTGCAAGTCGAGCGGCCAATTCGGCGGCCATGGCATCGGCGGAGGCCCTCTCAGCCGCGCCCCCATCGTCCTTCGCAATGGACACGGGTACTTTGGGGCGGACCGTCGAACGTCTAGCGCCGATGAGGCGGTCAGCCTCGTCGGCCATCCATTGCTCGCGCTTCCTCAATTGCTCCTGAGATAACTTATGGGACGGCACCCCAGCGAAAGGCAACGAGCTGCTCGCGACTCGTTGCGTGGGTTGCGCCTCCTGAGTCGCGTCGCTCTGCGTCGCCAACGCACGGGCTACCTGCGGCACCAATTCTTGGAGCCGATTGCCGACCTCTGGCAACTGCGCGGCAAGCTGTTGAAGCGCAGTTCTTTGCCCAGCCGGTGGCAGCGACGCGATCTGACTGATGATCTTGTCCGGCACAACGCCACGCAGGCCATTTACGAACAGCGATATGCCGGGACCGGAGTACAGCGCGGCGGCGATCCCCGCCCCAGCCGCAGGTCCGCCCAACGATATCCCGCCCGCCGCAGCCGCGCCCAATAGCGCTCGCCCCGCCGTGCCGCTGTCCGGGACGGTGGACGGCAACACGTTCTGGCCGGAGAGGTTGAGCGCGCTGGGTCGTTGGTTGTATTGGCCGCTGGCGCGATTGAGTTGGCGCGGGGTGAACTGCCCCGATGCACTCTTGTCGGCTGCGCTGACGACAGGAAGCAAATTGCGATACGCGCTACGGGCCGCACCAAGCACCTTGACGGCTTCGGGCGTCACGCCCTCGACGGTGTCCCGCAGCGACGCCTGAAGCTGATACAGCGCCTCGCCCAGCGGATGGTCAGCCGGGTTCGTGGAGGCGCTGTTCTTCCGTGCGAGGAATCCGATCTCAGAGTCGATGCCCTTCGCCACATCGCCTGTGATCGTGCCGCCACGCTGCGTCGCCTCACTGATCGCAGGCGTAACTTTTTGGACAACGTATTTCAGGATCGCGCCTTTCTGCTCGTCCGTGATCAACGGGATGCCATCAATGGACGCCGTAGCCTTCACGAGTGCTGCCCTCACGTTCTTGGGCTGGATGAAGGTCTGGGGAAGCACGCGGTCATAGGCGTCCGACACCGCCTTGCTCGCCTGCTCGACGGCCTCCGCGCCGGAGCCTTTGACTGTGACGCCGAGCGGCTTGAGCGCTGCGTTGATTTCGGCGTTGCCATACTCGCCGATGGAACGGCCTCGGGCGTACTTGATGACGCTGCCCACGAGTGGGATTGACGTCGCACTGTCCTCAATACCGCGAATCGTGCTGCCGATGGGCCCGTCTCCAAACAGTTGCCCCGGCGTCGGTCGCACACCCGCATCGATGAGTGCTTGCGCCTCCTTGGAGACGAACGGGCGAGCCGCCCCGCCGAGCGCTCGGGTGAGCACGCGACCACCAGCAGCTCCCGCCCCGCCCGCGAGCGCCGCCGAACCACGCTCCTCCGGCTCTGCCGTCAACGCCGCGTATCCCGCGTTTGCGCCAACGTCACCAGCGACGCGGAGAGACTTGCCCGCGAGGCCGTTCATGGTCTTGGTCAGGATGCCTGCGGCGCGATTAGCAGCGCCGACCGGCGCAAGGGAGGCGGCCACGTCCGCGCCGACCTCACCGACCGTCCCAGCAGTGCCAAGCTCGTCCTTGTGTTGCTTGAAGTACGCGCCCTCAGCATCCATCTTCGACGGGTCAACGCCGCCCAGCATGCCGCCATCAACACTCGGCACCATGGGACGAACGACACGGCGCAGAGCCCCCTTTGCACCTTCCAGCACCTTTTCCGTGGTGCTCATGGCCTCATATTTGCTCGGCTCTTTGGGAGGGAACTGCTTGCGAAGAACGTCGGTGATCGCCTCGTCCTCCATTTCGTCGGGAAACGAGCCAGTGGACCCGTCCGGGAGCGCGATGAGCTTCGCCATGATTTACTCCAGCCGACCGGTGACCGGGTTGTAGACGCGAACCTTGGGAGCGGGCGCGGACTGCTGACCGGTAGCGGCCTTGACTGCATCAAGGATCGATGGCCCGGCAGGCGTTTGGGAGGGTGCTGGGCCGTTCGCGGCGCGACTCATGATCCGACGCACCTGCTTGAGCGCAGCAAGGCGCGTCTCGGTTGGCAACTCCTTGTTCGCGAGGTCACCGCCCTGCTTCTTGAGAAACGCCAAGTCCGCGTCCGACACCTGACCGGCCATGCGGGGAATGTTCGCCACGATGCCGTTCGCCACGGTTTCCAGAGCGGCGGCGGCTTTCGCGCCTTCCGTCGAAATGCCCGCAGCGCCGGCGATAGCATCGCGAAGCGCTCCGCCTTTGGAGCCCGTGGCCGTCTTCAGCAACGTTTCGGCCTCGTTCAGGTCTTCGAGCGCCTTGGCAGCATTGCTCTTGTTCTCTCCCTGCTTCGTGCGGTCCGCGGTGAGTGATGCCGTCTCCCGACCGATGGCGCCGAGCGGGAATTGCTCCCCCGTCAGCTTGTTCACCCGCACGGCATTGCCTTGGGCGTCCTGAACAATTTGGTAGTTACTGGCTTTGTCGCCTGCCCCGCCGCCCCCGTTGGCACGTACAGCTGCGGCAAGCGTGCGCCGAAGGTCGTTGGAGTCGCCTGCGAGGTCGCGCCGCAGTTGCTCGTTGGAGGCATCCCGCTCGCGCTTGTATTCCAGGTCTTCCTGCTGCCTACGCCGAGCCTCCGCAATGGTTTCGGCACGAGCGTCCTTCCTGTCGGCCCGGATGGCATTGCGCTCGGGCTCGTTGATGGTCAGGTCCTTGAGGTAGTCCGTCATCAGCGAACGCATTGCAGGAATCTGAGCACCCTGCTGGGCCCATGCGAGCTTGGTCGGTTGCGGGGCATCGTCCGGTGGCTTCGACGCCATGTGCCGAGCGACGGCCTGCATCTCATACTTGTCATACCCGGTCTGGTCGGCATCGAGGCCCTTTTTCTCCATTGCCTGAGTGAGTTGCTCAACCAACGGGGTCAGCATCTGCGCCTTGGACGGGGGCACGTAGTAGCCCGAGACCATCTGTCCCTGTGGGGCAGCTTTCTCCCGGGCGGCTTTGATCCGCTCTTTGAGGTCAGCTTCACGGTCACGAAGGCGATGCTGCTGCAAGATGAGCGAAGCATTGCCGAAGCTGGCGGGTAGTTGGTCGGCGTCGCCGTAGTAGTCCATTGAAGACATGATTTGCTCCTATTGCTCCTATTGCTCGTTGCCCGAGCCAACCACGTTCACAGCAGCCTCGATGTGATCCCGTAGCGTCTCCGGTGGCAGCGGGCGGTCAGCGTCTGTACCCATCTGCCGCTGGAGTCCCTTCGTCATCTGCTCGTCCTCCAGCCGCTGGTTGGCTTGGCGGAGATAAGCCAGCACCTCAGGATTGGCCGCACGATCAGGGCGATGCGTGTCACGGGGCGCGAATGGCATGGGGAGGTCAGCAGCCCAAGCAGGGTTTGCCTTGCGATCTTCGTCCGTGACGCTTGAGTTGTTGATCGCGTCGGGCCGGGCGCGCTCCCCGTTCTCGGCGCGCCGAAACTGGCGGATGTCCCGGACGATTTGCGCATGCGCCTCGGGGTTCGACTTCTTGAGGAGAGTCAGATGCGTAAGGATGCCGGGGTTGGAAAGCACGGCCATTTCGTCATCGGCCAAGTAGTTCGGGGTGGTGTGTTGGACGGGAGGCATTTCAACTCCTAGGGGTTACTGGCTTCCACGGCTGCGGACCCCTGCCGGTGTCGATGGTCGTGGCAGTGGATGCACTACCGATCTGAGGAAGCGTGGTGGCGTGATCGACAGGAAAAGTACGGCGCTCGGGCTCGGCAAGCTCGGCGGGCGTGACTTGGAGAGTGACGACTGACTCGGCGGGCCGGGGCGTAGAAGGCTCAGAGGGCGTCGCGGGCACGGGCTGACCATGGGCGTAGAGGGCCCGGGGGTATCGGCGCAAGAACAGCTCGGCCTCCCGGGTCTCCGCCAGAACACCGTAGTACTCAGCCAAAGCCAGCGAAAGCCCAATCAATCCCGACTCGGGGCTGTTTCGCTCATACGGACGCAGCATCTCGCCGAAGGTGAGAGGTACATGCTCGGGGTGGTAGGGGGACCAGATCGGGTACGGCGTTGGAGTTGCCGGAGGAAGTGGAGGCGCTAGCACCTGGGCGAGCGCGGCCTCGACGGTGGAGGCCGCGCTCAGGTATGGATGTGGCTTCAGCGGCGGGAGGTGAGCTTTGCGCAGATGGGGGTAGTGCACCGACATGGCGGCCGGGTCGGCGGCGAATGCATCAAGCAGAGCGCGCTCGGCTTCGACGGCATGGTGCTCGTAAATGCGCAGAGATTCGCGCAAACGATCTTCCCTAACGAGCTGCTCGCTGCCAATATCGGGGCACGTCCCGTTACATGCAGAATCAACGGATGACAAAGAATTCCGATTCATTTCGCAATCACCTGAGAATATTTAATTCTCGTTTAATTACGATAATCGGTAAATTAAAATCATTAATTGAGGGAACTAGGAATTACCCCTAGTTGAGATCAATGCCAAATTACGAGCAATATCAATCTCAAGTTGCAGCAGACGTTGCAAAAACAATTAAAGAAAAATCATGTCAGCCAATACTTTTCGTAGGCTCCGGGTTTTCCAAAAGGTATTGTGGCGCGCCCAATTGGGCCGCACTCTTGAGCGAACTAAAAGGATACTGCCCCGAGATAAAGCATGATGTCCCGTACTACGTGCAATCAAAAACAACCTTACCAGAGGTTGGCTCAATTTACGCCAAAGACTTTAAAGAGTGGGCGTGGGGTGAGGGCAGGAAATTTTTCCCACCCAAGTATTACACTGCCGATGTGCACGAAGACATTTTTATCAAGCACGCCATCTCAAAAAGACTCGAAGGCCTAGGCCCCAACAAAGACGGCTCTTTTGGCTTGCAAGCGCTTGACGACGAAATTAAGGCACTGAAGGCCATTAACCCTCATGCAGTCATCACAACAAATTACGACACCCTTCTAGAACCAATATTCCCAGAGTACAAGCCAATAATTGGGCAGCAAGTGATTCGTCATGCCTATATGTCGATCGGCGAAATCTTCAAGATTCACGGCTGCGTCTCTGAAGCATCTTCTCTCGTACTGACGCATGAAGATTACGTACGTTTTGCAAACGACAAGAAATACCTGAGCGCCAAACTATTTACATATTTTGTAGAGCATCCATTGCTTTTCATTGGCTATGCAGCAGGAGATCCCAACATCAAGGCAATTCTTCAGGAAATTGACCATATGCTTCCTGATGGAGGAAAGTTGATTGAAAATATTTACCTGCTGGAGTGGGATGAGAACATCACCGTCGGAAGTTATCCGGCATACGACAAAGTAATTGATCTCGATGACGGGAAGACCGCGCGCATCAAGAGCATTACCGCCAATTCATTTGAATGGGCATTCAATGCATTCAAGAGCGAAGCGCCACTCGAAAAAGTCAACGTAAAACTTCTACGCTCGATCAGCCATAGAGTTGTTGATCTGGTAAGAAAAGACGCCGCCAAGAACGTCGTGGAAATCAACTTTGAAATGCTCAATCACGCACTCGAGCATCCGGAAGATTTCGCAAAAGTCTTTGGTATCGCAGCAATGAGCGATCCGACTCTTCTAAACATCATGTACCCATTTTCGCCCACCGCTGCCGCGAAGCAGTTGGGCTACGGCGATTGGAATTACATGTATCAGCTGATTGAAAAGTTGAAACAAATGAGTGGTTTCGACATGAAGGCTAGTGACAATAATTTCCACGTGAAAATCCCAAATGGCGCAAAAGCCGTCATCAGAAGATATTCTCAAGCAGCTGTGGATTTACTAGCAAAAGTCAGGGACGGGGAAGATCTTCCAAATCTCTCAGACGCCAAAATCACAGGTGAGAAACCGCCTGCAGTTCCAGCGGGCTAGCCGAGTCCCGCAACTAGGGGTGTAATGATTATCACTGACAGCTTGCGAACACCTCTCAACACAGTACAGCCACCCACCCCCTCCGCCGCTTCATGGGTATGGGGTGTGAAGGCCTGAGCAGCACAGCCCATGGCAGGCAGACTCCCCGGCCGCAACTGGTCGTGTTGAACCATGAGCCATCGGCAGCAGGCCTCAGCCTTTCGGTCGCCGCCGCCTCGGTCGCAGCACGCCCCGGCGCACACGTTCTTCCCCTTCGGAACGCCGTCATCGATGCACAGCAATGACTTAGCTCTGCGTGGCTAGGCGGTGAACTAGACCCGAGCCGCCCGACGCGAAAATCGGGCCGTAGGCGCGCTTTCGTCCGAATCGATACCCGAGTAGCTACGCGTCGGGAAAGCCGCCTCTGCCAGCCTCTGGCAAGCCGGGCGCGTCATGATCGGTTTCGATGCTCGGCGCGGTTTTCGGCGTCGCGTCGGAGATTGCCAAGCCGCTCTCGATCAGCTTAGTGGCATCGGCACCGAGACGATATGCGTGCCTCTGAGCGGTGAGCCACGGCATTTCGTCTAGCCGGATATTGACCGTTGGTGAGGCTGTTTCAGGCACCACAGCCTTCGCCAAAATCTTGTCCAACAGATCAGGATTGCGTTTGAGATAGGCAGCACCGCCCAGCTCGATATACGCCTGTCGGGCATCATTTCGCAGCAGGTCGCGCAGCGCGAGCGGCGGCGCATCGGCGTCGATGGGTGCGACAGGGGCAGGCTCGGGCTCAGGACGCGGCGTACCAACCTCTGCAACCGTGCAAAGACCATTATTTACGTCTTCAATTTTCCAGTATTTCACTTTTCGCTCCGATTCAGGGGGAACACCACCGCAGGGTCGGGAGGGTCGGGTAGGGTCGGGTAATACCTATTGTTTCGATATAAATAAGAGGAGGTCTCTCGTTTTTTAAACACTTCCCGGAATACCGACCCTTACCGACCCTCCCGACCCTGTCAAATTAGTTCTAGGCGCGGTTTTCAGTATTTCCCGCGCTTAACAATTCCTTTTAAGACGCGAACCCCGTTGCTCTTGCCCGATTCAATTTGGCCTTTGGCGTACTCGATGAGCCGCTTGCTAAATGTCGGAGCCGATCCGGCTTTCACGCCCTCGCCTTCGCACCAATGCTGGTAGGAGCCGAAAACCTCGGTGCTCGGGGTGCTCCCCTTCGATGGGCCAACAATTTCGTAACCCATGTCGTCCAGCCATCGCCCCAGCTTGTCTTGCGCTCCCCGGTACGCCTCGGCGTTGCGCACCAGATCGGCGGGCGGTTTCGGCAGACCATCGCACTCCCACGCTACGCCGCCTTGGATCGCCCACCAAAGAAGCCATCGCAGGGCGTCGGGGTCGCGGCCCTCGGCCATCACGTTCTGCAGCCACTGGTCGGCCTCGGGCATCGTCAGGTCATCGCCGTCCGTCGCGGACAACACCCCGGCACGCCGCCAGCGCACGAGGAAGGGAAACGGCGCAAGCCGGTCCCATAGAGCAGCATCGCCCTCCGCCACGTTCGGCAGCGGGTTCGTCAGCAGCACGAGAGTGAATGTCACGGCGTATTCGCCGCCGTCTTGGTAGTTCCCACGGACATTGATCTTGTCGCCGCCCGTCAACATCTTCACGCGCGGCTCATCCAGGTAGGCCGTGTCGCTGGTCTCGCTGGCGAACACCATGCGTGTGCCGATTGCACGCACAAGGAATGGCGACGCGCTCTCGGGGTCACGGCCTCGCGCGTTCGTCAGGAGCGCTCCTGCAGGAACCGTCGCCGCATAGTCGCCGAGTGCGGCCGTCAGAGTCTTCGCCAACACGCTCTTTCCGTTCGCGCCCTTGCCGTGCCAAATCTCCATCTGCTGGAGCGCATTGCGGCCACGCAGCGCTGCGCCAATTCGCAGCTGTAACCAACGCTCGCGGCCCTCATCCGTTTCACCGTGCTGGAGGCCTGTGATGCCTTCAACAAAGCGCCTCGCCCGATGCGCGCCCTCGCCTGTCGGCTCGGTGCCGTCGTATGCGACTGCGCAGCGTTTCAGGATCAAGTCCTCTTGCCGCTCGGCACGGACCGCGCCAGTGCGTAGATCGACAACGCCGTTCGGCACTGCGAGCAGGTCTCCGTCCGTGTCGAAATCCGACAGCCGTGCTTGAACCTGTCTGCGCTCCGCTGCGTCCTTCAGCATCGCCTGCCGACCCGGCACAGACGAGCATTTGCTCTCAGCCCATTTGTGCTTGTCTGCAGCCTCCTTCTTCAGGACTGCACGCCGGGCCTTGTGCTCTTCGTCATCGGGCATCGCAGCCGCCATGAGCTGGAGCCGCTGGGCACGCAACAGGTAGTACCGGCTCACCACATTGGTCATTTCATAGGGGGTGGAGCCCACGTTCACCCAGCGCGAACCGTTCCAATGGACCCACTCATCAACGTCCTTCAGATAGCGCACGTTGTTTTTTCCGAGCAAGCGCAGCAGCAGAGATGCGTTCCCGCGGTCGCTCAGGTCGGTGTAGCTTTGATTGAAGCGATCAAGCGTGGCGAGCGCCCATTTTTTGGCCTCTTCCAACTCGGTCACCGGGACTTGAGGCAGCGCAAAGATGGCTTTGATGACATCCTCGGGCGAAGGCCAATACTCACGGTCCGTGCCGTACTTCGCGACAAACCAATCGTCATAGCCCTGCTTCTTACCGCTGTCGTCGGTGCCGAAATCAGGGAAGCGGGCTTGGACCCCAAAACTGTCGAGTTCAAGGGCAAAGGTCGCCAGCGCGCGGGCCACATCGGGGTTCGTCGCCCAGTCGCCGTCGAACATGGCAAGGTGCACTTTCCCCGGACGCAGCCCCTCCAGAATGTCGAGCCGCACGGTTCTACTCTGAGCGCCGTCTTCGCCATCACTTCCGTTCTCGGCGAAATCGTTGCAGCTGTCCATCACCATGGTCGGGATGCCCGTGGTGCGGTGGAATAGAACCGATTTTTTGAAGCCCTCCACCGACGCATTCATGTGCCCGGTGTTGAACTCGACAACCGAACCGATGCAGACATGCGCAGCGGGCCGACCCTTCGGAGCGATGTACTTGTTTGCCGGCCGATCGATGCGGTCCTTGTAGTAGTCGTTGTCATACCAGAGCCGATAGCGGGCACACCCTTCATCGGTCGGCAGCAGTGGCGACGGAGCAGGTTGAAAGTCCGAAGGCACCAGGCCCGAGCGCATCAAGTCTTTCAACATGAACGCTTCGGAATCGGCAGTGACATTGGTCACGTTCATCACTGCGCTCACGCTGCACCTCCATTCCTTCGCTCGTCGGGGACTCGTGCTCGACTCACTGATGGCATCTTCGGCTGGTACTTAGGCACGTAGCCCAGCATCCCCAATCCGGGCACGATCTTCCGCGCCTGTTCTGAGGGCCGCGCGAGCGCGCGTTTGAGAATGCGTTCGGTCATTTCGGTCGCCCTCTTCTGGCTGGCTTTGATTTCGTCTATCAGCGCGGCAGCGCGTCGGCGCGCTTCGGCGTGAGGCAGGCGGGCTTCGGGGTAGGTCTCCGCCGCCCGGCGCGCAGCGGCCTCTTTCACCAGCCGCTGCACGTACATCCGCATGCGGTGCTGAGTGAGGGTTTTGACCAAGCCGTTGGCAGCGACCAAGCTCCACATGTTTGTGGCCCGGTGGTATCTCACCTCGCCAAGGCGACGCAGGATTTGATCTTTCATGATCACCCCCGGCCTGACAGCCGATCCAAGCGCCGCTGCGTCTCTTCCTGCTCTTTGAGGTAGGCCTTCTTGGCGGCCGCATACTCTTCCTGCGCCTGCTGCTGGGAGGCAAGAATTTCGTACTGAGACTTCAATCTCGCCTGTTCTTCATCCAGCTTCTGCTGGACACGCCGCTCTTGTTCGGCCTTCCTGGCTGCGGCTCGAAGCGGCGCTTCATCGCGCCAGTTTTGGAACTGGTTAAACCACTGATCGGCCTCGGCCTCGTTGTAGAGGTACATCCCCCCGATGCGTTGTGTCGGGTCCAGCTTCGGCGCGTTCTTATCGGACAACGTCACGCGCAGGTGGTTAGGCGTGATCCCCGCGCGGGCGGCAAGATGGGCGAAGGTGACAAACCCGGGCAACGGCGAGGCGGAATCAGCCTTGGGGATGTTCGGGATTTTGGGCAATTGAGACGCGCTGGTCATTGGGTTCTCCCATGCGGCAGCTCAGCCGGGTAGGCTGGAGTTGCCAAAACGTTGAGGGGGAGCCCTGGTGGCCGCCACAGGCGCGGTCCGGGGCAAAAGCTGTTAACTCCGCGAGGGGGTTAATAGCCTCTATCGTAGGTATCGAGCGGGCCGAGCGCGAGCGAAATACTCGGGTGCGGGCCGACTATCTTCCGGTGCGAAACGGCCTCACGCAGGGCGGATGCAGGCTAGAACTTCTTCCAGCTTGTAAACGACTCTCCTGCCGATCTTGTAGCGCGGGGGCACCCAGCTCGCCCCCCGACTATGCGAGTTGTAGAGGGTCTTGGGTGCGACGTTAAGCAGGCTCGCTGCCGTCTTGGTGGGGATGTATTTTTGAGTAGGAAGCAACACGATTTGGCGTTTCTTGAGGCCCGCCATCGGCCACAGCGACGTAGATGAGTCGCATACATCCCGAGGTTTATGGATGACCTTCGGAGAACCCACCAAGTCCAGCGCGCTTCGGCTATGGCATCCGATGAGCTGCTGGCGAACGCAATATAGCCGTGCGTCCTTCGACCGATCAATCCCCCTCGGGTGATTCGGGAGCGCTGTTACCACGCGGGTCCCGCTGAAGTTACTCAATTCACATCCGGTTTCACTCTGGAATGGCTTCCCCACAGCCCAGGTTCGGCATCAGAATTAATTGCTCCCGTCAACTTTCTTCAAGGAACAGACATGAGCAACTTCAACCTGACCATCGGCCTCAACGAGCCCACCCGACTGGCGAACGTGAAGGCAACGAAGTACACCGCAACCCCACGCACCAATCAGTTCGAGGCCGAAGTAAACGGAATGCCGCGTGAAGCATGGACGACCTCGGGCCGGGGTAGTTTCTACCTGTACTTCATGAGTGGGGCTGACCTGTACTACGTGAAACTGGGCGGCGAGGGCGAGTTGCTGGCGGCACGCCAGAAGCTGGTCGTCACGACTGATGAGTGGGAAGAGTCGCAACCCAAGAACGTCATTCGTGCAGCCAACAAGGCGCGTCGAGTCAAAAAGACCTCCGTGGCGACGGCCTAGTACGATTCCTAGCTGATCAACCAATTCGACACCTGTTCCCCCTCGTAATGATCGACGTTTACGGAATTCCGAACTGCGACACCGTCAAGCGCGCCCGCGCCTGGCTCGACGACCATGGCGTGGCCTACGCCTTCCACGATTTCAAGAAACAGGGCGTGCCCGAGGCCGAGCTCGACCGCTGGCTCCAGGCCCCCGGCTGGGAGGCGCTGGTCAACCGCAAGGGCACCACCTGGCGCAAGCTGGACGAGGCCACCCGCGACGCGGTGGTCGACGCCGCCTCGGCCCGCCCCGTGCTGCTGGCCAACCCCAGCCTGATCAAGCGGCCGGTGGTCGACTGGGGCCCGAAAACCGGCGTAACGACAGGTTTCGACGCGTCGAGCTGGGCTGTGAACGCCGTGTAAACACCGGAACCCCGTCCCGCCGGCGGGCCTCCAACCCCGATCTGCAGGAGAGAACACCATGAACAGACACGTTTTTCGCATCCTCACGGGGCTTTCGGCGGCCGGCCTGCTGGCCACGGGCGCCAGCGTCGTGCAGGCCCAGCAAGTGGTCCAGGCGCGCGTGATTTCCGCCACGCCGATCCGCGAAACGACCGGCAGCGACGTCAGCTACAACGTCACCTACGAATACCAGGGCCGCCAGTACACGACCCGCACCACCAGCCGGCCGGGCGCCACCATTCCGATCCAGGCCAGCGCTTACGGCGTGACCACGTCGGGCGTGACCACCGCGCCGGTCCAGCCCCAGTCGCAGTTGCAGCCCTACCCGGTCGAGGCCAACAACGGCCCGCAGTACCAGGAACAGTACCAGCCGTACCCGCAACAAGGGCAGTACCAACAAGGTGCCAACTCCCCCTGGGACAGCGTCGTACCCGAACCCGGCGTGGTGGTGTCCAACGCGCCCGCGCCGGTCTACGTGCAGCCGGCCCCGGTGTATGCCCCGCCCGTCTACGTGCAGCCCGCCTACACCTACCCGTATGCGCAGCCCTACGTCTACCCGCCGGTCGGCATCTCGCTGAACCTGGGCTATTCGCGCGGCTGGGGCGGTGGCGGCTACTACCGTGGCTACCGCGGATGGGGCGGCCATCGCCACGGCTGGCGCTACTGAGTTCCCCCACAGCGGGCCGGCTCTCCCGAGCCCCTAAAATCGAGGGCTTCTCCAACCCCGGGGGTGCTGCTGCCGCGGCGCGTCCCTCGATCCGCCGAACGCGCAGGCGCCGGCGCCATCCATCCAATGACGACGACTACCGACACCATCAACAGCGCCGCAGTGGCCACCAAGGCCAATGTGTATTTCGACGGCAAGTGCGTGAGCCACAACCTCACGCTGGCGGACGGCACCAAGAAATCGGTCGGCGTGGTCCTGCCCTCCACCCTCACCTTCAACACCGGCGCGCCTGAAATCATGGAAGGCACCGGCGGCAGCTGCGAATACCAGCTCGCAGGCACCAGCGAATGGATCGCCTCGGGCCCCGGCCAGAAATTCAGCATCCCGGGCAACTCCAGCTTCCAGATCCGCGTGAGCGGCGAGCCCTACAGCTACATCTGCCACTTCGGTTGAAACGGAACCCCTGACATGTCGACCATTCTCCAAAACGTTCCCGCCGGCCAGAAGGTCGGCATCGCCTTCTCCGGCGGCCTGGACACCAGCGCGGCGCTGCACTGGATGAAGCTCAAGGGCGCGGTCCCCTACGCCTACACCGCCAACCTCGGCCAGCCCGACGAGCCCGACTACGACGAGATTCCGCGCAAGGCAATGCTCTACGGCGCCGAGAACGCCCGCCTCATCGACTGCCGCGCACAGCTGGCCAACGAAGGCATCGCCGCCCTGCAGGCCGGCGCATTCCACGTGACCACCGCCGGCGTGACCTACTTCAACACCACGCCGCTGGGCCGCGCGGTGACGGGCACCATGCTGGTGTCGGCCATGAAGGAAGACGACGTCCACATCTGGGGCGACGGCAGCACCTACAAGGGCAACGACATCGAGCGCTTCTACCGCTACGG
>Ga0055540_1001232_pt1 | contig 15750 bp, 9 predicted proteins | sample AraplaCvi_mMS_r2_2_FD_55040 | JGI IMG/M metagenome (GOLD analysis project Ga0055540, IMG submission 55040) | Arabidopsis root microbial communities from North Carolina, USA - plate scrape MF_Cvi_mMS_r2 | ecosystem: Host-associated > Plants > Roots > Endosphere | place: USA: North Carolina
TCGATATCGGCGCGCACGACATGGCCGTCATCGGTTGCGAATAAAAAGCGGCGGGCAATTTGGGGATTGAGCCAGGCATCATAGACCGTGGCAGGGGGCGCCCTGTAGCTGTGGGCGACGTGCAATTTGATGGTATTGGCGGCGGCCATCGGCATTCCTCCGTTGTGTTCGCACGCTCTTCAAAGCGCACGGCTTATGGCCATCCCGCCCGCCCGCGGAACGACGTTGCCCTTCTTGTTGGCCCTTCTTTTTGGTGACAGGACTGAGATAGAGGAATTGCTCCGCCCGCCAAGGGCGGAGCCTCAAAATTCCCGGATCAGCCGGCGAATTTGCCGCTGCGTGGGAAGCCCTTCGGCACAGTGCGGCCGGCGGTGGCGCGGTCGGCCAGCCACTCGGCAAGCTCGTCCTTGTTCTTGGTGAAGGTGCGGCCGGCACTGTCTTCCCAGCTCAGGCCATCGGTGATGGCAAAGCAGCGAACATCGGAAATGCCGCCATCCTTNTAGCGCTGCAGGCGCACGCCCTTGCCGCGCGTCATTTCCGGCACCTGGCTCAGCGGGAAGACCAGCATCTTGCGGTTTTCACCGACGACGGCGATGTGATCGCCGGTCACGGGCACGAGAAGCTTGGTCTCATCCGGCATGGAGACGTTCATGATCTGCTTGCCCTTGCGGGTATTGGCGACCATTTCCACTTCCGGGACCATGAAGCCATTGCCGACTGTCGAGACGATCAGCATCTTGCGTGCCGCATCGTGGACGAAGGCAGTCAGCACGTCCTGATCGTTTTCCATGTCGATCATGATGCGCAGCGGCTCGCCATGGCCGCGGCCGCCGGGCAGCTTGTCGCCGCCGAGCGTGAAGACCTTGCCGCCGGTCGTGACGATCAGGATCTTGTCCGTCGTCTGCGCCGGGAAAGCCACCTTCAGGCCGTCGCCTTCCTTGAAGGCCAATGTCGACGTATCGGAAATGTGACCCTTCAAAGCGCGGATCCAGCCCTTTTCGGAGACGACGACNGTGATCGGTTCCTTCTCGATCATCGCGTGCTGGACGGCNTCTTCGTCGGCATCGGGCGCTTCGGCAAACTGCGTGCGGCGGCGGCCGATCTCGGTCGCCTTGGCGAATTTCTTCTTCACCTCGCCGATTTCCCAGGAGACCGTCTGCCACTGCTTCTCGTCGGAAGCGAGCAGCGCCTCGATATCGGCCTTTTCCTTGGTGAGTTCGTCGTGCTCCTTGCGGATCTCGAATTCTTCGAGCTTGCGCAGGGCGCGCAGCCGCATGTTGAGGATCGCTTCGACCTGAACGTCGGTCAGGTCCCAGCGTTTCATCATGACAGGCTTCGGCTCATCCTCTTCGCGGATGATACGGATCACCTCATCGATATTGAGGTAGGCAACGAGCAGGCCGCCGAGGATTTCGAGGCGCCTGTCGATAGCAGCAAGGCGGAAGCGCGAGCGGCGCTGGAGGACCTCGCGGCGGTGCGCCAGCCACTCCTTCAGCACTTCGTTCAGCGCCATCACGCGCGGGATGACGCCCATCGACAGGACGTTCATGTTCAGCGGAAAGCGGCTTTCCAGCTCCGTCAGCTTGAACATGGATTCCATGAGGATCGTCGGATCGACGGTGCGGCTCTTCGGCACCAGCACGACACGAATATCCTCGGCCGATTCGTCCCTGATATCTTCCAGGAGCGGCAGCTTGCGGGCGATCAGGAGTTCGGCGATCTTTTCGATCAGGCGCGACTTCTGCACCTGGAAGGGAATTTCGGTGATAACGATCTGATAGCCGCCGCGGCCGAGATCTTCCGTTTCCCATTTTGCGCGCACGCGAAAACCGCCACGACCGGTGCGGTAGCTCTCGATGATGCTTTCTCTGTTATCGATGATGATGCCCCCGGTCGGGAAATCGGGACCAGGGATGAATTCGACGAGCTTTTCGACCGTAGCATCGGGATGCTTGATCAGATGCAGCGCCGCATGCGCATCGCAGACCTCATGCACGTTGTGCGAAGGAATGGACGTCGCCATGCCGACGGCGATACCCGAGGAACCGTTCGCGAGAAGGTTCGGGAAAGCGCCGGGAAGAACGATCGGCTCCGAATTGGATTCGTCGTAAGTATCGCGGAAATCGACGGCATCCTGATCGATACCCTCGAGCAGCAGCTCGGAGACCGCGGTCATCTTCGATTCGGTGTATCGCATGGCGGCGGGACTGTCGCCATCGATATTGCCGAAATTGCCCTGCCCGTTCACCAGCGTGTAGCGCTGCGAGAAATCCTGCGCGAGGCGCGCCAATGCGTCGTAGATCGACTGGTCGCCATGCGGGTGATAGTTACCCATCACTTCGCCGACGATCTTGGCGCATTTCCTGAAGGCCGCGTTGGGGCGCAGACCCATGTCGTTCATCGCGTAGACGATGCGGCGATGGACCGGTTTCAGGCCATCGCGCACATCAGGCAGGGCGCGGTGCATGATGGTCGACAAGGCATAACGAAGGTAGCGCTCTTCGAGCGCCGCCTTCAGGTCGACCGGTTGAATATTATCGTCGTCTCCGCCGGAAGGCGGTAAAATCTCTTGTCCCATGGAACCCTGACTAGCTCAGAAACCCCTGTGGGGCAAGGAATCCGGGCATTCCGGCTGTGGATGACGTCTTCATGCTGACACGAAAGCTGTAAAAGGTGACAGCCGAATTTGGACTCTGTTTGCCGATCCTCTCAATAAAAATTTAGGGGTCTGCAAATATAAAGCCGGACCGTTCCGCAGTAGCTTCATTGTAATAGTCAACGGCACTTGCCACCCAGGGGACTTTCTCATGACCTTTTACCGCACAACGCGGCTGATGCTGTCGAGCGCAGCCATTCTTTCGTTCGCTGGTTCTGCGTTCGCGCTGGACGGCCAGGATCTCCTGAAAAAGATCAATGCCGCCTATAGCCAGCAGGGCGGAACAGTGACCGCCGATTCCGTCGATATCGACGGCACGACTGTCACGCTGAAGAATACCAGCTTCAAGCCGAATGCCGGCGAACCGATCGCCATCGGCGACATCACCCTCTCGGGCGTCGAAGAGCAGGATGACGGCAGCTACTATATCGAAGAGGCAGCCTTCCCCGACATCAGTTCATCCAAGGAGGGCGTGACCGTGAGCGCCCAGGAAATGACGCTCGGCGACATCTCCGTTCCCGCCCAGCCGGGCGATACGATCGACTCCATGTTCTTTGCCGAGAGCGCCCATACCGGTCCGATCAAGGTCGTCAAGGATGGTGCCGAGGTCTTCTCGGTACTCGAAAGCGACATGAACGCAACGCTGCGCGAAGATGAATCCGGTTTCGATTTTGACGGCGCCTTCAAGAGCATGAAGGCCGATCTCAGCCAGGCCGGAGATAGCCCGGACAGCAAGGAAGCGATCGAGAAACTGGCGCTTCAGCACATCCAGGGCGACATCACCATGAAGGGCGCCTGGGATATCGAGCCCGGCACGATCGATCTCTCGGAGATATCTTTCGACATCACCAATGTCGGCAAGCTGAACTTCGGCTTCAAGATCTCCGGCTACACGATGGCCTTCATGAAATCGATGCAGGACGCGGTCAAGCAGTCGGAAGCCAACCCCAACAAGGAAGAAGCACAGCAGGCGCTCGGCCTCGCCATGCTCGGACTTGCCCAGCAGCTGACATTCGATTCCGCGCAGATCCGCTTCGAGGATGCGTCGATCACCAAGCGCGCGCTGGACTATGCCGGTTCGAAGCAGAACGTCTCCGGCCAGCAGATGGCGGATTCGCTGAAGGCGATGACGCCGATCATGCTCGCGCAGCTCAACATTCCGGAGCTGCAGAACGCGATTTCGGCTGCGGTCAGCACCTTCCTCGACAATCCGAAGAGCCTGACCGTCAAGGCCACGCCTGAGAAGCCGGTCGCATTCCCGATGATTGTCGGTGCTGCCATGGGTGCACCGAACACGGTGCCGCAGATGCTTGGGGTGAAGGTTTCGGCGAACGACTGAGTTCGTCTCAACCCAACAAAAAAGCCCGGCGATATCTTCGCCGGGCTTTTTTGTTTTGTGATGCCTGCCTCAGTCTTTCTTCTGCGGCGGGATCGGGCGGATCGCCAGTTCGCGCAGCTGGGCGGTCGTTGCCGGTGTCGGCGCGCCCATCAGCAGATCCTGGGCCTGCTGGTTCATCGGGAAGAGCGAGATTTCGCGCAGGTTCTTCGCGCCGACGAGCAGCATGACGATACGGTCGATACCGAAGGCGGCACCGCCATGCGGCGGCGCGCCGTACTGGAAGGCGCGGTAGAGGCCGCCGAAACGATCCTCGACGTCCTGCTGGCTCAGCCCCACCTTTTCGAAGGCGGCGACCATGGTTTCCGGCGACTGGTTACGGATCGAGCCGGAGGCGATTTCGAAGCCGTTGCAGACCGCGTCGTACTGGAAGGCCTTGATCGTCAGCGGATCCTGATTGGTCAGCGCATCGAGGCCGCCCTGCGGCATCGAGAAGGGGTTGTGGGCGAAGTCGACCTTCTTCTCGTCTTCGTTCCATTCGAAGAACGGGAAATCGACGATCCAGCAGAGTTCGAAGCGGTCGCGGTCGATGAGGTTCAGCTCGTCGGCAGCACGGTTGCGGGCTTCGCCTGCGAACTTGTAGAACTTTTCCGGTTCGCCGGCGACGAAGAAGCAGGCGTCACCGTCACCGAGGCCGAGCTGGTTGCGGATGGCATCCGTACGCTCTTCGCCGATGTTCTTGGCAAGCGGGCCGGCGCCCTCGAGCTTTTCGCCCTCCTTGCGCCAGAAGATGTAGCCGAGGCCCGGCTGGCCCTGGCTCTGTGCCCAGGCGTTCATGCGGTCGCAGAAGGCGCGCGACCCGCCGGTCTTGGCCGGGATCGCCCAGACCTGAACCTTCGGGTTGGAGGCGATCATGTTGGCGAAGACCTTGAAGCCGGAGCCGGCAAAATGGTCGGTTACGGCTTCCATGACGATCGGGTTGCGCAGATCAGGCTTGTCGGAGCCGTATTTGCGGATCGCTTCGTCATAAGGGATACGCGGCCATTCCTTGGTGACCGGCTTGCCTTCGGCGAACTCCTCGAAAATGCCGGTCATCAGCGGACCCATCGTGTTCCAGACGTCCTCCTGGGTCACGAAGCTCATTTCGAGGTCGAGCTGGTAGAACTCGCCCGGCAAGCGGTCGGCACGCGGGTCTTCATCGCGGAAGCAGGGCGCGATCTGGAAGTAGCGGTCGAAACCGGCAACCATCAGCAGCTGCTTGTATTGCTGCGGAGCCTGCGGCAGGGCGTAGAAAGTGCCGGGATGAATACGGCTCGGCACGAGGAAGTCGCGCGCGCCTTCCGGCGAGGAAGCCGTCAGGATCGGCGTCGTATATTCGGTGAAGCCGACATTGCCCATTTCGCGGCGCATGGCCGAAATTACCTGCGTGCGCTTGACGATGTTCTTATGCAGCGTTTCGCGGCGAAGATCGAGGAAGCGGTACTTGAGGCGAACGTCTTCCGGATAGTCCGGCTCGCCGAAGACGGGCAGCGGCAGTTCCTTTGCGGCGGAGAGAACTTCGATCTCCTGCGCATAGAGCTCGATCTCGCCGGTCGGCATGTTCTTGTTGACGGTGTCTTCGGTACGCGCCTTCACAAGACCGTCAATGCGGATCACCCATTCGCCGCGAACGGTTTCGGCCATCTTGAAGGCCGGGCTGTCCGGATCGGCAACCACCTGGGTGATGCCGTAGTGATCGCGAAGGTCGATGAACAGCACGCCGCCATGATCTCGGACACGGTGGACCCAGCCGGAAATACGGACATTCGAGCCGACGTCCGACTTGCGGAGAGCGGCGCATGTGTGGCTGCGGTAGCGATGCATGATCTCAAATCCTGGCATTTGGCTTAAGACGGCGGCATGGCCCTCGGGACCTTCACGCCGACAAGAAAATCGGGCGGACAAGCGCATGGACGCTCTGATTTGTCAAGACTTGGCGCGGCCGGCGGGCCGTTTGCTCCCTCGTTTCCGAATGAGCNAGGACACTTGCGCTGCGGCAGTTTGGCTGAAGGCTGCGTATTGATGAAAAGGATAGTCAACTTTAAAAGGAGGCATCATTCAAGACGGAACCTGCCGATGCCCCTCCTCACCCGCCGCAATCTGCTCAAGGCTTCCGCCGTCGCCGGCGCCTATGGCGCGGGCATGGCGATTGCCGGGCGCTTCGGACTGGCGGAGGCCGCCCCCGAGCCGCGCATCCTGACGGCACGCAGGACCGAGGCACAGATCATGGATGCCGCACCGACGCGGGATATCATGACATGGGGAGACGAGGGCCTGCCGCCGGTGCTGCGCATGCCGCGCGGCAAAGCCTATGCGGCGCGCCTGACGAACAGCCTGGACGAACCGACGACAATCCACTGGCACGGACTGCGCATCGACAACAAGATGGACGGCGTGCCCTTCATGACGCAGCCCTACGTCTATACGAACGACAGCTTCGACTATCTCTTCACGCCGCCGGATGCCGGAACCTTCTGGTATCACCCCCACTGCAACACACTGACCCAGATGGGCCACGGCATGACCGGCGTGCTCGTCGTGGAAGATCCCGCCGATCCCGTCTTCGATGCCGAAATCGTGCTCAACCTGCGCGACTGGCGGCTTGGTGGCGATGGTCAGTTCATCGCGCCGTTCCGCCCGCGTGATGCAGCAAAGGCCGGCACCTATGGAACGGTGCGGACCGCCAACTGGCACCAGGAGCCGAAATATGATGCACCGGCGGGCGGGCTCGTGCGCCTGCGTATCGCCGTCACCGACGTGACTCGCATCTTCTCGCTCAAGATGGAGGGTGCAGATGCCACGGTTATCGCTATCGACGGCAACCCGGTACCGAAGCGCTTCCCGCTCGATCTCCTGCAGATCGGACCAGGACAGCGGCTCGACCTTGCCGTTCGCATGCCGGATAGCGAGGGGGCGGTGGCCACGCTGGAAGATATTCGCGGTACGACGCCGAAGGTGATCGCGCGCTTCAGCGCCACCGGGCAGTCACTGAAGCGCAATATCGGCGATCTCGGCGCGCTTGCAGAAAACCCGGTGGCGAAGGCCGATCTTTCTTCCGCAGAGACAATTCCACTTGTCTTGTCCGCGACCGCAGAGAATGCCGCCGTCGAAAGCATCTGCGGCACGCTCGGCTACAGCTTCTGGGCCATCAACAAGGTGCCGTGGCCGGGCGACACGCCCGATCCGACCGCACCGCTCGCTGAGCTGAAGCTCGGCAAGAGCTACGTCTTCAACCTGGAAAACGTCACGCCGCATACGCATCCGATCCATCTGCACGGCATGAGCTTCACCGTCATCTCGTCCTCGACGCGGGAGGTGATGCCACTCGTCTCCGACACCTATCTCATTCAGCCGGACGAAAAGGTACAGCTCGCCTTCGTCGCCGACAATCCGGGTGACTGGCTATTGCATTGCCACATCATCGAGCATCAGAAGACAGGCATGACGAGCTATCTTCGCGTGGCCTGATATTGTGCCGTGGTTATCGCCTTGGCGACACAGCAGCCACAGAAAACATCACATGCATCATGGCGAATAAGACTTCATAAAGGTGAAGCCCGCTGACCATATTGACATATCTCTTCGAAAGGGGAAGGAAGGTTTAACTGACCTCTTCCTTGCGAATGAATTGATATGATCGAAACCACCGCCGATCTGGCGGCCGCCTGCAAAGAGCTGGCCAAGTCCGATTTCATTACCATCGATACTGAATTCCTGCGTGAGACGACCTTCTGGCCGGAACTGTGCCTGATCCAGATGGCGAGCCCAACGGTGGAGGTGCTGGTCGATCCTCTGGCGAAAGACATCGATCTTTCGCCCTTCTTCGAGCTGATGGCCAATCCTGATGTGCTGAAGGTGTTTCACGCGGCGCGGCAGGATATTGAAATCATTTTCAATCGTGGCAACCTGATCCCTCACCCGATCTTCGATACGCAGGTAGCCGCCATGGTCTGCGGCTTCGGCGACAGTGTTTCCTACGACCAGCTCATCAGCCGCACGAAGAACGTTCATATCGACAAGTCCTCGCGCTTTACGGACTGGAGCCGCCGGCCGCTCTCCGACAAGCAGCTCGAATATGCGCTGGCTGACGTTACCCATCTGCGCGACGCCTATCTCTACCTCAAGGCCGAACTGGAGCGCGAAGCCCGCGCTTCCTGGCTGCGCGAGGAAATGGACATTCTGGAATCGCGCGAGACCTACGATATCCACCCTGACGATGCGTGGCAGCGGCTGAAGCTTCGCCTGCGCAAGCCGCAGGAGCTGGCGATCCTGAAATATGTCGCCGCCTGGCGGGAGCGCGAGGCGCGGTCGCGCAACGTGCCGCGTTCGCGGGTGCTGAAGGACGATGCGATCTACGAGATCGCCCAGCAGCAGCCGAAGGACGCCGAGGCCCTCGGGCGCCTGCGCACAATTCCGAAGGGCTGGGAGCGCTCGGCCACGGGTGCTGCGGTGCTGGAAGCGGTCAATACAGCGCTTGCGCTGCCACGTTCCGAAATGCCGCATGTGCCGCGCCAGGCACAGCCGCCGGAAGGTGCGGCGGCGGCCGTCGAGCTTCTCAAGGTGCTGCTCAAGCTGATTTCCGAAAAGCACGGCGTGGCGCCGAAGGTAATCGCCAACAGCGACGACCTCGACAGGATCGCGGCTGAGGGCGAAACGGCAGATGTCGCGGCCATGCATGGATGGCGGCGCGATCTGTTCGGCGAGCCGGCGCTGCAGCTCATCCGTGGCGAAATTGCTCTGCGCTTCGTTGGCCGCAAGGTCGAAACCGTCGCGCTCCCAGCGTAGATCGTGGCAGGGGCCTTCGGCCCGGCTGTCGCGTTTCAACTCGTTGTTTGACGCGTGTCGTCAGCGCAAAATCGCTTCGTACCTTTGTGCGCGCTGCCTTAAATTCGAAATATCTTGACCATAGCACTGCGCCGGAAACAATAGCCGAATGAAGTGCTTCGGCGAAAGGGCGGCATGAGAGAGATATCCCCGACGCAGAACTGGATTCTGATTGCGCTCGTCCTTGGACTCAGCGGCGTGGTCTACGATCTGTACTTCTTTGCCGGTCAGACGCCCATCATCGGAGCGATCTTCGCGCTTTTCATCGGCATGCCGATCCTCGCCTTCGAACGCAAGGCGCTGTTGCGCGGCCTTTACCGGCGCATACAAAGACTGCCGACCCTCCTCTTCATCATCTCCGAGCTCGTCATCTATGAAATCCTGATGAGCATCGGCTTTGCCGCTGCCGGTTTCCTCCTTACTCTGCTTGGCGTTCTGAATCCGCCGAAGATGATCGACGTGCTGATCATGCCGTTCGACATCTTTATCTACGCGCTTGCCGTCTGCGCAACATTGATCTTCCTGCTCCGGGTGCGGGAACTGCTCGGGCGCGAGGTCTTCATCAGCATGCTGATCAGCCGCTATCGCAGACCGATGAAGGAAGAGCGGGTCTTCCTGTTCATCGATCTCGCCGAATCCACGGCCTTTGCCGAAAAGCACGGGGACCTGCGCGCGCAACAGCTTCTGAGCTCGCTATTTGCCGCCTTCGCCGAGCCTGTGCGGCGCAACAAGGGCCTGATCAACGACTATGTTGGCGATGCGGCTATCATCACCTGGCCACTGGCGCGCGGCGTCAAAGATGCGCGTTGCGTGCGCTGCCTTTTCGATATCCTTGCCGATATCGAAGCCAATGCCGCAAGCTGGAAGAAGAGCTACGGCCATGTGCCGAAGCTCAGGGCCGCCCTTCACGGCGGCAGCGTCATTACGGCTGAGGTCGGCGTTGACCATCATAAGATCAGCTTCTTCGGTGATACGGTGAATACCACTTCGCGGCTGGAATCGCTCTGCCGAACATTGAACCGGCCGGTGCTGATCTCCGCCGAGCTCGCCAAGCGCATGACGTTGCCTGAGGAGATTGTCGGCGAGAACCTCGGCAATCACGCTGTGCGCGGCCGTGGCCAGGGGCTGGATGTCATCGCCCTTTCCTCGCGCGCCGTGACCGTCCTCAATCAGCCCGCGACCCTGCGGCGCGGTTGAGCCGTAGCTTTCCGCACACGTCACCAAAGCTTCACCCAACCGTCAATGTGCCGACATGAATGCCCTGCTAAGCGGATGGCGCTTTTGCACTCCGTTCTATGGGGACATCATGAAGAACGCTCTTTTCGCTTCCGTATCACTTTTCATGCTCGTCGCAGGCTCCGCCTCCGCCGACCAGCAACTCTTCCCGGCAAAGCTGACCAGCCAGGCGATCCTGCCTGCCAACACGGTCGTTCCGGCTCCCGCCGATGCGCCGGCTTTTCTCAAGACCTCGGGCAAGTTCACGACCCCTGACCGCAAGCGCACCGAGAAGCTCGGCACCATCGACGGCAAGGACGGCGCCCGCGTCACCGACGTCAAGCTGCCGCTCGACGGCCAGCCGATCCAGGGTTTTTCCGGCATCAAGACCATGGCCGACGGCACCTTCTGGACGCTCTCCGACAACGGCTTCGGCTCGAAGTTCACCTCGTCCGACTCCATGCTGTTCCTGCATCAGCTGAAGTTCGACTGGAACGCCAACAAGGTTGACGTCGTCAAGAACCTCTTCCTGTCCGACCCGAACAAGATCGCTCCGTTCCCGATCGTCACGGAAGCCTCGGATACGCGTTACCTGACCGGTGCCGATTTCGACATCGAATCCGTACAGCCGGTTGCCGACGGCTTCTGGCTCGGCGACGAATTCGGCCCCTACCTCCTGAAATTCGACACTGAAGGCCGCCTGACGGACGTCATCCCGACGACGCTCGATGGCAAACCGGTCCTGTCCCCCGACAACCCGTTGATCCAGCTGCCGGCCAACCCGGCCGCCAAGATGCCGGCCTTCAACCTGAAGCGCTCCGGCGGCTTCGAGGGCCTCGCCATGTCGAAGGACGGCTCCAAGCTCTACGGTCTGCTGGAAGGCGCCATCTATGTCGACGGCCAGATGGAAACCGCTGACGGCCACACCGCCATCCGCGTCATCGAGTTCGACGTCGCTTCCAAGAAGTGGACCGGCCGCAGCTGGCTCTACCCGTTCGAAGACAAGGGTGCTTCGATCGGCGACTTCAACATGCTCGACGAGACCACCGCTCTCGTGATCGAGCGCGACAATGGCGCCGGCACGAAGGACAAGGCTTGCGCCGATCCCAAGCAGCCGAAGCCGGATTGCTTTGAAGCTCCGGCCGAGCTGAAGCGCGTCTACAAGATCGAGTTCAACGACGCCAACGTCGGCAAGGCCGTTCGCAAGATCGGCTATATCGATCTCCTGAACATCCAGGATCCGGACAACAAGAAGAAGGCCGGCGATATCCCCGGCGTCTACAACATGCCCTTCGTGACGATCGAAAACGTCGACCGTGTCGACGCCACGCACATCATCATCGGCAACGACAACAACCTGCCCTTCTCGGCCGGCCGCGCTGTCGACAAGGCTGACAATAACGAGTTCAGCATTCTCGAAGTCGGCGAGTTCCTGAACGCGAAGTAATCCGCAATTTAGTACGAGATTGAGAGGGCGGCGCGAAAGTGCCGCCCTTTTGCTTGGCCATTGGCGCTGGGGCTGAACGGTCAGGCAGCCTGCCCGACCTGTCTACTCGAAGCGGAAGGCCAGCCGCTTGTTCGTCAGCCGCGACAATTGCTGCAGGCGGCCGTCCAGTCGTTCTCCGGCGAAATCGCGGTATTCGTGCGGAACCACGAATTCCAGATCGAGATCGGGGGTGGAAGCTTTGCGGAATCTCAGATTGCGCACAATGCCCGGCATGGAAGCCGAGAAGAGGTAGACGACGCGCAACATGCCGCCGAGCAGCTTTGCGCGGTCGATGAAGGCAGGACCGGCGATCGTCGCAAGCGGTGCCGTGGAGCCGTCGTCATGCAGACCTTCGAAGCGGTAGTAGTTGGTCAGCGCGATGAAGGCGCGGCCGGGATGGCTGATGCCGACGAATGAGGAGTGAGCAATCACGTTCAGCGCCTGAGCGCCGCGATAATCAGGATGCGCGCGCCAGCTGATATCGGCCAGCAGGCAGGCGGCCTGACGATACCGGCTTTCCTCGTCGGTTTCCTGAACGCCGAAATACGGCATCATGCGGCCGGTCCAATCGGCCAGCTCGCGGGCATGTTCCGGCGAACGGGCACGCAGGATCGCAAGCTCGCCGGCGGCAGCCAGCAGCGGATCGGCGCGGCGTTCGGATTCGGACAGCAGCGAAAAGAGATAACCTTCACGCACGCCCTGCGCGGAGAAGGAGATCACCGAAGGCTTCATNGCGTTCAGCACTTCCTTCATGGCGATGGCGCCGAAGGGNAGCAGTGAACGGCGGTGCTTGGAAACCGCCTGCAGAGCCGGCTCCTTGGAATCCTTGGCGGTGACGACCTGATCCAGGAACTGCGTCATGCCTTCGAGAGACACCTCGTAGCCCTGCATCATGTGCAGTGGATAACGAGTGATCTCCATGTGCAGCTTGGCAATGTTTCGCCAGGTGCCGCCAACGGCATAGAAGGTGCGCCCTTCCCCCTTGGAGAGAAGCTTGGCAGTCTTGACCTGCTTGCGGGCAAAGGCGCGCGCCTTGGCGAGCGACCCGCCGGCATATTCGGAGAGGCGCAGACCGCCGAGCGGCAGGGTAATGCCGCCGCTGACATCCTTGCCCCTGATATCGATCAGTTCCAGAGAACCGCCGCCGAGGTCGCCTGCGATGCCATCGGGATTGTAGAAGCCGCTGATGATGCCGAGCGAGGCAAAGCGTGCCTCTTCCTCACCCGACAATATACGGACGTGCCGTTGCAGGATCGTCTCGGCCTGATGGATGAAATCAGGACCGTTGCTTGCCTCGCGCGCGGCCGCCGTGGCCAGCACATACATGGTGGCCGCGCGTGCCTGATCGGAGAGAGCCTTGAAACGATGAAGAGCCTGAAGCGCGCGTGCGACGCTTTCCTCGTCCATCTTGCCGGTCAGGGCTATGCCCTTGCCGAGGCCACAGAGAACCTTTTCGTTGAACAGGATGGTGGGCGAACGCGACAAGCCTTCGTAGACGACCAGACGGATAGAATTCGATCCGATATCGACAACGGAGACCGGGGCGATACCCGGAAGTCGCCCCTGGGCTTCAGATTCAACCATTAGGTCCAGTTTACTTGTTGTTCCGGCCGGCAAGCAGACCGGCGATCAGCTTCGGCGCACTCGATTTCAGAGCTTCACCGCGGCCCGACAGGCTGGGATTGGTCATGAAATACTGCTGCGCATTGAACGGTTCCTCGCCCTTGCGCACTTCCATGCGCCGTGACGTACCGTCGGGCAATATCTCGTAGCTTTGTTGATTGTCAATCACGTTGCCGAGCATAATCTGTGACAAAACCTGCTCGTGAACGGTCGGATTTGTCAGCGGAACCATCGTTTCGACGCGGCGATCGAGGTTTCTCGGCATCATGTCGGCCGAGCCGATATAGACAAGCGCCTTGTCGGATGGCAGGCCGTAACCATTGCCGAAACAGAAGATGCGGCTGTGTTCCAGGAAACGTCCGACGATCGATTTGACCCGGATATTGTCCGACAAGCCCGGCACCTGCGGACGCAAGCAGCAGATGCCGCGTACGACGAGATCGATCTCGACGCCGGCGCGGCTCGCCGTATAGAGCGCGTCGATGATATCGGGGTCGACCAACGAATTCATCTTCATCCAGATCGCTGCCGGGCGGCCGGCGCGGGCATGCTCGATCTCTTCGTTGATGTGGCGAATGATGCGCGGACGCAGCGTATAAGGCGAAACGGCGAGCTGCATCCCCTCTTCCGGCTCACCGTATCCGGTGATGAAGTTGAAGATGTTCGCCATGTCGTGGGCGATCACGGGGTTGCAGGTGAAGAAGGAGAGGTCCGTATAGATCTTCGCCGTGATCGGATGGTAGTTGCCGGTGCCGAGATGGCAGTAGGTGCGCAGCTTGCCTTCCTCGCGGCGAACGACGAGCGACATCTTGGCGTGGGTCTTGAGTTCGATGAAACCGAAGACGACCTGCACGCCGGCGCGCTCCAGGTCGCGTGCCCAGCGGATATTCGCCTCTTCGTCGAAGCGAGCCTTGAGTTCGACCAGCGCCGTCACCGACTTGCCGGCTTCGGCGGCATCCACCAGAGCGCGAACGATCGGGCTGTCATTGGATGTACGGTAGAGCGTCTGCTTTATCGCCAGAACGTCAGGATCATGCGCAGCCTGGATAAGGAATTGAACCACCACGTCGAAAGATTCATATGGGTGGTGAACCACCATGTCCTTTTCTCGGATGGCGGCGAAGCAATCACCGGCGTGTTCACGGACACGTTCGGGAAATCGCGCATTGTAGGGCGGAAAGCGCAGGTCGTCGCGCGGCGCCTTGGTGATTTCGGAGAGCGTGTTGAGCGCCAGCAGGCCCGGCAGAACGGCAACGCGATTCTCGGGAATACTGAGTGCCTGGACCACGAACTGGCGCAGCGAGGCCGGCATTTCGGAATCCGTCTCGATGCGGATGACCTTGCCACGGCGGCGGCGCTTCAGCGCGGTTTCGAAGAAGCGCACGAGATCCTCGGCTTCTTCCTCGACTTCGATATCACTGTCTCTGATGACGCGGAACGTACCCGAGCCCTGTACCTCGTAGCCGGGATAGAGCCGGTGAATGAAGATGTTGGCGACGTCTTCCAGGGTGATGTAGCGGATCGTGTTGCGATCGTCGGGCAGGCGGACGAAACGGTCGAGCGCCGGCGGCAGGCGCAGCAACGCCGTCATCGGCTCGCGGCCGCTGCGGCTGACGAGCTGCAGGCCGATCGAGAAGCCGAGGTTCGGAATGAACGGGAACGGATGAGCCGGATCGATCGACAGCGGCGTCAGAACCGGGAAGATCGCCTGCTCGAACTCGTTTGCCAGCCATTGGCGATCGGCGTCGCTCAGCGCACCCGGACGCACGATCAGAATGTCTTCCTTGGCGAGGTACTGCTGCAGGACGGCAAGCGAGGCCTGCTGCTCCATCTGCAGATGATCGATCTCGCTCAGGATCGAATCGAGCTGTTCGGCGGGTGTGCGGCCATCGGGGCTCTTGACGACGATGCTCTGCCGTACCTGGCCTTCGAGGCCGGCGACGCGCACCATGAAGAATTCGTCGAGGTTGGCGGCCGAGATCGACAGGAAGCGCACGCGTTCCAGCAACGGATGCTCGGTGTTCAGCGTCTCCTCGAGGACACGACGGTTGAACTGCAGCCAGGAGAATTCGCGGTTGATGAAGCGCTCGGGGCTCGACAGCAGCTGCTCCAGCGGCGGCAGGTCTGTGCTGTTGTTCGGGGTGGATTCCTGATGTTCCTGNTATGCNCTNTCCATGGTCCACTCACCCTGCTCTTATCCGCTTCGGCGAATATATCAGTTTCACGACGGAACTGTGACAGTCAATCGCCCGAGCCGGAATTGCCCAATTCATTCAATACTTCAGCGGCAAGCGAACGGGTAATGCCCGTGCCTCTGGAAAGCGCCAGCCGATCGAGCCTTTCGACAATCGTCTGGGCGGCGTTGAGCGACCGCTCCATGCGATTGACGATATAAAGGACGAGTTTGTCATCTATATAAAGCTGCCGGTCGGCNAAGAGCTTGACGATGACCTGNGACAGNAGTTCCTCNTCCGGCTCGCCGATCTCCACGACCGTCGCGGCCTTCAGGCGGGAACGCAGATCAGGCAGCGTGACCGGCCAGGACATGGGCCAGAGGCGGCTGGTCATCAA
>Ga0055540_1001239_pt1 | contig 15691 bp, 3 predicted proteins | sample AraplaCvi_mMS_r2_2_FD_55040 | JGI IMG/M metagenome (GOLD analysis project Ga0055540, IMG submission 55040) | Arabidopsis root microbial communities from North Carolina, USA - plate scrape MF_Cvi_mMS_r2 | ecosystem: Host-associated > Plants > Roots > Endosphere | place: USA: North Carolina
CCGCCGCATCCGACTCCAGCACCCGGACAAAGGTGTCATGGGCCAGGTCTTCCGCCTGCGAACGGCTCTTCAGCCGACGCGTCCAGGTCCCGATCAACTCTTCGTAGTGCTCGAAAAAGCCTGGGCGGCGAGGCGGCTTGGGGGTCATTGCGTTGTGCTGAGGGGTGGGGAGGCGTGAATAGTAATGCTTCTTATTAAAGGCGGCAAATGGTTCGGATGGAGAGCAAGAGCGTTCGCAGATATTTATAGGAGTTTCCCAAGCACAGCAGTCAGGGCTTGGCTGCACGCTGCGAGGGCACAGGCTTGCAGAGCGGTGATGGTGTTCTTATGAAAGGGGCTTCCGGAATCAAGGTAACCGACTCACAGCTTTCCTCTACCAGCGGCAAGGGCGCTACCAGTGAGGTCTTTTAAAGATTCAGAAAAGCCTTACAACGAATAAAGAACGCCCCTGATTTCCACGCCGGACAACCTCGGCCTACAGTCGGTCAGTCCCTCGATAGGGATCAGGTTTGGCGACCTGAACGACACGAATGCACAGAATCCTCTGCTATCAGGCAGAATGCCGTTGTTTTATGGCAGCTGTGCGTGGGAGATCTTCAGATCTGCCGGTTTCTTGTGTCGCCGGTTCGCCAACCTGCGTACAGCTGCCACCCATTCGTTTGGCGACGAATGAGTAGCGATACTCAGACAGGCACAAGGATATAAATCATGAATCGCTACATCCCCATCACCGGTCACGACTGCAACATTCCCTACCTGCTTATCGATACCCAAGCACCTATCGACGTGCTGCACGACGCGGCCGCTTATCGCATACGTGCAGTGACCCAACTGCTAGAAAGCTTTTCGGTAGCTGATACCCCTCGGCATGAACCTGTCCTTCTTCAGGAACTGACGCTGGCTTGCAGCATCATGCTTCGCGATGGGTGTGATTTGATGGATGTGGTGGGACGGAAATTGCAAGAAAGGATTTGGGGTTAAATAGTGATGGGCGGTGTTGGGCCGCCCATTTCTTTAACCTATTAGAGAGCTAAATAAAACATCAGGAACTCCTGCAGCTTTTGCAGTAAAAATAACAGCGCCGCTCCGTTTAACGATAAATCAGAAGTTAAAACGCTCCTCAAATACTGTTTGCACTCCCATCTTGACGGTGCACTGGCGAGCGACTTCGACTGGTATCACCTTACCTAATAGCGGCATCAAGGCCTTGTAGAATACTTTGTCACAGGCCGCGTCTTTGTTGAAGGCTTGAGAGTTACCCTCAGCGTCAGAGGTAATGTGACAAGCGCTCACTAGATCAGCAGGCAAGTCCTTAAACGCGACAGGCTTCTGGGTGTTGCTCGCGTGTACTTCGACCATCTCATTACAACCACCGCTTGCTGTCCCTTCCTTAACGGCTTTTACGAAAGCAACGCGCTCATAATCAGTACCAGTGAAGACAGCTTGATTGTTGAGGCTAACCCGGTACTTCGAAGGCTGACCGGCAATGGACTTGATGCAGAACAGCGTCGTAACCGGCTGATTATTCACCGAAGCAGTTGCCGACTTACAACCTGGAACGGCATTAGTAAAGTCAGTGCTCTGCGAGTTGACACAACCGGCCAGTAGTATCAAGCATGTGCTGATCGTAATTTTCTTCATGAGAACTTTCCAGTTATTCACTACGGCGCTTCTTGAGTTTGATATTGGGCACAATGATGCAGGATTGCTCTGGCATCCGCAGACCCGGAGTTTGAAGATTGAAAGCCAATAGACTCGTCTCTTTGTACCTCTCATTCGTTGTGAGCATATTATCACACCCTGCTAGCGCCTTTATCCGACATCAAAGCCTATTTGCCGACAACAGCAGATACAGTCGTTCGCCAACAACGCACAAGAGATATAACCCATTAACCTCCATAAGTCTTAGAAAACAGACCATCAACACTTTCACTACGGATAAGAGGGGTCTCAGAAAACTCCAGAGAGTCAGAAACAGCGACAAAGCCTCTAAGTTCTACAGGAATATCTTCTATTCTGGCAAACACACTAGGCATCAAGTACCGAAAATAGTCACCCATTACAGTCGGACCATCATATCCTTTAGGAAAGTCCTCTCCCGGCAGACTCCCCTCCACGCCGTGATATATATAGAATCCTTTAATAGATGGAATACTATACTCCGTCAACCTTGAGTCAAATGAAGATCGTTCAGAAACCCAACTTTCGACCTCTTGCCGTGACAGTGTGTGCCTATAAGAATAAGCCGAGTATGAATCCAAAATAGTCTGACCCTTTTTATTTTCAGGATACTCGGTAAACCTCTCGGACTCCTCCCACATAAACTCATTGAGAGCATCGAGTTCCTCATCAATGCCTGGAATATTCAGCAACACCGTAGGCAACGATCCAAAACAGTTATTCACCATAACTGCAATAGCCCCACACTTATCCATGGCAAACCAAGTAACCAGCTCACCAAAGCCAGGCGTCCAATCTTTGTTCAGGACCATTAATTTTTCTCCGGCCAAGTTGCCTTACAGTTTGGACAGGTACCTATGATTGCTTTCGGGGTAATCCCTCCTTCGTCCCTGACTGTCTTCGGACGCACAGCATCCGTAAACTTCACTCCAGCTGGATTAACCCCTAATCGTACTAACTTGTCAACCGCTGAAACCTCTGCACATGCACCTGCTGAATTCCGACACAAATCGGTAAGCTCCCCAATTTTAACCCCTAACTGGCCTTCAACATAGTTAACAGTACGTACGTCAAGGGAGTCCGCAGTAATTCGGCCATTGCTGCTACCAACTGCTATTTTCCCTGACACTGGATCATAAGCACTAATCATAGTCGCAACTTTTGAAGCTTGCGTATTGCTAGGAAATGCATAGATAGCATTCAGCAACTCTTGTGTAGCCTGTTCAGAAAGTTTGTCTTTTACAGGAACATGCAACACTGCCCTATCAAACAGCCCCACAGTCTCGCTATTCATAAGCGAGCTAATCGGATATGGTTTTTCAACAACCGATGCACTGATACCCGAGGAGTTAGGCAGCTTTGTACTTGGCACCCCCATACTAGTTGCACCAAGCAAGCCAAAAACTATATTACCTACTGCATTCCAAGTATCACCATTCAATGCTTGATTCGCACCATAGCCGGCTTGAAGCACCCCATTGGCCGTTGCTGCAATCCTAATCGTTGCCCCTAGCGGCCCTGAAAGACCATAAATGGCGGGACCACCAATATTCGCAAGCCCTTGCTGCTCATTATTGATGCGTAATACACCTTGAGCGTCTCTGTAAGTCAGCTCGTTAGCACTTTTGTCTCTGCTCCAGAACAACTGCTCCGCCCAACCAAGCTCAGCTCGAGCAGCGTCAGCGTAGGCATTTTTGGCTTCAGTAGTCCCCGCATAGGAAAAGTCGGTTGTAGGGGTTGGCCCATTTTGCAAAAGGTTCACCAGGTCCGCTTTCACCTGTTGCTCACCCTTCACAGGTATTTGCTCGTAAGCGTAGACCTGTAGATAAGCAGTTAACTCAGATAACTGGTCCTTGGACAGAGATCCTGGATCCTTCCTGTAGGCTGCTAACAGGTTATCGCTGCGCTGATCGGCCCCCTCCAAGGTGACAAGCTTCTTGGCAGAATCAATTCCCTGATCTTTCTCAAACTCCTTTCGGGCTCTATCACGCTCAGCGGCAGAGTGATCTCCCAAAAAGTTGTACTGAGTAGAGTTCTTCGCGACCCAACTCCCCTTCTCCATCTTCGCCGCATCAGCATCTGTCTGCCCGGCTGCCGCCAGCACTCCGACGATCTGCGAACTCATGGTCAGCAGGTTTTCATTTCCGCCCACCAATTTGTCCAAATGGGTGACCAGTGCCTCGTTCGCACCTGCCGCCAAAGCACCGGTCTTGAAATCACCTCCGGTAGCCTTGGCCAGCAATCCGCCCACCATCGCGTGAACCGCAATCTTAGGTAACGAGCCGTCCGCCAAGACATTTTTGGTGTAGTCACCGACCAAGTTGAAGCTTGCCGCCGCCAAGGTGTTGAACAAGGCACCCTTCAAGGCATCGCTGGCACTACCGCCCTGCCCCAGTGCCTTGCCCAGCAACATGGAAGTGCCGCTCTGCAGCGTCTGATTGGCGGCAAAATGCCCAACGCCACTCCAAGTACTCAGCGAGGGCTGAGTAATGACCTTTCCTATCGACGTATTGGTCTCGGTACCGGTCCATTTATCAAAAACACCGGCTGTAAGACCTGCGGTAACGCCCGAGATCACATACCCCTTCATCGCGTCGGAAGAGGTTACATCCTTGAATACCGCACCAAGGTTGCCGCGATTATTGATAACGCTGACGGTGGCATTGGTCGCTGCACCTGCCGCGACAGCCCCTGCTGCGGCTGACAGACCGCCCGCAGTAGTCGACGAAATTGTCCCAGCAGCGACCGCCCCGCCAGTAGCGCCTCCCATTGCTCCTGCCGCCATAGGCCCGACAACCGCCGCCATCACAATCGCAATGATGATCTGCGAAGCAGGCCCCAGGCCGGAGTTGCTGTATTTGAAGGATTCGTGAATCTCCTTCACCTGCCGCCAATCCACATCGCCGCGGGCTTCAGCCTGTTTCAGCCAAACCAGTTGCGGATCGGCTTTCACCATCGCATCGATGCTCTGGCTGACGGTTTGCTGGTCCACCTGTTTGACGTCAATCTTCAGGCCGTCAACGGCTTTGATCACGACGTCGCCGGCAGCCAGCATCTGCGTCTGGCGCAGGGTTTCGTCGGTATTGCCCTTGCCTTTGGAAGAAACCCAGGCCGCGTTGTTGTTGGTCTTCTCGTGACTCTCCTGATGCAGGTCCTTCACCCCTTCGAAGGTGATCTCCCCACCACTTTGCAGGGTGATGTCCTGATCACTCTTCAGTTTGGCCGCCTGGTACTTCTGGTCTCCGCCGCTGACCAGCGTCAGATCGCCTCCAGTCGAGATCTCGCTGCCGACATGGGTGATCTTGGTCACTTCGTCACGTTTGGTCTGCTTGCTGCCCCAACTGCCTTTTTTCTTCTTGTCGTACAGCGAATAGTCGCTGTCTTGCGCCGCCAGCAGTTCGAGGTTGTCGCCGGCTACCAGGTAGGCTTCATCGCCGGCGGTGATACGGCTGGAGATCAGCGCCATGTCCTTGCCGGCACTGAGGTCCACATCGCCACCGGCGCTGAGGGTCGTGGCGACCTGGCTGACATGGTCTTCCTGGCGGGTGACTTTCTTGGTTTTTTCGTAGGAGTGCTGCTCGTCCGCCGCCGAGGACAGCGTCAGGTTCTCGGTGGCCGCCATGGCGATATTGCGCTTGGCTTCGATCTCGCTGGCGATGGCGTTGATATCGCGACCGGCCTTCACCGTCAGGTCACGACCGGCGCTGACCTCGGAGCCGATCTGGGTGATAGCGCTGCTGTAGTGGTTTTTGCCCAGCGCCAGGCTGCTGTTGAGCTCGGTGGAGACGATATTGGCGTCGCGCCCCGCACTCAGGCTCATGTCCCGGCCGCTTTGCAGAACGCTGCCGGGATTGGTGATGTCACGACCGGCGGAAATGACCATGTCGTTGGCGGCTTCGATACGCGCGGCGCTGTTTGCATAGTCCTTGTGCGAATAGCCCCGTACCACGCTGTCCACCGAGGTGACACTGCGCTCGTTGAGCACATCACCGCTGATCGCGTTCATCGTCACGTCACGACCGGCGATGATGCCACCCGCCTTGTTGGTGATGTTGTTGCCCGCCAACAGGTCCAGGCGATTGCCGGCCTGGATCAACCCGCTGTTGACCAGGTCCTTGCCCGCCGTGGCCGACAAGTTGTGGGTGGCCCGCAAGGTACCGACGTTGTCGAGGTTCTGGCCAGCGATCAGGCTCACGTCATTACCGGCAATCAGCGCGCCGGTCGGGCCGAGTCGATCGTTGGCCTGGGCCATGTACAGCACCGGCACCAGCACTTTCTCGCCGTTCACTTCGTGCTCTTCGAGCCAGACGATATCGTGGGTCAGCGCCGCGACCTGTTGCGACGTGAGGGTCACGCCTACCGACAGGTTGAGTTGATCCTTGCTGGCGATGGCATTGTTCATCAGGTACTTGAACTGAGCCTCGTTGGAGTTCTGCCCAGCGAGAAATGCCTGGCCGGTACGCGCAGTGATGGCTTGTTGCACCAGACGCTGTTCGTAAAAGCCATCACCCAGGCGCTTGGCGCTGATGTCCGGGTCGTAACCGAGGCCGGCCAGCAGGTAATCCGAACTCATGAACTGCTTGAGGTCGGTGAGTACCGGGTTGGTTTCGATCAGGTACTTCTGCGGATTAGGCTTGAACGAGCTGTCCGGCACGCCTTGGACACGGGCCACGGCCTGGCTGGCCACTGGAGTGGCGACTGCTGGATTGGCCACCGCAGGGACACCGCCGGTCGATACGTTCCCGACACCAGGCGAGGTCACGCTGGCCAACGGATCACGCGGGTTGAGCGGCAGTGTTGGCACGCTCAGGTCAGGCCCTGTGGCGACCGCGCTATGGCTGGCCTCCTCGACATGCACGGCTCCCACCTGGGTGATCGCGCCAGCATTACCTTCATGACCTGACAACGCCAGGGTGCCGCCATTGTCGACAGGGGCGCTGACATCGATCGCGCTGGCGCTCAGGTTGCTGTCGGTGGCTTGACGGGTGACCCGGGTCAGTTGCCGATCGCTGGAAGCCACTTGGGCGACATCATCGATCTGGAAACTGCGCGCCTGGATATCCGGCAGGTTCTGTTGACGCTGGGCACTGCTGACCGAGGCGCTGCCCATGGTCCAGTTTTGCGGCCCGATATTGGCCTGGGTCGCCTGCTGAGCCGACCCGCCTTGGCCACTCAAGCGGAACAGGCCGTTCTGCCCTGTCGGCAAGGTGAAGCCGGGCAGGCTCAGCGGGTTGACTTGTTGCTGGGCCAGATCGGGAGGTAGCTGGCTGTTGAGCCTGACAACGGTGGTGCCGGTACCGCTTGCCCTGGTATCGGCGACTTTGTTGGTACCACCGGCGGCGTTGTAGTCCTGGTGGATGACACTGTTCTGCAGATCCTGGGTGGCGGTGATCGAAACATTGCCACCGGCCTGGATCACCGCATTGCGGCTGCCACTGGTACTGACGGCACCACTACTGTCTTTGGCGATTTCAACGTCGCTGAGCTTGGTGAACTGAGAGAACTGGCTCGGCAGTTCAAGCAGGTTGTTCGGGTCGTACTGGGATGACGTCGTTTTTTCGAAGCCGTATTTCAGGCCAGGCAGTACGATGTTATAGACGCCGCGTGTATCGACGGTTCTCCCCGTATCGGCGTCTTTGAGAGACACCACCTCGTACGTTTCACCGTCTCGCCCCCCCTCTCTGTAACGAGCCGATTTGGGTATGGCCTTGTGAATGTTGTCTGCCAGGTCAAGGTAATACACATAAGGGAAATCAGGGTTGTTGCGCTGGTTGTAGGGCGTCAACACATCGGAGAAAAACTGCCCGGTACTGCCCGAGCCCATACCGTAGACCTTGTACAGGCGCGTGCGCTCGATGGTCCCGTTCTGTGCGCCGATGTTCTGCAGGCTGTCGGCCGTGATATTGATATTGCCGCCGGCGCTCACCGTGCTTTTGCTATTGAGAAAGCTACCGCCCTGGAAAACCAAATCCTTGCCCGCGGTCAGTAGCGCCGAGGCGCTGGTGTCGTTGTCGACACTTTCGTAGACCTCACGGGCCGCCAGCGTGAAGGTGTAACTCCCCCCTTTGCAGTCATTACATATATTGGCGATAAACCCCGATACCAGCTTGCGGCTGCCCGACGCTACCGCGCCATCGGTACGGTTCTGGAACACATCGGCGTTAAGCGCGAATGCCCCACCGCTTTCCATGGAACCGGAGACGTTGTAGATACCCGCGGCCCGGGCGGCACCGCCGTAACCACCGATAGATACGTTGCCGAGGCCGTACAGATCGCCGTTCTGGTTGGTGAAATTGCCGACCCCCAACGTCATGTCCGCGCCGCTGAAAATCAGGCCGCGATCGTTGAGCAGCGATGGGGTTCTCAGATCGAGGTTCTGCGCAGCCCCCAGGGTCCCGGAGTTGACAAGGCTGCCGGCCTCGACAGTCAGACCAGCATTGGAGGTCAGCCGCCCGGCGTTGGTCAGCGGCCCGCCGATCCTGATCGTCGAGTTCCCACCACCGGCCACGCTACCCCCACTGCCCAGGCTCATCGAAGCAGCCGTCAACCCGAGACTGCCCAGGCTGCTGTAGCGCCCATTACCGCTATAACTGCCGCCCAGCGCCAGGCTGGCCGTGCCATCGCTGGCAATCAGGCCATCGTTGGTCCAGCTACCGCCGTTGCCCACCAGGCTGGTGGTGGCCAGCAATTGCCCACTGCCGGTCTGGGTCAGGTTGTTGACATTGATGGTCAGGCGCCCGGCCTGGATCACGCTGCTGTTGGTCCAGCTGTCGGCAGCGAGCGTCAGCCCGCCACGGGTGACGAGGCTGCCACCGGCATTGGTGACGTTGGCCGTGGAGATATCGAAGGTGCCGTTGCCCACATGCAACAAGCTGCCGCCCTGGTTCTGGAAGCTCGCGGCATTCAGGGTCAGGTCACTGTTAGCGCTTTCCAGTTTGCCATTGCGGTTGTCGAACAAGCCGCCGATCTGGAAGTCGGTCTTGCCACCGGCCCCCAGGGCCCGAAGCTGGCCGGTCTGGTTATCGAGACTGGCGGCACGCACGCTGAGGGTGCTGTCGCTCTCGATGATGCCCATACGGTTGTTCAAGTGACCATTGAGGCTGAGGTCGATCCGGTTACCGGCGATCTGACCGTCGTTGTCACCGCTGTTATCGAAATTATTGCCGCTGACTTTGACCAGCCCTTTGGCATACAGGCCGCCGTTACGGTTGTCGAAGTTGGCGGTGGTGATCAGTGCATCGCCGTTCTGGGCGGAAATACGTCCGCCGTAGTTATCGATACCGCCCAATACGCTGAGGTTCAGGCGCTGGGCCTGGGCGATGCCGCCCTGGCGGTTATTGTTCAGATCGTAACCGTTTTTCAACACGCCGACGATACGGGCTTCCAGCGCGCCCTTGAGGCTGGCGAGGGTACCGCCGCGGTTATCGAGGTTGGTGGCGCTGACCTTGAGATCACCGTTCTGGGCCAGGAGACGACCGCTCTGGTTGTCGATATCCCCCGCCACGGCCAGGTCCATCGCGCCCTGGCTTTGCAGGGTGCCCTTGGCATTGCCCAGGCTTGCGGCGCTGAGTTCCAGGGTGCCGTTCTGGCTGTATATCAGGCCGTCGCCATTGTTTTGCACGGCCCCCGATACCTGGGTGAGCAGATTGCCGTTGGCCGCCACGGTGCCGCGATTGCGGTTGTCGAGGCCACCAGTGAGCACGCTCATCAACCCCTGGCTGACCAGTTGGCCGCCCTGGTTGTTGATCTGGCTGCTACGGCTTATCACCAGCGGCCCGCCACTGGCGAGCTTGCCGTTGGTGTTACTCAGGCTGCCGAGCAGGTCGAGGTTCACTGCGCCGTTGCTGACCAGGCTACCGCCGGTGTTATCCAGGGTTGTGCCGGTAAAACCCAGGGCCTGTTGTGCGCTGACTGTCCCGGCATTGTTCAAGGTCATGGCTTGCATCGTCAGGGCGGCGCCGCTGTCGATCGATCCACCCTGGGTATTGTTCAGCAGGCCGCCAACGGTCAGTTGCTGACCGGCGCCGCTGGACAGAATGCCGGCGCTGTTATCCAGGCTGGCCGCACTGACGTTCAGCGCTTTCTGGCTGACCAGCGCGCCGGCGCTGCTGTTGAGCAACGCACCGCTGATGTTTGCGTTCAGGTCGCCACTGCGGCTGGACAGCGTGCCGGTGTTGCGGTTGTCGAGGCTGCCCCCGCTCACTGTCAGGCCCTGCCAGCCAGAGATCAGGCCACCCTGGTTGAGCAAGGTCTCGCCGGTCAGCCCCAGTTGATTGTTGCTGATCAGCTTGCCGCCGGTATTGTTCAGCACGCGACCAACCAAGTTGGTACTCAGGCTGCTGGAAATCTCCCCATTCTGATTGTTCAGGTCGCGCAGGCGACTGATGCTCAGCGGACCTTTGGCGATCAGCAGGCCATTGCGATTGTCGAGGTCAGTGTTGGCCAGGTCGAGACGCACGCCGCTGTCGCCCAGCAGGCGACCGCCATTCTGGGTCAGCGCCCCCAGGTTCAGCGTGATATCGCCTTTGGCCGAGACCTCACCGCCGTTGCTGGAGTTCAGGCTGCTGGCGGTCAGGGCCAGACTGCCCTGGCTGTTGATCAGACCGTTGGCGCTGTTGTTCAGCGCCATCGCATTGAGGGTCACGGCACTGCCACCGAGCAGGGTACCGCCCTGGTTATTCAGGTCAGCACTGCTGAGCGTGAGGTCCTGTGTTGCGTTGATCAGGCCTTTATTCTGGTTGCTCAGCAGCCCCGCGACAGCCAGGTTCAGATCGCTACGGCTACTAACGCTACCCTCAGCGTTGTCCAGGCTGTCAGCCCGAACATCGAGGGCTGCCGCGGCGATCTGGCCCTTGAGGTTGGTCAGGGCCTGGTTGACTCGCAGAGTCAGGGTCTGGTTGCTGAGGAGTTTGCCGTTGCTGTTGTCGAGGCTGTCAGCCGTGAGGCTGAAAGCCTGGGCACTGGAGACTTCGCCGCCCTGGTTGTTAATGCCCTTGAGGTTACGCAGCTCCAGCGACGGGGCATTGATCAGGCCCGTCTGGTTGTTCAACTGACCTTGGTTCAGGTCCAGAGTGAGGCTCGTGTTGCTGAACAGCTTGCCGCCCATCTGGTCGAGGCCGGTGACGCTGGCTGTCAGTGCCTTGCTGCTACCGATGACGCCACCGCTGCGGTTGGTGACCTGACCCGCTGCCAGGGTCAGGCTGTCGCCACTGTTCAGGCGACCGTTCTGGCTGTTGTCAAAAGCCCCGGTGGTCACTCCCATCGAGCCTTTGCTGCTGATCACGCCTTGTTGACGATTGTCGAGACTGGCGCTGCTCAGCTCGATGCTACTGTCACTGACCAGTTGCCCGCCCTGGTTGCCTAGCGCTGCGCTGGCCTTGATCTTCAACGCGCCGGCACTCGACAGGCTGCCAGCGGTGTTGCTCAGGTTGGCGCTGGTGAGGTCGAGCTTGCCTTCGCTGCTGATCAAGCCCTGATTGTTGGTCAGGTCGCCGCCCAGGCCCAAGCGCACATCCTGCCCACTGCGCAATTGACCCGCCGTGTTGTCCAGGGTCTGGCCATCCAGGGTCAGACCGCTCTTGCCATTGATCAGGCCCTGATTGCGGTTCAACACTTGATCCAGGGTCATGGTCAAGCCCATGGCCGCAATGATCTGGCCACTGTCGCTGTTGTCCAGGCGCTTGCCGGTCAGGCCAATGTCGGCGCTGCTGGAGAGCTCGCCACCCCGGTTGTCGATACTGCCCACCTCGAGTTTCAGCGCTTTTGTAGCGCCGACCAGGCCGCTCTGGCGGTTGTCGAGTACGGCGCCGGTCAGGCCCAGGGCGCCGCTGGCGATGAATTGCCCGTTCTGGTTGTCGAGGGTGTTGATGGTGGCCGTAACGTCGGCCTTGCCAGCGACCGAACCGTCGCGGTTGTCGAGACTGTTGGCGGCCAGCAGCACGGCCCCGTCGCCGATCAGGGTGCCACCCTGATTGGTGAAGGCTTGAGTCACGCCCAGGTCGACCTCGCCACGGCTGCTGATCAGGCCATGGCTGTTGTCCAGGCTGGCGCTTCGGCTGTTGAGGGACGTCGCGGAAATCAGCCCGTTCTGGTTGTTCAAGGCCTGAGCGATACGCAAGGTCAGGCCCTGCTTGCTCAGCAGTTTGCCAGCGCTGTTGTCGAGGTTTTGCGCGGCGAGCATGAAGGCTTGGGCGCTGGAGATTTCGCCGTTCTGGTTGGCGACGTCCTTGAGGTTGTTGAGCACCAGCACCGGACCATTGATCAGACCCTTGCGGTTGTCGAGCCGGCCGTTGTTCAGGTCCAGGTTCAGTTGGGTTTTGCTGAAGAGTTCGCCACCTTGTTGGTCCAGGCCGGTGATGTTGGCCGTCAGGGCTTTTTCACTGGCAATGCGGCCGCTGGTGCCGTTGTCGACCTGGGTTGCATTGAGGTCCAGCGTATCGTCGCTGGTCAGGTGGCCACCCTGGCTGTTGTTCAAGAGGCCGGTGGTGACATGGGTCGCGCCCTTGCCGTTGATCACACCGCTCTGACTGTTATCGAGACTGGAACTGGCCAGGGTCAACCCCTGGTCGGTGACGATTGAGCCACCCTGATTGAGCAACGCACCCAGGCTGGTGAGCGACAAGGCACCGGCACTGCCGAGCTTGCCTTGGGTGTTATCCAGAGTGGCGACATTGAGGGTCAATCCCGCTTCGCTGCTGAGCACCCCGGCGTTATTGAGCAGAGCCCCATCGAGACGAATATCCAGCCCCTTGAGGCCGGAAAAACTGCCACTGCTGTTGTCGAGCCGGGTACCCGTCAGGCCTGCGCTGCCCTTGGCGAACAGTCGGCCCTTGCTTTGGTTGATCAACTGCGCCACCGTCAGCTGCAAGTCGGTTGCGGACAGCAGCTTGCCGCCATCGCTGTTGTCCAGGCGCAGACCGGTGTAGCTCAGGCTGTTTTCGGTACTGGAGATTTCCCCGGCCCGGTTATCGACCTGATCGACATTCAGGGTCAGTGCGTTGGTGCTGCCCACCAGGCCGCCGTTACGGTTATCAAGCGCCTTGCCCGTCAGCAACAGACTGCCTTGTGCTACCAGCGCACCACCCTGCTGGTTCAGGGTATCGACAGTAGCGGTCAGGTCGACCTGACTGGCAATCCGACCTTTGCTGTTGGTGACTTCCTGGGCCTTGAGCGTCACCGGGCCGACCGCACTGAGCAGGCCACCGCTGTTGTCCAGCCGCGAGCCTTCGTAGTCAATCGCCGCCTTGCCGCTCAACACGCCCTTATCGCGGTTATCCAACTGTCCGACCAGTAATTTCAGGTCCTTATCGGCCTGGATCAGCCCTCCCCGGTTATCCGCCAGGTCGCTGCGCAGGGTCAGTCGGTCCTTGCCAGACAGGCTACCGCCACGGTTATCCAGGCTACCGGTGGTCAACTCGATGCCACCGGCGGCTCTGAGTTTTCCCAGTTCACGGTTATCGAAAGCGCCAACGACCGTGCCCGTCAGGGAACCATCGACCGCCAGCAACACGCCCTCAGCGCGGTTGTCGAGACTGCCAGCGTTCAGCGTCAGTGCCTTGCCGGAACCGAGCATCCCGCCCTGGTTATTCAGTGCCCCGCTCAGATCGATGCTGAGCCCGAGATCCCCTGTCAGCTGGCCTTCGGTATTGTTCAGACTGGCCGCTTTAAGGCTCGACAGGCCGGCGCTGGACAAGGTGCCGTTGAGGTTGGTAAGCGCCTCCTCGACGCTCAGGCTCAGGTCCGAATCACTGCCCATCGTGCCTTCGGTGTTGTCGATGCTGGCGGCATGAACCTTGAGCCCATTGGCCGACACCAGCCCCCTGAGGTTGTTCAGGGTGCGCTCGACACGCAAGACCAGCGCCTGCTCGCTGCCAATCGTGCCATCGGTGTTGTCGAGCGTTTGCGCGGCCAGCGTGAAGCCCTGGTCGCTGGAAATCTCACCGTCCTGGTTGCTGACACCTTTGAGATTTTTCAGCAGTAACAGGCCAGTGGCATTGATCAGACCGTCCTGGTTATTGAGCTGACCGTTATTCAGGTCGAGGCTCAGACCGGTGCTGCTAAACAGCTTGCCGCCTTGTTGATCAAGGCCGCTGACACTTGCCGTCAGGGCCTTGGCACTGGAGATACTGCCTGCGGCACCGTTGTTCAGTTGGCCGCTGACCAGGTCGAGGGTGTCGCCACTGGTCAGGCTGCCCCCCAGGTTGCTCAGGGTGCCCAGGCTGGTGAGCTGCAAGCCCTTGACGCTGGAGAGCTGGCCAGCGTCGTTGTTCAGGCTGCCGGCCTTGAGCAGAATGGTGCCATCGCCCTTGAGCGTGCCTCGAGCGTTGAGCAACTGCCCGCTCAGATCAAGGTCCAGCTTGCCTTTGGCGTAGAGATTGCCACCCTGGCTGTTGTTCAACTGCGCAGCCTTGACCTGTACACCCGCCTGCCCGGACAACTGGCCGTTGAGTTGATTGTCGAGTTGGCCGAGGGTCAGATCGATGTCGCCATTGGCGAGCAGTTTGCCGTCATGGCTGTTATTCAGCGTCGTCCCCGTCAGCTTCAAGTAACCCTGGCTGGAGACGTTGCCACCCTGGTTGTCGAGGTTGTCGATCCCCAGGTTCACCCCTTGGGCAGCACTCAGCGAACCACCCTGACGGTTATCCACTCGGTTGGCATTGAGCGTCAGGGCGCCGCCGGCGCTGACACTGCCGCCGCGGTTATCCAGAACGCCCAGCGTATTCAGGTTGGCGCCGGCCTTGCTGACGATCCGCCCCTTGAGCTGGTTGTCGAGACTGGCGCTGTCGAGGGTCAGCAAAGCATTCGCTGACAACAGACCGGCCTGGTTCAGCAACTGCCCGGCAATCTTCGCCGTCAGGCCGGCACTGCTCAGCAGCGTACCCTGGGTGTTGTCGAGGCTGGCGCCTTGCACGTTCAGCAACTGGCCGGAAGTCATCGAGCCGGTGGCATTGTTGATCGCGCCCTGACTGTTCAGCGTCAGGCTCCCATCGCCGATCACTTGCCCCTGGCGGTTGTCCAGGTCCGCCACTTGAAGGCTGATGTCACGAGCGGCCAGTTTGCCGCCCTGGTTGTTCAGGCTGGCGCTGCTGATCAGCGCATTGCCGGTGCTCTGGATCCTGCCCGCTTGATGATTGTCCAGTGTCCCCTGGGTCGTCAGGCCCAAGGCGCCCTGACTGATGATCGAGCCTTGTTGGCTGTTGTTCAGGGAGGCAGCTACCAGTTGCAGGTCCTGTTGAGCGCTCAAGCGACCGCCCTGGTTGTTGAAGACACCGCTGGCATTGATATTCAGAGCGCTACCGGCCGCGATCAGACCGGCCACGTTATCCAGGGAGGCAACATTCAAGGTCACCCTGGCGAGGCTGGAAATCTCCGCGCCCGCGTTACCCAGCCCGGCCAGGTTGGCGACCAGTTCACCATTGCTGCTCACCAACCCGCCCTGGTTATTGAGCAACTGGTTGGCATTCAGATTCAGGCTACCGCTGCTCAGCACTCGGCCCTTGTTCTGGTTATCCAGGGTGCCCGCGCGGATGTTCGCGCTTTGTTTCGCGCTCAGGGTGCCGCCCTGATTGTTCAGGGCTTGCGCCGTGGTCACCGTCAGATTGCGGCTGGCGACCAGGCTGTTGCCATTGTTATTGAGGGTCTGCGCATTGACGGTGAGATCACCGCCGGCATTGCGACTGTTATCGGCATTGACCCCGGCTTCGATGATGCCGCTGTTGCTCAGTTGTCCACCGGCGCTGAGGCTGATGCTGTCGCGGGCTGCCAGGCTTTTCTGGTTGTTCAGGTCGCCGCGGCTTTGCATATCCAGCGTGCTACCGGCGTAGACCGGACCTTGGGCATCGAGGCTGGCAGCCTTGACCTTGACCGCGGCCCCCGCCGCAGCCTGGACCATGCTCAGGTGACCGTTGGCGTCGATCTGGATATCACCGCCGCTGGCAGCGAGGTTACCGGCGAGCCTTACCCCCACGCCCGCTTCAGTTCCCACCAGCTTGATCGCCCCGGCATACATCCC
>Ga0055540_1001245_pt1 | contig 15636 bp, 18 predicted proteins | sample AraplaCvi_mMS_r2_2_FD_55040 | JGI IMG/M metagenome (GOLD analysis project Ga0055540, IMG submission 55040) | Arabidopsis root microbial communities from North Carolina, USA - plate scrape MF_Cvi_mMS_r2 | ecosystem: Host-associated > Plants > Roots > Endosphere | place: USA: North Carolina
GGCCCGCCTCTATCGCCTGGCGCTCGAAAGCGGCGTCACCGAAGCGGCCTATCATGCTGTTGCCGACGAGGCGGTGCCGTTCCGAGAGATCGCCGAGGTGATCGGACGCCAGCTCGGCTTGCCGGTGGAGCCTCGCCCCCGCGAACATTTCGGCTGGTTCGCCACCATGGCGGCAACGAACATGGCAGCCTCCAGCGCCCATACGCGCTGGCTGCTCGGCTGGCAGCCGACCTGCCGGGGCCTCATCGACGATCTCGACCAGCCTGGCTATTACGCGCGTTAGAACATTTCCGTTTTTCTTCGAAACACGGAAATGTTCTAACTCTTTGTTTTCACGCAATTCCGGACACAAAACCGCTGCGCACTTTTGTTGGAATTGCTCTAGGCTCGCCGGAAGCCGTCAATGCCCGCCCATCGGCTGNCCNTCAGGCTGGTTGGGCGGGCGTCTCACGTAAAGNGATGCCACGACCGCTGCCAGCGAAATCAGCGCGCCGACGAAGAAGGCGGACTGCATGCCGCCGACGGTTGCCGTTGCGGCATCTGCCTNACCTTGAGTCAACACGCCGGCGCGCCAGGTCATGATGGCGACATAGAGCGTGGTGCCGGCNGCACCGGCGACCTGCTGGGTGGTGCCGATGATGGCACTGCCGTGAGAATAGAGGTTCGGCGGCAGCGAGCCGAGGCTGACGGTGAAGAGCGGCGTGAACATCAGGGCAAGGCCGATGCTGAGCACGATATGGATGGCGAGCACGACCCAGACCGGNGTCGTCGTGGAGATGAAGGTCAGGCTCCACATCACGCCGCTGAAGAGNATGGCGCCGGGGATGACGAGGCGGGCAGGGCCGTAGCGGTCGAAAAGCCTGCCGACGAAGGGGGCGCAAAGGCCCATGATCAGGCCGCCCGGCAGAAGCAGNAGGCCTGTCGTCAGCGTTGTCTGGCCGAGGACCGACAGAAGGTAGATCGGCAGCAGGATGAAGACNCCGAACATCGACATCATCAGGATCGCCATCATGCCAGCGGCGATCGTGAAGGTCTTCGTCTGCAGGGTACGCANGTCGAGNAGNGCCCTTTCGTGCTTCTGGAGATAAAGCTGCCGCCAGATGAAGATGGCGATGACGGCNGCACCGGCAACAAGCATGACGCGGGGATCGAGCGGCGTCGCACCGCCCTCGGGCGCACCGAGCTCGCTGATGCCGAAGACGAAACTGCCGAAGCCGATAGCCGAGAGTATGACCGAGAGTATATCGAGCGGTGCCTTCGACGGCACGGTGACGTTCTCGATTTTCGCAGCACCCAGCGCAAGAGCCGCAAGCGCGATCGGCAGCACCAGCAGGAAGAGCCAGCGCCAGTCGAGCGAGGAGAGGATGAGGCCCGAAATCGTGGGGCCGATCGCCGGCGCGACGGATATGACGATCGAGATATTGCCCATCGTCTTGCCGCGCGAATGCGGCGGCACGAGATTCATGATCGTCGTCATCAGCAGCGGCATCATGATCGCCGTGCCCGAGGCCTGGACGATGCGGCCGACGACCAGCATGGGGAAGCCGGGGGCAAGCGCGGAGACCAGCGTGCCGGCGGAAAAGAGCGCCATGGCGAGGATGAAGACCGGTCGCGTGTTCAGCCGCTGCAGGAGATAACCTGTCACGGGGATGACGGTGGCCATGGTCAGCATGAAGGCCGAGGTCAGCCATTGGGCGGAGCTCGCGGGGATCTTGAGATCGGCCATCAGGTGNGGGATCGCCACACCCATGATGGTCTCGTTGAGGATGACCACGAAGGCGGAGACNAGCAGCAGGCCAATCACCAGCCTGTTGCGGGCGCTATGGTCTTCGACCGGCAATTCGGCCTGTTCTTCGATCTCTGAAAGCAAAGGTTCACTGGTCATGGCGTTCCTATATCCATATCTGAAAGAAGGAGTTCTGCCTTAAGACGAAAGTGCCGGGCTGATTGCGACACGGGGTATGCGTATTTCCTATGTCTTTATGCTGTCGCTTGGATGCAAGGCGTTTTCTAGCGGAATCTGACCAAGTCTCTTTTCGATAGGTATGCCATAGGGGCGCCCGGGCATGACTGCCAACAGTGTCCACGGCACAGTTCAAGCTCATGCAATCTGCATCACCGCAGCGCCGGCAGACCCCATTCGTCCAGCGAAAAGGCTGCGGCCGGCAAGCGCATTTCGGAGAGATCGACCGGGCGGCGGCGGAATGATGTGGCGGTGTAGGGGAAGGCCAAATTCATGCCGCTGGTATCCAGCTTGAGCGGCAGGCCGTCAGGTGTGAGGCACTGCCTGTTTCCCGCGTCCTGAACTCCCGGCATCAAATCGAACCATTGGCAGGTCTCGCCGAGGATTGTTTCGCTTTTGTCGAGCGAAGTCCTTCCGGTTGCCTCATCGACTTTCAGTGACGATGAGCCGTCGTCTGCCGGACGTGCGGCCGTGAGCCTGCGATAGCCGTCTGCCTGCTGATAGGAGACGCCCTGATCTTCGCGCTTGTTCCAGATCTTGATGCTGACGGAGCCATCGCCGTGCCGCTGCTCCCGGTAGTCCCAGGGATAATGCCGCAACAAGCGGATCGTCGCGCCGCCGGTGCTCTCCAGCGTGATGTCGAAATCGGGCTGGGAGGGATCGGCATGGCTGTTGCGGATCGGTCTCAGCCAGTATTCCGGGGTGAGGATTTCCAGTGGCGGTAGGACCTCGGCGGGGGCGACGTCACGGCGCTCGAGGCTGACGAGGCGGGTGTGGTAGATCGGCACGTCGTTCGGGGTCAGCAGCCTTGTTTCGATGACGATGCCGTCCTTGGTGGCGCAATTCTGCTCGCGCGAAATGAACGTCCCTGATGAGGGCGGCCTGCTTACCGTTTCGCTCCATGTGCAGCCTTCGCCGGCGATGGACGAGACCTCCGCGAGTGGCTGCGGCGCATCCGCTTTCGCGATGTCAGGTTTGCGGGCGCGAAGAAGAAGCTCGAGATATGTAATTTCACCATCCGCCTGCCTGCTCCAGCGCAGAACGGGCCTGGCCTCATCCGGTCCGAAGCCGATGCTGGTCCGGCCGCCGCGCAGCGTCTCGCTCAGAAACATGCCGTCGTGATGGATGATGGTGACAGTCGGGTCGACCGGTCTGCCATCCTTGTCGAGCGCCTGCATGACGGCGACGTAGTCCGGCTGGAGCGGGGAGGCATCGAGCGTCGATTGTGCAACCGCGGCCTGCGTAAAGGCCATGCAGACGATTGCCCCTGTTATTGCTGCTGTCTTCATTGCCTCTCGGGTCTTCGAACCTGCGCGCGTCATCGCGCCGCCGAAGCAGATGACGGTTCTACCGAGAAAATCAATGCAGTCTATGTCTTTTGCCCCAAAAGGCGTCCTTCAATGGACAATCGTCAGCGCCGCGATGCCCGCCTCGTCGGCGGCGCGCAGAAATGCTTCGCGGAACTGTTCCGGAGCCACTTCTCCACAGATGGCGTCGATGCAGGCTTTGACGGCGATCATGTATTCCTCGCCATCATCGAAAGGCCAATCCCGGATCAGCAGATATGCGGCATCGCCGAGGGTACGCACGACAGTGTGCGTCTCCCGACCGCGCAAAACCAGCCCGACCGGCGCGAATACCGATGACGTATTCCAGCTCATTGTCCTCGACCCCTCAAGGCACGGAGATTGAGACCCTCAAACACACTATACGCGTGAATTATGAAATTCGGAATTGCGGAATGCGTGAATGTTGAGTGCGTGACTTATTTGCCGCGGCCAAAAGAAAGGGCGCTCCACGACCTGATGTCGGAGCGCCCTGTGGCTGCATCGGCGTCAGTTGCGGCGGAGGCCGATGGCAGGCGAGATCAGAAGACCGCATTTGGAACGAAATGGCAACGCTCGGCGCCCGGCGACGCCTGCAAGCGGTCTGCAGTCCACAAGATTTCCACAGGTTATCCACAGGCACGGCCCGATCTCGGCCAACGCTTTCAACAACATATGCCAGATCACGACCGGCGTGCTCCAGATGGGTGATGTGACTCTCGGACGACACCGGGAATATCTTCCGGGCAAACTGCCCTAAAGGCCACAATGCCGGGCTATGGTGTCCCTCCCTCCTTGAGCGCTGGGCGGCGGACGCTCGGAGGCGGGAGGCGGCAGGCATACATGAGGGCCTGCCGCCTTCATCATCTGCCATTCGGGCCGGATCCGCGGATTTCAATGGAATTTTCGAGGTTTGCGTCTTCGCAAATAAAAAGGACCCGCTCACCAGGGAGCGGGCCTCAGGGGTGCCCGGAGTCGGACGGGCATCGCGGAAAAACGGTCGGTCAGATATAGGCCGCGGCATCGACGCTCCAGGTTTCCGACATCTTCGATGTCGGGAAGCTGCCATCGCCTGCGGGACGGGCGTGCTGACGGGCTGCAGCGTCGAGCAGGGCTGCAAAGGTTGCCAGACTGATCTTGTCAGCGCGAAGCATCTGGCGGATCAGTGGATCTCTCAGCATTTCCGATGGTGTCATCTCGTGCATGGTTATCTCCAGTGACTGGTTTCCGACGCTTGCGGCATTCTAGATCCGTATTGCTATCAATGCATGTCGCAGCGATGGCGAAAAGACGGCATTTGAGGTTCATTCGGGCTAGCTCCAATGTGCGATTGGTCTGCCATTTTATCGGATGCTACCGTAGCGCCCCAGAAGAAACCGTAGGGGAGGACGGTCATATGGAAGGCAGGCATGGGGGAGCAAGAATGTTCGACGAGATCATCATGAGGGTGGCCCCGCGAGAGACTGACAGCAGCACGACCAACGGCAAACCCCTGCCTCTCATGGACTTGATATATGCGCCGGCCGTATTGAAGGCCCGGCCCGCAAAGGTGCGCAAGCGCATCGGCAAGAGGAGAATGGCAAAGCTGGACCTATGACATCAGGCCTTGGTAACGCAATTTTGACCATGAACGTATTTTCTGACGTTCACTCACATTTCGCCGATTGCATGTCTGCGGGAAAGCCGCTTTCTTGTCATCCTCATCCCTCTTTCAGAGACCTCACGACCGCAATGAACCGTTACGACATCGAGCGCCGGAATGACGACGACTGGACTGTGATCGACCGGCTGACGGGCGCACCCGTGCCGCATCTGCCGGAAAAACTCGGAAGCAGGCTTGAGGCCCAGGCGCTCGCCGATTTTCGCAACCGGCTGGCCATCCCGCAGCAGGAGCGCATACGCTCCCGCCTCGATACGCTGCGGCTCGCCTGGCAGGCGCTGACAGGCAAGCGCATACGCTAGAGCGTTCTAGCCGCCTGGCATAAAAAGGCCCGCCGAAGCGGGCCAACAATTGGGAAACAACAGGCTGGATCGCACGACGCCCGTGTGGTGCATGCTTTTATCAAAGAAAAGGACGCCGTACGGTCCGGGTATCAGACTGGGAGCGGCGCCAAAAGTTCCCGGTGGCTGCCGATATTTTTGCCGTGTCCGCGCGGCATCGATCGATACCGACCTCGCGCGCCTCACCAGCGAAGAATTTTCCGGCCAAGCAGGAACCCGGCTGCCGTCGCGACCAGGATGCCGATCGAGTACCATGTCGCCAGAAACAGCGGGCTGTCATCGGGGCAGTGCCAGGCATAGATGGCGGCCGCAATGCCGCCTGCGGCAAGACCCGCCACCGCGCCCGCCGTGCCCGGATTTTCCGGCGCCCCCTGACGGACCGAATAGAGGATGGCGGCAAGCGGCGCGATCGAAAGCGTCGGCACGAAGAACAGGCAGAAGGCGGAAAAATGCCCCTCCATGCTCGCCGCCCACTCCGCCTGCGGCACGACGAAGAGCTCGGTCGCAATACCGGCGATCAATACCACCAGCGGCAGGATGAGGGTCAGGGCCGCGGAGCGCAAGGACAGGCCGGGTTTGCCGATCCGGAAGGCGAGGCGGGTGGCCGTCACGGCGATCAGCAGGGTGGTGCCGAGCTTGAAGAGGACGCGCGGCGTCTCGATCATCTCGGCCATATTTCTGCGGATGCCGATGGTGGAGATGAGAAGTGCGGCTGAAATCACCACGCCGATGGCAAGCGCGATCATGAAGACGCGACCGAAGCGGATGCGGACGCGCGCATCCTTTGCCAGCATGTTGATCAGGTCATCCGTTTTCACGCGTATTGCTCCGATAGAGGGCCGCCAATCCCTTGAGCGCCCTGTGCAGCGCCACTCGCACGGCGCCTTCCGTCATCTGTAGCCGCTCGGCCGTTTCGCGGATGCCGGCGCCGCCGAGCGAAATGGATCGCACGATCTCGCGCTGCGGGTCGCGCAGGCCTTCCAGCATGCGGTCGACATCGATGCGGTCGGCGCCATCCTCCTGGTGGTCGGCTTCGAGCGTCTCCATCACATCCTCGATCGGGACCGAGACATGGCGGCCGCGCCGGCGCAGGCTGTCGATCAGCTTGTTGCGCACGATCGTCGAGAGCCAGGGACCGATGGGGCGGGATATATCCCAGGTCCCGCGCTTCAGGTGCACTGCCAGCAGAACTTCCTGCACCACGTCTTCCACCTCGCTCGGCGGGGCACCGAACTGGTCGCAGCGCCTGCGCGCGATCGAACGCAGATAAGGTGTCACGGCCTTCAGGAAACGGTCATAGGCCGTTGCGTCGCCGGCGATCGCCGCGCGCATCCAGGCCGCCCATTCCTCTTCGCGGGCCGAATATTTCATCCGCTACTCACCTCTACGCACGGAGCCACGTGTTTGTTACCGTCATCCTGAAAAATTTGATGACGCGGCGCGTGAGGCAGAGCCGGCGTCGGCGCCTATTGAGCGCATCGGCGGGCAAACGGCAAGAGTGGTGCGGCAACAAAGCGCAAAAGCCGCCCGGCGCGATGAGGAGCCGGGCGGTTGATCATGTCGATGACTGACGTCGAATGTTCTAGCTATTGGCAGTGCCTGACATCCGCGCGATCAGATGGTCGAGCGACAGGCGACCCGGCCCGTAGCGCATGATGGCAAGGGCCATTGCCGCCCAGGTGATATGGATCGGCCAGCCATCGGGCACTGTCAGTTCGACGATCAGGGTCATGAACAGCAGGCCGAGACCGGCAAAGCGGGTAGCAAGACCGAAGACGAGCAGCGTCGGAAAGGTGATCTCGCCGCAGCCGGACAGGAAGGCCATGACCGCGGGCATCGGGAAGGGATAGGGGCCACCCGGCAGGTGCAGCATGAATTCCTGGGTGAAGAGATCGATTGCCGTATCGTTCAGCTGCAGGAAGCCATCCCATTTCAGGATGCCGGAACGCCAGAAGGGAACGGCAAGCGCCACGCGGATGACGGCCTGGACGATATCGGGCTGGGCGACGGCCCGGACAAGTCCGTCGGCCGTCGCCACCANCCTCGCCAGCGGGGAGAGAGCGCCGTTGCGAGGCTTGTTGTGGGCATTGGAGTCAAGCATATCAGACATTGGAATTCTCCAGTTCGATNGCGGAAAANGCGCCNGNTNCGATCGTCTCGCCGATGGCGGCNGACAGATCGAAGGCAGGCCAGGCGTCGAGGCCGGCNGCNACNGCTGCGGCAAGGCATTCGCNCGAGAGCAGCGCATTGAANAAGGCGNCTCCGCCCGGCGGCAGGAGGCGTACTGTGACGTCGTCNTCGATACGGGTAATCAACCCGTCCTCGGGGCGATTTNCGACGCGGGTAACGGGATCCGTGCCGCGNTTCATGGCAAAGATGGTGACGGCCGGATAGGCGGATGAAACCAGCCGTGTTGCCGGATGCGGACGAAACGTTACGCCGCCCAGTTCTTCCTGCGGCACGGCGGCGAGTGTTTCGGCCGTCAATGCAGCCGCATCGGCGGCGTGATAGGCATCCAGCCAGGCGCGTTCGATGCGCGCCACGTCCGAGAGCCAGGGCATCTCCTCAGCATATTCGTAGCGGTCGATGAAGTCGGGAAAGTCACGTCCGTATTCGAACAGCAGCCGCGAGGAGGGCGGCGTCTCGCGCACATGAAAGCGGGCCATGGCGCGGAAGAAATCCGGCCCGGTGATACGCTCGACCGCCGGGAAGATCGACGACAATGCGGCAATCAGGCTGACGGTGACATTGTTGCGATAGACATTGTATCGCTTCTCCGCCCGTTTGCCGCGCGGGCCGGTGACCAGAGCAGGCGCTGGGGCATCCGGATTGAGCAGCGTGGCGGAGAACTGCCCGGCGAAATCCGGCAGCATTGGCCGGATCGGCACGATTTCAGCCGATCGCATGGGCAGTTCCCCTGTCATTGGCATGGCGATCCAGAATGGCCTGCGCAGCCAGGGCCTCGGCACGCAACACCGGCCAGTCGGGGATCTTGCTGTCCCATTCGATCAGGGTCGAGATCGGCCCGCATCTGGCAATGACGATCTCGTAAAGCTGCCAGACGGCATCGGCGACCGGGCCGTCATGGCTGTCGATCAAGAGCAGCTCGCCCTCGTCATCCTCCTGTTCGGCGTGGCCGGCGAGGTGGATCTCGCCGACCTGAGACAGCGGGAAGTCGCGCAGATATTCCAGCGCCGAAAAGCCGTGATTGGTGGCGGACACGAAGACATTGTTGATGTCGAGCAGCAGGCCGCTGCCGGTGCGCCGCGCGATCTCGCTGATGAAATCCGTCTCGCTCATCGAGGATTCCGCAAAGAGCACGTAGGTGGATGGGTTTTCCAGCAGGATCTGCCGGCCGATCGCGTTCTGCATCTCGTCGACGTGGTCGCAGACATGGGCGAGCGTCGCACCGGTATAGGGCAGCGGCAGCAGGTCGTTCAGATAGGTATCGACATGCGTCGACCAGGCGAGATGCTCTGAAATCAGCGCCGGCTCATAGCGGTCGACGAGGTCCTTGAAACGCCTGAGGTGTAGCTTGTCGAGCGGCTGCGGGCCGCCGAGCGACATGCAGACGCCGTGCAATGAAATCGGGTGGTCGCGGCGCACTCTTTCGAGTGCGCGATGCGGCGGGCCGCCGGCGCCCATGTAATTCTCGGCATGGATCTCGAAGAAGCCCTGCGGGCCGGATATGGCCGAGATCGCCGCAAGATGCTCCGGCTTGAAGCTGGTGCCGGCCACGCCGGCAAGCTGATATGTCGGAAAGCGGAGGGTGCTCTCCGTCTCCATGGGAAGGTTGGACGCCTTGTCGACGTTTTTCATCTTCGCCTCCGCTTTCCTTGATCCTGGTCTGATTGCGGGCGGCTTAGATGTCGCGCGTCAGCGGCTTCAGCGAACCGTGACGGCCACCTGGAATATCGAGCGAGGCGCAGGTTCCGCCCTGGACGAATTTCCACGAATTGCCCTGGAAGTCTTTCACCGAAGTTCCCTGGCAGGTCGTGCCCGGGCCGGCGGCGCAATCGTTCTGCCCTTGAGCGCAACGCCGTAGCACTTCTCCTTGTGGGCGGCGGTTGCAGCAGCAGCTTCAGCCTTGGTCAGCGGGGCGGCACTGGCCATCGTGGCAAGAGCTGACGTGATCGCGCCGGCAAGAAGGGCGGTGCTGATGGAAGTCTTCAACATTGGTAGTCTCCGTTGCTTGAAACGCCCCTGTTTCAGCGGGGCACGTCGAGGTATTCGCAACGGGAAAGCGGGTTGTTACAGGCGTGGCGGTAACGAAGGCGTGATGTTGTTTTGGCGCGCGCGGAAGGTGCTTCCCCGCAACGGAATCGTTTTGCCGGGCGCAAGGATGATGCTTATGCTCGTGCAATCATCCGTTCGATCCCAGTTTGCGGACAGGCTCCGATATGTCGATCAAACCTCGAAACGTGCTGTTTGTCTGCAGCCAGAACAAGCTTAGAAGCCCCACTGCCGAACAGGTGTTTTCTGGACGCGAGGACATCGAGGTGTCGTCGGCGGGGACAAACAACGATGCCTGCAATCCGCTCGATGCCGAACAGGTGGAGTGGGCCGACATCATCTTTGTGATGGAGAAGGCGCATCGCGGCAAAATCACCCGCAAATTCCGCAAGTCGCTGAACGGCAAGCGCATCATTTGCCTCGACATTCCCGATGACTATGAATTCATGGATCCGATGCTGGTCAGCCTATTGGAGCGCAAGGTTCCCAGATACCTGTGAACCGACTGATCCGGTTGGATATCCAGCAGTGCTGTTGCGCTCTACATATCGCCGGGGATATCGAACACGAGCAGACCGGGGGCTTCGAGAGGGAGCTGTGCGACAACGTCTCCCGCGGGGTTCAATACCGCCGTCGGTCCCCAGGAAATGCGTCCCTCGCGTTCGCCCGTCACGTCGGCGGAGATGAGCCACAGGCCGGTTTCCCGGCAGCGGTCGCCTCTGGCGGCGTTGTGCACGTCCCGGAATTTTTCGGCATTGGCGCGCGGCATCATGTTGTTGGCGCAGCAGACGAGGAGGGATGCGCCTGTGAGTGCGACCTTGCGGGCGGCATCGGGGAAGCCGGTGTCGTAGCAGATGTTGATGCCGAAGCGCAGACCGTCGACCGTGAAGACGGATGTCTCGGCGCCCGGCTGGAAGAAGTTTTCTCCCTTGAGCAGATGCGCCTTGCGATATCGGCCGATCAGCTTGCCGCTTTCGATGACGACGGCGGTGTTGAACAGCGCTTCGCCTTCAGCTTCGATCATGCCCATGACGATCATGGGGCCGGCATCGGCGAGCCGGCTCATGACGGCGGCGAATGCAGGGGATCCGAGATCCATGGCGGCTCGTCGTGCCGTTTCGGGCTCCGTCAGATAGCCCTGCAGAAAACCTTCGGGAAAGATGAGGAGGCGGGCGCCTTCCGCTTCGGCCTGACGGATCATATCGAGCGCGCATGTCAGGGCGGCCTCGACATTTTCGCGATATTCCAAGGTCTGGGCGGCGGCGATGCGGACGGTTTTCATTCCGGGTTCCGGTTGTTCTCGCAACTATCCGTATCCGAGCAGGCGAGCATCCGTCCACCATGATTGTCACTTCCCATGCCGAGGCCGAAGAGATCGTTTCCGCGGTGTCGGGCGAAGCGGATGAGCTGGCTGCGATCGGCAGCGACCCATCTATCGGTCGGAGTTTCGAAGGTTTAAGATTTCCACGGGGAAGGCGGGATAAGGCTGCGGGATGGACCGGCTGGATGCCATGCGCGTGTTGCTTGCCGTTGTCGATGCCGGCAGCCTGTCGGCGGGCAGCAAGCGGCTGAATGCGCCGCTACCGAGCGTCAGTCGCAAGGTGGCAGAGCTGGAGCGATCGCTCGGCGCCAGTCTCGTCATCCGCACCAGCCGGAAGCTGCAGCTCACCGATGCCGGGCGCGATTATGTGGAGGCAGCGCGCAAGATCATTGCCGATATGGAGGAGGCGGAGCGCCGGGCTTCCGGCGAATATCAGCGGCCGCGGGGAACGCTGACGATCACCATGCCGGTGGAATTCGGCAATCGCTATGTGCTGCCGATCGCGCTGGATTTCATGGCCGAGCATCCGGAGGTTTCGCTGAACCTGCTCTCGCTCGATCGCACCGTTCATCTCGTCAGCGAGCAGGTGGATGTCGCCATCCGGCTGGGGGCGCTGGCGGATAGTTCGCTCTATGCCGTCAAGGTTGCCGAGTTTCGGGTCCTGACCTGCGCGAGCCCGGATTATCTCAGGCGTTGCGGGTGTCCGCAGCATCCGGGCGATCTGCCCGATCATGACGGGATCATCTTCAACAGCAGGACCTTCTTCTGGACCTTCGATATCGATGGCCGGCCGGTGGAGGTGGTGCCGCGCCATCGCATAGAGGTCAATACGGCGGCAAACTGCGTTGCCGCCGCCGTGGGCGGAGCCGGTATCGCCAGGCTTTTCGATTACCAGATCCCCGGCGAACTTGCCTCCGGTTCTCTCGTGCCTGTTCTTGATGGTTACACTGGCGCGCCGCAGCCGATCCATATCGTCTATTCGCGCCAGGGCTTCCTGGCGCTCAAGGTTCGCTCCTTCATCGACTGGACCCTGCCACGGCTGCGCGAAGCCTGCCGGAGCTATGGTTCAATCCAGTAAGGCACGGATTTCGGCGACGACGCGTTCCGGCGCCTGCAGATGCGGATAGTGGCCGATGCCGGGCAGGACGTCGAACGGCGCGCCGGTCCTTTCGGCAAATTCTGCGCCCATGCGGCTGTCGATATAGATGTCCTTTTCGCCCCAGATCACCTTTAACGGCGTCCTGAGACTGCCGAGGTTTGTTTCCAGCCAATCCTGGTCGCGGGTGAAGGCCGCATAATAATGGTAGAAGGCATCGGCGGAGGTAAGGGCGCCGTTGCTCCAGCCGCGGACCATGTCTTCCTTCACGCCGGCAGCGAGATCGAACTGCTCATCCTCTGCCAGACCGCGCCTGTAGACGTTTTGAAGGATCTCGTCGCTCGTCTGGTTCATGACTTCGCGGGTAAGGGAAGCCGCCGGCTCGCTCTTCAGGTTCTGCAGGCGCTCATGCATATAGGCCGGCCGGTTGAAGGGGGCGAAGTCGCCGACAATGATACGCCGTGCGATATCGGGCTCGTCGAGTGCCAGGAGCAGCGCGGGCAGGGCGGCGATATCGGCGGCATAGATGGTCAGCTTCGAGCGGTCGATGCCTGATTTGTCGATATAGGCCTTCAGCACGCCGGCATAATCACGCGGCGAATAGGAGAAATTTTCGGGCCGCGATGACAGGCCGTATCCCGGCCAGTCGAAGGCGCGCACCTCGAATTCATCGCCGAGCGCGGCTGCAATGTCGCCCCAGACGGCAGCGGTTTCGGGAAAGCCGTGCAGAAAGAGCACGGTGCCTTTCGCGGCCGGATTGTGCACGACAAACTGCCTGAGGGTGATATCGCCGCCGATGGCAATGGTGCTGGCTTCAGGCCTTGCGGCTGCAATCGCGCCGGCGCTTGCGGGTGTCAGTGTCGCGCCTGTGATTGCGGCGGCGGCGAGCAATGCTCCAAGTGACGATGTCATCATGTCCGTTGTCCTTCTCTCCGGCGGCCGTGCTGGCTGTTATTGAGCCTCGTGGTCGCGGCCGGGTGCATTCTCGATGACAAGGATCGTGCATCGCGCCTGGCGCCGGTAGAGCGCATCGGTGAGAGCCTGCCTCTCACTTTCCCGCAGTACCGGATGATCCGTCCGCGCCGTAAATCGTCTCCATCCGCGGCGCCGGGGAATGGCCCGCGTCCAACGCAGGCAGCAGGCAGAGGCCGTGCTGTCGCATGAAAGGATGATGAGACATGAACGACATGACCGTAAATCTGAAAAGCGCCGAGCCTCAAAGAGTGCGCGGCCTGCCGGGTCACTCGACCGTCGGCACCAATAATCTCGAGGCTGCGGCCGAATTCTACGACAGGCTGATGGCCGTCTTCGGCATTGGCCGGTTTCTGGTCCAGCCCGGCAGGGCCGTCTATTACGGCGAGCGCACGCTGGAATTCGGCGTGATAAAGCCCTTCGACGGCCGGCCGGCCAATGTCGGCAATGGCGGCATGGTGGCTTTCGAGGCACGCTCCCGCGCTCAGGTACGCGAAGTCCATGCAACGGCGCTGCAGGCAGGAGGTTCGGACGAGGGCGCGCCGGGGCCGCGCGGGCAGAACGGCGAGGGGCCTTACTGCGCCTATTTCCGCGACCCCGAGGGCAACAAGTTCCTGGTTTACCGGGCCGGGCCTGACGAAGCCTGAGATCGCTTCCGGTCCATTTCAGGCGCATGTTGTCAGGCGTCTGAAATGTGGCCGCGAACCTTCCGATGGAATGGAGGCATGTCATGAAATCAGGGCAATCAATCGAGACGTTGAAGATGTCGCGGCGTTCGCTGCTATTTGCGGGCGCGGCGGCCGGGGTTGCGGCGACGCTTGCTTCGGTTGCGGCTGCGGCCGATCCCGTCGCGGCGGAAGCGCCGGCCGGCGAAATCCGGGCGTTCCGGGCCGATATCCCCGAGGCGGCACTTGCCGATCTCAGGCGCCGGCTTGCCGCCACCCGCTGGCCTGACGGGGAAACCGTGCGCGACCGTTCGCAGGGTGTGCAGCCGGAGCGGCTGAAGGCACTCGTGGACGAGTGGCAGTCTTCCTACGACTGGCGCAAGGCGGAGCAGAGGCTGAATGCGTTCCCGCAATTCGTGACCGGGATCGACGGGGTGGATATCCACTTCATCCATGTGCGCTCCCGCCATGAGAACGCCCTGCCGCTGATCATGACACATGGCTGGCCGGGATCGGTCTTCGAGCTGATCGACGTGATCGGCCCGCTGACCGACCCGACCGCGCATGGCGGTACGGCTGGCGATGCCTTCCATCTGGTGATCCCCTCGATCCCCGGTTTCGGCTTCTCCGGCAAGCCCACGGAAAAGGGCTGGAACCCGCAACGCATTGCGGCCGCCTGGGACACGCTGATGAAACGGCTCGGCTATACGAGCTATGTCTCGCAGGGCGGCGACTGGGGTGCGATCATCAGCGATGCGCTGGGGCGGCAGGCGCCGGAGGGGCTGCTCGGCATTCACGTCAACAGGGTCGAGCGCGCCACTACCTTTCCGCCCGACGCCGCTCAGGCGCTGATGAGCAGTGCGCCGGCGCCGGACAGCCTGTCACCAGACGAGAAGGTGATCTTCGCGGAGGCCCGGGATTTCCTCGCCAATGGCTTCGGTTATGCCGCGATCATGGGAACGCGGCCGGAAACGATCGGCTACGGGCTTGCGGATTCTCCCGTCGGGCTTGCGGCCTGGCTCTATGACAAGATCGCCGACTGGGTGTTTACCCGCGGAGATCCGGAACAGGCGCTCGGCCGGCAGGCCATTCTCGACAATATCACGCTCTATTGGCTCACCAATACCGGGCCTTCGAGCGGGCGCATCTACTGGGAGAATGTCGCAGGGGGAGCAAAGCTGGAACCGGTCAAGGTTCCGGTCGCCGTCACGGTCTTTCCCGGCGAGGTCTACCGGCCGCCGCGGCACTGGCTCGCCAGGGCCTACCCGCAGCTGATCTATTACAATGCGGCTGAAAAGGGCGGGCATTTCGCCGCCTGGGAGGAGCCGCAACTCTTCGCCGGGGAGGTCCGGGCCGCGTTCAGGACNTTGCGCTCCTAGAAGATCGCATTTCTCCACCTGGATAGGGAACATCGGGCTTTTTCGTCCGTTTGCGGAGAGGAAAACCTGGAGGAGGAATCCCGATGAGCAATCTCCGTAATGACAGCGCTCCCGCATTCTCAGGCGGCGGGGGCCACAGTACGCTCAGTGCCTTCTTCGACAGCCGTGACGATGCCGAACGCGCGATCGACCGGCTGAAGAACCTCGACATCAGCAATGTCCGAATGATGCCGGGATATGAAGCCGACGGCGACAAGGCCGGCGTTGCCGGGGACGACCGCGGCGGCTTCTGGTCGAAGCTGGAGGACTGGCTTTTCCCTGACGAGGACCGGTCGGTCTATGCCGAGGGCCTGCGCCGTGGCGGCTTTCTGATCTCGGTCGAGGTCGACGACGCGACCTACGGCATCGCCCACGATATCCTTGACGACGAAGGCTCCATCGACATGGATGAACGTGCCGACCTCTGGCGCGCCGAGGGTTGGAACACGAGCAAGTCGAACGAGGCTTTCGCAACATCGCAATATGATGCAAGCAGGGCTCGCGAGGCGGATGAGGCCGAGCGGGCGCGGCAGGCGCGTGCCTCACAGGACGACGTCTTTGCCGCCGATGCCGCAGGCGTTGCCGACCCGGCGATGCCTGCCGGACACTACACCCGCCGGCTTGATCCCAACTCCCCGCGCG
>Ga0055540_1001246_pt1 | contig 15622 bp, 18 predicted proteins | sample AraplaCvi_mMS_r2_2_FD_55040 | JGI IMG/M metagenome (GOLD analysis project Ga0055540, IMG submission 55040) | Arabidopsis root microbial communities from North Carolina, USA - plate scrape MF_Cvi_mMS_r2 | ecosystem: Host-associated > Plants > Roots > Endosphere | place: USA: North Carolina
GGCGGAGGGATTTGAACCCTCGGACGGGGGTTACCCGTCACACGCTTTCGAGGCGTGCTCCTTAGGCCGCTCGGACACGCCACCGTGGGGCAGCTTACCGGCAACGCGGCGCCGCCCCTAATCGCCGCCGAGTGTGGTCGCCATGGCGATTCCGGGGGCCCGTCGCCGCCACGGGACCCACGCTCGGCGGGTGACCGGGTTGGCCGCCGCTCACCGCTGCTGGGCGAAGAACGCCGCCAGCGGGGCCGCGCATTCTTCGNCCAGCACGCCGCCGCGCACCTGCGGCCGATGGGTCAGCCGCCGGTCGCGNACCACGTCCCACAGCGAGCCCACCGCACCCGTCTTGGGTTCCCACGCCCCGAACACCACCCGGGCGACACGTGCCATCACCAACGCGCCGGCGCACATGGTGCACGGCTCGACGGTGACCGCGAGCGTCGCGCCCTCCAGCCGCCACCCGTCACCCAGGACCGACGCGGCCGCGCGCAACGCCAGGATCTCGGCGTGCGCAGTCGGGTCGCCGAGGGCTTCGCGGGCGTTGGCCGCGCGGGCGAGTTCGACCCCGTCGGGGCCCACCACCACCGCACCGATCGGTACGTCACGGGGTCCGACGGCCGAGGCCGCCTCCAGCGCGCGGCGCATCAGGGCCGCGTCGGACTCACCGGTCAAGCTTGTCCAGCACCGCCAACATCTCGTCGCCGAAGCCCATCTCCTGGGCGATGCGCGACAGCTGCTCGTCGGCGTACTCGTCGTCGGAGATGATGATGCTCAGCACGCCCTCGGACAACCCGATGTCGGACAGCACGGCGAGGTCACCCTCCTCGAAGGGGTCTTCGTCCTCGAGGTCCTCGGGGTCGACGTCGGCGCCCAGCTTCTCGAGAACCTGCCTGGCGATGTCGTAGTCCACCGCGGCGGTGGCGTCGGAGAGGAACAGCCGGGCTCCGCCGGGCGCGGGCCGCACGATGACGAAGAATTCGTCGTCCACGTCGAGCAAGCCGAACACCGCCCCGGCACTTCGCAATTCCCGCAACTCCGTCTCGGCGTCGGCCAGGTTCGCCAACGCGCCGCGTCGCAACGGGGAACACCGCCACTTGCCGTCCTCGCGAACCACCGCGAGGCCGAATCCGTCCGGGAGATCTACGGATTGGTTCCGTGCCTGCGCCCGCTGTGCTCCCATGGAAGTCAACGCTAGTCCCAGCTCAGGCTTTTTGACCAGCCATCACGATCACGCCCGACGCCGAGGTCTCCCGGCGGTATGTCAACCTTGACCCGTGGTGACGAACAGACGCCCGGTGTGCGTGGTGGGCCTCGGGTTGATCGGCGGATCGCTGATGCGGGCGGCCACCGCCGCCGGCCGCGACGTCTTCGGCTACAACCGTTCCGTCGACGGTGTGCGCGGCGCCCGCGCCGACGGCTTCGACGCCTCCACCGACCTGACCCAGATCCTGGAACGGGCCGCGGCCGATCAGGCGCTGATCGTGCTCGCCGTGCCGATGCCCGCCTTGCCGAACATGCTGCGCCACGTTGCCTCGACGGCGCCGGACTGCCCACTCACCGACGTCACCAGCGTCAAAGTCGCCGTCCTGCAAGCCGTCCGTGACCATGGTCTGCTCGACCGCTTCGTCGGAGGGCACCCCATGACCGGGACCGCCCATTCCGGCTGGGCCGCAGGCGAGGCCACGCTCTTCGCCGACGCACCGTGGGTGCTCAGCGTCGACGACGGCGTCGACGAGCACGTGTGGGCCGACGTCATGCACCTGGCCCTGGACTGCGGCAGCTTCGTCGTCCCTGCCAGGTCCGACCAGCACGACGCCGCTGCGGCCGCCATCTCGCACCTGCCGCACCTGCTGGCCGAGGCCCTGGCCGCGACCGCGGCCGACGTGCCGTTGGCGTTCTCGCTGGCCGCCGGGTCNTTCCGGGACGGCACCCGGGTGGCCGCCACCGCCCCCGAACTGGTGCGCGCGATGTGCGNGGCCAACGCCGNACCGTTGGGATCGGTACTCGACGACGCCATCGCGATGCTNACCCGTGCCAGGGACCGGNTGGCCGCCGACGGTTCGGTCGCCGAACTCGTCGAGTCGGGCCATGCCGCCCGGACGCGCTACGACGGCTTCGACCGCCCGCAGATCTTGGCCACCTCGATTGGCGAGGAGGGCTGGCGGGATTCGCTCGCCGCCGCCGGACGGGCGGGGGGCGTGATCAGATCCGCTCTGCCAGTCCGGGGTAGTCGAGGATGAAGCCTTCGTCGTCGACGGTGACGGTGGTCTCGGCGACCGGCGACGTGAGTTCGATGCCGCCACCGGCAGCACCACTCGTGTAGTCGATGGTCACGGTGTCCACGGTCAGTTCGGGCAGCCGGACGTAGACCACGGGCAGCGAGACGGACTCCGCCTTCTGGTGCAGCCCCGTCCGCCGGATCGGCAGCGCGTTGAAGAACGGGCTGTAGATCACGTCCACGTCGAGCGCGCCGCCGAACGGTTCCCGGGTGGCCTGGTTCTGCTTGTCCTGCACGAGCCACATGTTCTCGACGTCGCGGGCGATGTTGAGCTGGCGTTCGCGTTCGGCCAAGGTCACCGTCAACGACAGCCGTTTCGTGGCGCCGCTGTCGTCGGTGACCAGGTCGTATGACGCNCTGAATGCCGGGTGCACCTCCGTCGCGGCGGCCACGATGCGNCCGTAGGCCTTGATGCGGTTGCCCGACAGTTGNACTCGCACGGACTCCATCCGAGGCACGTCCTGTGCGCGCCACGTCAGAATTGCCGGCCAGTGGTCTTCCGATTCAGAGCGGACTACTTCACTCATGCCCTACACCGTAGGCGACGGCCCCCGTGGTTCGTGGTCTCCTCGCGAAAGCCCACCAGATCGTGACGTCGACGCCGCTTCGAGCGCGACCTCGTCGCCGAGGAACGGCTGCGGCATCCGCCGGAACCGGTCGGTTCCCGGCTCGGAGAGCCAGACCGCGAAGGCCAGCGCGGCGTCGAGGATGAGCGCGAGCACCGTCACCACCAGCGCACCGACCAGGGCCAGGTAGAACTGGCGCACCTTGATGCCGTCGATGAGGTAGCGGCCGAGGCCGCCGAGGCTGGCGTAGGCCGCGACGGTGGCGGTGGCCACGATCTGCAGCGTCGCGGTGCGCACGCCGCCCAGGATCAGGGGCAGAGCGTTGGGCACCTCGACGCGCAGCAGCACCCGAGATTCGGTCATGCCCATCGACCGGGCGGCGTCGACGACGGCACGGTCCACGTTGGCGATGCCGGAGTAGGTGCCGGCGAGTATCGGCGGGATGCCCAGCAGCATCAGCGCCACCGTCGGCGGTACCAGGCCGAGCCCCCAGAGCAGCACGCCGAGCAGCAGCACGCCGAGGGTGGGCAGCGCCCGCAGCGCGTTGACCCCGCCGACGACGAGGAAGGTGCCGCGCCCGGTGTGCCCGATGACCATCCCGATCGGGATCGCGATGATCGCCGAGAAGACGAGCGCCACGGCGGTGTACTGCAGGTGCTCGAGGATGCGCACCGTCAGACCGGCGGGTCCACCCCAGTTGGCGGCGGTGAAGATGTAGGACAGCGCCTGCTGCAGGAAGTTCATCGGGCACCTGCCTTGGCCTTCGTGGCCGACCGCACCCACGGGGTCGCGAATTTGCCGGCGACCATGATGAGGGTGTCGACGACGATCGCCAGGACGAAGATGGCCACGATGCCGGCGATGATCTGGTCGCTCTTGTCGGCCTGATAGCCCTCGGTGAACCACGTGCCGAGGCCGCCGATGCCGATCACCGAGCCCACCGAGACCATCGAGATGTTGGTGACCGCGACGACGCGCAAGCTGGCGACGAGCACCGGGATCGCCAGCGGCAGTTCGACCTTCACGATTCTGGTCAGCGGTTTGTATCCGACGGCGGTCGCGGCGTCCAGCACCGCGGGCGGGACGGCGTCGAGAGCTTCGGGGACGGCGCGCACCAGCAGCGCCACCGTGTAGAGCGTCAACGCGACGATGACGTTGGCCTGGTCGAGGATGCGGGTCGGGATCACCAACGGCAGCACCACGAACAGCGCCAGCGACGGGATCGTGAAGATGATGCTGGCGATGACGGTGGTGAACCGGCGCAGCACCGTCGTCCGCTGAATCAGAGCCCCCAGCGGCACCGCGATGACCAGTCCGAGGACCAGCGGCACCAACGACAGCCACAGGTGGATCAGTGTCAGATCCCAGGCGTCGCCGAGGTGAGTGAAGAGATACCGCACCTAGGTGGATCCCTTCTTGCCCTTGATCGCCGCGATCACGTCGTCGGCCTTGACGCCGCCGACGACCTGCTGCCGGTCGTCGACGACGACGCCCAGACCCGACGGCGAGGACAGCGCGGCGTCGAGCGCCAGGCGCATGGTGCCGTTGGGGACCAGCAGCGATCCGCCCGCGATCGTGCTGTCGTACAAGGACTTTCCCTGGCGATGCAAGCCGACGCCGTTGACGTCGATCCAGGCGTACGGCGAACCGTCGGGGTGCGTGACCAGAGCCCACTCGTCCGGCCCCAGGTCGAGGGCGTCGACGCCGGCCTCGCTGACCGTGCGCACGTCGTGCAGGGGCAGCCCCGTGCCCGGCGTGAACTGCAGCCCGCGGTACCCTCGGTCGGCACCGATGAACCCGGCGACGAAGTCGTTGGCCGGGTTGGACAACAGGCGCCGCGGCGCGTCGTACTGCTGCAACTTGCCACCGCGTCCGAACACCGCGACCTTCTCGCCGAGCTTGAGCGCCTCGTCGATGTCATGGGTGACGAAGACGATGGTCTTGCGCAATTCGCTTTGCAGCCGCAGGATTTCGACCTGCAACTCCTCGCGCACCACCGGGTCGACGGCGCTGAAGGGCTCGTCCATCAACAGGATCGGAGGATCGGCGGCCAGCGCCCGGGCCACCCCGACGCGTTGCTGCTGCCCGCCGGAGAGCTGCGCCGGGTACCGGTCGGCGAGCTTGGGGTCCAAGCCCACCCGCTCGAGCACGCCGAGGGCCGCCTTGCGCGCCGACCGCCGAGACTCGCCCTTGAGCACCGGGACCGTCGCGACGTTGTCGACCACGCGCAGATGTGGCATCAGGCCGGCGCTTTGGATCACGTACCCGATGCCCAGGCGTAGCTTGACCGCGTCGACCTTGGTGACGTCCTTGCCGTCCACGCTCAGCACGCCCGAGGTCGGGTCGATCATCCGGTTGATCATTCGCATCGAGGTGGTCTTGCCACAGCCCGACGGACCGACGAAGACCGCCAGCGTGCCGTCGGGGACATCGAGGGTCAGATCGTCGACGGCCACCGTGCCGTCCGGGTACTTCTTCGTCACACCGTCGAAGGTGATCATTCGCGTCCCTCGTCCTCAACCGGCCACGGGCTTGTCGAACCCGTTGTCCTGAACCCACTTGCGTGCAGCCTCGTCGGGGTCGACGCCGCTGTTGCCCGACGTGGCGGTGTTCATCTCGATCAGCGCCTGCGTCGACAACTTGGCCGACACCGCGTCCAACACCGTCTTGAGCTGATCGGACATCTTCTGGGAGGCCACGAGGGGGACGACGTTGGCCGCCAGGAAGTTGTTCTTCGGGTCCTCGAGGACGACCAGGTCGTTCTGCGGTATCGCCTGGGAGGTGCTGAAGATGTCGGCCGCCGTGACGGTGCCGTCGACCAGCGCCCGCACCGTCGCGGGCCCGCCGCCGTCGCTGATGGAGACGAAGTTGGCGGGCGCGATGTCGAGCCCGTACTTGGCCTTGAGCCCTGGCAGCCCCTCGGTGCGGGTCTGGAACTCCGACGGCCCACCGAATTTCACCTCTGCCGAATGGGCGGCCAGATCGCCGATCGTCTTCAAGTTCCACTTCTGGGCCGTCGCCCTGGTGACCGCGACGGTGTCCTGATCGCTGGCCGGCGACGGCGTCAGGATGGACAGATCGCCGGGCAGTGCCCGGTAGAGCGCCAGCTCGACCGACTGCGGATCCGTTGCCTTGGTGTTCTTGTCGAAGTACTGCAGGAGGTTGCCGGTGTACTCGGGAATGAGGTCTATCGAATGATCCTTGACCGCCGGCACGTAGGTCTCGCGACTGCCGATGCCGAATTGGCGNCGAATGTCGAAACCGTTGGCCTCCAACGCCTGTGCGTAGATCTCGGCGATGATCTTCGACTCGGTGAAGTCCGCCGANCCCACCGCGATGGACTTCAGGTCGCCCGACACCTCACCGCCACCCAGGGGATTGGAACTGCCGCAGGCGGCTGTCACCAGGGCGAGCACCGCNGCCACGAGGGCGAGCGTCNGTGCGCGCGTGGATCGTCGTACGGGGTTCACATGAACGTCCTTTCGGCGTCNCCAGCCTGGAGCGACCATAGCCAGCCGACGCCGATGTTGCTCGGCTTTGGCTCGGGGTGATTCGCTGGCGACGATCCCCCTCTACCCAGAACCGACTGTTTTCAATTCGCCGGAAAGGGGCAAGGATGGTCCCATGAGCGTCGACCCGCAGTTCCCGCCCGCCGATTCGAGCCGATCCGGCCCGTTGGATCCGGTGGANNCCGCCCCGGTCGACACCACGGCGTCCACGCCGACGACCAAGTCCGTCCCCGAGAACGCCGTGCACTTCACCAGGGCCGCGGCCCTGTGGTCGGCGCTCATCGTCGGCTTCCTGGTGCTGATCGTGCTGCTGATCTTCATCGCGCAGAACACCGCGTCCGGCACGTTCCACTTCCTCGGTTGGTCCTGGAGCATGCAGCTGGGCATCGCGTTGCTCGCCGCCGCCGTGCTCGGCGGCCTGGTGACGACGCTGGCCGGGATCGTGCGCATCGTGCAGCTGCGGCGCGCGGCGAAGAAGAACTACAAGGCCGCCCTCAGGTAGCGGCGAGTTCGGTGAGGCCGGCCGCCACCAACGGGGCGACGGCCTGCCCGACCTTGTCGCCGTACTCCGAGCCCCCGCCCATCCGGTCGCGGAACTGAATTCCCGCCGCGATGATGGCCAGCTTGAAATACGCCAACGCCATGTAGAAGTTCCAGTTGTCCAGCGGCACCCCGGCGGCGACCGAATACTTGTGTGCCAGTTGGTCTGCCGACGGAATCTGCGGTGAGGACCAGGCGGCATTCGCGTGCACCATGTCGAACATCGGGTGGCGGTAGACGCACATCAGCGCCGCGTCGCTGAGGGGGTCGCCCAGCGTCGACATCTCCCAGTCGAGCACGGCGCGCACCGTGGTGGCATCCGTCGCGTCGAGCATCGTGTTGTCGATGCGGTAGTCCCCGTGGACGATCGAGCTCCGGGTCTGCGGCGGCAACGCCTCACCAAGCGCGGCGTGCAGCCGCTTCACGTCGGCGTCGCGGGGGTCGTCGTTGAGGCGCACCAGGTCCCATTGCCCACCCCAGCGCCGCACCTGGCGTTCCAGGTAGCCGCTCGCCTTGCCGAAGTCGCCGAGCCCCACGGCGTCCGGATCGAGGGCGTGCAGGTCGGCGAGCACCCTGATGAGCGCGTCGACGCATGCGTCGATGGCGCTCTGGTCGCCCAGCGCGGCCAATTCCTCCGTGTAGCGGATCACGCGCCCGGGCACGAAGTCGACCATCTGGAACGGCGCCCCGAGCACGGAGTCGTCGTCGCTCATCGTCACGGCGTGGGCCACGGGCACCGCGGTGTTCGCCAGAGCGGCCACCACCTTGTACTCGCGGGCCATGTCGTGCGCCGACGGCGTCAGACCGTGCAGCGGCGGGCGGCGCAGCACCCACTTGGCGGCGTCGTCGAACACCAGGAAGGTCAGGTTGGACCGGCCGCCCGCGATGAGTTCGCCGCGCAGCTCACCCTGGCGCGACACCCCGATGGACCGCAGGTGTCGGTCCAGCGCGCCCAGGTCCAGGCCGTCGAGTGTGGAAGCATCCGTCGTCACCGGACTTGTCTACCATCCGACCGGTTGGCCGTCGCCGCGCGCTACCACCGGAGGTTTCGCGGCAGCAGATCCCACACGTGTTCGGTCCCGTTCACCGAGGCCACGGTGAGAGCACCGCTGCGCGAGGACAGCAATCGGGTCACGCCCGCGTAGTCCACCTGGACGCACAGCAGCCGTTCGGTCTTCATCACGGTGTGCACCACGGCGTTGATGACGCCGCCGTGGCTGAACACCGCGACCGTCTCGTCGTGCCCGGCCGAGGCGACGACGTCGGCGACGCCTGCCCGCACCCTGGCGATGAAGGCGTCGGCGTCGACGTCACCGGGCAACTGGCCGTTCATCAGACGCTTGACGTCCTCCTCCGAGGCCTCCTCGATCGGCGTGTAGTGCGACAGTTCGTAGTCGTACTCGGCGAGGCGTTCGTCGACCTCGATCGGCAGGCCCAGGGCGTCGGCGACCGGCTGTCCGGTCTGCAGGGCCCGTCGCTGCGGGCTGCTGACCAGCCGGGTGATCGGGAATCGCTTCAGCGCCTCGGGGAGCCGCTTGGCCTGCTCGACCCCCTCTGCGGACAGGTCCGGGTTCGAGCCCTGGCCGGCCTCGCTGCGAAGGGGTAGCCCATGTCGAACCAGTAGCAGTTGCACCGTGACACCATATGGCTGCCGAGCGGTGGGAGACGCGCCATGGGGTATGCCGACGAGTTGTTCGACCTGACCGACCNGGTGGTGCTCGTCACCGGCGGTAGTCGCGGGCTGGGACGGGAGATNGCCTTCGGTGCGGCTCGTTGCGGCGCCGACGTCGTGATCGCCAGTCGCAACCTGGAGTCATGCGTCGTGACGGCAGAGGAGATCTCGGCCTCGACCGGTCGGACCGCCCATCCCCACCAGGTGCACGTGGGTCGATGGGATCAACTCGACGGACTCGTCGACGCCTCTTATGACCGGTTCGGCAAGGTCGACGTCCTGGTCAACAACGCCGGTATGTCACCGCTGTACGACTCGCTGACCTCGGTCAGCGAGAAGCTCTTCGACGCAGTGGTGAACCTCAATCTCAAGGGGCCGTTTCGGCTTTCGGCGCTGATCGGGGAGCGCATGGTCGCCGCCGGCGGCGGGTCGATCGTCAACGTCAGCTCCGTGGGCTCGATTCGGCCGACCCCCGAGATGCTGCCGTACGCGGCAGCCAAGGCGGGACTCAACGCCCTGACCGAGGGCCTCGCGAAGGCCTACGGCCCCAGCGTTCGGGTCAACACCTTGATGGCGGGACCGTTCCTCACCGACGTCGCCAGGTCGTGGGACCTCGACGGCGCCGAGAACCCGTTCGCCGACCTCGCGCTGCGACGCGCCGGACAACCTCGCGAAATCGTCGGCGCCGCACTATATCTCGCGTCGAACGCGTCGAGCTTCACCACCGGGTCGATCCTACGGGTCGACGGCGGTACGTGACCGCTACGGCGTGACGATGGCGAAGTTGGGGTCAGGCCGGTCCAGCACCTCGAGCAGCGCGGTCATCGCCGAGGCGTCACCGGCGATCTCGATCCCCGGCGAGTCGGCGTCGCCGGTGGCGAAGGTCAGGAGCCGCAGTTTGTTCACCACCGTGATGGTCGCCGAGGCGGACTCGGGGGCGGCAGAGGTCTTGCGGTACACCAACACTCCGTTGCGCAGCGTCAGACGGTAATTGGCGCCCACGTCGGCGAAGGTGACGTCGAGGGCGAGGTCCAATNCCCAGGCCTTGGGCCCGTTGACACTGATGGCGAAGCTGTCGAACATCTGCTCCGGGGTCAGCTGGGACAGCAGCGACAGCGACGTCGTCTGCGCGGGTGTGCCGAAGACGCCGTCGCGCAGCTCGGTGGCACCGGCCAGGAAGAAGTTGCGCCACGTGGCGTTCTCGGCGCCGTAGGCGAGTTGCTCCAGGGTGTCGGCGTACAGCGTCCTGGCNCCCTGGTGCTTCTCGTCGGTGAAGATCACGTGGTCCAGAAGCGTTGCNGCCCAGCGAAAATCNCCCTCGTCGAAGGACGTCTGCGCCAGTTCCACCACTCGGTCCGGGCCACCCATCGCCGCCACGTAGCGCGGCCCGATCGACTCAGGAGGGTGCTGCCATAGCCGGGCCGGATTGCCGTCGAACCATCCCATGTAGCGCTGGTAGACGGCCTTGACGTTGTGGCTGACCGAGCCGTAGTAGCCGTGGGTGTGCCACGCCTCGTGCAGCGCCGGCGGCATCTGGAACGTCTCGGCGATCTCGATGCCGGTGTGGCCCTGGTTGAGCAGCCGCAACGTNTGATCGTGGAGGTAGGCGTACAAATCCCGTTGCAGCGACAGGAATTCGACGATGCGCTCCGCACCCCAGGTGGGCCAGTGGTGCGAGGCGAACACGACGTCGGTCCGGTCGGCGAAGGAGTCGATCGCCTCGGTGAGGTAACCCGACCAGGCGTGCGGATCGCGCACCAGCGCACCGCGCAACGTCAACAGGTTGTGCAGGTTGTGGGTGGCGTTCTCGGCCATGCACAGCGCCCGGTACCGCGGGAAGTAGAAGTGCATCTCCGCCGGCGCCTCGGTGCCGGGCGCCATCTGGAACTCGATCTCGACGCCGTCGACGACGCGCGTCTCCCCCGTGGCGGCCACGTCGACCGTCGGCACGATGACGGCCACCTCACCGGTCGACGGCGTCTGCCCGAGACCGCAGCCGACCTGCCCTCGCGGCCCACGGGCGAGCACCGTGCCGTACATGTAACCCGCGCGCCGCGTCATCGCCGTACCGGCGTAGACGTTCTCCTGTACCGCGTGCTCGATGAAGCCGGCGGGGGCGATGACCTCCACCTTCCCGGCGTCGACGTCGGCCTGCGTCGTCACCCCCAACACCCCGCCGAAGTGGTCGACGTGGCTGTGGGTGTAGATCACGGCGGTGACGGGGCGATCCCCACGGTGCGCTCGATATAGACCGATGGCGGCCGCCGCCGTCTCGGTGGACACCAGTGGGTCGATCACGATGACGCCGGTGTCGCCCTCGATGAAGCTGATGTTGGACAGGTCGAGGCCGCGAACCTGGTAGACCCCCGGGACCACCTCGTAGAGCCCCTGTTTGGCCGCCAGCGTCGACTGCCGCCACAGGCTGGGGTGCACTGATGTCGGCGCGTCCCCGGTGAGGAAGGAGTAGACGTCGTTGTCCCACACCACACGGCCGTCGGCGGCCGTGATCACGCACGGCTCCAGCGCCGCGACGAACCCGCGGTCGGCGTCGGCGAAGTCTCGGGTGTCGGCGAACGGAAGACCGTTCAGATGCTCGGCGTGAGCCGTCTCGATGACGGCGGTGGGCGGCTTCTGTTCCATGCCGACGACCCTGCCATCACCCGGTGGCGTCGGAGGCGGAATTCACACGCGGCGCAAGATCACGTCCGACAAGACCGCATCGTGCACCGTGGCGGTCATGTAGGTGCAGAAGGGTTGTCGGCGCCGATCGGTGGGAGAACCCGGATTGAGCAGTCTCAGCCCGGTGTCCGCGGTGGTGTCCCACGGAATGTGGCTGTGCCCGAACACCAGCACGTCGACGTCGGGGTAGAGCTTCGCCATCCGCTGATCGCGACCCGCGGACGCACCCGTTTCGTGCACGACCGCGAATCGGACGCCCTCGAGTTCGACGTCGGCCCGCTCGGGTAAACGTTGCCGTAACTCGTCCCCGTCGTTGTTGCCCCAGCAGCCCACCAGACGTTTGGCCCTGCCCCCGAGCTCGTCGAGCAGCGCTGGCTCGACCCAGTCACCCGCGTGGAACACCACGTCTGCGCTGCTCACGCGGTCCCACACCGACGCGGGGAGGTCCTTCGCGCGTTTGGGCAGGTGGGTGTCGGCGATCAGCAGCAGCTCCACGTCACCCACGCTAGTCGCAATTCGACAGACGAAGTCAGGCGATTGCTGGCGCGTCGTTAACTGGACGAACTATGCTCGACGCCGGGGGTCGTTGCCGCTACAGGGGCCGGCAACGTGGGCACCAGCAGTGGGAGCCTGATGACGACGCGAATGACGCGCACGGCGGTCGGTGTGGCGACGATCGCGCTCGCCGGTTTCGTCCTGTGCCTTCAGTTTGCCGAACTCGAGCCGAACACGACGACGGCCGTGACGCAGTTCGGCGAACTCGCGGCGGCGCTGTTCGCGCTCGTGTGCACCATTCTGACCGTGCGCAGGACGTCGGGACGGCAGCGCGTCGCCTGGCTGTCCCTGGCGGTGGGGTGTCTGGGGTGGGTCGCCGGCACCCTCTACTGGGTCTACTTCGGATTGGTCGAGAACCAGGCGCCGCACTACGGCACGATCGCGGACTTCGGCTTCCTGGCCCTGCCCGTCGGGGCGTGGCTGGCGGCGGTGTTCGTGCCGACGGGCCGCGACGGACGGGTCGGACTTCGCATCCTCCTCGACGGTGTCATCGCCGGCACCTCGCTCTTCGCGGTGCTGTGGGTGTTGCTGCTCAGCGAGCTGCTCACCGCTGGCGGCGTAAAGGGCCCCGCCTACGCGCTGTCGATCGCCTACCCGGTGGCCGACACCGCCGTGGTGGCCATGGCGCTGCTGCTGCTGGCCAGAACCCGTCCCGACCGTCGATTCGTCATGTGGATCCTCGTCGGGGCATTCGTGGTCGTCGGCGTCACCGACACCGCCTTCATCTTCGTCAGCGCCGGTGCCCTTCCCTTCAGCAACGCGATCGTCGCGGGGTGGGCGACCGGGATGTATCTGATCGGCGTTGCCGCGCTGTGCACTCCGACGACACCGCCGCGCCCAATCGAGCTGCTACGACACGCTCCGCCCGCCCGCTCGCTGTGGCTGCCGTACTTCCGGTGCCGGTCGCCTTCGCGGTCGCCATCGCCGATACCGGCCTGTGGTCGGCCGATCGGGTGCTGACACCGGTCTTCGGGGCGGGCGTCATCCTGGCGTGCGCGGCGTTGGTCCGCCAGTTCCTCCTGTTGGCCGAGAATCGGCGTCTGCTCACCACCGTCGCGAAGATGTCCTTGCGCGACCCCTTGACCGATCTCGCGAACCGCGCTTTGTTCAACGACCGACTCTCCCACGCGATCGAGCTGCGCCACCGCACGGGCGCTCCGGTCAGCGTGCTCGTCGCCGACCTCGACGACTTCAAGCTGGTCAACGACAGCCTCGGCCACCCCGCCGGCGACGAATTGCTTCGCAGTGTGGGTCAACGCATCCAGTCCGTCGTCCGACCCGGGGACACCGTCGCCCGCCTGGGCGGCGACGAGTTCGCGATCCTCGTCGAGGACGCACCCGCGGTCGCCGAGCAGATCGCCGAGCGCGTCGTGCGGTCGACCGACGAGCCGTTCGAGATCGACGGTCGCCCGGTCGACGTGCGGTTGAGCATCGGGCTGGCGACGGCAACGGCAGAGGCCGACGTCTCGGCAGAGGAACTGTTCAAGCGGGCAGATCTGGCGATGTACTCGGCCAAGCGAGCCCACGTCGGGGTGCGCAGCTTCACCCCCGACATGCGGCAGGACGCCACCGAGTTGGATCTGCCCAGTCAGCGGGAGCGGACGGGGCACCACTGCGGTGTCGCCCGCATCGACTTCCTCGCCGACCTGCGGCGGGCGGTCGAGGAACGCGAGCTCAGCCTGGTCTACCAACCGAAGGTCGATCTGACGACGTGGTCGGCAGTGGGGGTCGAGGCGCTGATCCGGTGGCCGCACCCGCGTTTCGGATTGTTGGAACCCGCCGACTTCCTGCCGCTGGCCCGCGAGAACGGCTTGATGGAGGCCCTGACCGACTTCGTCCTCGACCAAGCGCTGACCGACGCCGCCCGGTGGCACCAGGCCGGGATGGCCATGCCGGTCTCGGTGAACGTCTCGGCCCCGTCGCTGGACGACGAGGGGCTGCCGGCCCGCGTGCTGGCGGCGCTGGCCAGCCGGGGCGTGTCACCGCGGATGCTCACCGTCGAGATCACCGAGGACATGCTGATGGCCAGCGTCTCACGGGCCAGGTCCGTACTGGATCGATTGCGTGACGCCGGCGTGCGCGTTGCGATCGACGACTTCGGAAGCGGTTATGCCGCAATGACGTATCTCCACGAACTCCAGGTCGACGAGCTCAAGCTCGACCGGCAGTTCGTCAAGCCGATTCTGCACGACGAGCGCGCGGCGCACATCGTCGTGTCGGTGGTGCACCTGGCCAACGACTTTGGCCTCGCATGCGTGGCCGAGGGCGTCGAGGACAGGGCGACCGCCGAACGGCTCGAGAGCTACGGCTGCGGATACGCCCAGGGCCACTTCTTCAGCAGGCCGGTCACCGCGCAGGCCGTCGCGCTCGGCCGCAGCCCGGTCCTGCCCGCCGACGTCGCGGTTACGTCGACAGCAGTTCGGCCATCTTGGGCATGATCGTCGTCAGCCCCTTGAACGGCCGCATCATCACCTTGAAGGACACGATGCGGTCGTCGTCGTTCCAGGTGATGAGGTCGACGCCGTTGACGTAGACACCGTCGACGGTGGCGGCGAACTCCAGCACTGCCGACCGCTCCCCCACCCATTCCTCGACGTAATGGAAGTCGGTGTCGCCGAACATCTTCGCGGCCGCCGTCAGATAGGCCGCCGTCTTCTGNCGCCCCTCCTGCGGAGTGAAGACCGCCGGTGAGTAGAACACCGCCGCGTCGTCGAGCAGGGNGTCGAGCACGGCCGGATCNTGCCCGCCGTCGATGAACCGGTGCCAACGTTCGATCACGGNAGACGTCATGGCTCGATCTTCGCAGTGCGCTCGCTGGTGGCGTCGGGCAGCAGGGGTGGGCAGACACCCGTCGCATCGGTGGCGAGTTCGAAGTGCCAGATCTCGTTGGCGTAGATCCGGCAGAGGCCGAANCGGGATCCGTTGGCGTCGAGCCACTGGTCGGCGCCCGTGCCCCCGACNTCGACGGCCTGCCCCGTGACGTGCTTGGACATCTCCGGGGTCTGCACGTATCTCCNGGCGGCGGCCAGGCTGCCGTAGGTGACGACNGCGTCGTCGAGCAGTTGCTGCTGGAATTGCGGTGAGCGCCAACCCGAGCTGATCGTCATGGTCACCCCGTCGGCNGCGGCGGCCGTTGCCGCGTTCTGGACGGCGGTGCGCAGCGCCGGATCGAGCCCGCCGATCGACGGGTCGGTGAGGTCGAACGGAGACGCACCGGGATCGGCGGAGGCCGTCCCGGGACTGACCCCGAGGGCGATGGCGACCGCCGTCGCGACGATTACCGCTCGCATCGATCCGACCATACGGAGCGACCGGGTACCGGCCGAAACCGGGGCGTTCAGAACCTCCGGTGGGACTCCGACGATGTTTGCCGTAACGTCATCACACGGGGGATTTGCCAGCAAGACAAGCCCGTGGCAAGGACTTGGAGCGTTACGGATGCCTGCGAATGACGAGGAATCGCGAACTGAACACCAGTTTCACTGGCTGCCGTTCACGGCCGTCTACTGGATCGTGGCGGTGATCGTGGCCATCGCCATGGGGAACGCATGGACGTTGTTCGTCTTCTGGCTGGCCAACCCGGTGGTCCTGGCGGTGTGCTGGCTGCTGTGGGTCCACGTGACACCACGCCTGCGAACTGATGAATCTGAGTGCGCCCGAAGGGATTCGAACCCCTAACCTTCTGATCCGTAGTCAGATGCTCTATCCGTTGAGCTACGGGCGCTTGCTATTCAGTTGTACGGCTGACGCGAGTCAACCGCGGCGGAGGCGAGAGGATTTGAACCTCCGGTCCGGTTTTAGCCGGACAACTCATTAGCAGTGAGTC
>Ga0055540_1001257_pt1 | contig 15495 bp, 16 predicted proteins | sample AraplaCvi_mMS_r2_2_FD_55040 | JGI IMG/M metagenome (GOLD analysis project Ga0055540, IMG submission 55040) | Arabidopsis root microbial communities from North Carolina, USA - plate scrape MF_Cvi_mMS_r2 | ecosystem: Host-associated > Plants > Roots > Endosphere | place: USA: North Carolina
CCAGTTCATCAACGACCTGCTCAAGCTCATGGTGAGCCGCAACGGCAGCGACTTGTTCATCACCGCCGACTTCCCGCCCGCGATCAAGGTCGACGGCAAGGTCACCAAGGTGTCGCAGCAGGCGCTGGGGGCGCAGCACACGCTGGCGCTCACGCGCTCGGTCATGAACGACCGCCAGACGGCCGAGTTCGAGCGCACCAAGGAATGCAACTTCGCGATCTCGCCGACCGGCATCGGCCGCTTCCGCGTGAACGCCTTCGTGCAGCAGGGCAAGGTCGGCATGGTGCTGCGGACCATCCCGGCCAAGCTGCCGACCATCGACGGCCTGGGCATGCCCCAGGTGCTCAAGGACGTGTCGATGACCAAGCGCGGCCTCACCATCCTGGTGGGCGCCACGGGCTCGGGCAAGTCGACCACGCTGGCAGCCATGATCGACTGGCGCAACGAGAACTCCTACGGCCACATCGTGACGGTGGAAGACCCGGTCGAATTCGTGCACCCGCACAAGAACTGCGTGGTCACGCAGCGCGAAGTGGGCATCGACACCGACAGCTGGGAAGCCGCGCTCAAGAACACGCTGCGCCAGGCGCCCGATGTGATCCTGATGGGCGAAATCCGCGACCGCGAGACCATGGAGCACGCCGTGGCCTTTGCCGAGACCGGCCACCTGTGCATGGCCACGCTGCACGCCAACAGCGCCAACCAGGCGCTGGACCGGATCATCAACTTCTTCCCCGAGGAACGCCGCGCCCAGCTCCTGATGGACCTGTCGCTGAACCTGCGCTCGCTGATCTCGCAGCGCCTGGTGCCCACCGAGGACGGCCAGGGCCGCGTGGCGGCGGTGGAAGTGCTGCTGAACACGCCGCTCATCTCCGACCTGATCTTCAAAGGCGAGGTGGGCGAGATCAAGGAGATCATGAAGAAGAGCCGCAACCTCGGCATGCAGACCTTCGACCAGGCGTTGTTCGACCTGTTCGAGAGCCACTCGATCACCTTCGAGGACGCCATCCGCAACGCCGACTCGGCCAACGACCTGCGGCTGCAGATCAAGCTCAACAGCCAGCGCGCGCGCAGCACCGACCTGTCGGCCGGCACCGAGCATTTCGCGATCGTATAGACGCCCCCCCGAAGCGCCTTCGGCGCCCCGTGTCCGCGCCTGAGGCACGGGCTCTTCGGCCCGTCCAAGCCCGCGCAGGCGGGCTTGGAGCCGCGGGCGCTCAGCCCCCACTGGGGGGCGCACCCGGCGGCCCGGCAAAGCCGGTTCCGCGGGTGCACTGGAACGAGATGCTTGCGGTTCATGCGTCGCCATGTGCACGTGACGCGGGCGCCGCAATGGCTTTAAGCTCTCGCCCATGAGCAGCATCAACCCCCGAACCTACGAATCCACACCCGCCCAGACGGTGGCCTTCCTGGGCCTTGGCGTCATGGGCGGCCCGATGGCCGGGCACCTGGCCAAGGCCGGCCACAAGGTCACGGTCTACAACCGCACACCGGCCAAGGCCGAGGCCTGGGTCGCCGAATTCGGCGCGCCCGGCCGCCATGCCGCCACCCCGCGCGAAGCGGCCGCGGGCGCCGACATCGTCTTCAGCTGCGTGGGCAACGACGACGACCTGCGCGCCGTGGTGCTGGGCCCGAACGGCGCCTTCGCGGGCATGAAGAAGGGCAGCGTGCTGGTCGACCACACCACCGCCTCGGCCGACGTGGCGCGCGAGCTCGCGAACGCGGCGGCAGCAGCCGGGCTGCAGTTCATCGACGCGCCGGTGTCCGGCGGCCAGGCCGGCGCGCAGAACGGCGCGCTCACCGTGATGTGCGGCGGCGACAAGGCGAGCTTCGAACGCGTCAAGCCGGTGATGGACGCCTTCGCGCGCGCCGTCACGCTGCTGGGCGCGAGCGGCGCCGGCCAGCTGGCAAAAATGGTGAACCAGATCGCCATCGCGGGCCTGGTGCAGGGCCTCTCCGAAGCCATTGCCTTCGGCCAGCGCGCCGGCCTCGACATGAAGCTGGTGCTCGAGGTGATCGGCAAGGGCGCCGCCCAGAGCTGGCAGATGGACAACCGCGGCAAGACCATGATCGACGGCAAGTTCGACTACGGCTTTGCCGTCGACTGGATGCGCAAGGACCTAGGCCTGGTGCTCGACGAGGCCAAGCGCAACGGCGCGCGCCTGCCCGTGACGGCGCTGGTCGACCAGTTCTATGCCGACGTGCAGCAGGCCGGCGGCCGGCGCTGGGACACGTCGAGCCTGATCATCCGGCTCAAGTAAAAAAAGAAAAAGCCCGCGCAAGCGGGCTTTGTTTTTTTGCCGTAGCGGATCAGCGCACCGGCGTGGTCGTCGCGCCGCCGGGCTGGGCCGGCGGCAGCGGCTCCATCGGCGGCAGCGGCACGCGCGACGATGAAGAAGATCCGGGCGCCGAAGACGGTGCCGGCGGCGGCGATCCGGTACCGCCGCGCTGCGCCTGCTGCGCCTGGCTGGCCAGCTCGGCCTCGCTCACCACCTCGACCACGCGCACCACCTTCTGCACGCCCGAGATGCCGCGTGCGATTTCGGTCGCGCGGTCGGTCTCGCGGCGCGTCGCGATGCCCATCAGGTAGACCACGCCGCGCTCGGTCACCACCTTGAACGAATTGGCGAAGATGTCCTTGGCATCGAGCAGCGAGGCCTTGACCTTGCCGCTGATGAACAGGTCGTTGGAGCGTTCCTGGAAAGTGCTGGACTGGCCGACGGTGAGCTCGTTGACCACCGAGCGCACGTTGTCCACGCGCTGCACCACGTCCTCGACGCGGCGGCGGTCGGCATCGCTGCCCACGGCGCCGGTCAGCAGCACCTGGCGGTTGTAGCTGGTGACGCTCACGTACATGTTGTCGTTGGCGATCTCGCGCACGCGGGCGGCCGCGCGCAGCTCGATGCCCTGGTCGTCGAGCTGGGCGCCGGAGCTGCGGCGGTCGGTCGCCACCATGCCCACGCCCACCGCCGCGGCCCCTCCGACCACGAGCGGCACGCAGGCCGAAAGCCCGGCAACCAGAACGGTTCCCGAGGCAAGTGCAATGGCGAAGCGCTGGAACGGTGTCGTTGTCGTCATGTGGAAGCTTCCTGTTCTCCGAGTAGCTGGGCATCCACGCCGTCGCACAGGCAATGCAGTGCGAGCAGGTGGACTTCGTGGATACGCGCCGCACGTTCGTGCGACACGCCGATCTGAACATCCGTTTCGCGCAGCGCGCGGCCGATGGCGCCGCCGGTGCCGCTGCTGCCCGCGCCGGGCGATGCCGGCTGGCCGGCACTGGCGTTGCCCAGCAGCGCGACCACCGTCATGTCGCGCTCGTGCGCGGCCAGCACCGCGGCCAGCACGGCCGCCGACTGCCCGCTGGCGCTGAGCGCCAGCAGCACGTCGCCGGCCTGGCCGAGCGCGCGCACCTGGCGGGCGAAGCGGTCGGCATCGACGGCGGCGGCGCTGTCGGCCGCCGGGTCGTTGGGGTCGCCGGGCAGCGCGATGGCGCCCAGCTCGGGGCGCTCGCGCTCGAAGCGGCCGACGAAGTGCGCCGCGAACTGCGCCGCCAGCAGGCCCGAGACGCCCGCACCGCAGGCCAGCACCTTGCCGCCGCTGGTCACGCACGCAAGGATCGCCTGCATGGCCTGCGAAATGGGTTTGCTGAGGATGGGGCCGGCCTGGTACTTGAGGTCGGCGCTGTCGATGAAGTGTTGCTGAATCCGTTGCTCGAGCATGGGGCGCGATGATACCGGGGGGCGTTGAAACAAGACGTTTGCGTTCGATGTGGGAGTGGAGCGCGCGGCGCGGCTTCAGTTCCCGCCCGCGTCGAACGCGCCCTGCAGCCAGGTGATGCGCTCCTCGACCAGCACCACGTCGAAACGGCACGGCGGCAGCGTGCGCAGGCCGTTCAGGTAGTGGCGCGCCGCGAACACGATGCGCCGCTGCTTGAGACCCGTGATGCTGCCGCCGGCGCCGCCGTGCGTGCCCGTGCTGCGCTGGCGCACTTCCACGAACACCAGCGTGGCGTCGCGCGGATCGCGCATGATCAGGTCGATCTCGCCGCCGCCGCGCCCGGGCGTTCGATAATTGCGCGCTACCAGCGCCAGGCCGGCGCATTGGAGGTGGTCGAGCGCGGCGTCTTCCGCCGCATCGCCGCGATGCTTGGTCGTGATGGTCTTCATGCTGGCTCCCTGCCGGCTTCTTTTTGTTCCTACGGAGAAACCCCTTGGCTTCACTAGTACCCGCTGCCTTCGGCGCCGCCCTCGCAGCCGCGCGCGACGCCGCGGGTGGGCAGCATTATCCGCAGGGTACGCTGTATGTGGTGGCCACACCCATCGGCAACCTGGCCGACATCACGCTGCGCGCGCTGCACGTGCTGCAGCTGGTCGACGCCGTCGCCTGCGAGGACACGCGCCACACGCAGAGCCTGCTGCGCGCCTACGGCATCGACCGGCCGAATGCCCAGCTGCTGGCCGTGCACCAGCACAACGAGGCCGAGGCCGCGCAGGCCGTGGCCGCGCGGCTCGCGCAGGGCGAGCGCATCGCCTACGTGAGCGACGCCGGCACGCCGGGCGTGAGCGACCCGGGCGCGCGGCTGGTCGCGGCCGTGCGCGCCGCCGGCCTGCGCGTGCTGCCGCTGCCGGGGGCGAGCAGCGTCACCACGCTGGTCGGCGCCGCCGGCCTCGTCGCGGCGGGCGACGAGAGCAGCGCCTTCGTGTTCGCGGGCTTCCTGCCGACCAAGGCCGGCGAGCGCGACGCGGCCGTGCAGGCGCTCGCGCAGGAGCGACGCGCGGTGGTGCTGCTGGAAGCGCCGCACCGCATCGAGGCCGTGGCGCGCGCACTTGCGACGCTGGGCGAGCGCCGCCTCACCGTCGGCCGCGAGCTCACCAAGCAGTTCGAGGAGATCGCGACCGTCGCCGCCGCCGGGCTGCCGGCCTGGTTCGCGGCCGGCCGCGACCGCACGCGCGGCGAATTCGCGCTGGTGCTGCACCCGCTGGCCGCGGCCGCCGACGACGGCAGCGCCGAAGGCGAACGCGTGCTGCGCCTGCTGCTGGCCGAGCTGCCCGTGAAGACCGCGGTGCGGCTTGCGGCCGAGATCAGCGGCGCACCGCGCAATGCGCTGTATGACGCGGCGCTGCGCATTCGCAACGGCAACGACGCAGCGGACGAGTAGCAGCTCCTACCTCGATTCGGACAGGAACTCCGGCGGTACGGTTTCAGTCAGCCAAACCCCGTTCTCGGCGCGATGAAAGGCATGGCCGAGCGCATGCATTCGGCCTGAATCGACCCGCAGCACGTGCGCCTTGCCATGCCGGCTTCCCACCTGAAATGCTGTAGCTTCGTCGGCGGAAAGATGAACATGTTGCCGCGAGCCGGGTACGAGACCTTGCTCACGAATGACGGCAAGAAAGCGCGTGGCCGTTCCATGAAAAAGTTGCGCTGGAGGAACCAGGACATCGAAGCTGCGACTGACCTGGGGCGTGGAATGGCCTTGCAGGGCCCGAATGCGTTGCCCGTCGTCCGAAAGCTCGTAGCGTTTCTTCGCGCCCGAAGTCGCTGCTTGCATAACCTCTGGTCGAGTCAGATCGCGACCGGCGGTCGTTGAGCCCGTGACCAGCGCATCAATGTCGGCCCACCCCTCCGCGTCGAGTCGCAGGCCAATGGACTCCGGAGCGTGCCGCAGCACGTAGGCGATGAATTTGCTGACGTCTTCTGGAGTCATGCGGTTCTTTCAGTCGAGCGAAGGGTCGTCTGCCAACGGTCGCCCTCGGCGAGCAACGCATCCATCAATTTCTGCATGTCCGCAGTCAGCGGCCGGTCGCCTGAATGAAACACTTGGTATTCGAGCGGCGGGTAACCATTCAATGGAATGGCGACCAACCCCTTGGGAATGCGGCAGCAAGCATTCACAACCGTTACACCGAAACCCAACTGGGCAAAGCGCAACATCAATTCCCAGCCATTGGCTTCCAGCACCGGCTGCCAAGGCACTGCCTCGGCCTGCAGAAGCCGGCCAAGAAGCTCGCGATGAGGCTTGCCTGCCGGCGGAACGATGAGCGGCGCATCCTTGAGATCTCGCAGTCGTACTGTTTTACGCGAGGCGAGGGCATGTGTACGAGGCACGACCAATACCTGTCCAACCGTAGTCAATCGGGCCGCTTTCAGATCCGCAGGAACCGTACCGAGCGGCGCAATGCCCAGTTGCGCCTGTCCAGCCCGCACTGCCCGAATTGACTCATCGCGATTGTGCGTAAGCAATTGCAGATGCAAAGACGCGCCAACTCTGGAGAACTGTGACAGGGCTTTGCCCAGCAGGTAGAGATAGGCCCCTTCGCCCGCTGTCAGCGTGATGGTGGGTTTGTCATGCCCCACCTGCAATCCTTTCACGAAGCGGCGATTCAGCATCAGCAACTCCCGTGCGTGCCGTGCGACTTGCTCGCCAAGACGTGTGAGTTCAAGGGAACTTCCCACGCGCAGATACAGCTTCGCGTCGAGCTGTTCGGAGAGCTTTCGGACCTTTGCATGCAGAGCGGGCTGGCTGATGTGCAGCAGGCGAGCCGACTCACTGAAATTCAGCGTGTCGGCAAACACGGCGAACGATTGCAGCGCGTCGAGGTTGGTGCGAGGAATTTCCATCTATCCATTTTATGGATAGCGCTTCCAATATCAGTAGTTCCTGTCGATTCATTTCGTTTTTACGATTCATCTGATTTCAAACAGGAACAAGAAATGAAAAACACAGACAACCATCTTCCCCGCCTTGGCATCGACATAGGACGCGTGTTGATCGCCGCCGAAGGCCCGGGCGGCGCCGATACCTCATTCATCGGTGGCTCGTTGGATGACGCACTGAGCACGCCGCCTTACGAAGGCATGTTCGATGCGGTCGCACCACTGGTCGAAAAGTTCGAGGGACGAGTCTGGCTGGTTTCGAAATGCGGACCAAGTGTGCAGGCCAAGAGTCGTGCGTGGCTGTTGCATCATCGCTTTTTCGAGCGAACTGGCATGGCGCCCTCAAACCTACGCTTCTGCCTTGAACGACCTCAGAAGGCCGACCATTGCCGCGAGCTCCGCATTACGCACTTCATCGACGATCGAACCGACGTACTTCATCATCTGAAAGGCATCGTGCCAAACCGATACCTCTTCGGACCTCAGCGCAAACCAGTCATGGACGCAGGGCTTGTCCTCCTGCCGGCATGGAAAGACGCGGCGGCACTCGTCAAGTGACGGTTCAACCTCAGGCATCCAGCTCCGCATAGCGCCTGAAGATCCCGTCCTCGTTGAACGCGATGCGGCGCGGGCTTTGCAGGTAGTCGTGCACGCGCTGGCGGCGCTTGACGTTGTCGTGCAGTTTCTCGACCGCCGGCGTGGCAGCCAGCGCGCGGGCCGCGGCTTTCGGGAACGCATAGCGCAGGCCTTCGACCAGCTGGAACAGCGACAGGTCGGCGTAGGTCAGCACGTCGCCCACGAGGTGCAACGATCCCGCGGGGTTGCGCTGCAGCACGCGCTCGAACCAGTTCAGGAACTTGGGAATCCGCTCTTCGCGGAAGGCCCGCGCGCGCTGCACGGCCGCGTCGCGCTGGTCCTCGTAGTAGGCGCCGGTGGAAATCGGATGGTGCGTGTCGTGCGCCTCCGCCACCACGTCGGCAATGGTGAGCTGCAGCTGGTGCGTCCAGAGGCCGTCGGATTCGCCGACGCCCGCGAGGCCGAGCCGCGGCCCGAGGTACAGCAGGATGGCCGCGGTCTGCCCCACGACGATGTCGCCATCGATCAGGAACGGCGGCGCGAAGGACGGGCGGACGATGTCCGGGTCGTCGAGCCGGTCGCCCAGTGCGGACTCGCCGCCGCCTTTCGATTCGGGCAGCCGCGCCACGTCGACATAGTCCGCACCGGCCGCCTCGAGCGCGAGCCGCACGAATTCCCCGCGGCCCTGGATGGTGGGCCAGTAGTGAAGTTGGTATGTCATGCGGCCATGGTGTCAGGCTCCGCATGCCCCTGCAACCGCCCCGCTCTTAGGCCCTCAGAGCCCCTCGGCGAGCTCCACCGCGCGGCGCTTCGCGCCGGCCCTTGCGCCGGCATCCACCTCCGGACCCATCAGCGTCTTCTCGACCACCACCGAGCGCACCTCCTGCACGCCGATGAAGCGCAGCCAGGTCTCGATGTAGGGCAGCTGGAAGTCGAGCGCGTGCGCGGAGCCGTCCTTGCCCAGCGGGTAGTCCAGCCCCCTTGCGCACACCACCGTCGCCCGCCGGGTCTGCAGCATGCCCGAGAGACCCGAGGCGTCGAAGCGGAACAGCACGTCCTTGTGCGACACCACGTCGATCAGGTGCTTCAGCTTGTAGGGAATACCAAAGTTCCACAGCGGCATCGCCAGCACGATGTGGTCCGCCGCGTGGAAGGGCGCGGCAATGCGCCGCACCTCGTCCCAGGCCGTCTGCTGGGCGGCGGTGAGCGGCACGCCGTTGATGCCGGCGTACTTGGCGTCGAGCATGTCCTGCGACAGCTCGGGGAGCGCCATCGTCCAGGGGTTCAGGGTGGTGACGCGGCACGCAGGGTGGACCCGCTTCACTTCGTCGATGAAGGCACCGGCCACTTCGATGCTGGCGGAGCGCGTGGTCCTTGGCGAGGTCTCGATGTACAGGAGTTCTTTCATGGCGTGCATGGTGAGTGGTTCAGAAGGCCAAGGCTAGGCACCACGGACCCTGCACACAAGCAACATAATTTGCAGCTATTCAGAACCAATCTCACTGAAACCCATGCTCGACTCCCAGCAGCTGCGCGCCTTCGTCTCGGTGGCCGACCATGGCAGCGTGACCCGCGCGGCCGAAGCCATGCACCTGACGCAATCGGCCGTGAGCGCGCAGATCCGGCGGCTGGAAGAGCAGCTGGGCTGCCGCGTCTTCGACCGCACCACGCGGTCGCTGGAACTCACGGCCCAGGGCAGCGTGCTGCTGAGCTATGCCAGGAGCATCCTCAACCTGCAGCAGCAGGCGGTCTCCAGGCTCGCGGCGCCCCGGCGTGCGCCGACCACGCTGCGCCTCGGGTGCTCGGAGGGCTTTCCCAGCGAATGGCTGTTTGCCGCGCTCGCGGGCTTTCGCCAGCGCAGGCCCGACGTGCATGTGGAAATCACGTGCGGCATCAGCACGGCGCTGGCCAAACAGGTGCGGCAGCGCTCGCTGGACCTGATGGTCGGCACGGTCTGCGACGCCGGCAGCGACACCGAAACGCTCTGGATGGAGCCGCTGGTGTGGGCCTTTTCGGAAAGGGCGCTGCTCGACCCCGACGCACCCGCCCCGCTGGCTTTTCTGTCGGAGCCCTGCCCGTTCCGCGAAGCCGCGCTCGCCTCGCTGGCCGGGCACGGAACGACCCACTGGCAGATCGTGCTGACCGCGCACGGCTCCGGCCCGTTGATGGCCGCCGCGGCCGCCGGCCTGGCCATCACCGTGCTGACGCCTTCCGGCATGCCGCCCATCCTGCGTTCCATTCCGCCGGGCAGCTTCCTGCCGCCGCTGCCGCCTGCCCGCTTCGTGATCCAGCAGGCCGAAGGGAGCGCCGCGCCAGAGCCCCTGGCGGCGCTGGTCGACGAGGTGCGCGAGGCCTGCTTTCGGTGGCGCGGGGCGCATGCCCTGCCGCCCCGGCCCTGACGCCCCACAGGCCGATTGCTGGCACAGATTCTGCTCGCCACATCGACGCGGAGTAGAAGCGGTCAGCAGGTGCACCATCTGCGGGACATTGCTCCGGATGACATCCAGGCAAGCCTCGTTTTGCTTCGTGCGTTTCATCCGCTCCGCCGGCATCCGCCGGTGCCTTCAGCGGACGAACTTCGCATGGTGGCGATGCCCCCCTGGATATTTCCAAGGCAACGCATCCACAGGGACGAACGCATGAAACTCTTCACCACTGGCCGCGCCACACTGCTGCGGCGCTGGAGCCTCCCACTGTCGCTGATCGCGGCCATCGCTGCACCCGCGCATGGCGCCGACAAGCTCCGGTTCGGCTTGAACTGGTATCCGCAGGCCGAGCATTGCGGCTGGTTCCAGGCGCAGGCCGCCGGGCTGTACAAGAAGGCCGGCCTGGAGGTGGAACTGATCGGCGGCAGCCCCGACCGGAACGTGCCGCTGCTGGTGGCCGCGGGCGAGCTGGACCTTGGCATGGGTTCGAGCTTCACCACGCTCAACATGGCGGCGCGTGGCATTCCCGCGCGCACCATTGCCGCCTTCCTGCAAAAGGATCCGCAGACGCTGGTCGCGCATGCCGACCAGGGCGTGAAGACGCTGGCCGACCTGAAGGGCCGGCCGATCATGGTCGCCAAGTTCTCGCAGGCGGAGTTCTGGGCCTTCCTCAAGCAGAAGCACGGTTTCAGCGACAGCCAGCTGCGCCCCTACGCGTATTCCCCGGCGCCGTTCCTGGCCGATGCCAAGGCTGTTCAGCAGGGCTACATCACGGAAGACGCCATGCTGCTCGGCAAGGCGCTGCCGAAGCCGCCGGTCTCCATCCTGCTGGCCGACTACGGCTACGAGAACTACGCATCGACGATCTTCGCGATGGACCGCTACATTGCCGCGAACGAAAAGGCGGTTGCCGCATTCGTGGAGGCAACCCGGGCCGGGTGGCAGCAATGCATCGATGGCGACTACGCACCCGCCCTGAACGCCGTGGTCGCCGCGGACCCGAAGCACGACGTCGCGCTCTTCCACTTCAAGATGAAGCAGATGAAGGAGCTGGCCATGGTGAAGCATGGCGATGCGCTGCAGTCCGGTGCCGGCGCCATGTCGGATGCACGCTGGAAGCGCTTCTTCGACACCATGTCGGCGGCCGGCATCTACCCTGCGACGCTGGACTACAAGGCCGCCTACACGCTTCGATTCAGCAACGCCAAGGCGGCGGCCTGGCAATGATGCAGCAAGCCAGGCACGGCACCGCGTCGGTGCCGCTGATCGACATGGCGCCGTTCATGCGCGGGGACGCCGCCGCGCGGCTCGCAACCGCCCGGCAGTTCGGCAGGGCCTTCGAGGAGACCGGCTTTGCGGCGATCGTCAACCATGGCGTCTCCGCGCGCCTGGCGGACGATGTCTACGCGCAGGCCAAGGCCTTCTTCGCCTTGCCGCTCGACCACAAGTCGCAACTGATGCCGCCCGAGAAGGTCAAGGGCCGCGGCTACCTGCCGATGGGCATCGAAAGCGTGGCGGCAACCCTGGATGGCGAGACGCCGCCGGACCTTTGCGAAGCGCTCGTCTTCGCGTCCCTGCAGCGCGAGCGCGATGGCCGGGGCCAGCGCAACCTCTGGCCCAGCGAGCCGACGGGGTTCGACCAGAACATCAACGCCTGGTTCGACGCCATCCATGGCCTGTGCGGCCGGCTCATGCGCATGTCGGCGCTGGCGCTCGACCTGCCCGAAGACTGGTTCGATGCCTGCTTTAGCGAACCCTCGCTCACGCTGCGCTTCGTCAACTATCCGGACCAGCCGGTCGAGCCGCGGCCGGGCCAGCTGCGCTACGGCGCGCACCACGACTACGGCGGCCTCACCATCCTGCGCCAGGACAACGCGCCGGGCGGGCTGGAGGTCTGCGATCTTCAGGGCCGCTGGCACGACGTGCCGGTGATTGCGGACAGCTTCGTGATCAATGTCGGCGACCTCATGCAGCGCTGGACCAACGGCCGGTGGCGGTCGACGCTGCACCGCGTCAGCAACCCGCCGCGCGACCTGACCGGCTCCACGCAGCGGCTGTCGATGGTGGCGTTCACCGGCCCGGAGGAAAGCACGAGCGTCGAATGCCTGCCCTCCTGCTGCGATGCGGCCCATCCGGCCCGCTTCGAGCCGGTGATTGCGGGGGAGTACATCCAGGGCAAGCTGCGCTCGTCGATGGAATTGACGCCCCCCGCATCGCGCTGACTGCCGCTGCGAACCACGTTTGCAGCGGCAGCCACAGCGGCCTGCTACTCGGCCGTGATCCCCGCCTTGCGCACCACCTCGCCAAACTTCACGAGGCGCTCGGACATCATCTTCTCGAAGGCGGCGGGCGTCATTTCCTCGGGCGCGATCACGCCGCGGTCCTTCAGGCTGGCCTGCATGGCCGGCGACGCGGCCACCTGGCGCACGGCCTTGTACAGCGTCTGCACGATGGCGTCCGGCGTGCCGCCCGGTGCGGCCAGGCCGGTCCACGAGGTGAGGTTGAGCTGCGGGTAGCCCACTTCGGCCATGGTGGGCACGTCGGGCAGCTGCGGCAGGCGCTGGTCGGCCGCCACCGCCAGCGCGCGCACCTTGCCGGCCTGCACGTGGGGCAGCATGATGACCAGGTTGTCGAGGATGAACTGCACCTCGTTGGACAGCACCGCCGTGATCAGCGGCGAGCCGCCGCGGTAGGGGATGTGGGTGGTGAACACGCCCGTGGCGGCCTTGAGCATCTCCACGTTGAGCTGGCCCATGCTGCCCACGCCGCCGCTGCCGTAGTTGAGCTTGCCGGGGTTCTTCTTCGCGTAGTCGATGAACTCCTTGAAGCTCTTGATGGGCAGGCTCGAATGCACCACCAGCGCATTGGGCTGGCGGCCCAGGATGGCGATGTTCTCGAAGTCCTTGATGGGGTCGTAGCCCACCTTGGGCTGCGTGAGCGGGTTGGCCAGGTGGCTGCTCTGCGACGACACCACCAGCGTGTAGCCGTCGGGCTTGGCGCGCGCCACCATCTGCGACGCCACCGAGCCGCCCGCGCCGGCGCGGTTCTCCACCACGATGGGCACGCCCAGCGCGCTCGACAGCGGCTCCGAATACTGGCGCGCCATGATGTCCACCGAGCCGCCCGGGGGGAACGGCACCACGAGCGTGATGGGGCGCGAGGGGTACTTGTCGTCGGCGGCGCGCGCCGCCAGCGGGGCGAGGCCCGCGAGGCCAAGGCCCAGGCCGGCGTTGAGGATGTGGCGGCGGGTGGGTTGTGTGGAATGCATGAGTCGGTTCTCGAAAATCAGGGGTGGTCCAGGATGGCCAGCGCCACGGCCTGGGCGCGCGGCACGAAGGTGGCGAGCTCGCAGTACTCGCGCTCGGTGTGCGCATGCCCGCCCACGGGGCCGGTGCCGCACAGCGTGGGCGCGCCCACCGAGGCGGTCAGGCCGCTGTCGGCCGCGCCGCCCGTGAACTCGCCCTGCACCTCGAAGCCCAGCGCCCTGGCGCCGCGCTGGTAGAGCGCCAGCAGCTCGTCGGGCGTGGGCTTCATGGGCATGGTGCGGCGCGTTTCCGTGATGCGCCCCTTGGTGCGCGACACCGACTCTTCCTCGACGATCGCGCGCACCTTCGCGAGCAGTTCGTCCGGATCGGTTTCCGACGTGAAGCGCATGTCCAGCTCGGCCTTGGCATGCGGCGCCACCATGTTGGGCACGATGCCGCCGTGCACCACGCCCACGTTGGCCGTGACGCCCGTGGCCGGGTCGGTCAGCGCATGCAGCGCGAGGATCTTGCGGGCCAGCGCCTCGATGGCACTGGCGCCCGCCGCGTGGTTGATGCCCGCATGGGCGGCGACGCCCTCGACCTCGAACTCCACCACCATCGAACCCTTGCGGCTGGTGACGAGGTTGCCGCTGACGCGGCCCGGTTCGGCATTGAGCACCGCCCGCGCGCCACGCGCCCTGGCCATGATGTGGTCGCGCGTGGCGGGCGAGCCGATTTCCTCGTCGCAGGAGAAGAAGAGCTGCAGCGGCGCCTGGAGCCCGCCGCAGCGCGCGAAGGCCTCGGCCACGAACACGTTCATCACCAGGCCCGACTTCATGTCGGCCACGCCGGGGCCGTAGGCGCGCCCGTCTTCCACGCGGAAGGGCCGGCGCGCCGCAGTGCCCGCCGGGTACACGGTGTCCATGTGCCCCATGAGCAGGATGGGCGCGCCCTCGGCGGGCCCGGGCACCTGGGCATGCAGCAGCACGCCATAGCCGGGCACGGGCTCGAACTGCACGGCCACGCCGGCGGCCTCCAGCCGTTCGCGCAGCGCCGCGGCCACGGCGGTCACGCCCGCTTCGTTGCGGCTGCCGCTGTCGATGTCGACCACTTTCTGCAACAGGTCTTGCATGGCCTGCCCCTGGCCGGCCAGCCAGTCCAGGATGCGGGCCCGCACCTGCGAGCGGCTCTCTTCAAGGGTATCCTGCATCTTCGTCCTTCGATGAACCCCGCGGCGGCGGGGTGAAATTTGGGCCGCAGTGTTGCACGCGTTGCTTGTGTTTGCAATGCTTTTTTCATAAATGAGACATCAATGAAATCATCATTGCAAGGATCGGCCGGCCTGCTCACCGAGCGCCTGGCCCGCCAGGGCGGCGAGCTCACGGCCAGCGAACGCGCCCTGGCCGAGGCCCTGGGGCGCGACTATCCGCACGCGCTGCTCGAATCCGCCACCGCCCTGGCCGCGCACAACGGCACCAGCGCCTCCACCGTGGTGCGGCTGTTCGCCAAGCTGGGCTACGCGAGCTATGCCGAGGCACAGCGCGAAGCGCGCGCGGAAGTCACCGCGCTGCTGCAGACCGCGGGGCAGCGCGCCCCCGTGACCATCGGCACCCAGCGCAGCCTGCAGCAGTGCGTGGACGATGCCCTGCTGCACGACCAGCACAACATCAACGCCACCCGCGACGGCCTGGACATGGCGGCGTTCGAGGCCATGGCCACGCGCATTGCCAAGGGCAAGGGGCGCCTCTTCGTGCTGGCGCAGATCAACAGCGCGCCCGTGGCCGCCTGGCTGGCCCTGCACCTCAACATGTGCCGCCCCGGCGTGCACGAGCTGGGCGCGGGCGCGGTGGCCGCCACCGACCAGCTGCTGTGGATCCAGCCCGAAGACGCCCTGCTGGCCTTCAGCATCCGCCGCTACGCCAGCGGGCCGGTGAAGGTGGCGCAGCGCTTTCGCGAAGCCGGCGCGCAGGTGCTGGCCATCACCGACAGCCCCGCCGCGCCGCTGGCCGCGCTGGCGCATCACCGGGTGCAGGTGCGCACGTCCAACGCATCGCCGTTCGATTCCTACACGGCGGCGTTCTTCGTCTGCAATGCGCTGGTGTCGGCGGTGGCGCAGCTGCGGCACGAGGCCGTGCCGCAGGTGCTGGCGCGGCGCGACCAGCTGTGGAAGGACGTGGAGGCCTCGCAGCTCATCGTGGATGAGGCGCCTGTGCGTTCAGTGTCCGCGCGGCGCAAGGCGGGCAAGGGGTAGGCGGGCTCGCCATGGGTGTCGCTTCGAGCGCAGCAGTGCTCGACCGGGACGATCCATTGCCTTTGCGCGCAGGCATCGCGCACCAATCACCGGTTTCCGTGATTCCCAGAATTGCGGCCACATGTAACAGTCCGCGTCCTAACGAAGCTGCCCCGAGGCCCCTCGCAGGGCCTGCATCCCGCACTCGGTGCCGGCCTCGAATCGGACCCGAACCATGCCTCTCGCCAAGCGCCGGCGCCGCCCCTTGCGGCAGACACAGAAAATACATCTTCTGACATTTGTCTTGCTGGCGGCAGCGGTGCCGGCGCACGCGCAGATCACCCCGGGCGCCCTGGACCGC
>Ga0055540_1001267_pt1 | contig 15396 bp, 10 predicted proteins | sample AraplaCvi_mMS_r2_2_FD_55040 | JGI IMG/M metagenome (GOLD analysis project Ga0055540, IMG submission 55040) | Arabidopsis root microbial communities from North Carolina, USA - plate scrape MF_Cvi_mMS_r2 | ecosystem: Host-associated > Plants > Roots > Endosphere | place: USA: North Carolina
CCAGGGGCGCCAGGTTACGACGGTGGATGAGCGCGGTTCCCTTGCCCTGCAACCCGATTCCGATNCCCGANCCGGACAGTCGGGCGGCGGTCAACCCGATCATGCCGACGTCGATCGTCGAACGAACCCGGACCAACCGGGGCACGCAGCCCTCCTCCTCCAGTCCNGCCGAGATTTGCCGCAACACCTCGCCGACGGTGAGACCGCACAGCGACAGCCACACCGAACGGCCNAGCGCNGGCGAGAGTCCGATGCACACCTCGCGGGGATCGCTTCCCTGACGGGCGATCTCGACGTCGTCGAAGCCGACGTGACCGTGATGCTCGGCTTGGTCGGCGGTCAACTCCTCGGCCGTGCGCGCTTGGCGGATCGCGTCGATCTCGGCGCGCCGCTCGGCCGTCAACGCATACCCGGTGCCCGGGCCGCGATAGTCGTTGGGATCGGTGATCTTCGACAGCACCCGGAACTCGTCGTCGAAGATCGCCGAGGTCTGCAGCTGGTCACCGCGCAACCGTTCCCGGGTGAGTGCCATGATGGCGTCGGCCTCGGCGTCGTACCCGGTGCGCTTGAGCGAGGCGATGACGTCGAAGACGGTCAACTGCTTGGCCTCGATGGCGGTAGCCGCCTCGGCGACGGCCTTGGGGTCACCGGGGTCCAAATCCCGGGATCCGTTGGCCACCACCACCGCGTCGACGCGTTCGTCGTCGAAGTCGGCCAGGCCGAGGTCGCGGTAGACCGCCTGCACCGCCGTGGCGGCCCGCCGCCGCACGCGCGCCAGGTGCTCGACCGGGACCGTCCGCAACCCGCCGTCGACGCCCCAGTCGCGTTGCAGCACCAGGAAGTCGTCCATGTCGTCGGAGTTGAAGTTCGACAGCGCGAAGGCGTTGTCGTAGCGCGGGATCGACCCGAAGCCGGAGAAGATGAAGTCGGCACCGGCCAGCAGCACCGGCAGGGTGTGCGCGCTGCGCCGGACGTCGGACTCGGAGATCAGATTGTCGTTGCCCGCGCATGATTCGAGGTCGCGCAGCATGACCATCAGATTCTCGGCGAGCAGTTCCTTCATGCCGTCGGGCACCGACGCGACGACGCCGACGCCGTCGATGCCGCCGTTCTGCACGCCTTGCGACCCGAGCGCCCTGGCCAACGAGACGCAGCGTGACTCGAGATAGAGAATCGAGCACTTCTCGGCCGCGCCCATCAGCACCTCGGCCCCGCCGCCGCTGGTGACCCGCATCTTGAGCCCGCGCGAGGCGTAGGCCGAGGTGAGGATCGCCTTCGAGAACGGCGTGTCGTCACCGTCGACGAACACCTGCTCGGTGCCGTAGAGGGAGATGGTCTCGGCGTAGCTGGTCAGCCCCCGCAGGCCCAGCCGAAGCTCCAGCGCCTCCTCGATCGAGCACTGCGCCATCGCCCCAGGGACGCCGACCTGGCTGCCGATGAGCAGCGCGACCGCGTTCGACGGCGCATCGCCGAGGACGGGCACCGTGGTCTCGACCTCGCGGAAGCCGTAGGCCACCGCGCTGGCCGCGTCAGCGGCGATGAGCAGTGGATCGTCGAGCTGATTGGTCACGTGGGCCTGGTTGCTCGGCGTGCGCCGGGCCCGCATCCGCGTCATCGCCATCTGCATCTCCACCGGGGAGAGCAGCGCCACGACCCGCGCCAGCTTGGCGGGGGTGAGGCCGGCGACGAGGCGCACCACCTCCGATCGCGGCACGTTGAAGTCGACCGTCATGCGGGCCAGCGCCTGATCGTCCATCGCCATGGCCTCCTCGGCCACGTCGAGGTCCAGCCCGTAGAGCGCGATGAACTCGTCGATGACGTCGAACTGGTCGGCGCCCTTGCCGTCCAGTTCGACGACCCGCCTGCCCTCGGGCCCGTCTGAGATCCTCAGCGAGGGTTCGGGGTCGAACGGGCTGTGCATCGCGACCAGCCCCAGGTCGGGATTGGTGACGCTGAACCCGTCGAGGTTGACCGGTTTGGCGTCGAGGATGCGCATCCGGCCCTGGTCGAGGTCGGCGGTGCGGTCCTCGGCAAGGCCGCCTGAGTCGTCGTCCACGACGGGTACCGCCCTAGTCTCGTACTGCGTTGTCCTCGTACACGATTCGACCGATCAAATCGTACCGGCGCGGGTCCCGCAATTTGAAGTACAGCGCCATGGCCGCACCGAAGACGAACAGCACGACCACGATCCACGGCGTCAGCTTGAACAGCAGGGTGCCCGACGCCGCGCCTGCGGCCGCATCCTTGTGCTCCCAGAGCAGGTAGACGACGTAGAGCATGCCGATACCGCCCAGCAGCGGCGCCAGGAACGTCTTGAACCAGTGCGCGCTGGATGGGTGGTTCTTGTGGAAGTGGAAGTACGCGATCACGGCGAAGGCACACAGCGACTGCACGACCAGGATCGCCATCGTGCCGAGAATGGCGAGCAGTGTGTACATGTGGATGTAGGGATCCATGCCGGCGAAGTAGAACGCCAGGATCAGCACCAAGGTGATGCCGGTCTGGACGAACGACGCGATGTGCGGCGAGCCGTGCGTGGGGTGGGTGGCGCCGATCGACTTCTGCAAGCCCTTCGACAGACCTTCGCGGCCCATCGCATACAGGTAGCGCGACGCGCAATTGTGGAAGGCCATGCCGCAGGCGAACGAGCCCGTCACCAACAGGATGTTGAACAGCGTGATGGCCCACTCACCGTAGGTGCTGCGGACGTTGCCGAAGAAGATCTCCGAAGAGGTGTCGGCGCTTTGGGCCAGCTGCACGGACTGCTCGGGTCCGGTGCCCGCGATGGCCATCCAGGACACGAAGACGTAGAAGAGGCCGACGCCCAGCACGCTGATCATGGTGGCGCGCGGAATGATTCGCTTCGGGTCCTTGGACTCCTCGCCGTACATCGCGGTGGACTCGAATCCGACCCACGACCAGAACGCGAAGAACAGTCCCAGTCCGGCGCTGGCGCCGGCCACGGCGGCGGGGGTGAACGCGCCGATGGGGTTGAGGGTCTCGGCGACCGCGAAGCCGTCGGGGCCACCGCCCTTGAACAGCACCGCCAGCGCGCCAAGGGACAGCATCACGATCTCGGTGACCAGGAAGACCCCGAGCACCTTGGCCGTCAGGTTGACGTCGAAGTAGGTCAGGATGCAGTTGAGCACCAGCATCAGGATCGCGGGCACCAGCCAGGGCACGGTGATGTCCAGTTGCGACTTGAAGAGGTTCTGGAAGAAGAACGAGAAGATGCCGATCAGCGAGGCCTCGAACACGATGTAGGCCATGGTGATCAGAAGTCCGCTGGCCATGCCGATCACCCGGCCCAGCCCGTGGGAGATGTAGCCGTAGAACGCGCCGGTGGCGGTGATGTGCTTGGCCATGGTGGCGTACCCGATGGCGAACAGGCCGAGCACGACGGTGGCGACGATGTAGCCGGCGGGCGCATGCGAGCCGTTGCCGAAGCCGACGGCGATCGGGACGTTGCCGACCATTGCCGTGATGGGTGCGGCGGTGGCCACCGCCATGAAGATGACACCGACGGTGCCGACGGCGTTGCGCTTCAGCCGTTGGACGTCACCGGTGTTCTCGTCGCGGGATACGACTTGATCGGTCATCTGGAAAGTCACCTTCCGGGGGAGCGACGTGGGGTCCGGCGGGACCCGGTGTGCTGCGGCCCACAGTCGAACTTCCGTATATTGGCACCACCAAATAGATCGCGCAACCGTTCCGGTCGTCCATTGACAGAAATGGTCCAACCTTTTTAGGGTGAGGTCCTCGCAGCCAGCGCGTGCGCGAGACGTCTCAGGCAGGGAGTCCAGTTGTTCGACTACGGCACGTTCTCGTTCGAATCCAAGGCCCAGGTGCTCGAACAGGCGAAGAAGTACTGGAATCCCGACAAGACCCAGTTCTGGACCGACGCGGGCGTCGACCTGGTCGTCGACCGTCGCGACGGATACCTGCTGTGGGACATGGACGGCCGCCAACTGATCGACATGCACCTCAACGGCGGCACGTACAACCTGGGCCACCGCAATCCGGAGATCAAGGCCGCCCTGATCGAGGCCATGGACCACTTCGACGTCGGCAACCACCACTTCCCCTCGGTGGCCCGGACCGCGCTCGCGCAGCGCCTCGTCGAATCAGCACCCGCGTCGATCACCAAGGTGGCCTTCGGTTCTGGCGGCGGCGAGGCCATCGACATCGCACTGAAGAGCGCCCGGCACGCCACCAAGCGCCGCAAGATCGTCTCGATCATCAAGGCCTACCACGGCCACACCGGGCTGGCCGTCGCCACCGGTGACGACCGCTTCTCCAAGCTGTTCCTCTCCGACCGGCCCGACGAGTTCGTCCAGGTGCCCTTCGGCGACGTCGACGCGATGGACCACGCACTCTCGGGCGGCGACGTCGCGGCCGTCATCATGGAGACCATCCCCGCGACCTACGGATTCCCCCTTCCCCCACCGGGTTACCTCGAGGCGGTCAAGGAACTCACCGAGCGTCACGACACGCTCTACATCGCCGACGAGGTCCAGACGGGCCTGATGCGCACCGGCGAGATGTGGGGCATCACCAAGCACGGCATCGAACCCGACATCATGGTCTCCGGCAAGGGCCTCTCCGGCGGCATGTACCCCATCACCGCGGCCATGCTCGGCGACCGGGCCGCACAGTGGCTCGACGAAGACGGCTTCGCCCACATCTCGACCTTCGGCGGCGCCGAACTCGGTTGCGTGGCCGCCATCAAGACCCTCGAGATCACCAGCCGTCCCGAGGTGCGCGAGAACGTGCACGCGATCACCGACGTGTTCGCCGCCGGACTGGCCCGCATCCAGGCCGACAACGCGGACTGGTTCATCGGCATTCGGCAGAACGGCGTCATCATCGGACTCGAGTTCGACCACCCCGAGGGCGCGAAGTTCGTGATGCGCGAACTCTACGAGAACGGCGTGTGGGCGATCTTCTCCACCCTCGATCCCCGTGTGCTGCAGTTCAAGCCGGGGCTACTCATGACTCGCGAGCTGTGCGACGACGTGCTAGAACGCTTGGACGTGGCGGTCGGCAAGGCCGCCGTGGCAGCAAAGGCGGGATAGGCATGACCCAGGCGGGATTCGTCTCCGACGAAGGTGACATCGCACGAGCCGCCCTCTCGGAATACGATCATCCCGCCCGCGCCAGCCTGCGCCTGCTGAACCTGTCCGAGAACGCCACCTACGAAGTCGTCGACGACGACACCGGGGTCCGATCGATCCTGCGCGTGCACCGCAAGGGCTATCACAGCCGACCCGAGATCGAGTCCGAGCTCGACTGGCTCGACGCGCTGCGCCGCGCCGGAGACGTCACCGTCCCCGTCGTGCGCCCCACCCGCGACGGCGCTCGGGTGGTGTCGGTCGACCAGGACGGCGTCGCCCGCCACGTCGTGCACTTCGAAATGGTCGCCGGCACCGAGCCCGATGAGAAGACGTTGACGCCCAAGGACTTTCATACCCTTGGCCGCATCACTGCTGCGCTACACGACCATTCGACGACCTGGACCCGGCCGCCGGAGTTCAAGCGGTTCTGTTGGGACTGGCAGCACAGCCTTGGTGACCGACCCCGCTGGGGTCGATGGGAGGACGCCAACGGGGTGGGTCAGGCCGAGCGCCGGGTTCTCGACCCGGCGCGGGATCTCCTGGCCCACCGGCTCGAGGAGTACGGCACGGGCCCCGAGGTCTTCGGGTTGGTGCACGCCGACCTGCGACTGGCCAATCTCCTGGTCGACGGGAACGGCGCCGACGGCAGGATCACGGTCATCGACTTCGACGACTGCGGATTCGGTTGGTATTTCTACGACTTCGGCACGGCCGTGTCGTTCTTCGAAGACGATCCCGCGGTGCCCGAATGGCAGGACGCCTGGTGTGCGGGGTATCGCACCCGACGCCCACTCGCCGCCTCCGACGAGGCGATGCTGCCGTCATTCGTGCTGTTACGCCGGTTCCTCTTGCTGGCGTGGATGGGCTCGCACGCACATTCCAAGGAATCCCAGGCCATGTCCATCACCTACGCCAAGGGCAGCTGCGAGCTCGCCGAACGCTACCTCCAGTCCGACGGCCGACGGTTGGCCTGACCCACCCCCAACGTCGAAAGGCAACTCGTGTTCCAGTCATTGCAAGGCCGCACGGCCATCGTCACCGGCGGCAGCCGCGGCATCGGGCGCGGCATCGCCGAGGTGTTCGCGACGGCGGGGGTCAACGTCGTGATCACCGGCCGCAGCCAGGCCGACGTCGACGCCGCCGTCACCGCACTCTCCGGTGCGTCCGGCGCGGTGAGCGGGGTGGCCGCCGACGTCACCAGCCCGGAGGACTGCAAGAAGGTGGTCGCCGCGGCGTTGGAGCGCCACGGCGGGCTCGACATCGTCTGCGCGAACGCGGGGATCTTCCCGTCGGCCCGGATCGAGGACCTCACCCCCGAGGACTTGGAAGAGGTCCTCGGGGTCAACTTCAAGGGCACCGTCTACATCATCCAGGCCGCGCTGGCGGCGCTGACCGCCAGCGGACACGGCCGCGTCGTCGTCACGTCCTCGATCACCGGCCCGTACACCGGCTACCCGGGGTGGTCGCACTACGGCGCCAGCAAGGCCGCCCAACTCGGATTCATCCGCACCGCGGCAATGGAGCTCGCGCCCAAGAACATCACCGTCAACGCCGTGTTGCCCGGCAACATCATCACCGAGGGCCTCGTCGACATGGGCCAGGACTACATGGACCAAATGACCGCGTCGGTCCCCGCGGGACGGCTCGGCACGGTGGCCGACATCGGCAATGCCGCACTCTTCTTCGCCACCGACGAGGCCGGTTACGTCACCGGACAATCCCTGGTCGTCGATGGTGGCCAGATCCTGCCCGAGTCAGCGGCGGCGATCGCCGAGCAATAGGCGGGCCTAGAATTGGTCTAGCCGAATACCGAGCGGGGGCCCCTGTTGACCAAGTCGACCGAGGAACTGCGGCGTCGCATCGTCGCCGACATCAACGCCGGCACCCCCGGCTCGAAGCTCGGCAGCGAACGCGACCTCGCCGAACGGTATTCGACGAGCCGCTCCAGTCTGCGTCAGATGCTCGCCGCTCTGGAGGAGGCGGGCCTCGTGCACCGCGTCATCGGTCGTGCGGGTGGCATCTTCATCAGCCACGCGCAGGTGCAGCGCAGCCTCGCCAACGTGGTCGGGGTGCCCGCCTTCCTCGCCAACCAGGGCTACGTCGCAGGTACCCGCGTGCTGTCCACCAAGATCACCGCACCCGACCGCACCACCCAGTCGGCGCTGCAGATCGGCGCGTCGGATCCGATCGTCGAGATTCAGCGGGTCCGCCTGGCCGACGGTTCCCCCATCTCGCTGGAGCTGGCGCAGTTTCCCGCCGCGTCGTTTCCCGGACTGCTGGAGAAGCAACTCGGCGGGTCGATCTACGAGATCCTGGAGAACGACTACGGACTGGTCACCTCCCGTGCCGACGAGCGGATCGAGGCCGTCAACGCCACCCCGGACGAGGCCTCGCTGCTGGCGGTCAAGACGCGGTCGGCCCTGCTGCTGATCACCCGCGTCACCTATGACCAGAACGACGTGCCGTGCGAGTTCTCCCGCGACCTGTTCCGTGGCGACCGCACCCGGCTCGGAGTCACCGTGCAGGGCCGCGGCATCGGCGTGCAGTCGCCCGTCGCCGCGGCGACGGTGGCCCTGCACAGCTGACGCGAGACACCGCAATGACCTCAGCGGGACGTTTCGCCCCCAGCCCGTCGGCCGATCTGCACGTCGGCAATCTCCGCACGGCCATCCTGGCGTGGCTGTTCGCCCGGTCCACCGGACGGCGCTTCCTGGTGCGCGTCGAGGATCTCGACGACCGCGCCAAGGACGACGTCGCGCGGCGCCAGCTCGACGACCTGGCCGCGATCGGGCTCGTGTGGGACGCGCCGCCCGAGCGCCAATCCGACCACGTGGCGCGGTACGACGGAATAGTCGACGAGCTCACCGCCCGGGGCATGACCTACGAATGTCATTGCAGCAGAAAGGACATCCTGCGGGCGCCGCGCGCTCCCCACGCCCCGGAGGGCGCCTACCCCGGCACCTGCCGCGATCTCACCGACGCCGAACGTGCCCGACGCGCGGCCACCGGCCGAGCACCCGCGGTGCGGCTGCGCTCGGCGGTCGCGGAATTCACGGTCACCGACCTGCTGCACGGCAGCTACACCGGTGTGGTCGACGACTTCGTGTTGCGCCGCGGTGACGGCGTCCCCGCCTACAACCTCGCGGTCGTGGTCGACGACGCCGCCCAGGGCGTCGACCAGGTGGTGCGCGGCGACGACCTGTTGGCGTCCTCACCGCGACAGGCCTACCTCGGCACCCTTCTCGGTCACCCGCCGCCGACCTACGCCCATGTTCCCCTGGTGCTCAACGACGAGGGCAAGCGGCTGGCCAAGCGCGACGGCGCCGTCACCCTCGCCGAACTGGGGACGCCCCGCGCGCTGGAGCAGATCTCCCGGTCACTGGGCCTCTCGGCGCCGACGGTCGCCGACATGCTGGGCGAATTCGACCCGGCGGCGTTACCGCGCACACCCTGGGTATACCGCCCGTCGTGAGCAGAACCCTGTCAGCGGGCGCCCAGCATTGCTACCGTCCGCCGGTGACCTCCTACCTACGACGAGGTGTGGTCGGACTCTTCGCGCTGCTGCTGGTGTTCGCCACCGCCTGCGGGTCGTCCGAGCAGACCGCGGACCCGATCAAGTCGGCCGGGGTGCTGCGCGTCGGCACCGAGGGCGTCTACTCGCCGTTCAGCTACCACGATCCGGCCACCGGGCAGCTCGTCGGTTACGACGTCGACGTCGCCANGGCCGTCGGCCAGAAGCTNGGCGTCAAGGTCGAATTCGTCGAGACGCCGTGGGANTCGATGTTCGCGGCGCTGGAGGCCGACCGCTTCGACGTCGTCGCCAACCAGGTGACCGTCAACCCCGAGCGCCAGGCCAAGTACGACCTGTCCCAGCCCTACACCGTCGGTGAGGGCGTCATCGTCACCCGNGCCGGTGACGATTCGATCAAGAGCCTNGCCGACCTCAAGGGCAAGACCGCGGCGGAGAACGCCACCAGCAACTGGTCGGAGGTCGCCCGCAAGGCCGGCGCCAACGTCGAGTCCGTCGAAGGCTTCACCCAGGCCATCACCCTTCTCAACCAGGGCCGGGTCGACGTGGTGATCAACGACAGCATCGCCGTCTACGCCTACCTCGCCGAGACCGGCGACAAATCGGTGAAGATCTCCGGGACCGTCGGGGAGAAGAGCGAGCAGGCCTTCGCCGCCCGCAAGGACAGCGGCATGCAGCCCGAACTCGACAAGGCGCTTGGCGAACTGCGCGCCGACGGCACCCTCGCGGCGATCTCGCAGAAGTACCTGAAGGCCGACGCGACCGGAACACCGCCGTCGACGCCGATCCGCGCCGCCGGGGTGCTGCGGGTGGGCACTGAAGGCGTCTACGCACCGTTCAGTTATCACGACCCGGCCACCGGGCAACTCGTCGGCTATGACGTCGACGTGGCCAAGGCCGTCGGCCAGAAGCTCGGCGTACGAGTCGAATTCGTCGAAACCCCATGGGACTCCATCTTCGCCGCGCTGGAGGCCAACCGCTTCGACATCGTGGCCAACGAGGTCACGATCAATCCGGAACGGCAGGCCAAGTACGACCTCTCGCAGCCGTACTCGGTGGGTGAGGGCGTCATCGTCACCCGTGCCGACGACGACTCGATCAAGAGCCTGGCCGACCTCAAGGGCAAGACCGCGGCGGAGAACGCCACCAGCAACTGGTCCGAAGTCGCGCGCAAGGCCGGCGCCACCGTCGAGTCCGTCGAAGGCTTCACCCAGGCCATCACGCTGCTCAGTCAGGGTCGGGTCGACGCCGTCGTCAACGACAGCATCGCCGTCTACGCCTATCTCGCCGAGACCGGGGACAAGGCGGTGAAGATCGCGGGCAACGTCGGGGAGAAGAGCGAGCAGGGTTTCGCCGCCCGCAAGGACAGCGGCTACCTACCCGAACTCAACGGCGCCCTGGACGAATTGCGCTCAGACGGCACGCTGACCGGCATCTCGCAGAAGTACCTCAAGGCCGACGCGACCGGTGCCCCGCAGGGCACCCAGGGCGGTCCGCCGGGTAGCGCTCAGGAACCGCCGCAGGCGCGCTCGGCGTGGCAGCTGATCCTCGACAACCTGTGGCCGCTGGCCAAGGCCGCCGTCACCGCGACCATTCCGCTGACCATCATCAGCTTCGCCCTCGGTCTCGTCATCGCCNTGGCGGTCGCGCTGGCTCGACTGTCGCCGAATGTCGTCCTGACCAACGTCGCCCGCTTCTANATCTCGATCATTCGCGGCACTCCACTGCTGGTGCAGCTGTTCATCGTCTTCTACGCGCTACCGCAACTNGGGGTGNGGATCGACCCGTTCCCGGCGGCGGTGATCGCNTTCAGNCTNAACGTCGGCGGGTACGGCGCCGAGATCATCCGCTCGGCGATCCTCAGCATCCCGAAGGGCCAGTGGGAAGCGGCCGAGACCATCGGCTTCAACTACGTCGGTGCACTGCGGCGCATCATCCTGCCGCAGGCCGCGCGGGTGGCGGTGCCGCCGTTGTCCAACACGTTGATCTCGTTGGTCAAGGACACGTCGCTGGCGTCGACGATCCTTGTCACCGAGCTGCTGCGGCANGCTCAGATCGTGGCNGCGCCGACCTTCGAATTCTTCGCNCTCTACGGCACGGCGGCGGCGTACTACTGGGTGATCTGCCTGGTGTTGTCGTTTGGCCAGGGCCGATTNGAACACCGACTGGAGAGGTACGTGGCGCGATGAGCGACCCCACTGGCAGCGGCACCGAATCCGACGCCGACCCGNCCGACTACCGCGTCGTCGCCGAGGGCGTNCGNAAGGCCTTCGGNGACAACGAGGTTCTCAAGGGNGTCTCGTTCACGGTCGAGAANGGCACCGCCACGGCGATCATCGGACCGTCGGGGTCGGGCAAGACGACACTGCTGCGCACGCTCAACGCCCTNGACCGGGCAGACGCCGGAGTGATCCGGGTCGACGACGTNGAGATCGACTTCTCCACTCCGACACCNAAGCCGGAGATCCGTCGCTTCCAGTCNCGCAGTGGCTTCGTGTTCCAGAGCCACAACCTCTTTCCCCACAAGACGGTGCTGCAGAACGTCATCGAGGGACCGGTGATCGTGCAGAAGCGGCCCAAGGACGAGGCCGTCGCCGAGGCGGTGGCGCTGCTCGACCAGGTGGGCCTCGCCGAGAAACAGGACCAGTACCCGTTCCAATTGTCCGGTGGTCAGCAACAGCGCGTCGGCATCGCCCGCGCGCTGGCACTCAAGCCCAAGTTGGTGCTGTTCGACGAACCCACCTCCGCACTCGATCCCGAACTGGTCGGCGAAGTGCTCTCGGTGATCAAGGATCTCGCCGTGGAGGGGTGGACGCTGGTGATCGTCACCCATGAGATCCAGTTCGCCCGTCAGGTGTCCAGCCAGGTGCTGTTCACCGATCAGGGCGTGATCCTGGAGCAGGGCACCCCCGCCGAGGTGATCGGCGATCCGAAGGAAGAGCGCACCCGCCAATTCCTGGACCGCATCCTCAACCCCTTGTAGCCACCGACACTGAGTCCAGCAGCAGATCGACTGCGCGAGCGGCACTCTGGGCCGCACTCTCCATGGTCGCCGACCAGTCGGTGTCGGTCCAGTCGCCGGCCAGCACCAGCGACGGNACGGACGTGCGTTGCGACGGACGCAGCGAATCCAGTCCCACCACTTGGGAGAACGTCGCCNTGGGCATCTTGACCACCTGCGCCTCGAGGACCGNGGCGTCGACGGCGGCCGGGTAGTANCNCCGCAGCAACGCCACCTGTTCGGCGACGATCTCCTCCCCCGACTTCTGGATCTGGTCGTAGGCGCCACTGGTGGTCAGGCAGTACAGCCACCCATGATCGGTGTCGCGACCGTGCATGATCTGCCGGTCGAACACCTCGTCGATTACACCGGTTCCGCCGATCAGCCCCTCGAACGCCGACTCGGTGCCCAGCGGCCGGTCCAGGTACAGGTTGGTGCTGACGATCGGGGTGTACCCCAGTTCGTCTGCCGCGGCGTAGATCTCGGCGTGCTCGGGTAGGTCGTCGAGCAGGCCGCCGACGTGNNAGTTGGGGACGGCACAGACGACGCCGTCCGCGGGGACCACCGTGCCGNCNGCGAGCAGCACCCCCGTGACCCTGCCGTCGGTGATCTCGACGCGGCGGGCCACCGCCCGGTAGCGGACGTCGACGCCGCGTTCCCGGAACACCCGCAGCGCTCCGGTGACGAACAGGGTGTCGAGGTCGACGGTGGGGTAGCCGATGGTGACGGGCGTCCGGTGCGCGACACCCATCCGGAATCCGGTGGCCATCACCCTCGCGANGACCGCGGCCGAGCCGCGGTCGACCGGCTCGGCCGCGATACCCAGGGCGAGCCAGTCCCACAACGCCTCTCGNGCCGGCGCGGGCATGCCGACCCGGTCGAACCACTGATCGGTGCTGAGGGCGGCGAGGTCGGCGGGTGGGTGCAGGGCCTGCCATCCCAGCCGCATCGTGGCGCGAGCNGCTCTCAGCCGGTCGGCGNCGGTCGCGTCGGGGTGCACGCCGAACAGCGTGCGCACCGCNCCGAGACCGGTCGTCTGCACGACCTTCTTGCGGCCGTCGGGCCAGCGCAGCGTCGAGCGCTTCGGGAANACGACGTGCTCGCGGGTGCCGACGCTGGTGAGGTAGCGGAAGAGGTGCTCGTACCCGCTGGCGATGACGTGCTGGCCGTTGTCGGGTAGATCGTCGACCCGTTCGGCGCGCATCGCGTGGGTCCGGCCGCCGAGTTGGCCGCGGCGTTCCAGCAGCGTGACGTCCCCGCCCGCCTCGGCCAGCCACACCGCCGAGGCCAGGCCGGCCAGGCCGCCGCCGATGACCACGAAGCGCCGTCGCTCGTCACCCATCTGGCCAACGTACGCCGCGCTCTGCGAAGCTGTTCGGATGTCAGGAGCACGAAGCGTCGAGGCCGACGTCGTCATCGTCGGGGCCGGTCTCTCCGGAATGATCGCCGCCCGCACGGTGCTCGCCGCGGGGTTGGTGCCCGTGGTCCTGGAGGCCGACGACCGGGTCGGCGGCCGCATCCTCACCGAGGAGGTGACACCGGGGGTCAGCGTCGACCTCGGGGCGCAGTGGATCGGCGACACCCACGACCGGATGTTCCGGCTGGCCGAGGAGCTTGGCGTCGAGACCTTCGAGCAGTACGACGAGGGTGAGACCTCGTATGACCTCGGCGGTTCGGGAGTGCTGCGGGAGAACGACTTTCACACCCGATTCGCCGGCGAACTGGCCGAGCTCGAGCGCGTGTTGAGACGCCTGGACGAGCTGGCCGCCGACGTCCCGGTGGAGGCGCCGTGGCTCGCGCCGCGGGCCGACGAGTGGGACGTCATCAGCGCCGGCACCTGGTACGACGACCAGGGTCTCTCGCCGGTGGCACGGACCCTGCTCGAGATCTGCACCGTCGGGATCCTGGCGGTGCCGACCGTCGAGGTGTCATTCCTGCACCTGCTGTTCACGATTCAGACCTGCGGGGTGACGGCCGAACTCTTCGCCGAATCCGAGGGCGGTGCGCAGACCACCCGCTTCGTCGGCGGCACCGGCGAGATCCCGCGGCGGTTGGCCGCCCTGATCGCCGGACACATCGTGCTCGAGGCTCCCGTGCAAACCATCGAGCACACGACGGACGCCGTCACCGTGCACTGCCGGGGCGGGCTGGTGGCGCGGGGTCGCCGCGTCATCGTCGCCATCTCCCCGACGTTGGCCGGCCGCATCCTCTACGACCCGCCGCTGTCCGGGGTGCGCGACCAGCTGACGCAGCGACTGCCCAACGGATCGGCGATGAAGGCGTTCTTCGTCTACGACGAACCCTTCTGGCGCGCACACGGATTCAACGGCCAGATCATCTCCGACGTCGGGCCGGCCCGCATGTCCAACGACAGCTGTCTCCCCGGCGACGACCACGGGGTCATCCTGCTATTCCTCGAGGGCGACCAGGCCCGCACGTTCGGCCGGCTGCCGACCGACGAGCGACGCGCCGCGCTGACTGCGGAGCTGGTGCGCCACTACGGTCCCAAGGCCGCGACGCCCGAGTTCTACGTCGACGGGGAATGGTCGGATCGGCAGTGGACCCGTGGCTGCTACAACGCCAACCACGGCCCCCACGTGTGGACGACCTACGGGGAGGCGCTCGCCGCCCCCATCGGGGTCATCCACTGGGCGTCGACCGACACGGCCACCCACTGGAGCGCCTACATGGAGGGCGCCGTCGAGGCGGGTGAGCGCGCGGCGCTGGCGGTCGTGGACTCCCTGACCTAGGGCCTGATCGCGTCGCGGAACTGCGGGTGGGCGATCGCGGCCAACGCCTCCGCGCGCTCGCGCACGGTGCGGCCCTCCAGCTCGGCGACACCGTACTCGGTGACGATCACGTCGACCTGGTGTCGCGGTGTGGTGATCACCGCACCGGGCCCGAAGTGCGGCACGATCCGGGACCGCAGCTCACCGTCCTTGGTGTAGGTCGACGGCAGGCAGATCAGCGAGCGATCGGAGAGTTCCAGCCCGGCACCGGCCACGAAGTCCTCGGCACCGCCGATGCCGCTGAACTGCGTGCCGTCGAGGGTGTCGGCGACCACCTGGCCTCGCGCGTCGACGGCCAACGCGCCGTTGACCGAGACCATGTCGGCGTTGTCGCCGATCACCTCCGGCGAGTTGACGATCTCCACCGGCAGGAAGGCGACGTCGGAGTTACCGTCGAGGAAGCGGTACAGCTCGGGTGAGCCGAAGGCGAACGTCGTCACGCTGACACCGGGGAACTGCTTCTTGCGGGCGTTGCTCACCTTGCCTGCGCGGTGCAGGTGCATGCAGCCGTCGGTGAACATCTCGGTGTGCAAGCCGTAGTCGCCGTCGTCGCCCTCGGCCAGCAGGGTGGCGATCTGGTTCGGGATCGACCCGATGCCGACCTGCAGGGTCGCGCCGTTCGGGACGAAGCCGACGGCGTGCCGCGCGATCGCGTCGTCGACGTCGGTGGGTTCGCCCTCCGGCAGCGCAAACGGCTCGTCGGTCGAGGCGATCAGCACGTCGACCTCGTCGACGTGCAACCGGTGGTGATGCTCGCCGAGCCCGAAGGTCCGCGGATACGCCTGCGAGGTCTCGACGATCAACACCCGATCGGGATCGGCTCCGGCCCTGCGCAATTCGTCGATCGTGCCGCCGGCGTGCAGCGACAGCGAGCACCAGCCGTCGGCATCGGGCGGCGTGGCCACCGTCGTCATCACCCTCGGCGCCTGCCGTTGCAGGAGCGGGCCGAAGCGCCGGAAGTCC